>Ga0214473_10002782_pt1 | contig 21414 bp, 12 predicted proteins | sample RVTome_7_FD_203509 | JGI IMG/M metagenome (GOLD analysis project Ga0214473, IMG submission 203509) | Soil microbial communities from uranium-contaminated site in the Upper Colorado River Basin, Wyoming, United States - RVT98D197 | ecosystem: Environmental > Terrestrial > Soil > Contaminated >... | reverse complement strand
CAGGATCACTGGCGGAATCGAGATTGACCCGCTCGCTTCCGAGACTTTCGCTGCTAACTTGCTCAGTGGGGCATCACGGAGTAAGGCCAATTCAAAGGTGGGACCGATCGACATTGCAGGGATGGCCCCCAATGACTATCTGGAACAATTCCTCGGCAATGGCCATGTTGATGTGATTGTTGGCGGACCGCCTTGCCAGCCCTTCGCCAGGATCGGTAGGGCGAAGCTGCGAGAGGTGATGAACCACAAGAAGGCCCATCTCAGAGATGGTCGCGCCGACGTGTACATGCACATGCTGAACTACGTGGACCACTTCCGGCCACGGGCCGTGTTGCTCGAAAACGTTCCTGACATGATGAATTTCGGTGGTCGGAATGTGGCCGAGGAAATCGCTGTCAGTTTGGAGGACTTTGGCTACAGAGCCGGGTATACAGTGCTGAATTCGGCTCACTACGGAGCACCTCAACTCAGACCTCGACTATATCTCCTGGCCTATCGGTGTGACCTGGGGGTCGAGCCTGGGTTTCCGCGTCCGACCCACTTCTACCGACTTCCGAAGGGGTACGTGGACGCGCTAAGGGCCAGTCTAAAGCACTATCAATCGTTTGATGGCGCCCTCCATTACGTCGATGCCCCAACGCCGAGCGAAGAGCTGCCATCGGCCGTGAGCGTGCAGGAGGCAATCGGAGACCTGCCGCCCATCCGTGAACACCTCAAGAGAGAAATCCATGGCCCGAGGCGTTTCGACAGACTAGTGCCATACCCCAGAGCAGGCCGGATATCTGCGTATGCGTGTGACATGAGATTCTGGCCGGGGTTCGAGAACCGAGAAGGGGTCTACGATCATGTCATCCGCTACTTGCCACGAGATCATCGCATATTCCGTGCGATGGACGAGGGTGATGAGTATCCGGAAGCTCACAAGATTGCTGTAGGTCTGTTTCTGCAGCGCCTTGCTGGAATTGGCCGCAAGTCTGGCAAGCCTCCAAGCAGGGACTCGAAAGCATATCGGCAATTGATGGCAGCCATTGTTCCGCCGTACGACCCTCAGAAGTTCCCCAACAAGTGGCGGAAGCTGGGTGCAGACGCACCGTCACACACTCTGACGGCGCACATGGGCAAGGATACCTACTCACACATTCACTACGACTCTGCGCAGGCGAGGGTGATCTCTGTGCGGGAAGCAGCCAGACTGCAATCCTTCCCGGACGGTTTCAGGTTTGCGGGCGCAATGAACTCTGCATTCCGGCAGATTGGCAACGCAGTCCCGCCACTACAGGCATACGCCCTGGCTATGGAGATTCGAAGTGCCCTGGTCGGTCGCGGAACGAAGAAGGCGACTCATAAGTGAACGACGGACTGCTCTGGCAGTGATGAGCGAGAGCGGAGCCCAATGAAAGCGAGCGCCCCGAGTGATCGCTCCATGGCGAGTTCGTTCCGGAGGCGATTGATGAATTGGGCGAGTCGCCACCGGGTAACGTACCCGTGGAGGCGGACGAGGGATCCTTATCGCATTCTGGTCTCGGAGTTCATGCTCCATCGAACCCAGGCAAAGCAGGTGGTTTCCGTGTATGCCGAGTTCGTGCGCCGGTATCCCACGCTTCGGGCATTCATAGGCGGAAACCGCCGGGCAGCGCGGAGGCTGTTGAACCGGCTTGGCTTGGCCTGGCGTGCAGACGGCATGATAGAGGCCCTTGCGATGCTCTCGAGGCAGTATGACAGTGTACCAACCGACTACGACGCACTCATCGCCACCGCGGGAATTGGGCCATACATCGCCGGCGCCACAGTGGCCTTCTCGGAGAATCGGTCGATCGCCCTGGTTGACAGCAACACGGTGAGGGTTGTGGGTAGGGTGTTCGGGCTGGACCTGCGGGGAGAGGCTCGGAGGCGCAGGGAGGTGACTGAGTGCCTCCGCGCCGTGGTCCATCCTTCGAGGCCACGCGAGTACCACTACGCACTGATTGACCTTGCGCACGAGATCTGCAGGCCGAAATCGCCGTTGTGTGGTGTGTGCCCGCTGCTCAGCCTGCCGTGCGAATATGGCCGCATGCATGTGACTTCGAAGACGGGCGAGACCAGGCGCTGACAGCCACGGCGGTGAGTGGCAGGCCGGCGCATTGGGGGGAGACCCAAATGGACTGGAATGCACTTAAGAGACTCCACAAGCTCGACGCCAAGCAGGAGCGGATCGCGGCTGCGCCAGCGGACTGCCGTCAGCTCGTGCTGGCACCTCCGGGAACGGGCAAGACACACGTGGTGGTCGCCCGCCTTCTTCACTTGATGTGTGTGCAGGGGCTTGAGCCCTGGCAGATCGCCGTGCTATGTTTCACAAGGGCAGCGGTAGCTGAGATCCTTTCCCGTGTGACGAAACTGGTCGAGCAAGCCGATCTGCACGACGATCTGCGCTTTGCCACCATTCGGACGTTCGACTCTTTCGCGACGAAGATGCTCCTGGAGGCCGATCCAGACCGTGACCTGGACGGCGAAGGGTATGACCAGCGGATCGGTAGCGCTGTAGAGGCACTATCCGATCCGGAGTGCCCTGAAGCAAGGATCACAAGGCGCATCAAGCACCTTGTCGTCGACGAGATACAGGACCTTGTTGGAGTGCGTGCCCAGCTGGTCCAGAGATTGATTGAGAGGGTGGGCGGGGGCTTTACCCTACTGGGAGATCCCGCGCAGGCCATCTACGACTGGTCGATCGCCAGAAACCCTGGCGCCCTGACTCCCGCGGAGCTTCTTCGGTGGCTGCGCAACCAACCCTGGGCGGCGACCCTGATCGAGCCCCAGATTGACACGGGCTACAGGCTTAAAGGCGAGACTGCCGCGATGGCGCTCAAGCTCAGGGAGACAATCCTCTCGGCGCAAGAGGGAGATACCGAGCCGCTGATCCGCCTCGAAGAGGTTGTGAGGGGGCTGCAGTCTGCGGGCTCAGCCAGAGCCCCGGCTGAAATCCTCAAGTCTCCAGGCACAGGAAGCGTGTGTGTCCTGTGTCGATCCAATGGAGAGGTAATGCAGGTTGCCCATTTCCTTTCGGGCGGAGGACCGAGCACGTACACAAGGCCCAATCCGGAAGATAGCGGCCTCCCCGCATGGCTCGGACGGGTGTTGGGCGGCTATAGGGGATCCGATCTCATACGGAGTGTCTTTCTTGAGCGCTGGCAGGAGCTGATCGGGCCGGGTCGTGGGCCTGAGGCGGCCGTGGCATGGGGATGGCTGAAGCGAATTGAGGGACAGTCGGGCCGGTCTCTCAGCGTCAGGCATCTTCACAGGAGGTTGTATGCCGACCACCGTCTGCCGGATAGCGAGGACGCCTACCTGGTGGATGGCACTGTTCCTGTGTCGGTATCGACGATTCACGCGTCGAAGGGGAGGGAATTCGATCACGTGGTTGTTCTGGATCCTTCTTGGAATGGAGGAAGCTACCCGGACAACCCCCTCGAGGAAGCCCGGGTTCTCTATGTGGCGACTACCAGGGCGAGGAAGAGCGTACAGAGGCTGGAAAGAGCGGGCTTGCCCAGCCTCCGCCAGGTCGATTCGGGCAATGGCAGAAGGCGGTGGATAGCATCTATTCCGGGGATCAACATGCGGCTGGTTGAGCTTGGCCTTCGGGGGGATTTTGATGGGCAATCGACCGTCAGCAAGTGGGACCATTCTGACGAGGCGTCTGCCCAGGCAGTTCAGGAATTGCTCTGGAGCGGAACAGGCCCAGGGTCGAGGGTCAATATCCATCAGCGCAGGATCGGCAAGTACCGGTTCTTTAAGGTCTATCAGGCCCTGGACGATGGTAGCGACGCAGTGAAGATCGGCCAGCTTTCCAAGAGGTTCCGCGACGACCTTGTGGCCGTTTTGAGAGCGGTGATAGGCCAGAGGTGGTCTTATCCTCTGCACATGAACGGAGTCCGGGTCGCGACGGTCGTCACCGAGGTTCTTCCTCCATTCCCGGAGGAGGTTCATGAGCCGTATGCGACCAGTGGGTTCTGCCTGGGCATCAGACTTCGAGGGATGGGTTTCCTGAGCAAGGGGTGAGGGGTCCATGGAGCCTTCGCATGCCGCAACACGCGATTTCCTGATCGATGAACTCCGCAAGGATCTGGTGGGACCGGGTTCGGCCGACGAGGAATTGACGGACCGCCCGACGACACGTTACCTCGCGGGGATCCTGTATCCGCCGAAAACCGCCGTCGATGCGGAGGAGGACAAGGATTCGGGAGACGCACCTGAGGCCGATGACGATATCGATCCGGGCACTCTGATGGCGTCTACATTCAATCCGTCGGCGCTCGGCCTGTCGTTCGCAGTTGAGAACGGCACTGCCCTCAGCGTCAGCGTGCGCTGTGCTACCTACACCGAAGCGGAGCCAGAGAAGGAGGGGCGGCGCTCAGCCTGGAAGCGGAAGCCACTGGAGCTCCCGGCGGTGCTACTTGAGGGTAAGACCGGGGAGGGGAGGACAGCCCTCGCTCCGGGGCTCGAACTGTTTCACAGAATGCGGCCGAGTTCGGGGAGCCTGCATGTCACACTGTCGCTCCTGAACGTGCATAAGGATGCACCGCCCGAGGGTCTCTCCGATCCGTTCTGCTTCTTACAGCCGGAGATTGAAGTGACTGGCGCGGATGCCGGGCGGAAAGTGTTCCTGGATCGATCCAGAACCCTTGCCGGTCAGGGCGACCCCGAAGCGCGCATGAACGCGCTCCTGTACCGGCACGTGCCTGAGTTTGCCGTAGGGCACGGTTGTGCTGTGGCCTGGGATTCTGCAGAGGGCAGGGCAGGGACCAGGTTATGGACGCAGATCGTCCCCGGATACGAGGTGCCACAGCTCTCCGCCGACACCGAAGTGCCGGCACAATCTCTCGAGATGGGCCGGCTTGCGTCTGCGGCGAGTGGCAGTGCGCTCCGGGTCTTGCTGGACCCGCTGCCGAAGCTGTATCGCCGGTGGATCGAGGACAACCAACGGACCCTGGGGACTCTGCCTGAAGAGTACCGGGAGGCGGGCCGCGAGAACTTGGGGTGCTGTGCCGAGATCGCGGACAGGATTGAGTCGGGCCGCGACCTGGTCTGTCAGGAGCCGGGGGTGCGTATGGCGTTCCAGCTGGCGAATCGGGTCATGGGTCTGCAAAGGGAAAGGACGGAGGTTGCGAGGGCAGGGGGCGCCAATGAAGGCTCGGAACACCCGGCTGCTGTACCCCCCCATGCGTGGCGTGCATTCCAGCTGGCCTTCATCCTCCTATGCATTCCGTCGATCGTGGACCCACACAGCCGCGACCGGACGATCGTTGATCTTCTGTGGTTCCCGACCGGCGGCGGCAAGACTGAGGCCTACCTCGGCCTGACCGCGTTCACGATCTTCCTGCGCCGCATACGCAACCACGGGGCAAGCAAGGCTGCCGGCGTCACGGTGCTGATGCGCTACACGCTGAGGCTCCTGACCATTCAACAATTCCAGCGCGCGGCTACGATGATCATGGCTTGCGAGACGATTCGCCGCGCAAGCCAGAAGGACCTCGGCAAGGATCCAATCAGCCTCGGGCTCTGGGTGGGGTCGGCAGCCACGCCGAACTCACTTCGGGACGCGAAGGAGGCCTTGCAGAAGCTTCTCGCGGGGGACGAGGTTCTGGAAGGTAACCCCTACCAGCTGCTGGCCTGTCCGTGGTGTGGCCAGAAGCTCACCCCGCGGGACTATCGCGTAGGCGCCCGCCTTGAGATTCGCTGCTCGCGCGTCGGATGTCCCTTTGAGGGCGGGATGCCGCTGTGGATCGTTGATGATGATATCTATGCTGAGCAGCCGTCTCTGCTCATTGCCACAGTAGACAAGTTTGCCAGGCTTCCTTGGCTTGAGAGGGCATCCTCCCTGTTCGGGCGAGGCGGCAACCGGCGTCTTCCTCCTGAATTGATTGTGCAGGACGAGCTGCACCTGATCTCCGGGCCCCTGGGGACTATGGTCGGGCTGTATGAGACGGCGATCGAGGCCCTCTCCCGGGAGCAGGGTATCGGCCCCAAGGTCATCGCCTCAACTGCGACCATTCGAGGCGCACCTGAACAGGTTCGCGGGCTGTTCGATCGCTCGGTGGTTCAGTTCCCGCCGCCGGCTATCGATGCGCGGGACACCTACTTTGCGCGAGAGGTCAGTACATCGGAGGCCGCCGGGCGCAAGTTCCTCGGCGTGCATGCTCCAGGGAAGAGCGTCAAGACGGCGCTGCTCCGGATCTACGCGCTGCTGCTCCAAAGGGTCTATGAACATCGGTCAGACCCCGTCTATCGAGACCCTTACTGGACTCTGGTTGGGTACTTCAATAGCCTGCGCGAACTTGGCGGCGCAAGGAGGCTGGTTGACGACGACGTGATCGCCCGCATTCGCGGCCTCGCGGCGAAGCTGGACGGTTCAGTATTGGAGAGAGAGATCACTCTGGTGAAGGAGCTCACCAGCCGTGCGGGCTCGTCGGAGATCCCGGAAATCCTGGAGCTCATGGCGAACACCCTGGGGCAGGAGGGGGCGCTGGATGTGCTCCTGGCGACCAACATGATATCTGTGGGAGTGGATATCGACCGGCTTGGCCTGTTGGTGGTTAACGGCCAGCCGAAGTCCTCGGCCGAATACATCCAGGCCACCAGCCGCATCGGGCGCCGGTACCCTGGTCTCGTCATCACCCTCTACAACTGGTCCCGGCCTCGAGACCGTTCTCACTACGAGCGGTTTCGCACGTACCACTCCGCCCTTTACCGGCACGTGGAAGCCTCCAGTGTCACCCCCTTCTCCCCGAGGTCACGGGACCGGGGCCTCGCGGCCGTGGTCATCACGATGATCCGGCATTTGATCCCAGAAATGACACCGGAAACAGCCGCAGGGTTTCTCGAGGCGGATAGTGAGAGAGCCCGACAGGCGGTGGATCTGGTATTGCAGCGAACAGACGCCGTGGATCCGGCCGAACGCCAGATGGTTGCCACTCAGATCGAGGGGGTACTGGAGCGATGGCGCCTCCTGGCTCGGGCCGAAACCTTACGCTACGGGAAGGACTACCGCCATCCAGAGGCGCCCCACCTCATGGAAGCGATTGAGACCGCAGGTGAGGACTTCCCGGGATTCCGGGTCCTGAACTCCCTGCGGGGGGTCGAGGCAGAGAGCGAACTGCGGTTGCTCAGGGGGGTTGACTAGCGTGTCGCCCAGGTACAAGCGCCGACTGCGCGGCAGCCAGGCGATCACCACATTCGGCCCGGGCGGGATTGTAGATCTGCGGGAGGAGTCCGTCATGCTCGCCGGGCTTGACTTCTGGCACCCGGTGGACAGCACCCGGATCACGGAGCCGAATCTCGAGGCACTACTGCGGGTCCGCGATTTCCACTCCCCACCGGCGGCGGGGGAGCGGTTCCACCGGGCGAAAGAGACAATCCCGTATGTGCTCTTCCCCGAATGGCTGGTCTGCCCGAATTGCGAGCGCCTCGCGCCATACCAAACATTCCTGGGCATCTTTCCGGGTACCCGCGCACCGCGCTGTGATCGATGCAATCGGCAGCTGTATCCGGCCCGTCTGATTGTGGCCTGCCAGGCCGGCCACATCGACGACTTCCCCTGGGAGTGGTGGGTGCACGAGGCACAGGGCAAGGCATGCACCGGGAAGCCAGCATTGGGGCTGAAGACTCTGGGGCGGACCGCAACGCTGGGAGATCTTCTCATCTACTGCAGAACCTGCAAGGAGAGCAGGACGTTGGCTGGCGCGACGTATCCGGAGAAACTGGCGGGCCTGGCGTGCTCGGGACGCCGGCCCTGGGTTCGAGATGAAGAAGAGTGCACTGAGAAGCCGGTCGTTCTGCAGAGGGGCGCCTCGAATGTCTATTTCCCGATCGTGGTCAGCGGCCTTTCGATTCCTCCCTGGTCAGGATCGGTGCAGCTGGCCATCGGCCGGCACTGGGATCTGCTCCGCAATCTGGCAGAGAACTCCCCGCAATCCCTTGAACCCACCATCGAGGCCCTCGACCTGCCACGGAAGTCCGGGTTCTCGGTACGTGACATCCTGGATGCCGTGCAGAAGCGCCTGGACAACGAGGCGCCCGGCACCGTCCAGGTGTCTGAGGCAGATCTCAGGTTCCAGGAGCATCTGGCCCTTCGGTCGCCTCACATGGCCAGGGAGGGTGACGAGCTCGAGGTGCGTGAGACGTCGGTCGACCAGACCCTGGCCCACCACATCAGCAGGGTGCGCCTGGTCACGAGGCTGCGCGAGGTTCGGGCTCTGATTGGCTTCACCCGTGTAGTCTCGCCCGACCCGATGAGTCGCCTTGAAACGAAAGTGGCGCCTCTGTCACGTCAACGCAAGTCGTGGTTGCCTGCTATCGAGGTGAACGGCGAGGGTATCTACATCGAGCTTAACGAAGATGCTCTTCTGTCATGGAGCCGCGAAAAGCGTGTACAGGCCCGTGCAGCGCTCCTCAAAGACACATACGTTGAGATGTGTGGCAGACGGCACTGGCAGCCGAAGCGGCCGATTACTCCCCGCCTCCTGCTGGTGCACTCACTGGCTCATCTGCTGATCAGACAGCTCTCGTTGGAGTGCGGGTACTCCTCGGCCTCCCTGCGAGAGCGGCTCTACGTGTGCGAACCAGACGCGGAAAGCGGACGACCGGGAGTCGCCGGGGTGCTGATCTACACCGCGGCCGTAGACTCTGACGGATCTCTTGGCGGGCTGGTGCGGCAGGGGTTGCCCGAGCGCCTGACACGAACTGTGAGGGACGGGATCCAGTCTGCTTCCTGGTGTGCCTCCGATCCGCTGTGCCTGGAGACCGAAGGGCAGGGGCCGGACGCACTCAATCTGGCTGCCTGCCATGCCTGTCTGCTGGTCTCGGAAACCTCCTGTGAGGAGTTCAATCGGTTCTTGGACCGTGCCACGCTGATCGGCCCGCCCGGCGCGCCAGAAGCCGGTTTCTTCAGTCGGTTGCTGTCAGGATAGACCATGGCCCGTCTGTATCCGGATACCCTCGACGGCGTGGAGGTTCGCAGCCCGGCAGAGCGCCGGCTGTTCGAGGTGTTTCGTGATCAGCTAGGCGATCGCTTTGTAGTGATGCACAGCGTGGCCTGGCTGGGGATTCGCACGGAAGGATCGCCTCCGGTCGACGGAGAAGCAGATTTCGTCATCCTGCACCCGGCGATGGGGGTCCTGGTAGTGGAGGTCAAAGGCGGCCTTGTTGGATATAACGGTAACGAATGGTACTCGCGCAGAAGCGATGGTTCGGTTGTCGAGATCAAGGATCCATTCGCACAGGCGCGCCGCAGCAAGTACGCCCTTCTGCGCAAGATTGAGTCCCTCCCGAACTGGCCCGGCCGGACCCCTGCGATCGGGCATGCTGTCGCCTTCCCGGATGGGACGGTCGAGCTTCCCGATCTGGGTCCGGAGGCCCCGCGGGAGATCATCCTGTTGCACGATGACCTGGCTAAGGTTGAAACATGGGTACGGGGCTGCCTGAAGTTCTGGGCCGGGGAGAGCTTCGTGCCCCCGGGCGAGGACGGCACAGCCTCCCTCATCCGGCTCCTGAGGCGGACCTGGGAGATGCGGGAGCCGAGGCTGGGAGAACAGATCGGTCCGGAAGAGACCTCCATCCATCGTTACACCTCCGAGCAGTTCTGGGTCCTGGATCTGCTTTCCCGTCGGCCGCGGGCTGCGATCTGCGGCTGTGCCGGATCTGGCAAGACGATCCTGGCGATGGAAAAGGCCAGGCGGCTGGCATCGGAAGGCTTCGAGACCCTCCTGACGTGCTACAACCGCAACCTGGCGGAGTACATGAAGGCGAGCCTGCCCGCGCTGCCCCGCCTTAAGGTGCAAGGATTCCACGCGCTGTGTCAGGAGTACGCTGTCCGGACGGGCCGCGATGCGCGGCCGGATTGGGATGCCTCTCGCCCGGATTTCTTCGAAACGACCATGCCCGATGCGCTGGCCGACGCGGCGACAGTCCTCGGACCCGAAGCGGGTTTCGACGCGATCGTCGCCGACGAGGGCCAGGACTTCGCAGAGACCTGGTGGACGGCCCTTCAGATGCTGCTCCGCGACCAGGATCGGGGTGTCTTCTACGTGTTCTATGACGACAATCAGGTGGTCTACCCGCGATCGCCAAGTCTACCTGTGGAGGATCTGCCGTTCACACTGAGCGTCAATTGCCGGAACACCCGCGCGATTCACTCGACTTTCGTGAGCCTGTACCGATCAAACGCGGCGGCCACTTGCGTGGGTCCGGAAGGGCGGCCAGTCGAGTGGATGGCGTTCGGTGACGGGAAGACCGAACTGAGGGCGGCGCTTACTGAGACCCTAACCCGGCTGGTTCACGTCGAAGAGGTGCCGGCGCGAGACATCGTCGTACTAAGCCCTGGAGGCCCAGATCGGCCTCCCCTCAAGGGAATGAAGCCACCGGGTGTGTTCAGGCTGTCGGAAGCGAAGCCGGAACGTGCCGACGACGTCTGGTGCCCAACGATCCGCCAGTTCAAGGGTCTGGAGAGCGCACTTGTCATCCTGATAGCCCCGCCCGACATGCAGCCAAGAGAAGAGCTGCTGTACGTCGGGCTCTCAAGGGCACGCAACCACGCCGTGGTGCTGGTTGCCGCCGACATCGAGGCGGAGATCCGGGCGGCCCTGCAACAACCTGCCGCCACCTGACCGGATAGAGCGCCTTCGGGGACACTACAAGAGAGGGGATAAGAGGACATCATGCCGCGCACGAGTAAGAAGACTAGCAGCCGACGAACGACACGGCCCCGCGCCACGAGGGCGGAGGGGACCGGCCCCAACGTCGACTCCTACCGCCACGCCGCCCGCCGCAAGAACATCCCGCCCGCCGGCTTGGCTGCCCACGGGCAGATCAAGGAAGTGCCGAAGACGCGTTATTTCTACGACCCGCACCTGCCGCCCGTCCTGCGCTTCGATGAAACGGGCAAAGAGGACCGGCTGCCCGAACTGCTCGAGGAGGCCCGCCACCGGCCGCTGACAGATGAGGAAGCACGGCTCTTGCGAGACGAGCTGCGCAACCACGAGCCGTGGCTCGAGTGGGCCGGGAAGCGCGAGAAGGAGTGGTTCGACGTCGACCCCGTGGCGCTCCACATCCACGAGCGAGTCTCGGCTCAGGCCATCCTGAAGTTGGCCGCCCGCGAACCGGTCCAGCGCGACATGTTCGCCGACCCGGAACTCGAGTACCGCGAGGCGGTGCGCTTCTATGAGCACGACGTCGACTGGACCAACCGGCTGATCCTGGGCGACAGCCTGACCGTGATGCACTCTCTTGCCCGGCGCGAGGACCTGGCGGGCAAGGTCCAGATGATCTACATCGACCCGCCGTATGGGATCAAGTACGGCGGCAACTTCCAGCCGCAGATTCACGACCGTGAGGTCAAGGGCCGCGAAGTCGACCTAACTCGAGAGCCGGAGATGGTTCGGGCATACCGCGATACGTGGACTCTCGGTGTGCACTCGTATCTCGCGTATCTGCGGGACCGCCTAGTCGTTGCTCGAGGGCTACTGAGCGACTTAGGGAGCATCTTCATCCAGATCTCTGACGTGAACGTCCACCACGTTCGAGAATTGGCGGATGAGGTCTTCGGTTGCGGCAATTTCGTGAGCCTGATCAGCTACAAGACCACGCAGAGCGCTGGCTCATCCACCCTCGACACGTCGTGCGACTATCTGATCTGGTACGCAAAGAACCTCCCGAGCATAAAGTTCCGATCCCTCTTCAAGAAGCTCACTAGGGGGGAGAAGGGGGCGACTAGATACGATTATGTGGAAGACCCGGCCACGGGGGAGACGAGGCACCTCACCCAGGAAGAACAGGAGGATGAGAGCTTCATCCCACAAGGCTGGAGACTGTGGACCGACCAAGGGCTAACGTCGAGAGGAAGAGGCTCCGAAGCCACGATGGCGCCCATAGCCTTTCAAGGAGGGCGCCACACCCCCACTGCCGGGCATTGGCGCACGACAGCTGAGAAGATTGAGGCGAGGGTGATCCCGGCTGAGCGAGTTGTGAAAGCAGGGCAGACGATTCGATTCAAGAAGTACTTCGATGACTTTGGGTACCTCGGACTCACCAATCTCTGGGACGATGTTGGGGGAGGGATACAAAGCCGAAAGGATCCCAAAGTCTACGTAGTCCAGACTTCAACTTCTGTCATTCAGCGATGCATGCTGATGACGACCGATCCGGGGGACTTGGTTCTCGATCCCACATGTGGCGGAGGGACTACCGCGTATGTGGCTGAACAATGGGGGCGGCGGTGGATCTCGATCGACACCAGCCGGGTAGCGATTGCCCTTGCCCGGCAGCGGGTCTTGACTGCGGAGTATGAATACTACGAAATCACGCCCAGCGGGGAAACGCCGGGCGACGGATTCATCTACCACACAGTACCGCATGTGGAACTTGGCGAGTGCATCAGTGGGAACCCTGCCCTCGATCCGATCTTCGCCAGGTGGGAACCGATGCTGGCCGAGAAATTGGACGCGCTGAACAGAGCCCTCAAGAGCGTGACGCCAGAACTGCGGGCTCGGTTGGCGACGAAGCTCGCCGACAAGGAGAAGAGGGATGGCAGGAGGGCGATCACCGATGGTGACCGCCGCCGATGGTTGCTGCCGAAGAAGAAGTGGGAACAATGGGAAGCGCCCTTCGACGCCGATCCGGGGTGGACGAAGCCGCTTATGGAATCGCTGCTCGAGTACCGCAAAGCTTGGCGTCAGAAGATGGACGAGGTCACCGCCTGCATCCAGGCCAGCGCGCCGCAGGAGGAGCTGGTCGATCAGCCGAAGGTGGTACCGGGTGTGATACGCGTATCCGGCCCGTTCACCGTCGAAGGCGTCCAGCCTGCGGAGGAGACCCTCGAGGAATCGCCCATCACTGGTGAGGCGGAGGAGATGCAGACCTTCGGGGCGGAGGCCAAGCAGGAGCCCGTGAACGCCGAGGCCTACCTGGAGAAGATGATCCGGCTGCTGCGCCAGGACGGCGTGCGATTCCCCGACAACAAGGTGCTCCGCTTCGAGCGGCTCGAGCCGATGGCCGGCAGCCTTCTGCACGCGGAAGGTCAGTGGGGCAACGGCGCCGGAGCCGGTGGTCTGCGCAATGTGGGCGTCTCGATCGGGCCGCAGTATGGCCCGGTGACCGCGGTTCAGGTGGAGGAGTGCCTGCGGGAGGCCTCGCGGCGAGGCTTCGACGACCTCGTCCTTGCTGGCTTCACCTTCGACGGTGCCGCCCAGGCCGCCATCCAGGAGGACCCACATCCGAAGGTGCGCTGCCATCTGGCGCACATCCGCCCCGACGTGAACATGGGCGATCTGCTCAAGGACACACCAAGCAACCAGCTGTTCACCGTCTTCGGCTTGCCGCGCGTGCGGCTGGAGCGGACAAAGGAGGGTGAATGGCTCGTCGAGATGGAAGGCGTTGATATCTACGATCCCATCGGCAACACCATCCAGGCGACTCGCGCCGACAAGGTGGCAGCCTGGTTCCTGGACGGGGATTACGACGGCCGCACGTTCTGCATCACGCAAGCTTTCTTCCCAGACCGCGACGCCTGGGAGAAGCTGGCGAAGGCACTCAAAACCGTCGTCGATCCAGAACGGTTCGAAGCCTTCTCGGGCACGAAGTCACTTCCTTTCCCAGTCGGCGAGCACAAGCGGGCGGCGGTCAAGGTGATCGACCCGCGGGGCAATGAGGTCATGCGAGTGATCCGGCTTGAAGGAGGCGGCTGATGCCATCCCGTCCTCCGTCCGCCTCCGGCCAGGAATCGCTCCCGATTCAGCCGGTTGAGAATCCGATCTTATCTGGCCCATACGACGAACCGGCCGAGCACTGGGTCTACGACGTCCAGACTGGAGAGGCGCGTCGGCAGGAAGGACGTCGCCCGGCATCGTACTTCTTCACGACCCGGCGCGCCGGCACGGAAGACCAGCTGGCACTGTTCTCTCAGGAACAGAGTGAGGCGCTGGACATGGTCAACGCGCTTCGGGAGGACGTGAACCGCTGGCGTAAGTCCGGCTATGAGGGTGCCACACGGATCACAAAGGAACTGCTTGCCTACTGGTGGCGGAGCGATCGGCCTACACGACTGTTCTTCTGCCAGCTTGAGGCGGCTGAGACGGTCATCTACCTGCACGAGATCCGGTTGGGCAGAGGCTCGCGCTTCAAGTCGGCTGTGGCGCACGATGATCTACAGACACTTCTAGACTCGCCTGCGACCGAAGGGCTGGTTCCGCTGACCCGCCTGGGCATAAAGATGGCCACGGGCAGCGGCAAGACGGTCGTTATGGGCATGTTGGTCGCCTGGACGATCTGCAATCGTGGCAAGGTAACCAGCGATGAGCGATTTCCGTCCGCGGTCCTCGCTGTCTGTCCCAACCTGACCATTCGCGAGCGGCTTCAGGTGCTCCGGCCTGAGAACCCGGCCAACTACTTCGACGAGTTCGACCTGGTGCCGGCGGCCATGCGCCCGCTCCTGCAGACAGGGCGGGTGATGATCACCAACTGGCACCTGTTCGCCCTCGAGTCGGAACACGTCGAGGGCGGGAAGTCCTATCGGGTGGTGCAGAAGGGCGAGGAGAGTCCAGAGGCGTTCGCCCGGCGGGTACTAGGGGATCTCTATGGGCGAGGCCCCATCCTGGTCATCAACGATGAGGCGCACCACGCCTGGCGGCCACGGCCATCCGATGAAGACGGGAAGCTGAGTGCCGAGGAGAAGGAGGAGGTCCGGGAGGCAACGGTCTGGATCGAAGGCCTCGATCGGCTGAACCAGGCGCTGGGCGTTCGCTTCTGCCTGGACCTCTCGGCGACGCCGTTCTACATTCATGGGTCGGGCTACATCGAAGGCTCACCCTTTCCCTGGCTGGTCTCCGACTTCGGGCTGGTGGACGCGATCGAAAGCGGGATTGTCAAGATCCCTCGTCTTCCGGTGAGCGATACGACCGGCCGGCCAGAACCGAAGTACTTCCGGATCTGGCATAACCACATCCTGGCGAACTTGCAACCCGGGGACTTCCTGCCCGGTAGGCAGAGGAAACCCAAGCCGGAGAGGGTCTACGAGGAAGCGGAGCCCGCCCTGCGGACGCTCGCCGGGCAGTGGGTTGAGCGGTTTCAGTACCTGGAGCAGGCGAGCGACGAGAAGGACAAGACCCCTCCGGTGATGATCATCATCTGTGATAACACCGACATCGCCGAAGTCTTCTACCGGAAGATCTCCGGCGAAGAAGTCATGGAGGAAGTCGCCGACGAGGATCTGGATGAGGAGGATCAGGAGCCGAAGGAGGAACCGGCTGCCCGGAAGCGGAAGTCCAGCAAAAGGGCCAGCAGTGTCTACGGCACCGGCAGCGTCTTTCCCGAGTTCCTGTCGAATCGGGAGGGTTTCACGCCGACGATTCGAATCGACACGAAGCTTCTGAAAGAGGCAGAGACCGGGGATCCGAACGTCTCGAGGCAACAGGCCGGCGAGCGGCTTCGCCAGATCGTCGCCACAGTCGGGAAGAAGGGTCAGCCGGGCGAGCAGGTCCGGTGCGTCGTCTCCGTGGCGATGCTCAACGAGGGTTGGGACGCAAAGAACGTCACCCATATCTTCGGCGTGCGCGCCTTCACGACACAGCTGCTTTGCGAACAGGTCGTAGGTCGTGGCCTACGCCGGATGGACTATTCGGTGGATCCAAAGGATGGCAAGTTTACAGAGGAATACGTCGACATCTATGGCGTGCCCTTCTCCCTGATTCCTTTCAAGGGCCGCCCGGTCGACAAGGCTGAGCCCGGCGACAGGCCCAAGAATCATGTTCGGGCGCTTCCTGAGCGGGCCGGATTGGAAATCCGCTTCCCCGTAGTGGAAAGCTATGCCTTCGCTCTAAAGCGGAACGCCATCGTCGCCGACATCGGTGCAATGCAACCCTTGAGAATCGAACCCGAGCAGGAGCCCACAGCCGTGTTTGTGAAACCGCGCGTTGGTTATCAGGTGGGTCCCTCCACAACCACGGGCCCCGGCGAGTACACCCGCCAGGACCGGGAGGCCTACTATGCCAGCACGCACCTTCAGACGATCGAGTTCGAGATCGCCCGCGAGCTTGTGGCAGCCCTTTCGACAGATGGCGCGGCACCAACCGGAGCAGAGAATCCTGGCTTGCGCTTCACCTCCCGGCACCAGCTGTTTCCCCAGGTCCTCCGATTGGTTGATGAATACGTTCAGCGAAAAGTGGATTTCCGCGGGGAGAATCCCTGCGAGCTTGGTCAGCAGAAGTACATCCACCTCGTCGTTGAGCGCCTCGCCACCGCCATTCGCCCCGATCCGTCCCAGGGCGAAGCGCCATTGCTCCCGATCCTCAATCGTTACCGGCCCTACGGCTCCACGGAAGACGTCGACTTCAAGACCACCCGCGTTTGCCACGGCGCACAGAAGAGCCACATCAACCTCGTTCCCACAGACACAGCAACCTGGGAGCGCTCAGCAGCCTTTCGCCTCGAGCTCTCCTCCGAGGTCGCCTTCTATGCCCGCAACGATCAGCTGGGGTTCAGCATCCCCTACGACTTCATGGGCGCAAGCTATCACTATGAGCCGGACTTTCTCGTCCGCCTGGCGAACGGCAGCACGGTTGTGCTCGAGATCAAGGGGATGGAGGATGACCAGGATCGGGCCAAGCACGAGGCGGCCCGGCGGTGGTGCGAGGCGGTCACTGACTGGGGGGAGATGGGGCGATGGATCTTCCATGCGAACAAGGATCCGCAGGTGTTGGAGAGGGAGCTGGCCTGGCTCATGTCGGAGGCCCGCTGATGTCTCACGGATGCGCCATGCGAGCGCATATGCTGGCCGACTTTGCCGCGAAGGATACGCAGCCGCGAACAATCGCCCTCGAGCCATGCGCCAGTGATGAATAGCGGCATTTTCGTTTCCCTCACTGCGGCGGATGTGGCGGTTTCGCGCGAGAAGTGGGTGAAGCTGGCTCCCTCCGAGGCGACTCCGGAGGCGGCTAGAGCCGTCATGAAGGCCAGCCGGTTTGACGTTCTGCCAGTTGATGACGGCGTTGCGGTTGAATGGTACTTTCGAACTCGAAAGTGGAATGACTACGCCGAGATCGAGCGAGAAAGGATCCGCGGGGCTGACATTCTGGCGCCCGATACCCCGTTCAGAGACGTCTTACGGGGAATGGCGCTTGAGGAGCGGCTCTTCTACTTCATTGCGGACAGACACGCGGTACTGGGCCTGCTTTCTGTTGCCAATCTCAACAGAAGACAGGTGAAGGTGTACCTCTATGGGCTACTCTGCGATCTCGAAGTCGAGCTCTCCGAACTCGTGGCCAGGAGCCTCCCGCATGAAGCAATCGTGGCTTTCGCGCTGAAGAAGGAGGCGGAGAGCTCGGTGCTTGAAGAAGGGGTTCGACACTCGGCGAGTGAGGGCGTAGACGAACACCCCGTTAACCGCCTGTATCTGGGAGACCTCGTTGACATTGCTCGGAATCACGGACTTCATCGCCACGTACATTACACAGATAAGGAGTTCAAGAAGGCACTCGATCCAATCGTGAAACTACGCAACGCAGTCGCGCATCCTGTGAACCCGCTGATCACCGCAGTCCGGGGAGTCCGGGATTTGCAGCAGCGCATGGTGGACATGGAAGATGCCATATTCAGACTTCGGCACTGCTGTTGATCGCTTACCTCTAGACCGATGAGTGTCGATGCGATGCGAGTCGGCTCGGATCCAGTTCCGATGGCGCACAAGGTCGCGCCCAGAATCGTTCGTAAGCGAGACGCGGAGGATTGAGTTCGGAGATGATGGCCTGCCTCGGCGAAGCGGGCAGGAGACAGGTCCACATGCAATCACGATCGAAGGGAGTATCCATGCCAAGGAGGGCCGAACTATTCGAGCAGGCGGGTGGAAGTGCACTTGAGGGCTACCTGCTGCTCAAGTCCGGGGGCGGAGGGAATATTCCACCCAGATGGATAGAGAACGCGCGCAGTTCCCGGAAACAACGCGAGCAGTCCATCGCCACCGCGCTTCGGGAAGGAGATAGGGGAGAGATCATGTCCCTCAGAGACTGGGAAGTTGCCCACCGCAAGGAGTGTTTCTATAGAGGTATCCGAATATTGCTCGAACTGGAGCGCAGAGGATCAACGATGCTCTAGAAGGTAACCGACATCAGGATTCCGTTGCGTGGCAGAGCTATGGCGAAATTCAGTGCCAATCGGCCGAACCGCACGCTGGTACTGCACAAAGACGGTTGTACCCACATCCCCAGAGGGCGTCTCCTCGCATGCGGATGTGGCGAAACCGGGAGGGGAGGAAATCAGACCTGGTATTGTGAGGAGCATGTGTCGATTGCGCAGGTGTCAAGATCAATGGGCAACCGCTTCTGGGCGGTACTCCTCTGCGGCGACTGCTTCTAGAGGGGGCCTGATTGCCAGGCAAGGAAAAGCGCCATCGCCTGACAGCCCGCTCATACGGCTCATCTCGGCTGGTTGCCTGCGTGATGCGGGGTTCGCCCTCACGGCACTTCTCAGTCACACCGAGCTCGCAAGTGGCGGGGCCTCCGGATCGCGAGATCTCCGGTGGGTGGACCTGCAGAGTCCATACAGACCCAGGGCTGAGGGAAGAGGGCTCGCGAACTCGTAGTGAAGGTGACCAGGTCCCTGACGTCAGTCGTCTAGTCGGACATGAAAGTCATCTGGCGACAGAAACACATAGCCGGGGGATTGTGACCGGCCAAACAGCAGGAGGGCAAGATGGGGTTCCAGGTCCCAATCACGATCAAAAAGGCCATAGAGGGGATTCAGTCAAACGCCTACGTACTGCCTGCAATTCAGCGTGAGTTCGTATGGAAACCCGATCAGATCGAGAAGTTCTTCGATTCCTTGTTGAAGGAGTATCCAATCGGGATCTTCCTCTTCTGGAGCATCGACAGGGAAAGCCTGCAAAGATTCCAGTTCTATCGTTTCATGGATCATTTCCACCAGAGAGACTACCGGCACAATGAGCCGATCGACCTAGTCGGTGAACACCAGGCCACGGCCGTCCTGGATGGCCAGCAGCGGCTCACAGCTCTCAACATCGGTCTGCGCGGTTGGTACGCGCATAAGCTTCCTTACTATCACTGGTCGAACAACAGCGCCTTTCCGAGGCAATTCCTCTACCTGGATCTCCTGCGCCCTTCCGAAGATCCTGAGAAGGCCTTCGAGTTCCGATTGCTGAGGGATGAGGAGGCGGACAACAGTGCACGTCTCAACGGTCACTATTGGTTCCCCGTCGCGCAGATACTCGAATTCACGGGGATGGAACAGGCCTTCAGCTACTGTGTTGACCATGGGCTGGTCAGGGAAGGCGACAAGTTTCCGTACAACACCCTCTTCAGGCTCTGGAATCTCGTCCACAACGACCCAATCATCCACTACTTCCTCGAGGAGGAACAGAACCTCGACAAGGTGCTGAACATATTCATACGGGTCAACTCAGGGGGAACAGAACTCAGCTACTCCGACCTCCTCCTGAGCATTGCGATTGCCCAATGGGAGGAACTCGACGCGCGAGAGGAGATCTACGGGCTCGTAGAGAATCTCAATTCCGTCGGAGAGGGGTTCGATTTCTCCAAGGATTTCATACTGAAGGCATGCCTCGTACTCTCCGATGTTCCGAAGATCGAATTCAAAGTCGACAACTTCAACCGGGAAAACATGGTCATGATTGAGAAGGCCTGGCCCGAAATTGCGCGTGCCCTCAGATTGACTACTGCTCTTGTCTCGAGTTGGGGCTACAGCCGGGACACGCTCGTGTCCGCGAATGCACTGATCCCGATTGCCTACTTTGTCTACAAGTCGGGAAACCCGACGTCTGTTGTCGAGTCTGACGATTGGAAAAAGCAGCGGGAGGTGATGAGGATGTGGCTCATTGTCGCGCTGCTGAAGCGCTCATTCAGCGGTCAGTCAGACACTGTGCTCCGAGCGATACGCAATGTCATGCGGCCGACCTCTCGGGACTTTCCGGCCGAAGAGATCGGGAGAGTGCTGGTGGAATCCGCCAGGTCACCAAGCTTCGATGATGCGGAGCTGGAAGGGCTCCTTGGCTACCAATATTCTCAGCGCTACACGTTCTCGGTGCTGGCATTGCTCTACCCCTGGCTCAAGTACGACCAGCATTTCCATGTTGACCACATCTTCCCGAGAGCCATGTTTACGCAACGCAACCTCACAAAGCTGGGCATTCCCGAGGATCGCTGGGGGGAGTGGCTGGATCATGTCAATGATCTCGCCAACCTGCAGCTCTTGCAGGGTCTTAGGAACCAGGAGAAGTCGGACAGGGAGTTCGAGGCCTGGCTCGAGTCTCACGCACCGGAGCCCGCTGAGCTGGCCGCATACCTCAAAGAGCACATGATCCCGAAAGTGGACCTCGGTTTCCGCAATTTCCCCGAGTTCCGGGCGGCGCGGGAGAAGCTGCTGACCGATAGGCTCAGGGAGGTAATCGGGATCAGCAGGCAAGTCTAGCTGGCACTTGGCCATCTCCACGGGTCATTTGCCCCAATCGAGACCGGGGAGATTGGGCCGGTCAGGAAGGGTGACGCAATCGGAATCCACATCATCGAGGCATATTGCGGGATCGCGAAGTTGCGGGTCATTTGCGGCCAGAGCAGAACGCCCTGCTTGAGCAAGATGCTGTCCTCCGTATCGTACCAATGTCGTCAGCGTCGATACCACGACGCCATCTAGAGGCAGGCTATCGCCGCCCGTCTTGGCGTCGGAGCAATCCCGCCCGCGGGCTGGCCGCCTCTGCATATCGGCCTCATCACAAGATTGGCTGACCCGATCTGCTCCGCGAGCCCTAGTTGAGCTTGGATACCAGAAGACCTGACATTGCAGACCAAGCCCAGCAGTCGATGATCAACGCTTCAACATGGAGGTGCCCATGTCCGGTCGAGTGAATGGAGCCGGGGATCGTATGCATGACCTGCAGGCGGCACGGCAAGGCGGCGCCCGGCCCTCGCAGCCATCGATCACCCCGGCCGAAGTACTTGGGATGATCGACCGGGTCATCGCCAGCTACGGCCTCGACCCGCGCAAGTCCACTGACCCGCAGGGCTGGCGGCGTCTCTCTCTCGGATCAGCGGAGTGCCGCGCCGGCGTCATACGCTGGTCCCCGACGGAACGCTACCTGGTCGTGTTCTCGCCCCTCCTGCGGCTTCCGACCAAGAGCCGGCAGCTCGGGAGGCTGTATCGCCTCCTGCTCGAGCTAAACCACGAGGCCACCCAGGGAGCAAGATTCTCGATCCGCGGCGAGATCCTCTTCGTGTCGATCACCCGACCGATCCGGGGACTGGATGAAGTCGAAGTGGAGGACGCCATCCTGTCGGTGTTGACCATCGCGGATCAGTACGACGAGCGGCTCGAGGAGTTCCTGGGCAGGCTGCCGCCAGCCATGGCGCAGTTGCCCGACATCAAGCTGCG
>Ga0214473_10002781_pt1 | contig 21417 bp, 19 predicted proteins | sample RVTome_7_FD_203509 | JGI IMG/M metagenome (GOLD analysis project Ga0214473, IMG submission 203509) | Soil microbial communities from uranium-contaminated site in the Upper Colorado River Basin, Wyoming, United States - RVT98D197 | ecosystem: Environmental > Terrestrial > Soil > Contaminated >... | reverse complement strand
GATATATATGGTAGGGCGTTTACTTTAGGCCCAGTCCCCGCACCTCAGTTCTGGGGCACACCCCACTACCTCAAACTCGTCGATGAGTACGCCGCGTCCGGCGACGGAGACGCCCTGGAGCGGTTCAGGCGTAAGAACTTCCCGATTACCTGGAAACACTTTCCTGCCCCCTCGGTCTACCCCGTGTTCGGGGACGATGGCGACCTCTCGGAGATATTTGTCTGCCGGAAGATGAAACGCCGCGAGATCATCGACCGCTGGGGCGAGGAGTACATCGAAGACAAGAAAGGCACCACAGACATAGATGTCATCGAGTACGCCAACAAGTATTGCCTGGCCTGCGTCATCCCCGGTAAGAAGGACTCCAAGGCCCCCCTTTACTGGGAGCACCGCGTGGGCGAAGACTACGGGGGTAGAGTCCCGTACGCCTTCTTCGAGGGGAAACGCGCCCCCGAAAACGAGTACGGGATCATCTGGCGCGGGGCGCTCTTTTCTCTGGAAGAGACCATCCAGGCGATTGATGAGACCGTCACCGACATTCGGTCAAGCATCCGAGAGGATATTGAGCGCCCCACCGTCATCAGGGTCAACCCTGAAATTCGTTCTACGATGGACGGCTGGCCCCAGACCATCCAACTCAAGAAGGGCGAGACAACCAACATTCTCCCCGGCGAGGAGTTCCCGGAAGTTCCCGGCAGACAGATTCGCGTGGACGCTTACCAGCTCATCGATAGGTTGAAGTTGATTACCGACCAGGTGGGTGTGAGACGAGACCCACTGGTTGGGGGTGGGCCGTCTGGTGAGTCGGCGGTGAGGTTGAACGTCGCCAACCAGGCCGCCAAGGCCGAACTAAAGCAAGAGAAGAACGGCCTCGAAAGAGGGGCCATTCAGTGTGTCGAGCTCATCTTTGAGTCTGTAGTCGCCCTCTCTAAGCAGTTCCCCGACGCCCCCGATAAGGTCTACGTCCGGGCCGGAGACAAAGAGCATGGCTCCAGGGAGATAGCCATCACCCCCGCCAACGTCGAGTCCTGGGAGCCGATGATCGACGTAACTATCCCCCAGAACCTCGCCGTGGACAACGTTGGACTGGCCCAGAACGCCTCCATCCTCAAGCAAAACAAACTCATGTCCACGAGAACGTTGATGCAGCGCGACCTCGGTGTCGCCAACCCGATTGAGGAACAGGATCGGATGGACGAAGAAGAGGACCGCGAAGCGATCAAGCCGCTTCTCAGGACTCACCTCCTGAACCTCCTGGGACAAGATTTGGGGCAGGGAGAGATGACGCTGGACGAGATACTCCAGCAGGCCGAAGCCCTCGGCCCCGGCTTCGCCCAGGTCTTCCAGGAGATTCTCGGCGGGAACGGGGAACAGGCGCTTGACCGGAGTATCACCACAGCCGGGACGAATGCTGGACGCCCACCTGGCGGACAGGGACTATCCGACCTTCAGGGGATGAATACAGGGATGCCGCAATGAACCCCGAAGACGACAACACGGGCCGTGAAGAACGGAGAATCGAACGCCTGACCGAATGGAGCAAACGCTACATTACAAGACTCAACACCGCCTACACCCGAACCGTAGGCTCTCAGCCCCAATCTAAGGCCCAGGAAAGACAACTGTTTGAGCAGGCCCGCTACGACCCGGAAGCGGCTCGGCAACTATTCACGGAAATCAAGAAGCGTTCGGTCAGCACTCAGGACGCGATGGAAAAACTCCTGAAGTGGGGGAAGAAGTTTGCCCCTACTCTCTGACGGCGGCTCCCGCCGCTCACCGTTCCGATTTCGTACCCCCGACGCGATACTCGCCTCTGCGCGTAGACCCCTAGAGCGCGAAGAGGAGATGAGCCGGGCTCTTGACCAGCTTCAGTCGCTGAGATTCAGGTCGCCTTCGCGGCCCCACGGTCGGATTGAGGACTATCGTTCACTCCCCACACCAACCCAGGTGCATACCCAACTCCCCGACACATCAAGGTTTCGACAGGGGTTTGGCGCAGGGCTGGTGAGTGACATCAGGGGTTTGCCAGAAGCGATAGGGAAGGTCGCTAAATTCAATGTGGGCTATGACCCCGAAGTGGTGGAGAGCATCAAGCGGCGTCAGGCTCTCCGCGAACAAGGCGGCCAGGAGGCACAACTCGCAGCCGAGCAAGAGGCGTTCAAGGACAGGAACATCGCCTCCCCCTTCGCTGTCGCCGCTTCCCTCACGGGCGGGCTCAGGGAGCCAGGGTTAGGTAAGGCATTTGGCACCCCAGCCCGCGCCCAAGCAGACCTCATTCAGAACCAGTTGAACATTGCGGAGAAGGGCCGGCTCTACAAGCTAGGCATCGACCCGCAGGCCATTGACGACCCCGCCGTTCTGGCCCGTATTCAGGCCGAAGCTCCTGACATTGCTGAGAAGATTCAACCCCCTGTGACGCAGGTCACAGGCGAGGGCGGGGCCGTTCCCCCGCGTGAGCCGCCCGCGCCACCGATTGAGCCGCCCGCCGGGCCGCCACCAGAACCGCCGCTGTCAAAGCTCACGAAGGCGATTCGGGGGGCTAAGAAGGCTACGCCGGAACAGCGGGCCATGTTCGCTCAGCAACGCGCCCAGAGGACAGGGGCGGCAACATCAACGCTGGAGCGGGGCATCGCTCAGGGCAAGGGTGCGGAGGCGTTCGGGCAGGCGAAGGGCCAACTGGCGGGCGAGTTCGAGCGGCCTCAATTCGCCGTGCCGGAGTTCACGCAGGCCGATATGCACTCTCTCGTGCAGGACATCGGGACAGCGGAGATTCCCTTCTACAAGAAGCTCAACGCTCAGTCCGCCCTCGAAGACCTTGCGCGGGGTCGTATCCCTGAGCCCAAGCAACTTGAAGCCTTGAAGATGGCGTTTCCACAGGGCGGCGACGAACTTGTGAAGGCGCTCCTCTCCAAGCGCTCCCTAGGCGAGAAGGCGTTAGCGGAACTGGTGAGTTTCTTGGGCCTACCCCAGAAGTTGAAGGCTTCTCTTGATGAGGGGACACGCTTCCGGCAGTCGCTTGTCTTGGGCTGGAGCCACCCCCGCCAGTGGCTCTCAAACTGGAAGCCAACCACGAACGCCATGTTTAGCGAGAAGGCTGCCCAAGAAGTTATGACGAAGGTCGAATCTAACCCTTGGTTCAGCATCCAGGGTGGCGAACGGGCAGGGTTGGGGTTTGACGATCTTGGTGGGCACACCTATCGTTGGGAGAGTTTCACGGAGGGCCCGGAGCGAGTAGAGGGCTTCCAGGGAATGAATGAGTCCTGGCTGAACAGCGCCACCGACCGGATACCTGGCATACGAGGCTCACAGCGCTCCTTTGCCGTGGATCTCAACAAGGCGGGGGTGGAAGTCTACGCTCAGGAAGCCGAGGCGATGTGGAATGCTGGCGTCCGCGACCCGGAGATGTACAAGGCTGTTCTTAGAGTCATCAACCACGCTCGCGGCTACGGCGCGTTCAACCCCGGCCAGATCGGTAAGGGGGTGAGCGCCTTCTTCAGTGGCCGCAACCTTGTCGCTCGCTTCCAGGTTGCCCTTGACCCGCTTGTCCAGCCCGGAAGTTTGTTCAAGCCTTCCGCCCGCCAACTCGCGGCCAAGAACCTTGTCGGGATGGTTGCGGGCGACATGGCTGTTCTGGGGCTGATTGGCACAGCAGGGGCGGCTACGGGTCTCGCCAGTGTTCAGTTCAACCCACTCAAGCCGGGGGCCGACTGGCTCAAGGTTAGGATTGGCGATACTCGCATTGACCCCTGGGGCGGGTTTATCCCGATGGCGCGGCTGATCGCCCGTATGGGGGCGGCGGCGGCGACAGAGACGGGGCTGGCCGACACGCAGTACGACACGGCCAGCGTTAAGCGAGAACTCCTCACGTTCTTCTCCAACAAGGAAGCGCCATTGGTGCGGAAGTTCACGGACGCGGTTGGGATGAGCGAAGCCTACGACCCCTCCAAGTTGCTCTCTGTAAAGACGCTCGTGGACATCTACTCCCCCTTCGTCAGTCAAGACATTTGGGATGCGGTGAAACAGCAAGGCTGGGGAATGGGTGCGATTGCTGGCGTCGTCTCCCCTGTCGGTATCGGCGTCCAGACCTACACCAACCCCACCGAGCAGATGCACCGACTGTTTGAGGAGAAGTACGGGAGGCCGTTCAACCCTGAGACCGATTACCGTATCGCCGAACAGGATGACGACTTTGATTTCCTGCTTGACCGGATACGGCGTCAGGGAATGGAGCGTGGGCAGGAGGGGGCCAAGCGAATCGAACAGGCCGAACAATCCCGCGCTGATACTGAGCAGGAACTTGGTCTCCCTGAACTCGCCCGCCAGTTCCAAGAGGGCGCGGAGAACGGCCCGGCTATCATCTCAAGGTGGGAGGATTTGGACTCGCAGATGGCGGGCTCCTACCGCGCTATATATATAGGAAGCGACCCGAAGAAGAAGGAGACCCCAGACGGTAAGACTCTCCAGAAACTCGGCGAGCTGAACCCGAACCTTGAGCCGTGGGTGGACTTTGAGACGGGCGAGATAGACTGGGACGGCTTCCGAACTGAGAAGGAACGGCTTATCGAATCCCTCTCGCCTGATGTGCAGAAGGCATACGAGGCGTTCGTGGCGAAATCCGTTGACCCTGACCTCCGTGCGATTGAGCCTCAGGTCCGGGAGGCGAGAGGACTCCACAGCCAATCATTCGACTACCCGAAGTATGCAGGCATCACGCCGACGGAGGCGGACGAATTGGATAAGTTCGTCGCCTTTGTGAAGACGGAATACCGTCGTGCGAAGCTCCAGAATCCCGATTTTCCCTTGACTCAGGCAGAGGCAGCTCAGGTCCTAGGAAGGAAGAACGGCGACGCGAAGCTAGGTTCAGACGCCGCGCTTGTGATTCAGGGGAAGGCCCCCGTCAACAAAGAGCGCATCAACTTCCTGCTCAAGAACCAGGAGATTCTAGGCAAGTTCTACCCTGACCTCTACCGCAGCATTGAGATTCAGCGTCAACTCAACCCCGATGTACTGGAGGCGGTTCTTCAATGAGACAAATAGATAATCAGTGGGCCGCGATGTTCATGGAGGAACCGAAGTTCTTTTATGAGGGGTTTGATACGGGCGGCACTAGCACCGGCGACACGGGGGAAGTCCTCACCCCTGGAACTCTTATTCAGGACAGGGTGGGCAACGTATGGAAGGCGTACAGCGTTAACGGGGCACAGTGGCTAGAGATTCAGAATCGAGTCCAGTTCACGGGTACGGGGCGGCGGTCGTTATCAGCAGTCATCAGCCAAGTAGGGCCTTACTTTATGACTGAGACAGGCCGTGGCCTTGAGGCGAAGCCAGACGGCACATTCAGGGGTTTGGCTCAGTATGAGGGAGAGAACGTATTTCCCCAGTTTGGCGGCGGCAGCCCCGGCTCCAACAACGTAGACCCTAACAGTCCCAGCGTCCTCCGAATGCAGGCCGACCTCATGGAAGAACAGGCCCAAAACGAATTCAACCGCACCCTGAAGCTCCAGAAGATACAGGAAGCCGCTGCCCTCCGCGCCAGCGCCCTGAGTATGGAGAACGACCTCCGAACAGCGGCGATGAACCGCCAACAGGAGGCGGAATCAGAGCTTGTGGACCTGGCGGGCAAAGACCCGTTCCGTTTCGGATACGCAAGGATGGGCCAGAGAGCGCCACAGAACACCCCCATCGATATCTTCAAGGGGCAACTTTCGCAGACCGCGAACGCGCCCATCCCGAAGTTCAACCCTAACGCTTCAATGGACGAGATCACGAACAACATCCGCCAAATGGAGCAGTTCACCACTCAGCAGCCGTTCCGGCCCCCCGGTCTTGAAAAGGGCGGGAAGATAGGCCCAAAAGGCGCGGTGGAGCCGTTCAAGTTTGGGCGGCCCGACCCCCACACGATGATTGAGATGGCCGACAAGATGGGGATGACGCCCATCATCACCGGCGAGCGGTCGGGCGGGCCGGAACTCATGCTCGCCCCGAAGGGCACAACCGTTATCCCTCTCACCGATGAGGAGGAGAGGGAGTTCGTGGGTGAACTCCCCGGCGCAGCCTTCGGTGGAACGGTGGGCTCGGCATATGGCGAGCAGATCGGCGGTGAGGCGTTCCGCAACATCGGCAATGAGTTCACACCGACGTTCGCCGCCGGTTCCGACCCTCGTCTGCGAAGACTGTTCCGCTCCACCCGCGACCTCATGGCGTCGCGTGGCCTCGGCGGTACGGGGTTCAAGGATATCAACACCGCACTCAACGAAGCCCTCAAGCGCAGGGAGTTTAGAGGCCTGAACGCTGGCCCGGCCTACAACCTTATTCTAGGAGCGTTGCAGAAGGAGTCGGGCTCAGTGTATGGGCTGAAGCAGTCACCAGCACTTCAGTTCCTTCGCTCCGCCGCCGGAGCGAAGGGGCAGATACAGATGGGGTTGAGGGACATCCCCCAGGGTACGGCCCGCTACGCCCAGTTCAGCGGGGGCTTTGGCCTGAACCCTTCCCCAGCCCCCGGCGCAGCCTACACCACACCAAAGCCCGGCCAGGCGTTCACGGGGCGCATCTACTCACCAGTGACAGGCGACCTTCCTTCCCCACACAAGATAGCCTACTCGTTCCAGCAGCTTGACGCCGCTGACCAGGCATTGGTGCTGAGCGCCTACGAGTTGGCGGGCTACCCGAAGGAGGCGTTCTTGGAGCAGATTCGCGGCATCGGGATAAAGGGCGGATTCCGCTCAGGGATTTCAGTTTGATAGCCCCAGTCCGCTGCCCCAAGTGCGACAAGAAGCTCGCCGAGAAGCTGGATGGTGAGGCTGAGTTCACTTGCAGGGGCTGCAAGAGCATCGTTCGAGTGAGCAATGGAAAGGTATTGGCCCTAACGGTGGTATAATTCGGAGCGGATAGGCGACCCCCGTGACCCTCGTGTCCAAAAACACGGGGGTCTTTCTTTTGGAGGGATAGCCTATATGGAGACCGAAAATCTGGTGAGCAACCCCCCGCAGGGTGAGACTGCCCCTGTAACCGAAGGGCCGTTCACGGCTCCTTCACCCCAGGCCCCAGTCGAAGAAGCTGCGCCGGTTGCGGAAACTCCTGAGGAGACACCAGAAGCCCCGTGGTGGCATGAAGTAGCGTCCGAAGACGACCTGCTGGGCCACGAGTCGCTGCGCCCGAAGCTGGAGGAACGCGAAACCACCAGCTACGAACGCGGCCTCCTCGAAGGCAAGGGTTCTATGATGGAGCGCCTTGATACCCGCGATCAGGAAGTCCTCGGCGCGAAGGACGCAGTGAACCGTATCCTGGGCCGTCTGAACAAGGCCGCCCGTGACGGGACGCTGAGTGAGGATGTTGTCGATAACCTGCTGACCGACCACGCTGCGACTCTCAACTCGCTCAACAAGATCGTGGGCGAGGAGTTGGTAGGCCAGGGTCAGGTCTCAGCCTACACCGACATCATCGGTGCCATTGCGGCGCAGGCAGGCGATTCCACGCTCGCCTCTGAGTTCGACAACCGCCTGAAGCTGCATCTTCGCGGGTCACGGGACGACAAGTTCATCCCCGACTTCGTGAAGAAGCTGACGGCGAAGGCCGCCCAGGAGGCGAAGGCCCCACTGGAGAAAGAGAATGCGCAGCTCAAGGCCACCATCGAGAAGATGAAGGCCACGACGCGCTCCACTGGCGGGCCAAACACCGCCCCGTCACAAGCGAGTGGCGGGAGCCCCACCTACGCCAACATTCTAAAGATGACATCAAGCGAAATCGAGGCGCTGCCTGAAGGTGCATTGCAGGCAGCCATCGACAAAGCTAACAAGGAGAAATAGGCATGTCCATAACCAACTTCAACCCCACGATCTGGAGCAAGCTCTTTCTCGAAAACCTGAACAAGCGTCACGTCCACGCCGATGTGATGAACAGGGACTATGAGGGAGAGATCAAAGAGGCCGGGGATACGGTAAAGATCAGCTCGATTGGCCGCGTCACCGTGCGGACTTACACGCGCAACGCGGGCCTCGGCGGGACAGCGCTGTTGCCGACCATCACGGCCATTGCGCGGCCTGAAATCTTGGAGGGCAGTTCGCTGTTCCTGACGATCTCGGAGGGCGATTACTTCAACTTCGGCATCGACAACGTGGACGCGGCGCAGCAGAAGCCGAAGCTCATGTCGAAGGCCATGAGAGAAGCTGCCTACGCGATGGCTGACGCCGTTGACGTGTTCGCTAACTCGACCCTTCAGACCGGCGTATCCGGTACAGCGGACGGCAACGGCAACCGGCTCCAGGCTCGCACGCTCGGCACGGGCGCGGGCGATGACGACGCCTACGAGACGCTGGTTGACCTGATGACCAAGCTGAAGGAGAACGATGTGACCGGCGACTTCTGGGCTGTCATTCCGCCTTGGTTCACCGGCCTACTCCAGAAGGATGTCCGGTTCACCAACTACGGCACCGGCCCGAACCGCGAGACCCTTCTCAACGGCAGCATCGGCAGGGCGGCAGGCTTTGAACTCAAGGAGTCGAACAACCTCTCCGGCGCGACTTCCGGCACAATCGCTGTCGCGGGCGGCGTCTACACAATCCTCGCTGGCGTGGCCGAGGCCGCGACATTTGCGGAGCAGACGAACAGTATTGAAGCGTTCAAACCCCAGGATGGCTTTAGCGACGCCGTGAAGGGGCTGCACTTGTACGGCGCGAAGGTCACGAGGCCCTACGCCCTCGCTAGCGTCGCCTGCACGATGGCCTAACTCAACGGGAAACATTCTAAAGGAGTAAGTGACAATGGCAACCACGGCAATCACCTGCGAACTGCTTACGCTCAACACTCGCGGCAGCGACAACCCTGACGGCGCTGACGGCGAGAGCGGAACCAACGGCATCGATCCGACTGCTGCTGCGGACGGCTGGGTTATCTCTCCGCCTTCCGGGCAGACCTTTGACGAGCGTCTGATTCTACGCTTTGTAGTGACGACAGCGGCAACCTTTGTGGTTACGGCTGGCGACCGCTACCCAGCGCAGCGGGCCGACCTCGGCAACCTGAGCATCACGATGGCGACTAGCGATGTTCGGATGATCTGCATCGAGACGAGCCGGTTTCTCCAGAACGACGGCACCATCATCATCACCTGCACGAACACGACCGACCGTGTGCAGGCGTACATGCTCCCGAAGGCGGCCTAACGATGGTAGAGACAAAGACTGCACCCAAGCCGCCAGCGACCCAGGAATCTGTAGACGCTCTGACAAAGCTCGTCATGAAGATTGCGGAGGCGCTGTCGATCAAGTAAAGGGCGGAACGCCCGTCCTTCCACGGAAGGATTTTCCGGAAAGGAAAAGTAAATGGCCCAGCCTAACATCAAGAACTTTTATCTACCGGCCACGCGGCATCACGTCCCTCGCGGCTCGGACTGGGGCCAGACAGTCGGTACGGACTACTGGCTGACCTGGAACCCCGGCGTTGACCTGATGGCAACGGCCACGGCGGGCACGATAGTCGATGAACTGGTGGACGGCGGCTGGAATGTCGCTTCCAGTCCAACCAACACGGCGGGGACGGGCGGTGACTTTGGCGGCGGGGTCTTCACGAAGACGACCACGCCTTACGTTAAGTCAGGCCCGTTCGACGGCAGTTACGGAGACCTCGGCACTCCAAACCACGCGCTGCTTGCAGGCACGGGCGATATCGTTGCCAGCCCGGCGATCTTTGGCGATGCGGTGGCAATGGAAGCGGCGGCGATCATCGCTGGCAAATCCATTCGCCCGCGTTACCTGATTGCCGATTTCTGGGCGGCGTTCACGGTAGCGTCTGCCGATGAAGTCACCACAGCTATCGGCTTCTTCGAGGACGACTCCACGATCTCTACAGAGGCCGACCAGTACGCGGTGATTAAGAGCAATGGCGTCAACTTCCAGCTTGCGGGAAACGCCGCGACACTGGATGCGGGGCCGCTGATCTCGACCACCTGGCACAAGTGGAAGATCGTTCTTCAGTTCAACGGCTCAAGCGTCCCGAGCATCTACTGGTACGTCGATGGCGCGATCCAAAACACCACGGCAGCGGCGGGTCTCAATGACGAGTTCCCACTGAAGTTTGGGATGCACTCGCTGACAACCAACCGGATCGGCCTGGGGCTGACACACGTCTACTACGACTGGTAGGAATGAATGACGACTGCCAAACCGAGGCACTTCCCAAAGAAGGGCGAGCGGCTTATCAACGGGGAGTGGGTAACGCCCACTCCCCCGCCCGCCCGCCCCGTTGAAACAGCGGCGGATCGCCGTAACTACCTGCGGAAACAGGCCGGGTGGCCTCCGCTGACAAACAAGGAGTAAAAACATGGCAGAAGACCAGAGGCTTTACGGTTACTTCGGGACTACACTCCCCGACCCAGGGGCCGATAGTTGGCAGCCGGTTCGGATTTCCGCACGCGGCGAGATGGCCGTCATCGACTTCTATCACAAGATGGCGATGGAAGGCCGCTGCTATCAGGTCCGGGCGGGCACAATCGCCACCGGCCTTGCGGCTGACAGCACGCTCACTGACACGGCAGCGCAGATGTGCGTTGACGCAGCGGCGGGCCTGACGATCATCCCCGCCGAACTCCAGGTTTCGCTTGTCTCAGTTGCCACCGCGCTCTTGCTCTCGGTGAAGCTCAAGGCTGTGGGGGCCGCATCGACGGTGGGGACGGCTTTTGTCCCGCTGCCCTTGCGGCAGGGCGGCGCAGCGGCGTCCAGCACGGCTCGTGCGATGACCGACGGCGGCGTGACCGTGGCGGCAGAACTTGCGACGACCACGCGAGTCCTGTTTGAGGCTATTGACAACCACACCCAGACGCCGACGACTGCGCTGGGCCACACAGCGATAGTCGGCAACTCGACTATTGCCTGGCAGCCTCGCATTCCGTACATCGGCGACGGCGTGGCATGTGTGTACCTCCAGGTGGCCTCAACAACAGCGGCCACCCTGCACTACGGGCACCTCAACTACGTCGAGCTTGCCACGGCTTCGGTGACGTAATTGCCGAACTTTCTGTTCCGCTGCCCCAAGGGCCATGAAAGCGAGTTACTGCGTCACCGTGACACGGTAGAAGTCGCTTGCGCCTGCGGGGCGGCGGCGCGGAGGGCGGAGATCAACCGCATCGCCGTAGTCGGATTCGCGGAGACACCGCGAGGCGAGGAGAACTACCGGCGCGAGTTTGCCGACTTCCGGGAAGCGAGCGCCGAGGTGGATTACCACTACACCAAAGCAGAAGACAGCGGGATGCCGGTTAAGCGCCCTAACCTCTTTCAAATGGGACTCGCTAAGGCGAGGAGAAAGTGAAATGCCCCGTGCAATGCCAACGGTCTACACATCGCGGGGCCATAACCATGTCTATGATGGTGGGCCAAACCTCATTGTCGCCGCCTCTAATGCTTCGGGGATAGCGCAGGCGGCTGCGACCTACCATGCCGGCGGCACCGCCGACGACGTGGACATCAACGCCGCTATCGCTGCCGCTGGTGCGGGCAGGGTGGAGCTGACCGAGGGGCCGTTCAGCGTCGTGAACAATATCGAGTTCCCTCTGCCGACAAATGGCTATGTCCTACAGGGCCAAGGCAAGGAAGCCACGCAGATACAGACTTCCACCGCTGGCCTTAACGTGCTTGAGATGCACGGTGCGGGGGGGGCGATTGTCAGTGCGAACTATCAACGCCGTTGTAGTGTGCGCGATCTTGCCATCGTGGGCATCGGGGCTAGCCCCGTAAATTCGGTGGGGCTCAGTCTTTACTACGCCGACGCGGGAGACTTCGCTAACCTATGGATTAAGAATTTCTATACGGGACTGAAGTCCGATGCCTCCTTTGACCATGATTGGCACGGCATTTGGGTTGAGGATTGCGGCCATGCAGCAAGCGGCAGTCCAGCGGTTCTCCTAACGGGAAACGCTGAAGCCAGCGGGGCCAATTCCAACAACCATCGCTTCTTCGGCCTCCGCATCGAGCGCTTCAACTACAGAGCGCTAGAAATCCTGACCGACGCGACTGGCGGGCCGAGTTCACACAACCGCTTCTACGGCCTAAAGGTTCACGGCGATGATGGTGCCTCTAACGCCGACGGCATCTACCTGGACAGCATGTTCTGTGTGTTCCAGGACTTGTCTCTAGACCAGCTTGGCGACGCCAACACAGGGCTGATAATCGCTTCTCAGGGAGACCATAATCAGATAAGCAACCTCGTGTTCTCGAAGCAGACTGCCAACATCGTTGTAGATATCCAGGCCGGCGCTGCATACAACATCATCCAAGGTCTCACCGCCCACGGGCAAACGACCTCCCCCGTCTCAGACATCATCACTGGCGTTCTCCTCGTCGCCGGAAGCGACAACGTAATCTCCGGCGTGACCTGTCAGTATGTTGCAGGCTACGGGATGAAGGTATCGGGGAGCCGTAACCAGGTTGCCAACTGCAAGTTGAGCGCCCAGGGGCAAGGACTCTGGGTGACGGGCAACAACAATGAGTTCACTAACGTCTCGCCTTTCTGGGCCGGCCTTGACGGCGGCGGGGCTGCGGTCGTAGCTGGTGACAGTAACCGCTTCTTCGCTGGGAAGGTCAGCGGGACGGGCGGTAAGACGATGGACTTCAGTGGCGACAACAACCTTACCGTAGGTACGGTGGTTGACACCCTTCTCATTGACACAGGGGTAGGTAATGTATTTGTCGGCGTCGCAGGCGGCGGGGCGAAGGTGGCCAATCTCATTGCTGACCCTGGCGACGCTGGGGCCATCCCTGTCACCAACATCTATCCAAGTTCAGTTCCTCTAGTTACGGCGGGGGCCGAAACCCGCACGCTTGCCGCACCCTCATATGCAGGGCAGGAACTCACTCTCTACTGCAAGACCTTCGTTGGTAACTGCGTCGTGACCTGTACCACCACGGTCAACGAGGCGGGCAACAACACCATCACATTCACGGCCACCGGACAGGCTTGTCGCCTCTTCGCCGTGGAGGAGGGTTCAACCCTCCGCTGGCGGCTGGCGAGCGTAGATGGCGCAGCATTGAGCACGGTCTGATGCCACGCACCATCAGGGTCATCTCAGGCGACAAGTGCGGGGCCGATCTCCGGCGGGAGCAGCGGAAGGAACGCTACTACTCACGCTGCGACGGGACGGCAGACAATGACGAAATCAACGAGGCGATCCAGGGCGCGAACAAGGGGATGATGTGGGCCGTCCCGGCTAAGCGCTGGGAGGAGATATTCGGGAAGGAGAAGTGATGAAACTACCCGGCAGTATGCCCAAGAGACGGAAGCCCGTCACCGGCAAGGCGTGGAGTAGGCCGCCGAAGACAGCGGGCCAGTTCGCGGCGGCTCCACGGTATGGGAGTCGCGCTGGGAGGCAGTAATGCCGCTCCCGAAAGGAACGCGCTACCGCTGGAAGAACGGTGTCCGCCTAGCGTTCAAGGGTAACAAGGTAATCGAAACCAAGAAGAAGGGCGGGAAGGCTAAGAAGGTGAGGTAGATGGCAGCAACCAATGTAAAGGCGGTCCGCGCCATTGTCATCAAACGCGCTTATGCTGGGCGGCACTCGCCCATCATCTCCACCGCTACCGGCGGGGCTGTGAACTCCGTCATCGATTCTGCTTATGCCATCCCCGGCGCGACTACTGACCACTTCGGCTACAAAATCCTAAAGATAGCCACCGATGCAGGCGGGGCCGGGGCTGCGCCTGAAGGCGAGGTCAGGTACATCTCTGAGGGGGGATACACTGTCGCGTCGGGGACGTTCACGCCTTCCGTCAACTTCACCGCTGCCGTGGCCTCTGGGGACACCTACGAAGTCCACGAAATCCACCCCGACGAAATAGACAACATCATCAAGGCGAAGGTCAGAAATCTCTACACCCCGACCTTCTTCCCAATGTCTATTGAAATCTTCCAGAACGATGCGAACGACATGGAGCCGTCTTCGATAGCGACGGACTACGCCACAACCGGCGGGGCCGCACTGGCTACAGAATCCACCATCGTCCACAACGGGGCGCAGAGCCTCAAGGCTACCTGCAACGTCGCCCTAGAATACTTCAGTCTTGCAACTGTCATCGGCGTCAACGCGGGGCAGCAGCTCTACGCAGGCGCGTCTTGCTATGTCACCTCAGGCGATGACGCCATCTTCCGCGCCTGGGACACCACCAACGGTGCGTCCATCGATTCGGCCACGAGTGACGAACCTTCATGGATGGACCTGGTGATTCCCGTTAACGTCCCTTCTGGGTGCGAACAACTAGACCTTCGCGGCATTGGAGTGGGCTCGAACGATGTGACGTACTGGGACGACATACAAGTCTGGCGGCAAGGAACGGGGGTCTATCCCCTCCCATCGTGGATCACCCGCAAAGATCAAGTGGTCGATGTCAGGGCGTTCAGGTTGGGTACAGGTGGGCCGAGTAATGACCTGGACTACCGAGCGAACGAAGAACGCTCATATTCTCTCCAGTGGGGATTTGAGCGCGAAGACCTCCGCGCCGACAAGCCCCTCCACATCTGGGTTGAGGGCTGCGGGCAAGACCGTCCCTACATCATCGCTCGCAGGGCTCTCAGCGAACCGACCTCCGACACGTCCAGCATCTTCTTCGACCCTGAGATCATCGCCGAGGGTGTTCTCAGTGAAGTCTACGAGATGCTTGCGGGCCGGAGCACGGGTGACGAGAAGGCGCGCCTCCAGCGTGAGGCGCGGGAATCTCTGCGGAAGTGGCGGAACACATTGGACGAGTTGCTGCCTACGGTAGAGCGCTCTACGCCAGGGAGGGTCTGGGTGTGATTGTAGACCCCGCCACCATTCTAAGTTCGGTGCGACCGTATAAAGCTTGCTACGGCTCGCCCGCAAGCTTCGGGGTGATCTGTGATTTCCCATTCTCCAAATCGCCAAACCGTCCAGCCCTCCGCGCGAGCCACTTCGTTGAATCGGCCATCTCTTTCAGTAACATCTGGCTTTTGACGATGCCAATAATCCCCATCGGCTTGGATGATGAGACGAGCGCCCTCGAAGACAAAATCGGGCCACCACCTGCCAAACATAGCCTTATGCATTTCGAATTTAAGATGCCTTTTTCGGAACTGCTCACACAAGGCTTTTTCGATATGGGTCATCTTTGTCGGGGGATGTCTCTTGAGCCGGTTCTGGCGAAACTTTTCACGAACATCGGGTCTCTCAAAGGCCGTTTTCCGCGCCTGTCTGAATGCTGGATCAAGCCATTGTTTTCGTATTTGTTCGGCGCGGGCAATTCTAGCTTCTGGATGGGCTTGCCACCACGCTTTCTGAAATGCCCCCATTTTCTTGAGGGTAGCTGGCTGTGCCTTATAACCAAGTCTCGTTTGACGCAGCGCCTCTCGATGTTCGGGATGGCCGGATTGCCAATAAGCCTTCATCGAATCGCTCATCTTAAGGCAAGTCTCCGCAGATACAATTTCTCCTTTTTGTGCCATGCCTCAAGTATAAACCAGGTAGGTCTTCATGTCTAGTGTTGCGCCAGATACCTTGACCATCGACGGAAAGACCTACCAGCTTGCCACCGACACGAAAGCGAACCCCCTCTGGGAAGTCACCTCCGGGCAGAGGATGGTCAAGGAGTTCACCCCCGGCGGGAGTATGGGGGAGACGCGATGTACCCACCCTCGTCAGTGCAACAACTTCTACTTTGGTGAGGGGTTCGATGTCACAGACGGCACCGCCCGCCTTCATCCTGGAACAACCACCGTAGGGACACGCTACACAGGGACGTTCGATGACGCTGGCGGGACGACCTTAACAGACGCCGCCGCTAACTTTTCTATCACCGGCGACGGGCTCAAGGGCTACACCGTCACCATCACGGGAGGTACAGGGTCGGGCGCGGCGCGAACGATCACGGGCAACACCAACACTACGCTGACCGTCGCCTCGCTGACGACTGCCGCCAACTCCACCTACGATGTTTCCGTCCTGGGGAGTCTGGCCTACACTCCGCTGTCGTTCTTTGAGGACTTCGACTCCACCGCGACGCGGGCGGTGTACCTGACCTTCCGTGACACGACCACCACCCCCGACATCATCACCAAGAAAATCAGACCCTCAGATGACACTCCCATTGATACCGAAATCTGGGGGACAGCGACCTACACCGCCCCTGTCATTGGCCGCCCGGAGGTGTTTTCAAGCGCGACCTATGTTGGATTGGGTGACGCGACTGGTTCTCGCCTGATGCAGAAATTAGCCACGGTGGGGGCGATCTCAACCGAAACCGCCGACACATGGGAGGCAGCGGACGCGGGGATTTACGCCTACTCCTGCGCCTCCGTGACGGTGGGGGGTGTCATCAAGTTTGTGCGGGCCTCACCTAACAGGATAGGACTGACTGCCTCCGAGCCCAAGACCTCCGCTGGCTACGAACAGGGCAAGGACGTGGGGGACACCGCCGACCCGATCACCTGGATTTCGGAGATGTCGGACGGGCTGATTGCCATCCACAAGACGACCAACCTCTATCTCTGGGACGCAGACGGGAACGCCTACCCTGTGCTGCCTGGGAACCGTCACTCTGCCCGGCGCATTGCGGCGCAGCAGACCGGCTCGACAACGGGCAACACCTACGACGACTTCGATGGCCACATGGGATCGTCCCTCAGCGCGGGGGTATTGCACCCATCAAGGGAAGGACTGTCATTCTACCAGAACGGGGCCATCAGGAACGTCGCCATCGACCAGATAGGTCAGGGAACCCCCAATCCGTTCCGGCTGGTGGCGAACATCTCCAACATTCCGTTTGGAAACCGGCACTACGCCTGTGTTGTCTACGGAAAGTGGGTTTATGCCATCTACAAGCCCACGGGGTTTGCCAACTCCGCAAACGTCCACGTCATGTGCGGCTACTACGACGCCGGGGAGATAATCTGGCGCACTCTGATAACACAAGCCAAGGACATCATCGGTCTGTTCATCGACTCCCAGATGAGACTGTGGTGGGTCTACGACCCCCAGGACCCCGACACGATTCCGGGCACGCCCACCGCTGAACTGAGATACATCACATTGGCGGCGGACGGTTCTCCCAGGACTGTTCTGGGAGCGTCTGCGACCTACCCACGGGGGGCCGCGTCTGCGACCTACACCTACTACTTCCCTGAGATTGACTTCTTCGAGTACGGGGAAGACATGGCCTACATCCCCAAGCAACTAAGGCTGATGACACTGGAGACGGAGAACCTTCCCACCGCCGGTGATACAGGGGTATCGATTCAGTTGAGCATCCACCCCGACGGTTCTAATGCGACTAACGTTGGGGCGGCTATCACCACGGCGGGCAACGCCGTTACCGACCGCGAGCCCACAGTGGGCACATCCGACACATTCACGCGAGGCCGCCCCAGATTGACCCTGACCACAGGCTCGACCTATGCCCCCACGTCTAGCGACCCACGGTGGCTCAGGTTGAAGATTGAGGTACGTTCTCCCGACACCATCCGTTGCGTCATCAAACCCAGTCCTGACCGCAACCTGTTTGAGACGAAGAAGATTCTGAGGAAGCTCAAGAACGCGGGAGTGAGGACGATTCGAGAACCGCAGACCAACGAAACGTTCTCCGGTCAAATCATCGCCGTGAACGACATCATTCAAGGCGGGGCTCAGGCCGTAGAAGTTGTCATGCACCGCTGGGCGATAGCGGCATGAGCCGATTCGCTACGGTAGAGGAGGTGAGAGCCCTCCTGATGTCGTGGCTCCCTAAGCAGGCCAAGAAAGACGCCCGGCAGGGCCACAAGCATCCCGTCACGCTGGCGCAATCCCTGTCTACGGGAGACCTGGACCTCACCGCGTCCTATCAGGACATCCCCGGCGACGGGCCTAGTAGTGATGTTGCGGTCACTGTCACCCATCCGGGGGATTACCTTGTCTTTGCTTTTGTGGACTACAACGGGGTTGGCGTGGGGGATGTGGGGGAGAACCTTAACGTCCAGCTTTTGGTCGGCTCCACCGCTCAGACGGGAATCGGCGAAGCAAGACTAGTGGGTGCGGGCACGGTCGGGTTGCGGGGGATATGCGCCCAGGTGTGGAAGATCACCGTCCAGGCCGGGAACACCATCGTCAAGATTCAGGCCAAGAAGACGGGCGGTTCCGGCACCTCCATCGTCGATGGGGTGGGCGCGGACACCAAGCTGATTGTGACCTCGGCCTTTGGGGGTGGCGGGACGGGTGGGGCGGCGGCAGCAGCTACCGCGCACGGCTCCCTTACAGGACTGACGTCTGGGGACGACCACACGCAGTATGTCGCGTTGGCGGACGCCGACTATGTTGACCTCACCGATGGCGGGGCAACAACGCTGCACTCCCATGCAGGGGGCGGCGATGTAGTCGGCCCCGCGAGCGCCACCGATACGGCTGTCGCTCTCTTCGACAGCACCACGGGCAAGCTCGTGAAGGACTCCGTTGTTCTGGTTGGCCCTGTCGGCGACATTACGGGGGCCGCTTCATACCAAGCAAAGCCAGCCAGCAAGCCGGGCATCAAGATACTGGGGCAGGTGGCGGGCTCAGGGGACTTCACGGTGTTCCTGGCCCCCGCCGCGACGATGGCTGCCAACCGCAACATTACCCTTCCCGACGCGGCGGGGGTGGTGGCGTTAGTAGACACCGACCACCACACGACGGGAACTGTGGATGGGGTGGATGTGGGCACCCATGATGTTGCGACAACGGGAGTACACGGAGCGGGCGCGAGCACGCTTGTTCACACGGGCAACGCCAGTTGGGTTGACCTGACCGATGGCGGGGCCACAACCCTGCACTCCCATGCGGGTGGTGGAATGAGTGTAGCGCAAGTCTGGGCGCTTGGAGGTAGCTAATGGCCGCTGGTGCAACGCCAACAATCTACGACCCCAAGATACTGTATAAGGGGCTTCTGACCACGACCCTGACGACAACACTGGTGACAGCCCCGGCAGCCGAAGCGGGCGTCAAGATAGAGCGCATCGTCCTCACCAACATCACGGCCACCGCTGCTGCCGTGACTATTGACCACGCTGACACGGCTGGAGCCAACCCGTTCAAGATCATGAACGCGGCTTCTATCCCCGGCGACGGCTTCCCTATTGTCCTTGAGTTGGGCATCTACCTGAACACGACCGACCTCTTGAGGGGCGGCTGCGCCACGGCTTCCGCTGTTCATGTTCTCATCTACGGAATGGAGATGAAGGACTAGTGCCCCTCAAGATTCGTCCCTACATTCTCGGCGGCTACTCCGTCCACCACTATGTCTTCACGCCGAAGGCACTTCTGGGAGCCGTTATCACAGTCGGGGACGAGCAGGACGTTCATTTCTCCGGCCCAGGAACTGAAATCGTCACGGCCATCATTTCTTACTGCGGGACGGCACCACTGACGACGGCCGCGACCTGGCAACTAGAGTATGCGAGCACGGTGTCCTCCGGCACGGAGTATCGGGACATCGATCTCGTCACTGTCTGGACGGAGATAGAGTCGTTCTCTCACACGGCATCTAACAAGGCTGTCATCGCAACCTCTGGGTTCACCAACGCCACCATCCCGGCGGCGCGGGCCATCCGCTTCAACGTCGATGCCGTGGGCGGCACGGCGGCGCAGGACGTGAAAGTCGTTCTGGAGGTCTGGAGGCCGATTCAGGCATGACCCCCGTAATATCCGTCAGCAGGGACGCGAGAGGCGAGGACCTGACCGGCGCGAAGTTCGGCGACCTCACCGACCGCGTGATCGTTGGCTGCAAGCTGAACAACACCGAATGGCCCGCCAGGATGTCGCGGGTCCACATCCACGATTGCACGGGCGCGACGCCAAAGATGGTCATCACGGTCTGCTGGTTCTGCGGGCGCTTCACCGATGAGACGGAGTACGCCAGGGCGGTCTACCATGCCTTCAACGTGACGCCCCTGGAGGGGCCAAGACCGAGGGTTCGATGATACAGGGCGTATTCCGACACATGAATTGCTGGGCCAGCCTGAGCCAGGACGAGCTGTTCTTCCTGTCCTATTTCCCCAATCATCTAGGGACGTTCGAGACGGCGGGCGGAACGACGCTCACGGACTCCGCCGCTGCTTTCCCGACGACGGGGGTTGGATTGGTGGGCTGGACGGTGCTGATTACCGGTGGCACGAGCGTCGGTGAGTGGCGAGTCATCACGGGCAACACCGCGACGACTCTAACCGTGGCCGCGCTCACGACCAGTAGCAGCTCCACCTATGAAATCTTCCCCGACCTCAACGTCCAGACCACCGTCAAGAAGTACACCGCCGCCGCCAAGATGGACTACTCGCCTGGGAACGGCCAGTGTGTGCGCTGGCAGCCGTCAGCGGCAAATCTCTACGGGGCCGCGCACGGGCGCTGGTTCTATATCGAAGCGGCCCCGGCAGCCGATGACGGTATCACCATCTTCGGGTTGGGGCAGGGCGCATCATCGTCTGGGATGATCGGCATAGACAGCACCAGGAAGGCCACTATAGTCACGTCGGGAGCCTTGGTGGTGGCCACTGGCAACGTGGCGTTGACCCTGGGTAGCTGGTACTGGGGAGCTATTCAGGGCTCGGTTCATACCTCCGGCTTCGCCAAGTTCTTCGTTAGAATTTACAACACCTCCGGCACCCTGGTTGACGAGTTCGACAGCGGAGGTGTTGTCTCCTGCCTCACCCCCATCTCCACCTTCACTGTTGGCGTCGGCACGACGGGCTGCGGTAATGGGCTGATAGCCTACGTTGACGGAGGCATCTCGGTGTCGGGCGCGGGCATCTGGCCCCCTATCTGCCCCGACTTCTATGCCTCGGGAGGCGCTACGGGCGTGGGCGCGACGAGCCAGTGGACTTCCTCGGCTGGCGGCAACAAGTGGCTGGACGTGGACGACATTCCCCACAACAGCGATACCGACTACGTCAAGAGCACCAGCACCGGCCAGACCCAGCTTTTCACCTTCCCCGCGTCGGGTCTGGGTGCCGTGAATATTCATGCCGTGGGGATTGGACACCATCTCAGGGCTGTGTCAGCGTCGATACAAACCGTGCAAGGCATGACCCTGAGTTCGTCTTACGTCGCCACCGCCGTCCTGGGCACAACCTACGGGTGGTATGACGTGCAGAAGTCGAGCACCCCAGCGGGGGCTGAATGGAGCGTGAGCGATCTGGATAATGTCGTGTCCCGCGTCGCTACTTTCGGGGCCGTCGCCACTGAGAGACGGTGTTCAAACGTGGTGAAGTTTGCCTGCTACGGCGGGACATACCCGTCGGGAGCGCGACGGCGGGGAGTTGTGGTCTAAGGTGCCTAACGGGGATGACGTGCCAAACGGCAAAGCGGTCAACCAGTACGGCTCGAGCATAAAGGAACAGCTCTACCAACTGGAAAAGCTGTTTAACTCCGAGCTGAACCACCTCCGAGCCCTCATCGAACACGAGAAGGAATTGCGTGTCTCTTACGAG
>Ga0214473_10002780_pt1 | contig 21417 bp, 17 predicted proteins | sample RVTome_7_FD_203509 | JGI IMG/M metagenome (GOLD analysis project Ga0214473, IMG submission 203509) | Soil microbial communities from uranium-contaminated site in the Upper Colorado River Basin, Wyoming, United States - RVT98D197 | ecosystem: Environmental > Terrestrial > Soil > Contaminated >... | reverse complement strand
ACCCGAGCGGCCGGTCGTCCCAGTCGCCGGGTGCGCGGATCTCGACCACGGTCGAGAGGAAGGCGAGGACGATCGCTCCCGCTGCCGCGAGCCAGAGCCAACGCTGGTCGAGAAGACGCTTCGCCATGGCGCGCAGGCTAGCGAATCCACGCTGGTTGCAGCGCGCCGGCGACCTCTATACTCGCGGCGTGAACTCCGTGTCACGCTCGCCTTCCCCCGGCATCCGAGCGTCCCTTGCCGCCGGCCTACTCCTCGGCCTCGCGCTATCGGGCTGCGAAGCCGCGGATCCCCTCGAGGCGATCCGGCAGCAGCAGGCGGCCGGCAACTACGCGGGAAGCGTCGCGCCCCTCCGCGAGCTGCTGAAGGAGCGCCACGACGACCCGGAGGTCAACTATCTCTACGGCAGGGCCCTCGTCTACACCGGGCAGCCGAGCCTCGCGACCTGGTCGCTCCGCCAGGCCATGGAGGACCCGGAGTGGCTCGAGACGGCCGGCCTGGAGCTCGCCCACGCGGGGCTCGTCGCGGGCGACTTCAACGAGGTCGTCGACGTCACGACGCGCATCCTCGCGGACCGCCCGGAGCTCGCGATCGCCCTGCTGTATCGGGCCCAGGCCCAGGCGCACTGGAAGAAGGATCCCGAGGCCGCGCTCGCGGATGCGAAGCGGGTCCTCGAGCTCGAGCCGGAGCTGATCGAGGCCTACGAGCCCCTCATTCTCGCGCTGCTCGCCCTCCAGCGGCATGCCGAGGCCAGCGAAGCGCTCGCGGAGGCCGGCCGGCGGCTGGCCACGACCGACGCCCCGGCCAGCAGCCTGGCCTGGCACTGCTCGACCACGGCGACCTTTGCCGACGAAGGCGGAGAGCCGGAGCGGGCGCGCGAGACCTGGGGCGAGTGCCTGGCGAAGTACCCCGCCGACCCGACCGTGGTGGCGAACGCGGCGCAGTTCTTCGACGCCAGGGGCGAGTGGGAACGCTCGCTCGAGCTGTTGCGCAGCGCGTTCGGCGAGGCGCCGGACCAGCGCGCGTTCCGGATCGCGCTGGCAGAGCGGCTGCGCCACGCCGGAGAGGCCGCCGAGGGCGAGGCGTTGCTCCGCGACGCTACGCAGGCCGAGGACCCGCGGCTCGCGGCCCTCGCCTGGAGCGACCTCGCCCAGTTTCGCCACGCGATGCGCGAGCACGCCGCCGCCGCCGATGCGCTGGCGCGCGCCATCGAGCGGGTGCGGGAGGTGGAAGATCCCGGCCCGCAGCTCCTGTTCCGCTACGCGGACGCGCTGGTCGTTTCCGGCCAGCTCGATCGCGCGCTGGTGATCGCCGAGGACATCTCGGTACCGGCGCAGCGAGAGCTGATCGTCGGACGCGTGGCGCAGGAGCGGGGCGAACCCGGCCGGGCGCTCGAGCACTTCGACGAGGCGTTGCGCCTCTGGCCCGACAACCCCTGGGCGCGCTACTACGCGGCCCTGGCGGCCGAGAGGCTGGGCGACTTCGACCGCGCCCTCGAAGAATATCGCTACTCGATCCGCACCTCCGTCGGGGCCACCGACGCGCGCACCCGCGGCGCCAGGTTGCTGGTCGCCCAGCACCAGCCCCTGCTCGCCTACCAGCTGATCTTCCTCGAGGTGGGGAAGGCCCCCCTCGACCCCGATGGGGAGCTGCTGTCGATGTACCTGATGGGCCGCGTCCTCAACCCGAAGCAGCTCCACGAGTCGCTGACGCAGCTGGCCGCCCGCACCCCCGCGAGGCTCCCGCTGGCGCTGGCCCGCGGCGCGGAGGGCGCGGCCGAGACCGCCGGGCCGGGCGCCGCGCTGAGCCTGCTGCGCGATGCGCCGGGCGTGGACTACACCGATCCGCTCGCGGGGCCGGCTCTCCGCGCGCTCGTGCGCGTCGCCCACAAGGCCGACGAGCCCGAGATCGCCCGGCGCGCGGTCGACGCCGCCGTGGCCGCGCATCCGGAGGCTGCGGTCTTCCACGAGGTCCGCGGGCTCCACCTGGAGCTCTCGGGCGCCGCGCCGGACGAGGTGCGCGCGGCCTACGCGCGCGCAGTGGCGCTCGACGCGGGCAATGCCGGCGCGCTGGCCGGTCTCGGCCGACTGGCCCTCGACCGCGATCCGGCGCAGGCCGTGGCCCTCTTCGATCGCGCCGCGGCGGCGGAGCCGTCCGATCCGGGTCCGAAGCTGGCGGCCGCGCGAGCGCTGCGCGCGAGCGGCCCGCCCGAAGCGGTCGCGCGGCGTCTCGATGCGCTGCTCGATCAGCACCCCTTCGAGGCGGAGGCGGCGGCCGAGCTCGTCTCCCTCGACTTCGAGCGCGAGGTGGTGACGCCGCGGACGCTCGAGCGGGCGCGGCGCGCCGCTCGCTTCGGCGGCGGGATCGAAGCGTACGAACAGCTCAGCCGGGTGTACACGCGGCTCGAGCAGCCGGAGCAGGCCGAGGCGGCCGCCAAGCACGCGCAGTTCCTGCGCGAGCGCCTCGCCCAGCCGGAGACCTCCGGGGGATGAGGTCGCCGGCCCTCGAGAGAGAATGTCTCGAATCGGCATGAAATTTTTCACAAATCATGAAACCTTTTTCTTTCGCACGGCGCACCCACACCGAGAGCGGATCGCCGCCGTGCGTCTCGGAACTTGCAATATCAGGGACTTAGCGGGATCGCCTGGGAATCCCGACGGCTGGTACCAGATTTGCACGCTCTAGAACTGCTCGAGTGGCGTCTGCGGCTCGATATAGAGAGCCCCCCTGAGGGCTTCGAGTCTCGGAATGACCGCGAGCCGAACCCGAATCGAGGAGAGCTTCCCATGCGAAGGTTGATCTGTTTGACGGGGGCCAGCGTGTTCGCCCTGTCGCTCGTCCTGGGCTGGGGCGGGACGGCCCAGGCCCAATTCCTGCTGACGGGCAACAGCGGCGCGGAGCTTCAAATCGGTACGGGTCTGCCGCTTCCCGTGGGAACGGCCGGGATCTTCCTCGGCGGAATGACCCCGATGAACGGCGGGACGAGCTGCGGCATGGGGCCGGGCGGCTGCTCGATCAGCCCGGACGGGCCCGGCACCGCCTTCTGGCCTCCGCTGCTGATTCCTCGGAACAACAACATCGCTACCAGCGGTTCGCCGGGTGCGCCAGGGCGGGGTGAGCCCGGCCCGAGCGCCACCCAGACGGTCTTGCAGACCCTCGGCACGCCGCAGGGCGGTGCCATGTTGATCCCGCCCTCCGCGTTCATCAGGCCGGCTCCCGGCGCACCGGCGCCGATCGCCGTCTTCCCGACGAATCCGGCCGTGTTCCAGGTTGCAACGACCATCGACTTCGGGTGGCCCGCGCCCGCGGCGACCCTCACGGTCGGCACCCCGGGGGGAACCGCGATGGTGGTCGTACCGGGAACGGTCACGCTCGCGCCGGGTGGGGGACCTGGGCCGGCGGTACTCGGTACGGGCCTCGTCGGCGGGGTCATTACCTACAGCGGCGGCACCAAGGCGTTCGGCGGCGCGGGCCTGTTCGCCATCGCCGCGGGCCCGGGCGCGGCCGGTGGCCGGGTTCCACCGAACGCCGGGGGGGCACTCGCCGTGGCATCGGTGTGGATCAACTTCAAGGGGGCACTGCCGACTGGCGTGATGACGGTGGGTGTCGTGGGTGCGTCCAACCCGAATGGGATCGGCGCGCCCGGCGGATCGGTCGCCGCGCCGACTGGGACGACGATGTTCGGGCCGGTCCTGAATGGGGCCATGACGATGGTCAACGGCATCGGCATAGTCAACGTCCCCGTCGGGGGCGTGGGCTGCACGATGTTCTGCGTGGGTCCCGCAGGTACCATCCCCTCGTCCTTCCAGCCCGGCGCCGCCTTCCCCAGCAACATGGTGACGGGCAGCAAGGGCTTCCCGTGGACCACGGGACTCGTCACCATCTCGCAGCCGGGGGCCGTTCCCCCCGAGATCTTCTTCCTCTCGGGCACGGACATGCGGGTGGCCGGCGTGGGGAACGTCTCGCTGGTGTCGGGAGCGCTCAGCGCGCGCGCGCTGTCGGGCCCGAACGCCAACCGCGGCTGGGTGAGCCTGACGCTGCCGGAGCCGGCGGCTGCGCTCGGAGCCGCGGGTGCGCTCGGAATGCTCGGCCTCCTGCACGGGCTGGTGCGTAGGCGGCGCTAGTCCGAGCCGAACGGCTCGCCGTTGATGCAGCCGGGACGGGTCGATTCACGTCGGCCCGTCCCGGTTCGTTTTGGTCTTTGCGTCCTGCTGCTCTCGGCGTGCGCGAGCTCGTCGCCGGCGCACCGGGAGCTGGCGCCGATCTGGCGCGACTACCGCGCGCTGCCTGCGGAACGCGCGCTCGCGATCGCCGGCGAGCTGCGCCACGACCAATGGGTCGCCGGGGCCTCGGGCGGCCACGCGTCGCGCGACGACGCCGAGGCGGCGGCCCTCGCGGAGTGCAGCAGGCGCCGGGCGCAGCGCCGTATGCAGGCGCCCTGCGTTCTCTACGCCATCGGTGACGAGGTGGTCTGGCCGCGGTTGTAACGCGCTGGGGCGCGGCTCAGGTCCCTTCCCGACGACCCGGAAGATGGTCCGGGAGCTTGGTGTTGCGCGCCTGATCGCGGGCCCGCTCCGAGAGCGTCGACTGGGAAAGCCAGGCCTCGGCCGCCGCTTCGTCCTGCTTGCGCCAGAAGCGCGCGATGCGAACGAGGGTGAGCTCGCGCTCCTCGTCGTCTTCCACGCGCTCGGCCCAGGAGATCGCCTTCTCGGGCGAGTCCACCGCCAGCAGCCGTGCGTACTCGCCATAGAGCTGCCGGACCCAGGGCTCGGGCTCTTCGGGCCCGGCGGTCTTCTCCGCCATCCATGCGACAGCCGACTCGCGATCCTGGTAGGCCCAGGTGGCGTACGCGACCCACAGGGAGTGGCGCCTGTTCTTGCGCTGCTCTTCGTCGAGCTCCGGCACGCGCGCGACCCATTCGACGACGTCCCCTCCGTACTCGCCGTTGCGCAGCCGCGTCCGGATCAGCACGTTGCGCAGGCCGCTGCCGAAGGGACCGTCGCAGTGGGCGTCGCAGAAGCGCGCCGCTGCCGGCATGTCGGCCCACGCCAGCGCCGACACCAACTGGCGGAATACCTCGAGCTTGTAGCGCTTGTCTCCCTCGGGGATCCCTTCGCTCCAGCGGATCGCGGCGTCGCTCCCCTCCGCGGCGGCCAGCGCGAGCGCGTAGCCGAAGAGCGCTCGCTGGCGCTTGACCCCACTGCCGAGGCCGTAGATGTAGTGCTCGAGTCCGGGCCGATCCTTCTGGAACCAGCCCTGCACCAGCGCCAGCTCGGCGATCCGCGCGATCTCCTCGTCCGCCTCGGCCACCGCCGACTCCACCGCCACCACCGCCGCGGCAGGATCGGCCGCCGCCCAGGTCTCGATGACGGTGCGGGACGCCGCGTTCCGGTAGAGGGGCGAGGCCCGCTTGAAGGTCCAGGCCGTCGCCTCGGCGGGCTCGTGGGACGCCCAGAAGCGCAGCAGCAGCTCGAACTCGACGGCGCCCAGGTCCAGGCGGAACTCGTCGAGCGCCTTCCGAACCTCCGGAATGGCCTCGGCACCCAGGGTCGGAAGCAGCGCCCCGAGGCTCCGGGCTCGGGCGTAGGGGTCGGGATCGCGCAGCGCGGCCGCGAGGCCTTCGCCGACGGGCGCGGATGCCGCGGGGTCAGGGGGCGTCGCGTCGCAGCCCGCGAGCGCAAAGGCCAGCAGCGCCGCCACCGCGATCCAGGATCGAGTAGGGGCCTTCATGGGCCGCTACAATAGCGTAGGCCTCGTCCTGCACCGCGTGAACGCCGTGTCGCAGCGCCTGCGGGAACCCACTCGCACCGGGGTATGAGCCGGAATCCCGCATGGACCCGCGCTTCGCGCTGCTCTCGGCTTGCTTCTTCCTGTCGGGCTTCGCGGCCCTTCTCTATCAGACCGCCTGGACCCGCGAGCTGAGCTTCGTCTTCGGCACCTCCGCGCTGGCGGTGGCGGCGGTCCTCGCCGCGTACATGGGCGGACTCGCGCTGGGCGCCGCGGCGGGGGCTCGCTACGCGAAGCGGCTGCGCCGGCCGGTGCTGGCCTACGGCGTGCTCGAGCTGGCGATCGCCGTCTGCGCCTTGCTGATACCCTCGGGCATCCGCGGAGTCAACGCGCTCTACGTGGCCGCTCTGGGCGGCGGCAACGAACTGCCCGAGGGGGGCTCGGCGGCGGCGACGCTGTTCCAGCTGGCGGCGGCCTTCGCCGTGCTCTTGCCACCGACCGCATGCATGGGCGCGACTCTCCCCCTGCTCGCCCGCCACGCGGTGCACAGGGAGGAGGAGATCGCGTCGCGGGTGGGGGGGCTCTACGCGGTCAACACCGCAGGGGCGATCGCCGGTACCCTTTGCGCGGCCTTCTGGCTGATGCCCGAGCTGGGGCTGCGGCGGACCGTGTGGGCGGGAGCGGCGCTGAACGCGGTCGTGTTCGGACTCGCGGCGCTGCTCGCCCGGAGCGCACCGCTTCTGCCCGCCCCGCCCGGAGCGCGGCCGGGCGCGCCGGCGGCGGGAGGAGCGTTCTGGATCCTGCCGGCGATCGCGCTCTCGGGCGCGGTCTCCTTCGCCTACGAGGTGCAGTGGACGCGTCTGCTGGGGCACCTGCTCGGAGGCAGCGTCCACGCCTTCGCGACCATGCTGGCGAGCTTCCTGCTCGGCATTGCGCTGGGGAGCGCGGCCGCGGCGCGCGTCGCCGGGACTCGCCAGCGGGCCGCCTTGGGCTTCGCGCTCTCCCAGCTCGGCATCGCCCTCACCTCCTACGCCGCGTTCGGGCTCGCCGACCGGCTGCCGGCGCTCTCCGCGAGCCTCGGGGCGGGCCCTGACTCGCCTCTGGCCAGTGCCGCGGTCGCGGGGGCCGTGCTGCTGCCGATCACGCTGTGCATCGGCGCCACGTTCCCGTTCGCCGTGCGGGTGCTGGCGCGGCACCCCGAGCAGGCCGCCGCCTCGACGGCCCGGGTCTACTCCTGGAATACGGTGGGCGCGATCGCCGGCGCGCTCGGCGCCGGATTCGTGCTGCTGCCGGGCCTCGGCTTCGAGGGCGTGACGACCCTCGGGGTTGCGACGAGTCTCGCGCTGGCCGCCCTGGCGGCGCTCGCAGCGCCGCCCCGGCGGCGGGCGCTGGCAGGCGCGGCGGTGGCCGCAGGGCTCGCGCTCGTGATCGCCCCCGCGCGTCCGCCGTGGAAGCTCCTGAGAGCGTCTCCGATGACCACGAACAACGGCAACGGCGAGATCGTCCACTCCGCGGTCGGGCGAACGACCACCGTCATGCTGCTCGATTTGGGCTCGCACTACCAGCTCACGACGGACGGACTGCCCGAGGCGTCGATCGACCCCGCGGGCATGCTGCCGGAGCAGAACGTCGCGCAGTGGCTGGGTGCGCTGCCCGCGCTGCTCCGCCCCGAGGCGCGGAACCTGCTCGTCGTGGGGCTCGGCGGCGGCGCGGCGCTCGAGCTCGCGCCGCGGACGTACGAGTCGATCGACGTGATCGAGCTGGAGCCGGAGGTGTTGGAGGCCAACCGCCGGCTCACCGGCGCGCGGGCCCGCGATCCGCTGGCGGACCCGCGGGTCCGGGTCCACCTCGGGGACGCGCGCGGGACACTCGAGCTCGTGAACCGCCGCTACGGTGCCATCGTCTCCCAGCCCTCGCATCCCTGGACCGCCGGCGCGTCCCATCTCTACACGCGCGAGTTCTTCTCGCTGGTGCGCTCGCGTCTCGAGCCCGATGGGGTGTTCGTGCAGTGGATCGGGATCACCTTCATCGACGAGGCGCTGCTGCGCTCGCTTCTCGCGGCCCTGCTCGACGCGTTCCCCCACGTGGAGGTCTTCAGGCCCCAGAGTTACGGCTTGCTGTTCGCTGCGTCGGAGACCCCGATCGACCCCCTGGCCGGCGCCGCGCGGGCCCTGCGAGCCGCCCCGGAGGACCTCGCTCGCCTGGGAATCCATCGCCTCGAGGACTTCGCGAGTGTCTGGGCGCTCGACGAGGCCGGCGTGCGGTCGCTGGCGGAGGGCGCGCCGCCGAACAGCGACGACCACAACCGGCTCGCCGCGCGCTCCGCTCAGCTCGGCGACACGAAGCTCGATGCGGATTCGCTCGGGGTTCTGCTGGGCCCGCGCGATCCGCTGATCGGCGCCCCGGGGCTCGACCGCTCGGCACTGATCCGAGCACTGGCGAGCCGGGGCGAGTCCGAGCGCGCCTCGGACCTGGCGATGGCCAGCGAGGCCGCCGGCGAGGAGGCGGGGCTCGGTTGGGTGGAGCTCGCCGCGGGCCGCTCGGGGCGAGCGCGCCGACATTTCGAGCGGGCGCTGGCGCTGGCTCCGGGAGACCCAGACGCGCTTGGGGGATTGATCGCCAGCCGGAAGCTCGAGCTCGCCGCGGGGGATGCCGGCTCCGGCATCCCCGAGGGCGATCTCGACCCGCGCCACGCGGCCGTCATTGCGGGCTGGCGCCATGCCGAAGCGCGCGACTGGGATGCGCTGGCGCGGCTCGATGCGGAGCTCGCTCGGATCGGGCCGGGGGAGCCGCTCTACGACGCGGCGGCGCGACTGCGCATCGCCGGGCTGCTCGCGGCGGACGACCCGCAGGCGGCTGCCCATGCGCAGGCGCTGGCGGAGACGCTCCTGCTGCGGAGCTGGAACGCCTACGACGCCCTGCTCCACGCGCGCGCGGCGATCCGAGCCAACCGGCCGAACGACGCCTGGGGCTCGCTCCAGCGCGTTGCCCGTCGCATCACGGCGAACCAGCGAGGGCGCACCCTCGCGGAGCGGGCGCTGGAGATCGCGCGCGAGCTGCCGGAGGATCGCTTCCGGGCGCTCCGCGACGAGATCGCCCGCCGATCGGCCGGAGTGCCGAGGGGTTCGGCTGCGCTCAGAGCGCCGCCAGTTCCTCGCGAAACGCCCTGATGAAGTGGTCGAGCCGCTGCTTGGCGCGGTCGAGGACGAGCTGTCCATCGTGAGGCGCGTAGGTCACGAGTCGCACGGCCGCGCGCGGCCTCTCGCGTCGGAGGGGACTGGATTCGAGCGCGAGCAGGGACCGCCACGATTCGCGCCAGAGACCCAGGTCGCGGGGTCGCCAGGCGTACACCACGGCGTGCTCGCCGTCGGGTCCCTGCGACGCGACGGCCAACTCCACGTCCCGCCCCAACGACCACAGCCGCTCGCGGCTGTGGCGCACGAGGTCCCACTCGGGACCGGGAAGCGCCAGCTTCGACGACAGCAGGCGGCTCGAGCCCGGAGCCCTCACCTCCTCGTAGGCGATGAGGAGGTCCACGACCTCGGGCGGCTGCTGCGCTGCGCCCTCGAGCTCGTAGCGCCGCTGGATCGAGCGCGGCAGCACGCCGTCGAACAGCGGTTGGGGCGTCGCCTGCTCGCTCGTCCAGCCGGATCCCTGCTCGGGGAACTCGACCCCCGGGAGCCTGGAGTCCGGGTTTCCCATCGAGAACCCGGGCAGCGTCGACGGGAGCGCGGCGAGGACCGCGAGGCCGCAGACCGCGAGGCCGCAGCGTACCCCCCGGGCCGCCGCCGACGGGAGGCTCGGCGGGGCAGACCTCGCTGCCGCGGTCTTGCGCGCCATCGCCCACCCGACGGCGTAGAGGATGCCGGTTCCCGCCGTCAGCACCGCCAGGCCCTGGGGCGTGTGGTCGTCCTGGAAGGCCTGGGGGTTGGAACTCGCCGCGACGTACGCGATGCGCACCACGTTGAGCGCGAAGCCCAGAGGCGGGGCCAGCGCGACCAGCAGCCATTGCCGCGGCCCCGCGCTCGCGAAGAGCTCGCGCACGATCAGCGCGACCAGCGTCAGGATCTCGATTCCGTTCAGGCCGCTGCAGCTGTCGATCACCTGGAACGAGTACGGCGCGTTGCGGAGGATCACGCCGACATGAAAGAACTCGCGGCCGCTGGCGGCGAGCAGCCAGCCGGCCACGTCGGCCGTCCACACCTGAAGCTGCCAGACGATCTCGTCCTCGATCGGCTTGGGGAGCGGGGTGCCGAGCAGCAGCACGAGGGCCGGGAGGAGCGAGCCCCGGCAGCCGGCCCACCCGCGCGTCAAGCCCGCGAAGGCCAGGCCGTTCGCCGCAAGCGAGGGAAGCAGGAGGTCGACGGTCCGCGTGAGCAGCGCCCAGACGAACAGGGCCGTGCCCAGGGTGGCGAGGGCGGAGGCGAGCAGCGGCGCTCCGCGATCCGGGAGCGAGCGCAGCCGCTCGCGCCGCCTCCAGAGCAACCACCCGGCGACGGCCAGGACGAGGAGCTCCGGGAGGGGGGACGGTCGAAACAGCCAGCTTTCAAGATCTTTCCGGGTGGGTGTCGGGCCGAGCCAGAGCATCCGGTAGGCGACGAGGCCCAGCAGCCCGACCAGCACCGGGCCGAGCCACGCCCGACGCCCGTCCGCGGCCCGAGGGAGCGGCTGGGGGCTCTCCATGCCCCGCGAGGCTAGCGCGCGCCTCGAGACGCTCCCACGCAAGCGGCGGCTGCGTGGGCGCCTCTTCTGGTATTCTGAAGGGACGATGAGACGCCTGCTCGCCCGTCGAGGACCCTGCATCCTTGCGCTCGCCGTGCTGTTGGCGTGCCTGCTGCACCCCGCTGCCGTGTGGGCCGCCGATGAGACCTCCGGTGCGTCGGTCCCGCGCGCTGACGACGCGACCTTCGGCGGGTCCGTCCGGCGCGCCGCCAACGCAACCTTCGACGTGCTGATCTTGCGACCGACCGGTCTGGCGGTGTTGGTGGTTGGCGTCGGCCTCTTCGTGCCCGCGACGATCCTCGGCTCGCCAGGCGGCAAGACCCCCATCCGCGAGGCCTGGGATCGCTTCGTCGTCCAACCAGCCAACTACACGGTCAAGAGGCCCATCGGCGACTTCTAGCGTCGCAGTACCAGACGAGGACGTCTGCGCCGGCGAGCTGCATCAGCCAGGTCCGGTCTCGACGGGGTCGTCAGCGGTTTCGGAACCGCGGCTCGCGCTTCTCGGCGCGCGCCGCCTTCATCTCGGCGTAGTCGCGCGAGGCGAAGACCAGCGACTGCGTGAGCGCCTCCTCGGCGAGCGAGGAGGTCACGAGCGGGTTCGCCATCCGCCCGAGCGTGCGACGGAACATCTGCACCGTGAAGGCCGGGGCGGCGGCGATCTGGCGGGCGATCTCGAGCGCCGCCTTGTCGAGCTCCGCGTCCGGCACGACGCGGGAAACGACCCCGTGGCGCAGCGCCTCCTGCGCGTCCATCACGCGCCCAGTGAGCGCCAGGTCCGCGACGAGCCCGTGCCCCGCGATCTGGAAGAGCCGGGCGGTCCCCGCGGAGTCCGGCACCACCCCGTGACGGATCTCGGGCAGCATCATCCGCGTGCTGTCGCCGGCGATCCGCAGGTCGCACAAGAGCGCACGCTCGAAGGAGCCGCCGATCACCCAGCCCTTGAGTGCCGCGACGATCGGCACCGGGAGCGTCAGGATCTGGAGGGTCCCCCTGTGCCCGCGCTCGATGAACTCGAAGTCGCTGATGTCCTCGGTGCGCACGCCGAGCTCGCTCGTGTCGCGCCCGGACGAGAAGGAGTTGCCGTTGCCGCGCCAGACGACGGCCCGCAGCCCCTCGCGGCGGTGGAGCTCTGCCAGGATCTCGAAGAAGCGGCGGTCCATCGCGTCGTTCGCCGCGTTGTGCTTCTCCGGGCGGTTGTTGCTGACGATCGCGATCGGACCTTCGAACTCGAGCAGCACGGGATCCGCGCTCACGATGCCCTCCTAGCCTTGTGACCTTCGCTCGCCTTCGGCTCGCTGCGCGCTTCGCTTGCGCTCGCTGCTAGGAGGCCGACTCTCGAGTCGGCCTCCTAGCGCCCACGGAAGACCGGCGGCCGCTTCTCCGCGAACGCGCGCACCGCCTCGAGGTAGTCCTCGGTCTGCGCGCCGAGCACCATGCGCTCGGCTTCGAGATCGAGGCAGGCCCCGAGGTCCTGGACCAGCGCGCGGTTCAGGTTGTCCTTCATGAACCGGAGCGCGATCGGCGGACCGGCCGCGATGCGCCGCGCGAGCTCCCAGGCCTCCTTCTCGAGCTCCGCGTCCGGAACGACGCGGTTCACGAGGCCGAGGCGCTCGCAGTCGCGCGCGGAGAGGCGGTCGCCGGTGAAGAAGAGCTCGCGCGCGCGGGCGGTCCCGACGAGGCGCGTCAGGAACCAGGAGCCCCCGTAGTCTCCCGAGAGGCCGAGGCGCGCGTACGAGGTCGTGACGAAGGCGCTCTCGGCCGCGATGCGGAGGTCGCAGGCGAGGGCCAGCGAGAAGCCCGCCCCGGCCGCGGGGCCGGGGAGCGCCGCGACCGTCGGCTTGTCCATGCGGTGGAGCGTCGCGGGGACGGAATGCTCCCAGCGCAGCTGGCGCACGCGGTCCTCGACGGAGGGCGGGCGTCCCTCGCGCTGCATGCCCTTCGTGTCGCCGCCCGCGCAGAAGCCGCCGCCCGCGCCGGTGAGCAGCACGCAGCCGACCTCGGTGTCGCGGCCGAGCTCCGGGAGCGTGCGCACGAGCGCCTGCTTCATCTCCATCGTGAGCGCATTGCGCGCCTCGGGCCGGTTCAGCGTCACCACGGCCACGCGCTGCTCGATGCGACACAGGAGCTGCTCGCTCCCGGTGTCGACGGTCCTCGGGGCTCCCTCGGCGTCGGCCACGCGTCGATCCTCCGCGGCGGGAGCTTATCACGCGCCGGCGGGATTTGACGGCGGGGCTCCGCCTCGGTGAAACTCGCGGAAACCGCAGAGGAGAGGAGCCGCCATGGGCCTGCCCGAGCCGCCGGAGCTGGGCGCGAGTGCGCTGCCGAAGGGGACCTACGAGGGGAAGACCGTGCTCGTGACGGGCGGTGGCACGGGCCTCGGAAAGGCGATCGCCGTCGAGTTCGCGCGCCTCGGCGCCGCGGTCGCGGTGCTGAGCCGCAAGCCCGAGCACCTCGCCGCCGGAGTGGCGGCGATCGAGGCCGCCGGAGCGCGCGGCCTCGCGCTGCAGGCGGACATCCGCCAGCCGGAGACGGTGACGGCGGCCTTCGACAAGCTCGAGTCCGAGCTGTCGCTGCCCGAGGTGCTGGTGAACAACGCGGCAGGGAACTTCCCGGTCCCCGCCGAGGACCTCTCCCCGAACGGCTGGCGCACGGTGGTCGACATCGTGCTGAACGGAACCTTCATCTGCTCGCGCGAGTTCGGGCGCCGGCACATCGCGGCCGGCACGCCCGGATCGATCCTCAACATCGGCGCCTCGTACGCGTGGACGGGCGGGCCGGGCTTCGCCCACAGCTCCGCCGCCAAGGCCGGAGTGAAGAACCTGACCGAGACGCTCGCCGTCGAGTGGGCGCCCTACGGGATCCGCGTGAACGGCCTCGTCCCGGGGCTCTTCCCGCACGAGGACGAGGTGGCCGCGATCCGCGCGGTGCCGGAGCGCGGGAAGCAGGAGGACGCGCGCTCGCCGGCGGGTCGCGTCGGCCGCCCGCGCGAGCTCGGCTGGGCCGCGACCTTCCTGGCCTCCCCCTTCGCGGCCTACGTCACGGGCCACACCATGGTCGTCGACGGCGCGAACTGGCAGCGGCGCGCGATGCTGATGCCCGCCTTCGTGCCGATCCGCGAGCAGATGGGAAAGGGCCCCTTCCGGCCCTAGGACGATGCTTCGAACCGGGTGGGGCAGCTCTCTCCGCTCGGCTTCGCCTCGCTGCGCGCTTCGCTTGCGCTTTTAGGACGCTGCTACGAACTGGGTGGGGAAGCTCTCTCCGCTCGGCTTCGCCTCGCTGCGCGCTTCGCTTGCGCTTGCTGCGCGCTTCGCTTGCGATTGCCGGCGAGCGAAGGTCATCGGACCGCAAGGCGGCGAAGCCGCCGCGCAGCGAGGCGAAGCCGAGCGGAGATCATCAGGCTATGGCGCCCTCCGCGCCTCGCGGTAGCGGCGGATCAGCGCGTTGGTCGAGCTGTCGTGCGCGAGGACGGGCGCGTCGGCCACGGCGAGCTCCGGCAGGATGCGCTTCGCGAGCGCCTTGCCGAGCTCCACTCCCCACTGGTCGAAGGAGTTCACGTTCCAGAGCGAGCCCTGCACGAAGACCTTGTGCTCGTAGAGCGCCACGAGCGCTCCGAGCGACGCGGGGGTGAGCCGCTCGAGCAAGAGCGTGTTGCTCGGCCGGTTGCCCGGAAAGGTCCGGTGGGGTGCCAGCGCCTCGGCGACGCCCTCGGCCCGCACCTCCGCCTCCGTCTTGCCGAAGGCCAGCGCCTGCGTCTGCGCGAACAGGTTGGCCATCAGCTGGTCGTGGTGGTCGCCGACGGGGTTGTGCGTGCGACAGCAGCCGATGAAGTCCGCCGGCACGAGCTTCGTGCCCTGGTGCAGCAGCTGGAAGAAGGCGTGCTGGCCGTTCGTCCCGGGCTGACCCCAGACGATCGGCCCCGTCTGATAGTCGACGGGCCGGCCGTCGAGGTCGACGCGCTTGCCGTTGCTCTCCATGTCGAGCTGCTGGAGGTAGGCCGGCAGGCGCGCGAGGTACTGGTCGTAGGGCAGCACGGCGTGCGTCTCCGCACCCCAGAAGTTGCCGTACCAGAGGCCGAGGAGCCCGAGGATCACCGGCAGGTTGCGCTCGAAGGGCGCCGTGCGGAAGTGCTCGTCCATCGCGTGAAGGCCGCCCAGCATCTCCCGAAAGCGCTCGGGCCCGATCGCGATCGCGACCCCGAGGCCGATCGCGGAGTCGAAGGAGTAGCGACCTCCGACCCAGTCCCAGATCTCGAACATGTTCCGGGTCTCGATCCCGAAGGATGCGACGGCCGACGCGTTGGTCGAGACGGCGACGAAGTGGCGCGCCACCGCTGCGGGGTCGTGCAGCGCCGCCAGCAGCCAGCTCCGCGCCGCGTGCGCGTTGGCCAGCGTCTCCTGGGTCGTGAAGGTCTTCGAGCAGACGATGAAGAGGGTCTCGGCCGGGTCGAGGTCCCGCACCGTCTCGGCGAAGTCCGTCCCGTCGATGTTCGAGACGAAGGCCGTGCGCAGGCCGCGATCCGCGTAGTGCCGGAGCGCTTCGCAGGCCATCGCGGGGCCGAGGTCCGAGCCACCGATCCCGAGGTTCACGATGCTGCGGATGCGGCGCCCGGTGTGCCCCGTCCACGCCCCGTTGCGCACGCGCTCCGCGAACGCACAGACCCGGTCGAGCACCGCGTGGACCTCCGGCACGACGTTCCGCCCGTCAACCGCGATCTCGACCTCGCGCGGCGCACGCAGCGCCACGTGCAGGACCGCCCGGCCCTCGGTGGCGTTGAGCTTCTCGCCGCGGAACATCGCGGCGATCCGCTCGCGCAGCCCCGCCTCCTCCGCCAGGGCGACGAGCAGGCGCAGGGTCTCGTCCGTCACGAGGTTCTTCGAGTAGTCGAGATAGATCCCGGCCGCCTCGCAGGCGAGCCTCTCGCCGCGCCTCGGATCGGCGGCGAAGGCGCGGCGCAGGTCGATCCCCGCGAGCCCCTCGCGGTGGGCGACCAGCGCCTTCCAGGCCGCGAGCCGGGTGGGTCGGGTCATCGATCGCTCCTCGTCCGTGAGGCAGCTGCGGGCCGCGGATTCTACCGTTTGCGCCGCCGGGTCGCCGCGGCGTAGGATCGCGGCCACCGCGAGGAGGACCCCCATGAGCGAGCGCGAGCAGGTCATCGGCCTCGAGATCGAAGGTCCGATCGCCACGATCGTGTTCACGCGTCCCGAGAAGCTCAACGCCTGGAGCTGGGAGTCGGCCCGCCAGCTCGCCGCGCGCGCCGACGAGCTCCGCTTCCAGTCGGAGGTCCGCGTCGTGATCGTGCGCGCCGAGGGCCGCGCCTTCTGCGCCGGGGTCGACCTCGGCATGCCGGAGGACCGCATCACCGGCCGCTCGCCCGCGGAGAAGGTCCGCAACTACTACGAGCGCTTCCGCTGGGTGCACGAGCGCTTCCACGTCTTCACGAACCTGCCGCAGCCGGTGATCGTGGCCATCCACGGCTACTGCCTCGGCGCGGGGCTCGAGATCGCGCTGATGGGCGACATCCGGATCGCGGCCGACGACGCCCGCTTCGCGCTCCCGGAGCCGCGCGTCGGCGTCTCGCTCGACGCGGGGGGCGACCTGCGGCTGCTGACCGAGATCGGCGCGGGATGGACGAGGCTCCTCGCCTTCACCGGGCGCCGGATCGACGCGCAGATGGCGCTGCGCATCGGGATCGTGCAGGAGGTGGTTCCGAAGGACGAGCTGCTCGCCCACGTGCGCGCGCTGGCCGAGGAGATCGCGAAGAACGCTCCGCTCGCCGTGCAGGGCATCAAGCGCACGATCAACTACCGGGCCGAGCAGGGCCTCGCCGAGGCGCTGCGCTTCGAGGCCGCAAGCGCCTCGCAGATGTTCATCTCCGACGACATGACCCAGGGCTACAAGGCCATGGCCGAGAAGCGCGACGCCGCGTTCGAGGGCAAGTAGCAAGCGCCCGAAGGGCGCGCGCAGCGAGCCGAAGGCGAGCGGAGTTCATCGGGCCCCTGCAAGCCCGCACAGCGGGTGCGCAGCGAGCCGCAGGCGAGCGGAGTTCATCGGGCCCCTGCAAGCCCGCACAGCGGGCGCGCAGCGAGCCGCAGGCGAGCGGAGTTCATCGGGCAGGAGTCGAGCGAATGGACCCTTCCGACCTCGAGATCCTCGCCTACGAGCCGAGCCCGCTCGGCATGATCTGTCTCCGGCAGCGCGGATTCGCGTCCGAGCCGGGAGCCGTGGTGACGGAGATCACGCTCGATCACCAGTTCCTGATGAGCAGCCACAACACGGCTTCCGAGCGCGCCCTGGCTCGGGTCGGGCTCGAGATGCACGAGGGGAAGGACCTCCGCGTCCTGGTCGGAGGGCTCGGTCTCGGGTACACGGCTCGCGAGGTCCTCGGCTCCGACCGCGTAGCGCACGTGGAGGTCGTCGAGCTCCTCCCCCCGGTGATCGACTGGCTCGACAGGGGGCTCCTACCGCTGGCGGCGGAGCTGCGAGCGGATGCGCGCTTCGCGGTGAGCCAGGGGGACGTCTATCGCAGACTCGCGAGCCCCCCCGAAGCCCGGCACGATCTGATCCTCGTCGACGTCGACCACTCCCCCGACGAGCCCCTCGGCGCCGGGAGCGCATCCTTCTACACCGAGGCGGGTCTGGAGCTGGCGCGGCGACATCTCGCCGCCGATGGCGTGCTCGGGGTCTGGTCCTACGCCGAGAGCCCGTCCTTCGCGGACGCCCTGCGCCGGGTCTTCCGGGAGGTGCGCGTCGAGGCGCTCTGCTTCGACAACCCGGTGATCGAGGCCACGGAGACGAACTGGCTCTTCTTCGCCCGCGGATGAAGCGCCCCGCTAGCGCCGCGCCTCCAGGCTCTCCCAGCGCGCGTAGGCCGTCTCGAGCTCCGCGGGAAGCTCGGCGAGCCGCGCCTGGACGCGCGCCTGCACGGCGGCGTCGCCCTTGTAGAACCCGGGCCGACTGATCTCGTTCGTGAGCTCGCTCTGCTCGCGCTCCAGCGCCTCGATCCTCGCGGGAAGCTGCTCGCGCTCGCGCTGCTCCTTGGTGCCGAGCTTCGCGGGCGGCGCGCCGGGTGACCGGTCCGGCCGCGACCCGGTCCGGCCCGTCGTGGCGGCCGCGCTCTTTGCGGCGACCGGTGTCCGGCGCTGCCGAAGGGCATCCGTGTATCCCCCCACGTACTCGAAGACGCGGGCGTCGCCCTCGAAGGCCAGCGTCGAGGTGACGACGTTGTCGAGGAAGGCGCGATCGTGGGAGACGAGGAGGATCGTGCCGCCGAAGTCCAGCAGTCGCTCCTCGAGCAGCTCGAGCGTCTCGATGTCGAGGTCGTTCGTCGGCTCGTCGAGCACCAGGAGGTTCGCCGGCGCGGAGAGGAGGCGGGCCAGCAGCAGCCGGTTGCGCTCACCGCCCGAGAGGGTCGCGACCTGCGTGCGCGCGCGATCGGGGCTGAACAGGAAGTCCTGCAGGTAGCCGATCACGTGGCGCCGCTCGCCGCCGATCTCGAGGATCTCGCTACCCCCGGCGACGTTCTCGATCACCGTCTTCTCGGGCGCGAGCTGCATCCGCAGCTGGTCGAAATATGCGACCTCGAGCTTCGTACCGAGCCGCACCCGGCCGGCGTCGGGCGCGAGCTGGCCGAGCAGGACCTTGAGCAGCGTGGTCTTGCCGACGCCGTTCGGGCCGACGAGGCCGATGCGATCGCCGCGCAGGATGCGCACCGAGAAGTCCCGCACGATGGGCACTCCCTTCCACGCGAACGAGACCTGCTCCGCCTCGATCACGAGCTTTCCCGACGCCTGCGCCTCCTCCACGTCGAAGTGCGCCCTGCCCGGTACCTCGCGCCTCCGCTTGCGCTCGGCGCGCATCGCCACGAGCGTGCGGACGCGGCCCTCGTTGCGGGTGCGACGGGCCTTGATGCCGCGGCGGATCCACGCCTCCTCCTGCGCGAGCTTCTTGTCGAAGAGCGCGTCGTGGCGCGCCTCCTCTTCGAGCGCGGCGGCCTTCTTCGCGAGGAAGCTCGGGTAGTCCCCGGGCCACGAGGTGAGGACGCCGCGGTCGAGCTCGAGGATGCGCGTGGCGAGGCGCGAGAGCAGCGCCCGATCGTGCGTCACGAAGAGCACACCGCCGCGGAAGCCGAGCAGCACGTCCTCCAGCCACTGGATCACTTCGATGTCGAGATGGTTGGTCGGCTCGTCGAGCAGCAGCAGGTCCGGATCTCCGACGAGCGCGCGCGCCAACGCGACGCGCCGCCGCCAGCCCCCCGAGAGCTCACCCATCCGCGCGTCGGCGGAGAGCCCGTGGATCGCAAGTCCGTTCTCGACGCGCTCATGGAGCCTCCAGCCGTCGCGGGTCTCGATCTCGTGCTGGAGGAATTCCAACCGGCGGAGCAGTGACGGATCATCTCCGACTGCCCGGGCGACCCGGTGGTACTCGGCGAGCAGGGCGCCGATCTCGTGCAGACCGCTCGCCACCACGTCGAAGACGCTGGCGTCGTCGGGGACGAAGAGCTCCTGCGCGAGCTCTGCGATCCGGAGGCCTGGCTGCCGCCAGACCTCGCCGCTCTCGGGCGTGACCTTGCCGTCCGCGATCCGCAACAGGGTGGACTTGCCGGCGCCGTTGCGACCGATCAGGCAGACGCGCTCCCCTGGATCGATCTGGAAGCTCGCATGGTCGAGCAGCGGCTCCGGACCGAAGGCGAGCGAGACGTCAGCGAAGCTGAGGAGGGGCATTCTGGACGACGGGGCGGGGGGAAGTTCAGCCCCGGCCGAGGATCGCGCCGGCGGTGCCGCTCGAGACCAGCACGTGCTCGACCTTCGAGACCTGGTTGACGGAGGTCCCGCGCACCTGGCGCACGCCCTCGGCGACGTTGTTCATGCCGTGGATGTAGGCCTCGCCGATCAGTCCCCCGTTCGGATCGACCGGGAGGCTCCCGCCGAGCTCGATGTGGCCGTCCTTCACGAAGTCCTTGGCCTCCCCGCGCCCGCAGAAGCCGAAGGCCTCGAGCTGCTTCAGCACCTGCGGCGTGAAGGCCTCGTAGAGCATCGCCACCTGGATGTCCCGCGGACCGAGCCCCGTCTTCCGATACAGGCGCTTTGCCACCGCCGCGGCCTCGGGCATGATCGAGAGGTCCCCGTGGTAGTAGTTCGTGATGATCTCGACGTTGTAGGGAAGCGAGTAGGCGGAGCCGACGATGCGCACCAGAGGCTGGCGGAGGTCGCGCGCGCGCTCGAGGCTCGTCACCACGAGGGCCACGCCGCCATCGCTCTCCTGGCAGCAGTCGAGGAGCCGGAGCACCGGCTCCACGATCCAGCGCGACTGCTGGTGATCCTCGAGCGTGATCGGCTTGCCGTAGAACCACGCCGCCGGGTTCGTCGCCGCGTGCTTGCGTAGCACGACCGAGACCCGGCCCAGGTCCTCGTTGGTGACGCCGTAGGTCTCCATGTAGCGCTGGGCACCGAGCGCCTCCCAGGTGGCGGGCGTCTGGGCGCCGAAGGGCATGCACCACTCCATGAAGGTGGTGCCGCCGCCGGGATTCACGGTGCCGCTCACCTGAGGCTGGCCGAAGCGGTACTGCGAGCGCTCGTTCATCGCGCGCCAGATCACCACGTTCTCGGCGATGCCGGCGCCGATCGCGGCCATGGCCTGATAGAGCGTCGCCGCCGACGCGGCGCCCCCTCCCGGGATGCGCGTCGTGAAGGAGAGGTCGCGCACGCCGAGGCAGCGGCACAGCCCGATCTCGTCGCTGTTGTCGAGCGTGAAGGTGATCATGCCGTCGACGTCCGACGGGTCGAGGCCCGCGTCGTCGAGCGCGGCCTTCACGCACTCCGCGGCGAGCTGGAGCTCGCTGCGCCCGGAGTCCTTTGAGAACTCCGTCTGGCCGATCCCCGCGATCGCTGCCGGTCGCACGAGCGAGCTCTGCATGGCGCCTCCCGGACCGCTAGGAGGCCGACTCGAAAGTCGGCCTCCGCGCAGCGAGCCGCAGGCGAGCGTAGGTCATCGGTCTAGCGCCCGCGCGGGCGGAAGACCGGAACGGCCTTTCCGCCGCGCGTGGGCTCGAAGCTCACTTCCACCGGCAGGCCCTGCCGGACCTGCCCGGGCGCGGCTCCCACCACGTTCGACACGATCCGGATCCCCTCCTCGAGCTCGACGAGCGCCACGATCGGTGACTCGGCGAAGCCCACGGGCGCGGGGTGCCTCGGCACGATCCAGCTGTAGACCTCGCCGCGCCCCGAGAGGCGCACGACCTTGCGCTCCACGCCGTGACAGTGCGGGCACATCGGGCGCGGCGGATGCCGCAGCTTCCCGCAGGCGGCGCAGGCCTGCCCGAGGAGCTCGCCGCGCAGGGCGCCCTCCCAGTAGAAGTCCGTGTCGCGCGTGACGATGGGATCGGGGCGTGTCGGGTCCATCAGCTCCTCAGCAGCTCGTCGGCGATGATGAGCTTGCGCACCTCAGTGGTCCCGGCGCCGATCTCGAGCAGCTTGATCGCGCGGTAGAGGCGGTTCATCTCGGTTTCCCAGATGTACGCGGATCCGCCGTGAATCTGTGCCGCGTGGTCGAGGACGCGGTTCATGCCGTCCGCACAGTACATCACGGACGCGGCCGAGAGCCGATGGGCCCAGCCTCGCCCGCCCTCTCCGACGGGAAGCTCGTTCAGCGCCGCGAGACAGCGCCAGGCGTAGGTGCGCATCGTGTCGACCTGGACCCAGACGTCGGCGAGCCGTGATTGGATCATCTGGAACGCGCCGATCGGGCGCCCGAACTGCTTGCGGCTGCGCGCGTGCTCGAGCGAGAGCTCGAGCGCCCGCTCGGAGATGCCGACGCAGATCGGGGAGATCATCGCCCGCTCGAGGTCGAGGCCGCTCATCAGGCAGCGCACGCCCTCGTTCTCGCCGCCGATCCGGTTGCGCGCGGGGACGCGGCAGTCGTCGAAGGCCAGCTCGGCCGTCTGCGAGCCGCGGAAGCCCATCTTCGTGAGCTTCT
>Ga0214473_10002779_pt1 | contig 21421 bp, 15 predicted proteins | sample RVTome_7_FD_203509 | JGI IMG/M metagenome (GOLD analysis project Ga0214473, IMG submission 203509) | Soil microbial communities from uranium-contaminated site in the Upper Colorado River Basin, Wyoming, United States - RVT98D197 | ecosystem: Environmental > Terrestrial > Soil > Contaminated >... | reverse complement strand
GATCTTGAACTGCTCGACGAACTCCTGGCGCTGCTCCGGAGAGAATCGGCTCCAGTGGCGGGCCAGCACCAGCTGGGAGATGGTCGCGAAGTCGAAGCGATCGTAGGCGATCTCCTCGATCCGATGCCTGCGCTGATCCTCGCTCTCATCCTTGCTGGCCAGGATCTCGAGCACCCGATCGACCGTCTTCCTGACGATCGCGTCGGGCGAATCCTCGGCGAGCCCGGGCGTCGCGAGCAGCGCCGCGCCGAGGAGGGCGGCGGCGGATCGCAGAAGCCACGGGCTTCTAGTCGTCTTCGATGTCGTAGAGGTCATCTCCGGACTCCGACGGTCGCTCGGCCGCTTCCTGGTCTTCGAACTGGTAGAGATCATCCCGCCGCTCCGGCGTCTCCACCGTCGCGTCGCGCACCTTGTGCTCGCGGACCTCGAGATAGGCGCTTCGCACGAACACGTAGTAGTCGAACGCCGCGGCTCGGGCCTCGCGCAGCTCCTCGAGGTAGTAGGCGCGGATGTTGAAGTTCTCCACGATCCGCAGCGTCAGCGAAGCCCAGCTCGGAAGGAAGTAGTTGTGGGGAGTGGCCGCTGCGTCGGCGGGATACCTCCAGACGTCGCGGGCCGTCGAGGGCCCCAGGAGCGGGAGGATCAGGTAGGGCCCGGGGGGGACGCCGTAGCGCCCGAGCGTCTGGCCGAAGTCCTCGTCGTTCTCGGGGATCTCCATCATCGACGCCACGTCGAGGAGGCCGCCGATTCCGGCGGTGGTGTTGACGGTGATCCGGCCGAGATCCTCCAGGGCTGCGCGCGGCTTGAGCTGGAGGATGTCGTTCGCCAGCGTCACCGGCATGGTGATGTTGTCGTAGAAGTTCCGGATCCCGGTCTGGACCACTTCGGGGAGCACCCAGTCCCATCCGGTCGCGGCGGGCTCGAGGACGTACTTGTCGAATCTCTCGTTGAAGGAGAAGATCGGCCGGTTCCATCTCTCGAGGGGATCGGGTCCCTGCGTCGCACAGCCGGGAAGCGAGCCCAGGAGCGCGATCAGGAGCGCGCTCTGGAGCAATCCGAATCCTCGGGGGTTCATTCGCCTTCTCCGATCCGGGCGCCCTCGACCCGTTCTCTCGGCCAGCGCGCGGATTCTGTCAAAGGGCTCCCGAGACCGCCAGGCTGCCGCCGGCGCGGCGGCGGGCCGCTCAGCCGCGCTCGGCGAATCGGGCCTCGCTCACCTCGAAGACCCCCTCCGCGAGATCCTTGCGCGGCTCGAGCCGGTGCTCGCGGCAGCGGGTCGCCGCGAGGACGTCGGACAGCACCGGGCCGAGCCTCCCGAGCGTGGCGGGGCTGGCGGCCAGGGTCAGGCTCTCGATCTCTCTTCCCATCGAGACCGCGGCCTCCGCCTTGGCCTTGTTGATGGCGGCCTGGGCGAGGACGGCCATCTCGAAGCTCCCGGGATCGGCGGGGGCGGCCACCTCCTCGAGCTCGACTGCGCGGGGCCATGGAGACCGGTGGATGCTCGGGTGGCCGGTCTCGGCGGCGAAGACCCAGGACCAGACCTCCTCGGTGATGTAGGGCAGGAAGGGGGCGAGGAGGCGAAGCAGCACGTTCAGGACCAGCCGCAGGCCGGCCACCGCCGAGCCGCGCGCCGCCGCGCACTCGGCGCGGTCGTCGCGCGCCCGCGTCTTGGTGAGCTCGATGTAGGCGTCGGTGAAGCGCCAGAAGAAGCTCTCGGTATCCATCAGCGCATGGGCGTGGTCGAATCTCTCGAAGGCCTCGCTCGCCTGAACCACCAGCCCGCGCAGCTCCGCGATGAAGGCGCGGTCCAGCTCCGAGCTGATCGGGTGCACCGCGGCGGTCTGACTCAGCACGAACTTGCTCGCGTTGAAGATCTTGGTCGCGAGCCGCTTTCCCACCTTGAAGACCTTCTCGTCGATCGCGGTGTCGACGCCGAGGCGCGCGCTCCCCGCCCAGTAGCGGACGGCGTCCGCGCCGGAGTGGTCGATCAGCGGAAGCGGGGTCACCACGTTTCCCCGGCTCTTCGACATCTTCTTGCGGTCGGGGTCGAGGACCCAGCCGGAGATCGCCGCGTGATGCCAGGGAACCGAGTCCTGGTGGAGCAGGGCCTTGGCGATGGTGTAGAAGGCCCAGGTGCGGATGATGTCGTGGGCCTGCGGCCGGAGATCCGCCGGGAAGAGCGTCGGGTGACGCTCCGGGTCGACGCGCCAGTGGGAGCTGATCTGGGGCGTCATCGAGCTGGTGAACCAGGTGTCGAAGATGTCCGGCTCCGCGCCGAAGCCGCCGGGCTGGTTCCTCTGGCTCTCCCGGTAACCGGGCGGCGTCCCCTGCATGGGATCCACCGGAAGCCGCGAGGGCTCCGCGACGATCGCCTGGTCGTGGATGGGCCGCCCCCGATCGTCGAGCGGGTACCAGACCGGGATGGGGACGCCGAAGTAGCGCTGGCGGCTCACGCACCAGTCGAAGGCGAGGTTCTCCGTCCAGTCCGCGAAGCGCCTCCCCATGTGCGCCGGATGCCAGTGGATCTGCTCGCCCTTGGCGAGCAGATCCTGCTTCTTGTCGAGGAGGCGGACGAACCACTGGCGGGTCGGCACCAGCTCGAGGGGCCTCTCGCCCTTCTCGTAGTACTTGACGGTGTGCTGGACGGGCCGCGGCTTCCCCTGGAGCGGCGGGCCGTCCCCGCCCGCAGGCTCGGCGAGGAGCTCGACGATCCTGCGCCGCGCCTGCGACAGACCCTTGCCGGCCAGCTCCCGGTAGTAGCGGTTGGCCGCCTCCGGGTCGAGGCTCTCGAAGCTGGGCTCGCCGAAGCGGACCGGGAGGAGCCGGCCGTCGCGTCCCAAGATCTGCCGCAGCGCGAGGTCCTTCTCGCGCCACCAGAGCACGTCGGTCGCGTCGCCGAAGGTGCAGACCATCAGGATGCCGGTTCCCTTCTCGGGATCGGCGAGCTCGCTCGCGAAGATCGGCACCGGAGCCCGGAAGAGAGGGGTCACGGCCCGCTTGCCGAAGAGATCCGCGTAGCGCTCGTCCCCGGGGTGGGCGGTCACGCCGACGCAGGCGGGCAGGAGCTCGGGCCGGGTCGTGGAGATGACGAAGCTCTGGCCGCTTCCCTCCACGCCGAAGCGGATGTCGTGGAAGGCGCCGGAGGAGGGGCGGTCCTCGGTCTCGGCCTGCGCGATCGCGCACTGGAAGTCGACGTCCCACATGGTGGGCGCCTCGCTGCTGTAGACGTGTCCCTTCTCGAAGAGGTCGCGGAAGGAGAGCTGGGCGATGCGGCGGCAGTGATCGTTGATGGTCTGGTACTCCTGCCTCCAGTCCACCGAGAGGCCGAGCCGCTTCCAGAGCGTCATGAAGGCTCGCTCGTCCTCCTTCGTGACCCGGTGGCAGAGCTCGATGAAGTTCGCCCGGGAGACCTCGCGCGGCGGCTTCTCGCGCTCTTCCGGCGTCGGCTCCTCGAGCCGGAGCTGGGGATCGTGGGGCACGTTCGGGTTGCAGCGCACGTGGTAGTAGTTCTGCACCCGCCGTTCGGTGGGAAGCCCGTTGTCGTCCCAGCCCATCGGATAGAAGACGTTCAGCCCCCGCATCCGCTTGTAGCGGACCACGATGTCGGTGTGGGCGTAGCTGAAGGTGTGCCCCGGGTGGAGCGAGCCCGAGGCGGTGGGCGGCGGGGTATCGACGACGAAGGTCTCCTCCCGGGGGCGGGAGGGGTCGTAGTGGTAGGTTCCGCTCTTCTGCCAGATCTCGTCCCAGCGGATCTCGGCCTCGCGGGAGTCGAAGTGCTTGGGCAGGGTGGACGGATCGACGGATCGGGACTGGCGACTCACGGCATGCTCTTCCTGCGGCGGACCGCATAGCCTAGCCGAGCGAGGGAAAGATTCCTGCTCTCCGCCGGCGCCTTGGTGAAGGATCTCAGCGGGCGGGGAGGCTGGGTCGGGCGTCCGGGGGGCGTCTCGGCAGCGGAGCCGAGAGCGGTACACTGCGCGGGCCATGAGCGGAGTCATCCTGGGTCCGATTCGCCTGATCGTCGACCATCGGGCACCCGGTGCGGGCGGCGGTCCCACCCTTCGCGTGCTGCGCGAGCCGGATGGCCGCGAGCTGCTTCGCTTCGACTGCTTCGTCGAGGGCGCCCACTGGCACCTGGATCCCTCGGGGCGCGACCTGATCACGGAGATCCCGCCGCGCCTCGATTCGCTCGAGTGGACCCTCGGCGAGCTTCGGGCCGATCTGGCCGGCTACCTGGAGAAGGCGGGCTGCACCGCTTCGCTCGAGGTGCGGGAGGTGGCGTCCGCGCTCTCGCGGATCGAGCCGGAGCTGCGCAATCCCCCCGCCCGGCTCGACGATCTCGATCCCTCGCTGCTCCGCCAGCGAGGCGGCGAGAAGTGGGCCCTCTATCCCGAGGACGTGCTGCCGCTCTGGGTGGCGGACATGGACTTCCCGGTCGCGAAGCCGATCGAGCGCCTGATCCGGCGGAGCCTCGACCTCGGCGACCTCGGCTATCCGCTGCACCCGCGTCCGACCACGCTTCCCGCGGTCTTCGCCGAGCGCGCCGAGGAGCGCTTCGGGTGGAGGGTCGATCCCGGGAACGTGGAGCTCATCACCGACGTGGTGCAGGGGCTCTACGTCGCGCTCCAGCAGTTCAGCGAGGAAGGGGAGGGCGTGGTCATCCAGACCCCCATCTATCCCCCCTTCCTGACGGCGGTCCGGGAGATGCGGCGCACGCTGGTGGAGAACCCGCTGGTGATCGCGGAGGGCGGCTACACCGTGGATCTCGACGGGCTTCGCGACGCCATCGACGACCGCACCCGGATCCTCCTGCTCTGCAACCCGCACAATCCGAGCGGGCGGGCCTTCCGCCGCCAGGAGATCGAGGGGATCGCCGAGATCGCCCTGGCCCGCGATCTGCTGGTGGTGACCGACGAGATCCACGGCGACCTGGTCTTCTCCGGGTCCCGCCACATTCCCTTCGCCTCGCTCTCGCCCGAGGTCGAGGCGCGGACCATCACCCTCACCTCCGCCTCCAAGCCCTTCAACATCGCCGGGCTGCGCTGCGCGGTCGCGGTCTTCGGGAGCCCACAGTTGCGCAGGCGCTTCCTCGGCTTTCACCGGCATCTCCGCGGGGGCCTCGGGAGCTTCGGGATCGCCGCGACCGAGGTGGCCTGGCGCCACTGCCAGCCCTGGCTCGACGAGGTGCTCGCCTACCTGGAGAGGAACCGGGAGATGGTGGCGGAGCTCGCCGCCGCCGAGCTCCCCGGCGTCCGGCACTTTCGCCCCGAGGCCACCTATCTCGCCTGGCTCGACTTTCGCGAGATCGGCCTCGAGCCCTCGCCCTACCAGTTCTTCCTCTCGCGGGCGAAGGTGGCGCTCAGCGACGGCGCCGCCTTCGGGAGCCCGGGGCGCGGCTTCCTGCGCCTCAACTTCGCCACCTCCCGGCAGATCCTGCGCGAGGCGCTGGCGCGCATGGCGGAGGCGCTCCGCGAGCGGCGCGCCTGAGCGGCGGCCGCGGAGCCCGGCCGCGCGACCCAGCCGCAACGAAGGGACGCTCTCGCCCCGCGGGGTCGAGCGAAGGACCCGGGCCTCAGATTGGGGTTCGGTTTTGTCGGCGGGGCTCCGATATCCCGGCGGATGGTCAAGACTGTCGCTCCGAATGGGGGGGAGGAGCCGCGATCGCCTCTGACCCTGGATGAGCTTCTGGATCTTCTCGCGGGCGCGGACGTCCTCTCCCGCGAGAAGGCCAAGGAGATCTCTTCCCGCTCCGTCACCCTGCGCAGTCAGGTGCTGAAGGATCGCGTGGGGTCGGTCCGCTCCCAGGCGGCGGCGCGCTACGACGTCTCGCCGGCCGAGATCGTCACCGCGGCGGAGGTTCCCAATCCAGCCAAGGGAGGGCGAAAGCTCGACGAGGACGCCATCGCCGAGTGCATCGCCGCCCGCGCCTCGCTCCCCTACCTGAAGATCGACCCGCTGCGGATCGACAACGAGCTGGTGACCAAGACCCTCTCCCGTCCCTTCGCCCGGCGCCACGCGGTGATCCCGGTCGGTCAGGAGGGCGGGAGGATGCGCCTCGCCCTCACCGACCCATTCGACAGCGCACTGCGCGAGTCGCTCGAGAGCCTGGTGCAGCGCCCCGTCGACTACGTCGTCTCCTCGAGGCGCGACATCCTGGCGCTGATCGACCGCGTCTACGGCTTCCGGTCCCAGGTCTCGCGGGCACACGAGAAGCTCAGCGGAGCCAGGCCGGGGGGGGCGCTCTTCGAGCTGATGGAGCTGCGCTCCGAGGACGAGCTCGCCACCTCGAACGACGAGCACGTGATCGCCGCCGTCGATTACCTGCTGAACTACGCCTTCGATCAGCGCGCCTCGGACATCCATCTCGAGCCGCGCGACCGGGACGGGGTGATCCGCTTCCGGATCGATGGGATCCTTCACGACATCGAGCGGCTCCCCCTCCCCGTGCACGCGGCCGTCACCTCCCGCATCAAGGTCCTGGCGCGCATGGACATCGCCGAGCGCCGGCGTCCCCAGGACGGCCGCATCAAGACCACCCGCGCCGACCGCGAGGTGGAGCTGCGGGTCTCGAGCCTGATGACCGCCTTCGGCGAGAAGGTGGTGATCCGCGTCTTCGATCCGAACGTGCTGATGACGGATCTCCTGGCGCTCGGCTTCGGCATCGACGACCGCGAGAGCTACGAGAGGTGGATCACCTCGCCGAGCGGGCTGATCCTGGTCACCGGTCCCACCGGCTCCGGCAAGACCACCACGCTCTACTCCACCCTGCGCTACCTGGCGGGCCCCGAGCTCAACATCACCACCGTCGAGGATCCCATCGAGATGGTGGATCCGCGCTTCTGCCAGGTGCAGGTGCAGCGCCAGGTCGGCGTCACCTTCGCGAGCGCGTTGCGCGCGATCCTGCGCCAGGACCCCGACATCATCATGGTCGGGGAGATCCGCGACGAGGAGACCGCCCAGATGGCGGTCCAGGCCGCGCTCACTGGCCACCTGGTCTTCTCCACCGTGCACACCCGCGATGCGGCGGGCGCGATCATCCGGCTGGTGGAGCTCAAGGTGGAGCGGTTCCTGCTCTCGAGCGTGCTCCGCGGCGTGCTCGCCCAGCGCCTGGTCCGCCGCATCTGTCCCCACTGCGGGGTGGAGGGCTTGCTGAGCGCGATCCAGGTCGGCGCCCTCGGGATCAAGGTTCCGATCGAGCGGCGCGAGCAGCTGCGCGTGCGCTGGGGCGAGGGCTGCGTCGAGTGCCGCCACACCGGGCTCTACGGGCGAAGCGGCGTCTTCGAGATGCTGGACGTCGGCCGCAGGGTCCGCACCCTGATCAACGAGGGGAAGGACGCGAGCGAGATCACCCACGCCGCCCGCGTGGAGGGGATGGAGACGCTGCGCGAGGCGGCGATCCGCAAGCTCGCGGAGGGCGGCACCACCTTCGAGGAGGTGGTGCGGCTCACGGCGGACTCGCTGTGAACGCCGACTGCGCCGAGGAGATCTCGCTCCAGCTCCAGGCCGGCTGGAGGGTGATCGCGCTCGAGTCCTTCGAGGAGGATCGCGCCCTGCGCGTCCTCGAGCGCGCCGCTCGCCTGGCCAAGCGGGAGCTTCGCACCTGGTCGGTCTCCAGGGGTCTCGCTCCCGAGGGGCGGGGAAGCGGCTCTCTCGACGAGGGGCTTCGCGCGATCGAAGAGGTCGAGGAGCCGGTCGTCTTCGCGATCCTCGATGCGCAGGTTCCCCTGCGCGACTTCGTCGCCAGTCGCCGCCTGCGGGACATGCTGCCCGAGCTTCGCAGGCGCCGCCAGGCGCTGGTCCTGCTCGGCGCGATGATCGAGCTTCCGCTCGAGCTGGAGCGAGAGGCGGGGCGCGTGATCCTGCCGCTCCCGAACGCACCGGAGCTCTGCGATCTCTTCGAGCGGGTGGTGGAGTCGGCGGGAAGAACCGAAGTGAAGCCCGATCTGATCGACGCCTGCGTGCGAGCCGCCCTCGGCCTGACCGGAACCGAGGCGGTGCGCGTCTTCCGCAAGGCGTGGCTCGCGAACGGCGCGATCGACGAGCGCGCGGTGGACGAGATCATCGGCGAGAAGCGCCGGGCGCTGCGGCGGACCCCGGCCCTGACCTTCCACGACGCGGCGGCGGCGCTGGCGGAGGTGGGCGGGCTGGGCGAGCTCAAGCACTGGCTTCGGGAGCGGCGCCGCGCCTTCGGCGCCGAGGCGCGAAGCTACGGCCTGCCTGAGCCGCGGGGGATTCTGCTGCTCGGCGTCCAGGGCTGCGGCAAGTCGCTCTCCGCCAAGGCCATCGCCAAGGAATGGGGCTTTCCCCTGCTCCGCCTCGATCTCGCTGCCGCCTTCGGCGACGCCACCAAGAGCCCCGAGGTCACCATCCGCGAGGCGACCTCGATCGCCGAATCGCTCGCCCCGGTGGTGCTCTGGATCGACGAGATCGAGAAGGGATTCGCCGCCACCGCATCCGACGCGAGGGCGAGCCGGGTGTTCGGCTCTTTTCTCACCTGGATGGCGGAGAAGCAGTCTCCGGTCTTCGTCGCGGCGACCGCCAACGACGTCACGCGCCTTCCCCCGGAGCTCTTGCGGCGGGGCCGCTTCGACGATCTCTTCTTCGTCGACCTCCCGAGCGAGCGGGAGCGGGTGGAGATCCTGGCCATCCACCTGCGCAAGCGCGGTCGCGAGCCGTCGCAGTTTCCCCTCCAGGAGCTCGCCGCCCAGGCGGAGCGCCTCTCCGGCGCGGAGCTCGAGCAGGTGGTGACGGCGGGGCTCTACACCGCCTTCGCGAGCGGCCGCGATCTGGCGGAGAACGACCTCGCGAACGCGATCCAGGATACGGTGCCGCTCTACGAGACCTACGAGGAGCGGATCAAGGAGCTGCGCAACTGGGCCCGCACGCGCGCCCGCCCCGCGACGCTCGACGTCAAGATGGTCGATCTCTTCGAGACCGCCTGAAGCGCCCAGCCCGATCGATCTCCGCTCGGCTGCGCCTCGCTGCGCGCGCGGATCGCCTCCGGCTCACCGCGCTTGCTAGAACGGCGCCACCGAGACCGCCCGCCTCTCGGTCGAGATTCGGAGCTCCTTCCAGATGGCCGCCTCGATGCGCCGGGCGGCCTCGCCGTCGACCTCCTCCACGTGGGAGTGAAGCTCGATCAGGAGCCTCCGCAGTCCGTCGTTGCTGCGGTTCAGCTCGGAGATGCGGAAGCCCTCCTCCTCCTCCCGGGATGCGGCCTCGAGGCGGGCGCGAAGGCCCGGGTCGTGGGTCTCCGCTGCCGCCTCGGCGAAGAGCCGGCGCAGGGCGCGGTTCTCCTCGACGCGGCGGGCCGCTGCGCGGTCCCACTCCTCGGCGGCCATCTGCAACAGCATCGCAGTCAGCATGCTGTTTCGCTGGGTGTAGTCGTCGGAGATCTTCGGCCCGATCTCGGTCATCAGGCTGGCGGCGATGAGCTGCAGGGTGAGGTCGACGTCCGGCTTCATTTCAGGTGCCCCATGGCTTCGAGGATGGCGCGGTTCTGGGAGTTCGCGAGCCACCAGCCCGTGAAGCCGAGGATGGTGTCGTGGTTCTTGCCGGTCGCGTACTCGTGACCGCCCGAGATCCAGATCGCGAGCGACTTCAGGTTGGCGAGGAGCTCCCACCAGTGGAGCGCCTTCGGATCGGCGCGAAGACCGCTCGCCTCCTCCCAGATCGCGATGGCCCGCTCCCGCGGGAGGAGCCCGCCGGGCCGGTCGTCCCGCGCCCAGCACCAGATGCGGGAGATCGACCAGGCCAGATCCTCGATGGCGTCGCCCAGGTGGACCATCTCCCAGTCCAGGATCGCGCGGATGTTTCCCTCGCCGTCGGCGAGGAAGTTCCCGGTGCGGAAGTCGGCGTGGACGACGGAGATCCTCTGCGCCGGAGGAGGCGGGTTCCGCCGCATCCAGCGGATCGCGGCGCGTCCGATCGGCTGAGGGGCCATCTCGTCCTCGTCGATGACCTTCTCCCATTTCTGGAGCTCCTGCTCCCAGCACTGATCCGGCTCCACCGCCGGCATCACCTCGGTGAGCCCGAGCTCCCGCGGATCCGCCTTGTTCAGCGCGCCGAGGATTCGCCACTTCTGTTCCCCGATGCGCTCGATGTGCTGCGAGTAGGGAAGGGTGGTCAGAAGGACCTGCGGGCTCGACTCGCAGCCGGTCACCTGCTCCATCACGAAGAAGGGTCGATCGAGCCACTGCTCGTCTTCCTCGAGCCAGAGGGGCTCGGGCACCGGGACCTCGGTTCCGTAGAAGGCGCGGTAGGCGTTGTACTCGGTCGCGCGCTCGGTCTCGATCAGGCTGCCGGATGGATCGCGGCGCAGGATCAGCGGGCGCTCCTCCGCGACGCCGTTGCGCCGGAGCTTGAGCTGCAGCCGGTAGGTCTCGCGGGAGGCGCCGCCGTGGATCCGCGAGAGACCTTCGACCCGGATGTCGGTGGCCTCGGGCCACTGGTGGGACACGTAGCGTGCGAAGCGTTCAGCGAGATCCGTCATGGCGGCTATTTTGACACAACGGGCTCGCGAGAGCCTGAGCGAGCGCGAGCCGCTCCACCAGGGGCCGGGTAGGCCGCGCCCGGCGCGATGCCAGCCCCGCCGCCGGCCGGGTCTCGGGATCTCGGCCTCTCCGCCGGGCGCGGAGACCCCCCCGGGCCGGTTCAAGCGTTCGCGCGGTTCTTCCGCTCAGTTCGGGGACGGAGCCCTCGATGATCATTCCGCTGGGCCACGATTCGGGTGAGGTTCGCCGCCAGCCGTGGGTGACCTACGGGATCATTCTCGCCTGCGCGCTCGTCTTCCTGGCGACGCAGGTGCTCGGTCGCGAGGGCTCCGCGGGAGCCGAGCGTCTCGTCGGAGACGCCTACGAGTACTGGAAGGCCCATCCCTACCTCGAGGCCGCTCCGCGCCTCGGCGCGCTGACCGGCGAGCCGGGGAGGGCGATCCGCGAGGAGTCCCTCGCCGCCTCGGGGGAGAGGGAGGAGCCGCCCCTCCCGTCTGCCTTCCTCGAGGCCGAGCAGAGGAAGCTCGACGAGCTGACGGAGCAGGCCCTCGCCGCTCTCGAGGAGCATCCCTGGTATCGGTTCGGACTGATTCCCAGCGCGCCCACCGCGACCGGGCTCTTCGCCCACATGTTCCTTCACGCTGGCTGGCTGCACTTGATCCCAAACCTCTTCTTCCTCTTTCTCACCGGCTGCTTCATCGAGGATCGCTGGGGCCGCGGCCTCTACGCTCTCTTCTACGTGGCGGCGGCGGTGGCCGGCGCGGTCCTCTTCGTCAGCAAGAACCCCGGCCTCGAGCAACCCCTGATCGGCGCGTCGGGCGCCGTCGCCGGCGCCATGGGCGCCTTTCTGGTCTGCTTTGCGCGCGCCAGGATCAGGTTCTTCTACTGGCTCGGGATCTTCTTCGGGACCTTCCACGCTCCCGCCTGGCTGATGCTTCCGCTCTGGTTCGCGAACGAGCTCTTCACCGCCTCCCTGATGGACGCCACCCATCCGGGCGGCGGCGGAGCCGGCGTCGCCTACTGGGCCCACGTCGGCGGCTTCGGCTTCGGCGTCGCCGCCGCCCTCGCCGTCCGCTTCTTGGGAATCGAGGCGCGCCTCTCCAAGAAGCTGGGAGGAGAGTGGGGCTACGGCCGCGATTCGGTCCTCGCCGATGCGATGGCCGCGCGGGCGGAAGGTCGCCCCGAGGAAGCTCTCGAGCTGCTGCGGCTCGCCCTCGAGCAGGATCCCGAAGACGCGGATCTGGCGCTGCTCCTCTTCGAGACGGCCGTTGGCCTGGGAAGGACCGACGAGGGCGCCGCGTTTCTGGCGCCGGTGATCTGGGCGGAGGTGGAGAGGGGAGAGCGGGAGCCTGCGGTCTCCCACTGGCAGGCGCTCTGCGACGCGGGAGCGCGCGCATGGACCGAGCCCCCGATCCTCCTCCGTCTGGCAGGCTGGCTTCGCGATGCCAGGAGGCCTGACGCGGCTTCGCTCGCTTTGCGCTGCGTCCTCGACCGCTGCCCCGGAGACCCCGCCGTCGCCATGCGGGTGGCGCGGCTGGCGCGCGGCTTCGATCCGGCCACGGCCCTCGAGGCCGCCGAGATCGCGCTCTCGGATCCCGGGCTCGCGCCGGCGGAGCGGGAGGCGCTCGAGGCCACCCTCGCCGAGACGAGGAGCCGGCCAGAAGAGCAGGGGATCGCCCTCGCTTCGCGAGGAGGCCTCGATCCGTCGCTGCGGTCCGGAGACGAGATCGACGGCGGTGCGCTCGAGCTCAGCGCGATCCCGGAGGAGCCGATGGGGCCGGAGGCGGAGCCCCTCGCAGCCCTGGAGCTTGGCGAGGAGGAGGAGCGAAAGAGCGTCGAGCCCGGCGTTCTTCGGACCCTTCGGGTGATCGAGGCCGTCCCCCGCGAGCTCGACGCGGAGGCCCTCTGGCTCGACGTGGAGGGCAAGGGCCGCACCCGCCTTCCGCTCTCGCAGGTGGATGCGGTCGCGGCGGCCGGCGTTCACGGTCTCGGCAGCAAGGCCGTCCTCCTCGTCGACCTGGCTCTCAACTGGACCTCGGGCGGGGAGAAGCCGCTCACGGTGCTGCGCCTTCGCAGCGATCGCTACGACCCCCGCAAGCTGGTCGGGAGCGCCGGCTCGCCCCTCCAGGCCATGAGCGAGCTCCTCTCGACTCTGACCGCGCGCGCCCGGGCGGTCCCTCTGCCCGAACCCGACTCCGCTCGCAGCCAGCCCTTCAAGATCTTCCGCGATCTCGCCAGCTACGAGGAGCAGGTGCTCGGAGCGGAGCGCCCGCCCGTCGAAGACATCTTCTAGGCTCTCCAGTTCCGCAGCTGCCTCTCTGCCTTCGGCGAACCTCGGCGCGGATCTCCACCACGGTGCCCCGGGGTCGGGTGGGGTGCCCTTGCCGGAGGGCCGGCGGGGGAAGACGCATGCCCGCAACCGGCCACCCGGCGTTGACCGCCAGCAGGGAAAGCACAATCAGCAGGTTTTCCCAACGCCCCTTCAAGCAGCAGCTACAAGCTCCCTTCGGGAAGTGCGCAAGACAAGTGGCTTTCCCCCGATCATGCCCGAGGCCCGCGTAGCTCTACCACGTCAAGAACCGGCTAGAGCGAATCGATTGCCGCGCTCAGGTGATCGCGGAGTCGGCGCCAAGCAGGTAGCTGCCGAATTGGCCCGTTTACGTCAATTCGCTCCAAGAGCGTCCATCGACGAGATTGAAAGGTCCGTCGAAAGGCGGTTAATCGCCGTCCGGAGAGCCCACTGGCAAGCGCGAGAGCATCCCTCAGGCGTCGTTTCGGATCCGCGATCTGCTCAATCCCCGAAGGCGCTGCTAACCCGAGGTTCATTCTCCCTCGGGGATTCTCCGCGACAGTGCGAATGGCATTCTCATCTAGCAAGGCCCAAGCTTCAGTTTCACGGACTGGGACTACCCCGACCCACCGTAAGCCCACGTGAACTTGCTCAACGGCCCTCGCGATCTCTCGATAACGCCGATCGTATTCCCTGGAATCCGAATCACGGTGGACGAAATACAGCTCCGCGTCGGGCACCAACCGGACCACCGCCTGTAGCTTGTCCTGAGCCCGTCCTCCAACTCTGATGGGTAGCCTTCGGAGATCGGGTGCGCTGCCGCTAGCCTCTGTTGCGCCGCACTCGAGACATAGATCCTGCAACGGCCTAACGAGCGCGCGATCCGCGGGTCCCTCCGCCACGAGCGCGAACTGCACACGCACGGACTTAATACAGCTCCAAGCCGAGTGAGTTGGTGAGCCTCAGCTGGGCCTCGGGTGGCGATGTCAGGTAAGAAATGATGTCCCCGGAACAAACCCCCTTTTCCTCACCGTTTGCTCGCCATGTACCCCGAATCGGTCGGCACCTGATTGTCGTTGCTGGGCGCTTCTCCTCGCTTCTTACCCGGACCTCCATTGCGAAGAGAAGGTCCTGGGGATCCTGAAGTTGGACGAAGTGGGGGGAATGCGTGGCTACAATCATTTGTCGCATCGGATTATCCGGTCCCGGTCTCCGATTGGGTCGAACCGTAAGGTCGCGAAGCAGGTCCACCATCGCGTTGAGCCGAGCGGGGTGAATCCCATTTTCCGGCTCCTCCATACACAGGAGGCCCTCTGCATCTGTATCCTCGCGGAGGATGCAGAGTGCAAGGAAACGAAGCGTGCCATCGGAGAGTGATCGCGCTGGCAAGTACGCGGCCGATTGCTCCTGAACCTCAAGCGTAAACAGCTGGCGGACGTCATCTACGTCAACTCGGATATCGGTGACAGGCACGAACTGAGCAAGTCTTGCCGCGATCCGAGAGAGCACCCTCTTGCCGTTGTGTGAGGGATCCTCGCCCTGCATCAACCTGTGAACGGTGGCGGCCAAGTGTGCACCATTCGCTGAAATCCTCGGCTCGGCGTGAAATGGGTCGGAACAGCGCATTGCAGAAGGCTCAAGGGCAAGTAAGCGCCACCGCTGCATCTCTCGCCGAGCAGCCAGCACCGTAGGAGTCGCCGACGTGTTCGTTGCGCCTATGATCGTTCGAGGCGCGCTTTCCGCAGGTGCCTTCTGCGGGTTGCCTCGACTACCGCCATCCTGGTGTACATGAATCTCGGTCTGCCCGTCCTCGCTCTTCAGCGTCGAAATGAAGCCTTGCGGAGAACGTCTTCGATTATGGATGACTTGCTCGCGGAACTTGTTCGCATCGTGTGGAAAGATGAGTCGGCGCGCTGCCTCGGATTCCTTGATGTATCCCAGCCGCTCGCTCAAGAGAACTAGCCGCGCCATCTTCACGTCGCGGGTCCGCTCTTCGTAGCCAACTTCTATCTCGTATCGCAGGAACGTTGACGTCGCCTCGGCGGGTCGCCCAAAATCATCGTGGACGTTCGGTGGTACGATCATGTCGGCCGCGAGTCGGAACTTGCTGCTTCTGCGAGTTCCATCGGTCCAGAAGAGGTCGCGCAGATCGCTTGTTTCTGTCGCTGCCTCACGCACTTTGAGCGCGGCTTCCATCAGGGTATGGTCCGCGAGGAGCGACAAGAAGCGAATTGCGTCGAAGACATTCGACTTCCCGACGCCATTGGGACCTGCTAAGCAGGTAAAGGGCCCAAAGTCGATCTTGAAGTCCAGGAGATTCTTGAATCCGTCGACTTCGAGGCGCGTAATCACTAGCTCGTTCTCCGCGCCACTGTCGCCGCAGGAGAACGCGGCCGCGAAAAGTCACCGCAACCGCCGGCGACAGCGCGAGACAAGGAAACCATAGTAGCATTCTGGGCTTGACCGAGGTGCGGGGGCCTACCGGGTTGCTGCGGTGGCGGCAGCCGATGTTCCTTCGCCGCGGCCCCCTCCAGCCCCGGCCTCGCAAAGTTTCGTCTCGCCGGTCACGCCTCGAGTCGCCTCCAGTCCCGGCCAGCCTCGCCGAAAATCGCCATCGCGGTCTCTCGGGGTCGGGTGGGGTGCCCTTGCCGGAGGGCCGGCACGGACCCCGCAGCCAGCCACCGTACTTTCTCCGCGTGGCTACGCCGGGTCAACGGGTTCTCTCGCCTCGGTGTCCTCGCGTTCGCCGACGGGTTGACGAGGGCTCCCCGTGACGGACCTCTTCCGCGCGAGGCCCGGAGGCAAGGGGCACCCACCCGACCCTGTCTCCGCGATCCGAGCGGGGGCACCCCGCATGTGAGCAGGGTCGATCGATCCCCAGCGCCCTCGGGCGATGGGATCCCCCGCCCGATGCGCGATCGTGTCTTGGGAGGCGAGACGGAGTACGCCGTCATCGATCACCGAGGTCGCGCGCCGGCTGGCCTCGATCGGCAGGAGGAGACGAAGGCGCCGAAGAGCCTGGCGCGATGGTTCCCCGAGGCACGCTCCGGGTGCCATTGCACGCCGAGGCAGAAGCCGTCCCCAGTCCCCTCGATCGCCTCGATCACGCCGTCCGCGGCTCGGGCCGAGACGCGGAGTCCCTCGCCCGCGAGCGACACGGCCTGGTGATGGGAGCTGTTCACCGGCTCCGGATCGGCGCCGATCAGCGCTTCGAGAAGCGTCCCCGGCTCCACCCGGATCGGGTGTCGCCCTTCGCGCTCCGGGAGCTCGTGCTCGATCGCTCCGGGGACCTCGAGCGGGATGTGATACACGAGTGAGCCGCGCTGGTGGAGAGCCAGGATCTGCATCCCGTAGCAGATGCCGAGGACCGGGATGCCTCGGGCCAGCGCCCGGGCCAGGAGCGCGAGATCGGAGTCGATCTGCTCGGGGGGCGCCGCCTCGAAGCGGACCTCCTCGGGGTAGGGTCTCTCCGGGAGGAAATCGCCGCCCCCGGGAATCAAGAGACCGTCGATCCGGTCGGCGATCTCCTGGGTCCGGCGCTGGATGGGCAGGTAGACCGGGACACCCCCGGCCTCGGCCACTGCGTCGGCGTAGCGCTCGTCGATGTAGTGGTAGCGGCGGCCGCGCCGGAAACGCCCGCCGGTACCCAGGGAGAGCGGGATCCCGATCAGCGGGGACATCGCCGGGAGTCTACCGCGCGGACCTCTCCGCGGCGCCGGCCTGCCGAGCCGGCCCTGGAAGCGGCCCTGGGGCGGCGTATGATCCCGGTTCATGCGCGATCTTGGATCGGAGCGCTACGTGAGCCTCGCGACCTTTCGCAAGAATGGCCGCGAGGTGCGCACCCCGGTCTGGATCGCGCCCGAAGCGGGGAAGCTCTACGTCTGGACCAACCGCACCTCGGGGAAGGCGAAGCGGCTGCGCGCAAACCGCAGCGTCCGCCTCGCGCCGTGCGACGCGCGGGGGAAGCTGCGGGGGGATTGGGTGGAGGGAAGGGCGCGCCTCCTCGAGAGTCCCGAGGAGCTCGAGCGCGGGCTCGAGACGGTAATCCGCAAGTACGGCTGGCAGATGCGCCTGGCTCTATTCGCGTCGCGTCTCACCGGGCGCTACGCGCAGCGCGCCGTGATCGAGATCGAGCTATGAGGCTCGCGCCCGGCGGGCGCCTTTCCGGGTAGAATCGTCCCGCCATGCCGGAGTCGCAGCGCTCGCGGGGAAGCTCCGTCGCATTCACTCCCGGGCGGATTGGCGCGCTCACCCTCCGCAACCGCGTGATCAAGACCGCCACCTACGAGGGCATGTCTCCGGGAGGAATCCCCTCGGAGGCGTTGATCGATCACCACCGGCGGCTCGCGGCCGGAGGGGTGGGCATGACCACCGTCGCCTACTGCGCGGTCTCGCCCGACGGTCGGACCTTCTCGGAGCAGATGGTCATGCGCAAGGAGATCGTGCCGCATCTGCGAAGGCTGACCGACGCGGTCCACGCCGAGGGAGCGGCCGCCTCCCTCCAGCTCGGGCACTGCGGCACCTTCACCAGGAACGAGCAGCTCTCCATCCCCCGCCCCCTCGGCCCGTCCTTCCGGATCAACAGCTACGGAATCGCCTCCGGGATGTTCTTTGCGGCAGCCATGACCGAGGCGGACATCGCTGCGACGGTGGAGGAGTTCGGCGCGGCTGCCGCGATGGCCGTGGAGGCTGGCTTCGACGCCGTCGAGATCCACCTGGGTCACGGCTACCTGCTCAGCCAGTTCCTGTGCCCGGCGGTGAACCGGCGGCGCGATCGCTACGGAGGAAGCCTCGAGAACCGCCTGCGCCTGCCGGTCGCGGTGCTCGGGCGGGTGCGCGCGGCGGTCGGCTCGGGGACCGCGCTCCTCGCCAAGACCAACCTTCGCGACGGCTTCGCGGGAGGTCTCGGGCTCGAGGAGGCGGTCGCCGTGGCGCGCAGGCTGGAAGGCGAGGGCGTCGATGCAATCGTCTTGAGCGGGGGCTTCACCAGCAGGACCCCGCTCTACCTGCTGCGCGGCGGACGCCCGCTCCGCGAGATGATCGAGGTCGAGCCGAGCCGCCTCCAGAGGCTCGCCCTGCGCGTCTTCGGCCCCTTCCTGGTGAAGGCCTATCCCTTCGAGGAGATGTTCTTCCTGGAGGACGCGAAGACGGTGCGGGAAGCGGTGCGGCTTCCCCTGGTCCTCCTCGGCGGGATCGTCTCTCTCGAGAACATCGAGACCGCCATGGACCAGGGCTTCGAGTTCGTGGCGATGGGCCGCGCGCTGATCGCCGATCCCGGCCTGATCCGCGACATGCAGCGCGGCGCGGTGGAGCGCACCCGCTGCGATTCCTGCAACAAGTGCATCGCCGAGATGGACCGCGGCGGCGTGCGCTGCGTGCTCGATGCTACTTCTCCTTCGGGTAGTAGCGGCTGATGGTGTCGATCACGCAGCCGGGCCGGTCGCTGCCCGCGATCTCGACCGTCACCCGGATCGTGGCCTGCACGCCGCCCTTCACCTCCTCGACCTCGAGCAGCTCGCCGCCCCCTCGGATCCGCGAGCCCACCGGGACGGGAGCCGGGAAGCGCAGCTTGTCCGCTCCGTAGTTCACTCCCATCGAGATTCCCCGCACCTCCACGATCTGGGGCAGGAACATGTTCACCAGCGACTGGGTGAGGTAGCCATGGGCGATGCAGGCGCCGAAGGGCCCATCCTTGGCCCGCTCCGGGTCGACGTGGATCCACTGATGGTCGCCGGTGGCGTCGGCGAACTTGTCGATGCGATCCTGGGTGATCTCGAGCCAGTCGCTGTAGCCGAGGTGCCTTCCCTCGGCAGCCTTCATCTCTGCGGGCGATTCGAAAACCGTCGTCATGGTCTCTCCCTGCGGCTCGCTCGCTCCTTCGACCGTTGATCAGGCCGCTTCCGAGGGTGATTCATCGCCGGCCAGGACCGCGAGCCGAGCGTCCGATCATCGCGAGCCTGGATACCGGAGTCGAGGGTGGCTCTCCCCCCCCCGGGGTGGAGCCAATCAGCCGTCTCGGCGCCGATCGCAGCGTCGCGCAGCGCGAGCGAATTGCCTGCTTCCGCCTTCCTGTACGGGCTCCTCGCAAAAGTGCTAAAAGGACTGCCGCGAGTCGGCTGAAGCTGCCGCCGGCGATGATGACGCAGGGGGATCCCGACCGACGAGGCGAGGGCAGCGCCAGGAACGCGGTGGATGACGGAATACCATTTCGAGATCGACGGCTCCTCCTATCGGGTCAAGATCAAGGAGACGCGGCCTGATCATGCGACCGTCGAGGTGAACGGCACCGAGTATCGGGTCGAGATCGAGAGGGCGGCTGCGGCGCCGGTGCGGACCGCTTCTACCCCCTCGCTGCCTCCGATCGCGCCCAGGATCGCGTCGGCCGGGCCGCGGGTGGCGATGGCGGACGGGATCGTCCGCGCACCGCTCCCCGGCGTGATCCTCAAGGTGATCCACAAGCCGGGCGAGGCGGTGGAAGTGGACGAGCCGGTGCTGGTGCTCGAGGCGATGAAGATGGAGAACGAGATCAGGGCGCCGATCGCGGGGACCATCGCGGAGCTCTTCGTCGTCGAAGGCGGCTCCGTGAATACCGGCGACGCCCTCTTCCGGATCAACCCCTAGCGTTCTCGATCTCGCAAGCGCGGCAAGGGAGCGAGCCGCGCGCGCAGTGAGCCGAAGGCGAACGGAGATCGAGAGGGCTAGGCGGGCTCGCAGACGGTGATCTTCTCCGGCTCGGCGAGCATCGCGCGAATCCGCTCCTCGATCTTCTGCCGGGTTCCGGAAGCCGCCCAGGCCTCCCAGTCCTCTCGGCTGCGCCAGGTGGAGATGATCACGAAGTGTCGGGGTTCGGCGGCGTCGCGCAGGGTCTCGCCCGTCACGTAGCCGGGGGTGTGGATGGCCTCTCGCCGGAGGTCGCGCATGATCTTCCGGATCGCCTCGTCACTTCCCTCTGCCAGCCATCGCTCGATCAAGACTCGGATCATCGCTTCTCCTCTCGGACAGGGTCGCGGCTTCGGCGCCCGCCGCGGGGCGATGCGGGCCGACTCCTCGGTCTGCGGCCGCCCCGATTCCATCCTCGCCCGATGATCGACGAAGACCCCCGGTACCGTCAAATTCCCGGAGAGGCGGCTCCTCTCAGGGTGCGTCCGACCGGGGTCCGGCGCCCCGCCGCGGGCCCGTCTCCCGCGTGACCGCACCCGACACGCTGCCACTGTAGACTGCTCCTCACCTGCCAAGGGGGTGCGCCGGGTGGCACGAGGTCCCGAAGAAGGTCCCGCGGGAGATCCCGCAGCTCTCGCGGTTCGCATCGCGCGCGGCGCCAGGGCCACGGAGGCGGCGCTCCTCGCCGAGATCGACGAGTTCGCGAGCGAGGTGCGCGCAGGTCCCGCGCTTCTCGCCAGGCCGCTGCGGGTGGTGGTGCCTTCGCGGAGCCTGCGGGAGCACCTCGCCGCGCGGCTGATGCGCAGGCGCGGCCGGTCTCTCGCCGGGGTCTCGATCCAGACGCTTCGCGGCCTCGCCTTCGAGCTCCTGCGAGGGGCCGGCGAGCCCTCGCGCGGAGGCGATCTGCTCTTCCCGATCCTGGTTCGCCAGGCGGCTCGCCGCGAGCCGGCGCTCCGGGCGGCCCTCGATTCTCTCGACGACGGCTACGGCGTGGTCACCGCCTCGGTCTCCGATCTGCTCGATGCCGGCTTCGAGGCCGCCCATGCCGAGGCGATCGACGAGTGGCTGGAGGCGCACCTCGGCGGCGCGGCTGCGGCGCGGGGGCGGGCCGTGCTGCGGGTCGCGGCAGCTGTGCTCGCTGCCCTCGATGCCGCCGGGCTCGAGCATCGCTCCGGGCTCTTCCGCCGGGCGCGCGAGGTGCTGGAGAGCGATCCGTGGGGCGCGCTTCCGTCGCACCGGATCCTGGTCCACGGCTACGCGGATGCGACCGGCGTCCAGCTCGAGCTGATCGCGGCCCTGGTGCGCTACGGCAGGGCGCGCGTCCTGGTCGATCATCCCGACGATCCCTCCGAGCCGGGCCGGCCGGACCCCGGGACCGCGTTCACCACGCGCCTGCTCGGGCGGCTCGAGCACCTCGCCGCCATCGCTCCGCTCGCCGCCCCGCCGCCGGCTCCGGCGGAGCTCGAGCTGTTCCGCGCCCCCGGTCTCCAGGCCGAGGTGCGCTCGGTGGCGGAGCGGGTGACGGCCCTTCTCGAGGCGGGCGCTCTTCCCGAGGAGATCGGCGTGGTGGTGCGAGACCTCTCCCCCTTTGCAGTTCCTCTGCGGACCCATTTCGAACGCCTCGGCATTCCCTTCTCCGGCCCGGCGGCGGCTTGCGGTCCGCTCGAGCCGGAGGGGCGCCGGCTGCGGGCGCTTCTCGATCTCCTCTCCGCGAGGGAGATGCTGAGCGCCGATCGCTGGCTCGACGCGAGCGACTGGATGAAGCCGCGCGAGCGCCGGGATCTCCAGCTCGCCTTCCACGCGGTCGGAGTCGCCCGTCTGCGAGAAGCGGCGAGCCTGGACCTGGAGGAGCTCCTGGGCGGGCGGGACTCCTACGCTCTTCCCCTGCGCGGCGGGCTCGAGGACGAGGAGGAGTCCGAGGCGCCGGCCGCGAGCTCCCGGCGCCGGCGGGTCTCGCGTCGCCTGCTGGCGACGGCCG
>Ga0214473_10002778_pt1 | contig 21422 bp, 19 predicted proteins | sample RVTome_7_FD_203509 | JGI IMG/M metagenome (GOLD analysis project Ga0214473, IMG submission 203509) | Soil microbial communities from uranium-contaminated site in the Upper Colorado River Basin, Wyoming, United States - RVT98D197 | ecosystem: Environmental > Terrestrial > Soil > Contaminated >... | reverse complement strand
CGGTAGATGCGGTTGTCCTGTTGTTGCTCGATAATGTGCGCACACCATCCGGTAATGCGGGCGCAAACGAACAACGGCGTGTACAGATCAAGCGGGAGGTCCATCAGGTAATAGGTCAGCCCGCACGGATAATCCACGTTCGGATGGATCGGCTTGTCCTTGTTGACGATCGGATTCTTGATCGCGTCGTAGATCGCCACCAAGTCCTGTCGGCCCTTGATCTCCGCCAGCTTGCGCATCTCGCGTTCCAGAATATGCGCCCGATGGTCGCCGTGTTTGTACACGCGGTGGCCGAAGCCCATGACCTTTTCCTTACGGGCGATGGCGTCGCGGACCCACCGGCCGGCCTCGTCCGCGGACTTGAAGCGTAGAATCAACTCCATGGCCTTCTCATTGGCCCCGCCGTGCAGCGGTCCCTTCAAGGCCCCGATCGCCCCGGTAACGGCCGACACCATGTCGGACATGGTGGAAGCGATCACCCGCGCCGTAAACGTCGAGGCGTTGAATTCGTGTTCCGCATAAAGAATAAGCGTCAGGTCGAGAAGCCGGGCCGCCGTCTCATCCGGCTCCGCGCCGTGGCACATGTACAGAATCTGCGCCGCGTGGCGTAATCCCGCCTTCGGCGGTATCGGCTCCTTGCCATTCAGGAGCCGAAATCGCGTCGCCACCAGGTCGGCGGTGACCGCGATGAGCCGGACCGCCCGCCTGCGCAGCGCTTCGATATCGTTTCCTGCCACCGGGTCGAAATGCCCGGCCATCGAGATGCCCGTGCGGAGCACGTCCATCATCGGCACGTTCGACGGAATCAGGCGAATCGCGTCGATCACCTGCTTCGGAAGCCCGTGGAAGCCGTGCAGCATCCGACGAAACGATTCAAGCTGCGTGTGGTTGGGCAACTCGCCGTAGATCAGCAGATGGGCGACCTCGCTGAAGGCCACGCGCTCGGCCAGTTCAGCGATGGGGTACCCGCGATACAGCAGCTTCCCCTGATCGACGCAGCAAATCTCGGTGGTTCCGGCGACGACGCCTTCCAGACCCGGCTTGGCGATTTCCACGGTCATTGTGTCCTCCCGGTCGTTTCTTACGATCGTTGCCATTGCAGCAGGAATCGTCCGGACTAGCAAGCGGCGATCGTCACCCGCGGCGAGGGTCGTAGCCCAGGAGATCATAAAGCTCCTGGCGGGTCTGCATCTGATCCAGCAGTCCGCGCTGCGACCGATCGCGACGAAGGACCGCCAGGGCACGTTCCACCGTCTTCATGGCCAGGCGCTGCAACGTTACCGGAAAGATAATCAATTTGTAGCCCAGGTCTCCGAACTCATCGGCCGTCAACATCGGCGTTTTCCCGAATTCGGTCATGTTGGCCAGCAGGATGGTGGGCACATCACGGGCAAAGCGGGCGAACTCCTCCTTCGATTCCAGCGCTTCCGGGAAGATTCCGTCGGCCCCGGCCTTCAGGTACGCCGCCGCCCGGGCCACCGCCTCATCGTACCCCAACACGCCGCGGGCGTCGGTGCGGGCGATGAGGAGAAAGTCGGGGCTGGACTTCGCGGTATTCGCCGCGACGATCTTCGCGCACATCTCTTCCGTGGGGATGAGCCGTTTGCCCGCCAAGTGCCCGCATCGCTTGGGAAACTCCTGATCCTCCATGTGCACCGCGGAAACGCCCGCACGCTCCAATTCCTGAATGGTGCGGGCCACGTTGTACGGTCCGTCGCCGTAGCCCGTGTCCGCGTCCATCAGAATGGGGATCGTGGTCGCCCCCGCCACGTGCGCCGCGTGATCGCGGGCCTCCGTCAGGGTCATCAGCCCCACGTCCGGAACGCCGCCGACGGAATTGGCCAGGACCGCGCCTGACAGATACAAGGCCCCAAACCCTTCCCGTTCGATCAGCCGGGCCGAAAGGGCGTTGAATGCCCCCGGCAACATGACCGGCCCGCGATGGATCAACTCCCTTAATTGGGTGGAACGCTGGTCGGATGTCACCATTCGGGACGGCTCCTTCTGAGGCACAAAAGTTCAACGATTGTAGGGGATTACAGAGGAATCCGCCAAAACCGACTCAGGCTGCCAGCCTAAAGCCTTAGGGCCTGAAAGGTACAGGTCAAGTTTGTTTGTGATCCGAGCCGCGACCGTGAGGGAGCGGGCTTTTTCGGCCCGGCAAACACCGGGACCGCTTGCTTACACGCGCGGCTCGGTTCAGATTTGACCAGTACCGCCTGAAACGCAGGCCATTTGTTACCTTGACGCGGAATGCTTGGTTTTGTACAATGCCTTATTCGACTTTGCTTTCTTCTTATGCGACAAGGATTTATGAACCGATACCGCTAACCGAACGGGCCAATCGGGGTGGCAAAAAAAACAAGACCTGCGAACAAACGAGACAAACGGGCTCGTGCGACGACGGCAAAGAAGTCGACGTCCACCAAGGCCCGCGCATCGCGTAACGGGTCATCGCGGAAAACCACCGTGGAGGCCGACTCCGCCCGGAAACCGGGGGCCAGTGGGCTTCGGAGGAAAGAAAGCCCCGCTCCATCATTGGTACGCGGTCGCGGAACCAATACACGCAAGAGCATAGTGGAATCTGTACCCCCTAACCCGACCCCAGTGTCGGTGAACAGGAGCGAATCCGGCGCTAGCTCCGAGGACCCGATCCAATTTCCTGAAGGACGGAAGAGGCTGCCCAAATCGCCGCTCACGCCCAAGGAACTTCGGGAGTTTCGTGACCTTCTGCTGGCCAAGCGGACGGAACTTTGCGGCGACGTGGAACGTCTGACCAATGAGGCCCTGAACAGCGACGGGGCCAACGCGGAGCAGTCGAACATGCCGATTCACATGGCCGACCTGGGCTCCGACAATTGGGAGCGGGAATTCACCCTGGGGTTGATTGCCAGCGAGCGGGCGCTGGTTCGCGAGATTGATGAGGCGTTACAACGAATCGAGGAAAAGACCTATGGGATCTGCCTCGGAACGCTGCAACCCATCGACCGGGCGCGCTTGAGGGCGAAGCCCTGGGCTAAGTATTGTATCGAATACGCCCGCGCGCGTGAGGAAGGCCGTGCCCGATAGGGTTCTGTAACCGCCATTCGTATCACCCATGCATTCCACTTACGACGACGCGATTCCGTCCCAAGCCGCCCCCCGGAAACGAGCCGGGCGGTCGCTCCAAGCCCATCTTATTTTCTGGATCGCCGGCGGCGCTTGCCTGGTTCTTGATCTCTGGTCCAAAGAATGGGCTTTTTCCACGTTGGGGCCGACCGAGGTGCGCAGGGCGATTCCCGGTTTCCTGGAATTTCGCCGCTCCCTGAATGACGGCGCCGTGTTTGGGGCCTTCACCGGACAGACGGGGCTTTTTGTGGCCGCCTCCATCCTGGCCATTGGATTCGTCACGTATCTGTTTGCGACCAGCGGGGCGCGGCACTTTGGTTTGCACATGGCTCTGGGGATGATCCTCGCGGGAGCGTTGGGGAATCTGTACGATCGGGGCTTCGTCAAAGCGGACGTGGTTCGCCCGATTCGAAATGGGACGGGACACAGAGATGCCTTCATCGGCGTCCGCGTCGGTGAGCCGATCGGGGAGTCCATCCGTGTGGGCGACTGGCCCGACGGCACTAATGCCCGCACCTATCGGCTGGACGAGATCGAGCTTCGGCGGCAGGGCGTGGTGCGCGATTTTCTGAAGTTTGTGCCCCGATTTCCGTCGTGGGTTCCCCGGCTGAACGGTCGGGACGTGTGGCCGTGGGTATTCAATGTCGCCGACAGCGCCCTGGTGTGCGGCGTGATTGTGTTGATTCTGTTTTCGGGGCGCGATCACCGGCGGTCGGAGCCTTCGGCCTGACAAGAGCGATCCAAGGCCGTGCCTGGCGGTCGCCGTGCGCCGATGCCGGGTAGTGTCGGCCACATCACTTTCAAGCTCTGAACTTCATTTTTCGATGGCCCAGCCACGTCCGGTATTCTCGCCTTTCGATGAACGAATGATGGTTCGCGCGATTCAATTGGCGAAGCGCGGCGCGGGCCGGGTGGAGCCGAATCCGATGGTGGGCTGCGTCATTGCCCGCGGCGATCATGTCGTTGGGGAGGGGTATCATCGGCGGTTCGGCGGTCCGCACGCGGAAGTCGAGGCCTTGCGGGTTTGCGGGGGAAAGGCGCATGGGGCGACCGCGTACGTCACCCTGGAGCCCTGTTGCCATTATGGTCAGACGCCGCCGTGCGTGGACGCGCTACGAGAGGCCGGCCTGGCCCGAGTGGTGATTCCGTTTGCGGATCCCCATCGACTGGTTCGCGGGAAAGGAATCGACCGGCTTCGGCGGGCCGGCATGCGCGTGGACGTGGGTCTGAAGAAGAATGCGGCGGCTGACTTGATCGCCCCGTTCGCGACGCGGATATTGCGGAACCGGCCTTACGTCATCGCGAAGTGGGCGCAGAGTCTGGATGGAAAATGGGCGACGCGGCACGGGGAATCCCGCTGGATTTCGGGCGAAGAATCACGGCGCATGGTGCATCGGCTTCGAGCGCGAATGGACGCCATCGTCGTCGGATCAGGCACGGTGCTGATTGACGATCCTCTCCTCACCGCCCGCGGCGTCACCCTCCGTCGTCGTGCGACGCGGGTGGTCATGGACGGCCGAATTCGCATTCCCGAGCAGTGCCAACTCATTGACACCGTCCAGGAAGCGCCGGTGTGGCTGATTTCGTCGCCCGAGGCCTCCGCCTCCCGCAAAGCCCACCGCCTGCGCCGGAAAGGCGTGGAGGTGATCGCGGTACGGACATCACGGGGCCGTCCCTCGCTTTCGGAGGCCCTGCGTATCCTGGCGAAACGGGACTGTACGAACGTGCTGGTGGAAGGCGGACCGGCGCTGACCGGCGCGTTCCTCTCGGCGGGACTGGTCGATGAGGCCATGATTTTCCTGGCGCCGATGATCGTGGGCGACAGCGCAGCGCCCGCCCTGACCGGCCATCGCTCCACCGTACTTGTGCCCGACGAAGAAGATCAACGAGTGATGGAGATTCGCCGCTACGGCGCGGATGTACTGCTGCACCTGAAGGTGAACCAACCGCCGTGGCCGTGAACGCGGACCACGATCCGGGTTTGCTCTATGATCGACATTGACGACGCATATCCGATTCTGTTCGCGAATATTCGACCGCTGCCGGCGGTGGAAACGCCGCTCCCACAGGCCGTTTATCGCACGTTGGCGAGGCCGGTGACCATGGACGTGGACGATCCGCCGTTCGACAAATCGGTAATGGATGGTTACGCCGTTCGTTCCGTCGATGTGGCGAATGCCCCGGTGACGCTGCGGGTCGCGGGGTCGATCGCCGCGGGGACCGTGTATGCCGGGCCGTTCGGAGTCGCGGAGGCGATGCAGATCAATACGGGCGCACCGATTCCCGCAGGGGCGGACGCGGTGGTGCGCGTCGAAGACACGGAAGCGACCGATGATGGACAGGTCATGGTTCGGAAAAGTGTGCCGGTGGGGAACTTCATCACGCCGAAAGGGACGAACATCCGCGCCGGCAGAGAAGTCCTGCCGATCGGGGGAAGATTGACCCCGCCCGCCGTCGGGGCGGCGGCCGCCGCCGGCGCCGCACGCGTGGTCGTTTATCGTCGCCCGAAGGCGGGGGTTTTGGTCACGGGTGACGAAATCGTCGAGGTGGGCCGCCGTCCGGGCGCGGCGCAGATTCGTAATTCCAATGAAACCTTGCTGATCGGGCTGATTGAATCCGCCCATGCGGAGGCGATTCCTCTGGGCATGGCGCCGGACGAGCGCCGCGTTTTACTCGACCGCATCCGCTCGGGGCTTTGCCACGACTTGCTCTGCCTGACCGGCGGGATCTCGATGGGGGTCAAGGACCTGGTCCCCGATGTCCTGTTGGAACTTGGGGCCGTCTTTCACTTTCGCAAACTGGCGATCAAGCCGGGCCGACCGGTTATCTTCGCCACCATGCCGAATGGGACCTCGGTGTTCGCGCTTCCGGGCAATCCGGCCAGCGCGTTCGTGGGATTCGAGTTGTAGGTGCGTCCGGCGTTAGCCGCCCTGGAGGGTCGCCCCGGTCAAATCCCGCCATGGGCCAACGTGACCCTGGAGTCGGCGATTCCGAAGACGGGAGATCGGCGCACCTATCTTCCCGCGCGAATGATTCTGGACGACAATGCCGCGTGGCGGGTGATGCCGCTGCCTTGGCAGGGTTCGGGTGATGTGTTCGGCCTGGCGCGGGCCGACGCCCTTATCATGCGCCCGCCGTACGCCCCCCAGGCGGATCGGGGCGAAACGGTCTTGGTGTATCGAATCCATTATGATTGAGACAACTAAAACCCAACTCGAAGCCGCCATAGCATTGAGCAGCCGTGAATCGAATCGCTGACGACAACAGCCATCCGAAGAACAAGGCCGAGGTCGACGTACGGGTCGGCGTGTGGGGTATCGATGGGCACGGCTTGCTGGTCGCACTGGCCCTGGGCACGCTGCTGTCGCTGAGTCTGATCTTTGCGCCGATCAGCTTCTGGCCCGCGGCGTTTATCTGCATGGTTCCGTGGCTGGTGATGGTCGGCGCCTCGACGCAGGCCCCGCGCGTCTACCTGTACAGTGGCCTGATGGCCCTGGCGTTTTTTCTGCTCAACATGCGCTGGCTGTACTTCGCCACCGGACCGGGCTATTTCGCGTTGTCGGCGTATCAGGCGGTTTATTTCCCCTTCGCGGCCATCGCCGTTCGCCACGTGGTGCGCCGGCGTCGATGGCCTCTGGCGATTGCGTTCCCGTTTATCTGGACCGGTTGCGAGATGGTCCGAGCGGTCATGATCTCCGGCTTCCCGTGGTTTTTTCTTTCGCACAGCCTGCATCGCGTGCTCACGCTGATTCAAATCAGCGACTTGGTAGGGGCGTACGGCGTGACGTTCCTGGTGGCTGCGGTGAACGGAGTGATCGCCGATCTCATTCTGCACAACCTGCGCACGGGCCGCGCTGCGTGGTGGAGGCCGGAATGGCGCCCCGCTCGGAGACAGGTGATCTTGGTCGCGTCGCTGGTGCTCCTGGTGATCGTCTACGGCCGGATTCAACTTCATCGGGGGACGACGAGTGCAGGACCGCGCCTCGCGATCCTGCAGGGCGATTACATCAACACGATTTACCCGGAGGAGGCCAAGGACCATGATCGATCGACCGACGAGGAGAAGTTGGAGACGTACCTGTCCATGATGCGGGCGGCGTCGGCGCTACAGCCTGATTTGTACCTTCTCCCGGAAACACCGTGGATCATGTACCTCAACCCGGAGGCCCGGGACTTTCACCCTCTGTGGCGGCGGAGTTTTGCGGCGTTGAGGGATCATGCGGTGAGGAACGGGGCCTTCGTGGTGACGGGCAGCGCGACGCGCATTCCGACCCCCGATGATTTGCTCGCCCGGGAGCATTACCAGAATTCGGCCACGGTTTTCGCGCCCGACGGGCGCGAGCCGGAGCGGTACGACAAGATCCATCTCGTCTATTTCGGGGAGCTCGTCCCGTTTCGCAGCGGTTCGTTCCGCTGGCTGTATTTCTGGCTCAATCGCCTGATGCCGTTCTCGGGTCCGGATGGCACGCTCGAATACTCACTTTTTCCCGGGAGTTCCTTCCGATCGTTCACCATGCAGGCCGTTTCGCGACAGGGAGGGTCCTACCGGTTTGGGGTGCCCATTTGTTATGAAGACGTGATGCCCTACGTGGCGCGGGAATTCACCGGGGCCGGATCGAACGCCAAGCAGGTGGATTTTCTGCTCAACATCAGCAACGACGGGTGGTTCGGGCGCGGGATCCAGCAGCCTCAACACCTGGCCATCTGCGTCTTCCGAGCGGTGGAGAATCGCGTCGGCGTCGCGCGGGCGGTGAACACCGGCGTCAGCGCCTTGATTGATCCCAGCGGACGGATTCACGACGTGGTGCGCGGCGATCGCGAGGACCGCTGGCCCGGCGAGTGCGGGTATGCCGTGGCTAACGTGGCCGTGGATTCGCGGTTTACCTGGTACACCCGATACGGCGACTGGTTCGGGTGGGGTTGCGCGGCCGTCTGGTTGCTGATTTTTCTGGATTATTGGATCACGCGGGCCCGGGAACTGGCGGAGTAGGGATCGGATTGTCGTTGATCGTGCGAAGATTGACCGTGTCCATCGTTTTGATGATTGGCGTCGCTTTCTTCGGCTGTTTACGCCCCCAGGGCGCGACGGTCGGTGATGGCGCCGTGACACCGAAGACGGTCGCGTTTCAGCATCTTAAGGCCGCGGTGCAATACAAACCCAATCCGGTGGTGCGGGTGGCCGCGGTCGAGGCACTGGAATCCTCCGGGGTGGAGGAAAGCCGCCCGTGGATTCGATCGGCGCTCAACGACGAGCATCCCGCGGTGCGCTTTGCCGCGTGCATGGCCATCGGCCGATTGCGCGATCCGCTGGCGGAAAGCATGATCGAAAAGCGGCTCGACGATCCGGATTCCGGCGTCCGCGTGGCGGCGATCTATGCCCGGCATCGACTGGGTCGAACGGAATTATCCGGAAGGCTGGCGACGTATTTGCTGACTGACAAGGATGTTTCCGTCCGCCGCAACGCGGCGCTGGCTTTGGGGCTGCTCGGCGAACGCGGGGCGATTAAGCTCCTGGCCAAGACCATGCGCGACGAGGATCCCGGCGTTCGGCAGCACGTTCTGGAAGCCCTGGCCCGCCTGGGCAATCCGGAAGCACGGCAGGAGCTGACCTTCATGACCAACGCGGGCCTGGGGTCGGACGAGGTCTTTGCCATCGCCGCCTTGGCGGGCACGGGAGAACGAAGCTGCATCGACACCTTCCGCTACAAGCTCGCCAACGCCACGCACCTGGAAACCAAGCTGGCGGCGGCGAGAGGGCTCGGCCAGTTGGGAGTGGATGATGGATTCGACACGGCGCTGCGGGCGATCACGAGTCAGCGGACGCTGATGTACGATCCGAACGACCCGCCGGACGCGCAGCGATTGCGCGCTCGACAGATGGCCTGCGCGGCGCTGGGAGCGATCGGTCGGGAGGAGGCCATGGCGCCCCTGATGCACCTGTTGGAGCGATCCCCGGATCCGCGGGTACAAGTGTCCGCCGCCGGCGCTATACTGGAGATCACACGGCGGCAGGAGCGGCGTCGAAGCGCTCCGCCGTTTCCAGCGCCGGTTTCCAAACAACCGTGAATCCATGCGCTGGATCGTCTTTATTCTCTTGCTGTGTCTGATTCTGACGGTGCAATCCGCCGTCATCCCCCGCCTGTCTCTGTGGGGCGCGCGGGCGGACCTGCTGCTGGCGACCACCGTATTTCTGGGCCTGTTCGCACGACCGCGGGAGTCGATCGTCGCCGCCTGGCTGTTGGGCGTCGGCGCGGACCTGTTGACGATCGAGCGTTTCGGACTGATGTCCCTCACCTATGTGGTCATCGCCCTTTCCGTTTCCTCGATACGTCTCTACGTCTTTCGAGAGAGCCGGCTTACGCAACTCGTCGTCACCCTGATCGCGGCGTTGCTGGTCAATCTCTTTGGCTTACTCTATCGTCATGTAGTGTATGATCCGGGGGAGTCGGTCGTCCGCGGCCTGGGAGGATCGGTGATCCTCGCCTCGTTGTACACGACGGCGATGTCCATGCCCCTGTACGCCGTCCTTCGACGCCTGGGACCGGCGCTGGGTCTGCCCCGGCGACACAGCGCGGCAGTTTCGTTTTGACGTCCGCGCGCATGGCATTCCAGGATGCGTCGTGAATCAACGGTGCGGAGGCGGAACCTTGATTCGAATGGTCATTCATTGTTCAGATGGTGTCATGGCGAGGCCCGGCTCTGCCGGGCCGTGGCCAACTCCCCTTGGTATGAGATCGCCACGCTCACCCGATCAATCAGGATTACTCGCCATGGCCTACTGCGCTGAGACCGCACAAGATCCGCGGCGCGAAATCCCGTTCCATCATGTTTGAACGCCGGCTCAAGTTCCTCCTGTCGATCACCGGCGTGGCCGCTCTGGCGATCCTCGCGCGGCTCGCACAACTGCAACTGGTCCGCGCTGACTACTATCGCGCTCGATCGGAATCCTCGCTGATTCTGACGCCGTTGCAGACCCCCTTCGTTCGCGGACGAATTCTGGATCGAACGGGATCGGTGCTGGTGAGTGACGAGGCCTGTTGGGATGTCACCGTGGACTTCGACGTACTGGCCGCAGACGCGACCCACGATGCGAACCTCGTGAACATCGCCGCGCGGCGGCCATTCCCCGGCGCCAGCGACCCCGCCGCCGGGACCGACATTCAAGCCGGTACATCGTTTCACAACGAACTCGATCGGATGTGGACGGAATTGGCGAGGTTCTCGTCCCGACTGCGTCCGTTATCGGTGGAGGAATTGCGCGATCGGGGAAGGGAAATCCACGACCGGATCAAGCGTGTTCGCCGGGCCGTCGCCCAGCGCCGCGGTTTCGACGCCCCCGTCGCCGAAGAGCTTGACGCGCACGCCGTGCTCTCCGGACTCAGCGCCGAAGACCAGATCGAAGCCCGCGTCCGTTTCAGCGGTTTCCCGTGGGTACACGTTCAGCCGTCGTCGTATCGACGCTTCGCCGCCGACGCCGCGCCGTGGGCCCACGTGCTGGGCCGGCTGGGGCGGGTGACGGCCGACGATGTGAACAATGATCCCTTCGACGACGATCCGTTCGCCGCCTATCGAGCCGACGAACACCTCGGCGTCAGCGGCGTGGAGTGGACGGCCGAGAGAATCCTGCGCGGCCGCCGCGGGCAGATCACCAAAGACCGACAGGGCCGCGAGATGGCGTCGCAGAGCTTTCCGGCGCTGAACGGTGAGGACGTGACCCTGACGATTCATGCGGAATTGCAACGCCGTCTTTATGATCTCCTCGGCCAGGCCGTTCACGACATTCCCGAATCCGCGGGGGGCGCGATCGTCGTCCTGGACGTGGCCTCGCGGGAGGCGCTCGCCCTGGTCTCGTACCCTTCGTATGACCCTGGGCGGTATGTCGAGCAGTATGCCCTGCTGGCCGACGACACGCAGCGACTGCCGTTGTGGTTTCGCGCGGTGGCCAGTCAGTATCCGCCCGGCTCGACGGTCAAGCCGCTGGTTTGCTTGGCGGGGTTGATGAACGGCCGCATCGGACTTCACTCGCGGGAACATTGTTCCGGTTATTTGTTTGACGACGTCCGCGATCGCTGGCGATGCTGGCAGGTCGAGGGGACGAGCCTTCGAAAAGCCCACGGAGATGTCGATGTCGTCGAGGCGCTGACCGGAAGCTGCAACGTATTCATGTACCGGCTGGGCGAATCCCTCGGAGTCGATTCGCTGTGCAGCGTGTTCGACATGGTGGGTGTCGGACGGCTCAGCGGACTGGGATTGCCCGAAGAGGTTTCGGGAATCAACCCCACGTCCTCCTGGCTGATGGAAAACAAAAACATGCGTCCGACGGCGGGCGGGGCGCGACTGTACGCCATCGGCCAGGGTGAACTGGCCATGACGCCGGTGCAGGTCGCCAATCTGCTGGCCACCTACGCCGGTGGGCGATTCCGCCAGGTTTCGGTCATTCAGAAGGAGACACCGTCGCCGGAGTGGACGCTGCCGATCTCTCCCACCCAATGGTCGGCGATCCGCCGCGGCATTTACGGCGTGGTGAACGATCCCAACGGAACGGCCTACAAGTACGCCCGCTTCGATCATCCGCGGTGGGCGCTGTGCGGCAAAACGGGAAGCGCCACGGCGCATCCCTGGCCCACGGCCTATCGCGTTCCCTATCGAAATGAGGCCGGCGAATCGCGGGAGGCGATCATTCGCACGGGATCGTGGTCCTCGGCGATCGAACGCTTCTCCCGCGAATACCCAAACGTGGCATTCGACTCCGAAAAGGTGGAGGTCGCGGCGCGCTGGCCGCTTACGCCGCCGACCCACGGCGAGGAGCATTCCCACGCTTGGTTTGGCGGCTTTCTGCAACCGTTGGGCGCCGGCGGCGAGCCGGATTGGTCACGAACGGCGCCGCTGGCGTTTGCGATTCTGGTGGAGTTCGGCGGCAGCGGCGGACGGACCAGTGGTCCGCTGGCGCAGAAAGTTTCTGCGATCCTGCTCGATGCGTTCGGGCCTGACTTAACCGTAAGTACCGGCCCTGCCACACCCAGGAGCGGCGGTCGATGAAGCGTCCCGCGCATGAATTGACGCAACCGGGATGGGCGGTTTTCGCTTCCGTCGCGGCGCTGGTGATCGTCGGCATCGCCTGCATCTACGTGACCGACACGCATTACGTCGGCGGGCACGACGGACCCGCCAATGCCGCCAAGCAGTGCCTTCGCGTGCTGGTCAGCGTGCTCATCGGATATGTGATCCTGAGGTTCGGGTATCAGGCCATCGCCCATTGGTCCTACCTCCTTTTCTTCGCTACTTTGGTTTTGCTGATTCCCCTGTTGCTGGCCAAGTTGACGCATTCGAGCTTCGGCGGTTTGACCGCCCCGCGCAACGGCGCCTACCGCTGGCTGCACTTTCCCGGATTTCCCCTGCAACCCTCGGAGGTGTTGAAAGTCGCCTACGTGATCGCCCTGGCCTGGTACCTTCGCTACCGGCAAAACTATCGTACGTTCACCGGTCTGATGATTCCCTTCGTGACTTCGCTCCTGCCCGTCGGGATGATTCTTTTGCAGCCCGATCTGGGCACCGCGCTGCTCATCCTCCCCATCCTGCTCACCATGATCTTCGCCGCGGGCGCCCGCGCGCGTCATTTGGTCGTGATGATCCTGATTGGCGTTTGTCTGGCGCCGCTCGCGTGGGACCAGATCAAGGGATACCAGCGCGCCCGCGTCACGGCCGTGTTACTGCAATCGCCCGGATTCCGCCGCGCCGTCATTGAACATCCCGAGCGCTACCGCCAGTTCGCCAGCAAGCGGCAGGCCATTGAATGGGAAGCCGGCGCCGGCTATCAACTGGTGCATTCCAAGAACGCCATCGGCAGCGGAGGACTCTTCGGCAACGGATGGGGCCGCGGCGTCTACACCAATAGCACACTGCTTCCCGATCGGCACAACGACTTCGTCTTTGCCCTCATCGGCCATCAGTGGGGGTTCGCCGGAAGCGTGGTCGTGCTCCTCGCCTTCTCGGTCATCGTCGTGGCCGGGTTGCGCATCGCGTCGGCCACGCCCGATCCGTTCGGTCGATTACTGGCCGTGGGCGTGACCGCGATGATCGCGGCGCAGGTCATCATCAACATCGGCATGACAGTCGGACTGCTCCCGGTGACCGGGATGACGCTGCCGTTCGTCTCCTACGGCGGAAGCAGTCTGCTGACCAATTTTGCGGCCATCGCCCTGCTCATCAGCGTTTCGCAACATCGACCGTACCTGCTGGCCAACAAGCCGTTTGAATACGCCCGCCGGAGAAAGACCCACGCCGTGGAGACGCCCGGCTTCGGCGCGGACAAACTGAAAGAACCCCCTGTGTTGAAGGGCGTCTAATGCTCGCATTGGCCGGTGTCTGGATCGCGTTGCTGACGTTCCTGCTGTCTCTGACCATGCTCGTGCATCGCCCGGCCTTCACCGATGTCACCGTTACCATCGTGTTGTATTTTGGATCGCCGGGGGCGATGTGTCTGGCGGGACTCGTATGGTGGGCCCACCGCAAAGAGACCGGTCCCGAACCGGGCGTCCGCGCTCAACGCTTGCAGGCCGCAATCGCCATCGCCCTCGCGATTCTGGCCGCCGGCATCGTGTACGCCCTGATCATCGCCTCCGAAAAGCTTGAGCCGGCTTGAGCGTCACTCCCCGCGGGCGTCCAGTCGTTTGAAGAGCCCCCACCACCGCCGTACAATCTTGTGCCGGAGAAAACGGCTTCCGATTTGCTGGAAACATCGCCGTGAAAATCACCGTCAACGGAAAGACCCAGACACTCGACGGCGATGTGTCCATCACCGAGTTGCTGGCGACGCAAAAGCTGGAGCCGATTCGCGTGGCCGTTGAGGTTAACGAGGACATCGTTCCACGCCGCGCCTTTGCTCAAACGAGATTGCGCGAGGGCGACCGCGTGGAAATCGTCACCTTCGTGGGAGGCGGCTGATGCCGACGAGCGTTCTTGGTAACACCGCGGGGGATGGTTACCGCATTGGATCCTTCTCCTTTACTTCGCGCCTCTTCGTCGGCACGGGCAAGTACGCCGACTTCTCCACGATGAAAGCGGCGCTGGCCGCGTCCGAATGCGAAGTCGTGACGGTAGCCGTCCGACGCGACGTTTTGTCCCCAGACGGCGGCAAACGACCCGACAGCATTCTCGATCACCTCGATTGGTCGCGTTACACGGTCCTGCCCAACACCGCCGGCTGCTTCAACGCCAAGGACGCCGTTCGATCGGCGAAGCTCAGCCGGGAATTGCTCGACGGTCTGGACAACCCCGGCGCGAAGTGGGTGAAGATCGAGGTTCTGGCCGACAAGAAAACGCTGTTGCCCGACCCCATCGGCACGCTGGAGGCCACAGAAAAACTAGTAGATGCGGGGTTTGAAGTGCTCGCCTATACGAACGATGATCCGATTCTGGCCGGGCGCTTGAAAAACGCGGGCGCGACCAGCGTCATGCCGCTGGGTTCGCCGATCGGCTCCGGCCAGGGGATTCTGAACCCCAACAACATCCGCCTGTGCATCGAGTACCTTAAAGACGGCGATCCGGATTACCCGGTAATCGTTGACGCGGGCGTGGGCACCGCCTCCGACGTGACCATCGCCATGGAGCTCGGCGCCGACGGCGTCCTGCTCAACACCGGCATCGCCGGGGCGAAAGACCCCGTGCGCATGGCCGCGGCCATGGCCCATGCCATCCGCGCCGGGCGCCTAGCATTCCTATCCGGGCGCATTCCCAGAAAGCGCTACGCGACGGCCTCCTCGCCGGAAGAGGGCGTTATCGCCGCCTCTCCCTGAAGGCGCCGGTCCGTGTACGTTTCCCGCGGCAACTTGATTGCCACCCGTCATCCACTTAGGATGTCGTCCGCATCACTGACAGGTGAGAGACACCGGGCGAAAACGTACCCATGATCGTCGACTGCTTCACCCACACCTGGGAATCATCCGACCAACTGGGCCGGTGCGTTCCGCCTCGTTCCGTCTCGGACGGCGAGGGCCAGACTTTCAAGGGATTGAGTAGCGCCGGTGGCAGGCGACATTTCGACGCCGCTGAGCCGACCGACGTCACCATCGTCCTGGGTTTCACCAGTCGCTATCTTGGGGCCTCCATCACCAACGACCAGGTCGCCGGGTATGTCCGCAAGCATCCGGCGAAGTTGATCGGCTTCGCCGGAATCGATCCCTCCGAACCGAAAGAGGCTATTGCCGAGATCATTCGGGCGAAGGACGAACTGCACATGCCGGGCATCGCCATCGCCCCGGCGGCCCAGGATTTTCATCCCAGCAACAGCCAGGCCATGCGGGTCTACGCGGAGGCCGCCCGACGGAACATGCCGGTCATCTTCCACACCGGGGTGTTCATCGCCGCCCGCACCAAGCTGGAATACGCCCAACCCGTGTTGCTCGACGAGGTGGCCCGCGAATTTCCGGAGATGAAAATCATCATCGCCCACATGGGCTATCCGTGGATGCACGAGACTACGGTCCTCCTCGGCAAGCATCTCAACGTCTTCGCGGAAACGAGCTGGCTGTTGCAGCACCCGTGGCAGGCGTATCAGGCCTTGCTCGAGGCCTATGAGTACGGGGTGATGGATAAGATTCTGTTCGGCAGCGGATTCCCCGCTTCTTCCGCCTCTGAGGTGATTGAGGAGCTTTTTTCCATCGGTCATCTGTACCACGGCACGAATCTGCCGAGCGTTCCGCGCGAGCAACTCCGCCGCATCGTGGAGCGCGAATCGCTTTCGCTGCTGGGCATTCCCGGCAACGACTTCGCCTCGCGGACTCAACTTTCCGCCGCGGTGGCGGAGGATGCGGAATGACCCCCTCCGTCGTTGACTTCGCCGCCCGCCCCACGATCCGCGAGAATCAATAGTTCCCGTTCCAATCGACCGGCTAGATGGGGAGAATGTTCAGGGAGAGAATTCCATTCTGATTGCGTGTAAACCCAAAGGTCGGCGTGGACAGGAAGGGCGGCCGGTTCATAGCGACGGCGGCGCTCCAGAAACGTCAGATCGGAATCTTCCATGACGACAATCAGATCGATGTCGCTACCCACGCCCCAGTCACCGCGGGCATACGAACCGACGCATAGGATCTTTGTCGCCAACGGGTCGCGTCGCAGCAAAGCGCTGGCCCATTGCCGAGCGGCCCCCAGCACTTCCTCACGCCTGGGCCATTCGAAGACGGCAGAATTCAAGAATCGCACCGGCATAGCGAATCGCCTCTGAACTTTGGAGTTCGCCGTAGTGCTCCCCCGGCGCTCCCGCGGGGTGCCCGTTGGGATATCGTGTTGCCACGTAATACGCGTCAAGAACCCTGGCCTGCTCAAACAGTTCCGCAGGAACTTTGACCTCGGCCGGCAGTTCTTCAAGCAGTCGGCGGACCACGTGGCCCCAGCCTTCGCGGTACAACGAGAGGTGCAACGCTTTCACGGCCATTTCCGCGGCTTGCTGGGCGGCGAAGCAAGCCCACTCGTGCCGGCCTGTTCTGGCGCTGTCCCCGGCCTGTTCCAGGTTCCGCTCAGCTTGCTGGAGCCAATCTGGTGAACGATCGGTCATCAATCGTCATTGTATCGCGCAGCCATGTCGTACCCAAGTGCGAGGCAGCGAACACCGCCGAGCGGCCGCCAGCACTTCCTCACGCCTGGGCCATTCGAAGACGGCAGAATTCAAGAATCGCACCGGCATAGCGAATCGCCTCTGAACTTTGGAGTTCGCCGTAGTGCTCCCCCGGCGCTCCCGCAGAGTGCCGGTTGGGATAACGCGTGGGAATGTATAGGGCGTCCAAAATCACGGCTTTTTCTGACCACTCTTCCGAACCTCGACCACCGGCGGCAGTTCTTCCCAAGGCGGCGAATGAAATGGCCCGAGCCCCACTTGCCTCAATAGGTGCACAGAGCCTTGACGGTCATCTTCCCGCCCTGTGCCGGGAAGCGGGCGCTGCCGCCCCACCGCCGGCAAAGACCAAGGCACGCCCTACGCCGATTCGGGAGAGGCGATGCCCAGGATTCGACAGATGCCCCTACAGGTTCCCCGCTTCAACTGTCGCTGCCGCGGAAGTGGACATAGCGCAAGATTCCTCGGGTTGATCCAGACGTCGTGCTTGCCGCCGTGGTGATGCAGGACGCAGCCGTGCTGACGAAGGTGCTTCTGGAACTCTCGTCGCTTCACGTCCTGGTGCCTTCATCCCGTCGAACGGGAAAGCCGCTTCCACAGTTTGGCGCGCGCCCGTCGCAGGGACTTCAGCGCGTCGCGCGCGTGTGCGAAGGCTTCCGAGACGGACTCGGCCTCGGTGATGAGTTCCGGGTCGAGCGGCGAGGTTACGACAAACCCGCCTTCGTCGGCCTCGGTCAGGCACAGCACGAGCCTGCCGTCGCTTATCGTGTATGACTTGGCCATTCCGCGTTTGCTCCCGCGCTGTAAACGCTTCGTCAAACCTTATACCATAGATCGGTCAAACGCAAAAAGAAAGCCCGGCGGGGAGGTTGGAGAACCCACCCGCCGGGCCTGAAATCATCTTTGTCACGGACGCGCTTATACCGTGCGTCCGCGATAGGTCCAATTCACTTCGCTTACGGGATGTAATCGAAGTTGGCCGCGACGAAGTCGCCCGTCGCGATCGCGTCGATGTCCGCAAGCTGCGCCAGATTGACGCAAGTCAGATCGCCGGCCTCGAAATCGGCGTCATCCGCCGTCTCCGTTTCGGCAAAGCAAACCGCCACAAACGAATCGCTGCCGTCGGTGTAGACCACCGGGAAGGCCGACGTCACGTCGCCACCTGCCAGGGCGATCACCAACGGCGAACCGCCGCCGGCTTCCAACGCCGTCTCCAGCAGGGCCGTGCTTCCAATGGTTCCACCGATCATCACGATCACGTTGGCGTTCGCCGCCGGGGTGCAGGCGCCACCGGCCACTGTGCACTCGTGAATTGTGATCGCGTCCGCCGCGGCCACCGAGGTGCCGTCCGCCAGTTCGGTGAAGTCGATGACTTCGCCGACATCAACGGCGCCGTCCGTCTCCAGGGCCGACAGATCGAAGGCGAAGATGTCGCCGCCGCTATCCGGGGTGAAATCCACGATCGCGTCCGCGTTGAGCGATGAGCCGCCGACCGTCGTGGCCACGAACGTATCGCTGTCGTCGCCGCCGGTGAGCACGTCCGCGTCCGCACCGCCGGTCAGCGTATCGTCACCGATACCGCCGTCGATGTCGTCTTCACCCGCGCCGCCCGTCAGCACGTCGTCACCTTCACCGCCGACCATCGAGGCGTCGCTGGTGGCATTGCCGATGCTCACCGAAACGTCACCGGTGGAGGCCGACGCATCCACTTCGACGATATCCGTGCTTTCCAAGGCATTGGTGATCGTCAGGCTGCTGTTCGCCGTGATGGAAAGCGATTCCAGCGCGTCGCCATTGAGGTCGGTCAACGTCAACAAGCCGCCGTCGATGATCTCGATCGAGGCGCTTTCGATGTTGTCGTCCAGATCGATGGACCCGACAGTGATCGTCCGATCGTTCTCATCGAGGTCCTCGCCATCGTTGTTGAACTCAATGGCTTGCGAATCGCTGTCGCCGCTCGCCCCGCTGTAATCCATCGTGACGCTGTCGAACACCTGGTTGGCGTCCGTTCCGTCGCCGAGGAAGACCAGATTCGGTCCCAGGGCCGCGTCGTCGAATGTGATGGTGTCGCCCGTCGAACCGGCGCCCAGGCCGTTGATCTGGATCGTCGTCAGACCCGTCACACCACCGAGGTCGAACGTAAACGTCTCCGCAGCGCCGTCATCGTCACCGGAGATGTTAAGCAGTTCCACGTTGCTGATGCCCACGCCGCCGGCGCCCGCTACCGTCACGCTGGAATCCAGCGCCACGTGTACCTCATCCGCGTCACCGGTACCGCCGTCGACGCTGTCGTCATTGTCGAACTCACCCTCGCCGAAGCGAACGACATCCGCGCCGCTGCCGCCGGTGTAGGTGAAGTCCACGTCGTCGGCGGTCACATCCACGTCTGCAATCGAACCGGAGGCATCCACCGTCGTGGCGCCCACGATCGCGTCCTCAATCACCAGCGAACTGCCGCCGGTGATGTTAACCGTCTCCAGATCGGTCGAATTCAGCGACACCAGGTTGTTGTCCCCCGTGACGTTGACGTTGATCGTCTCGAAGCCTTCCGTGCCGCCGGCGTTCTCGATCGTGACATCGCCCGCGTCGGCGTCCGTCAGTTCCACGTCCACCGAATCGGCTGTGCCGTCGGTCAGGTCATCCGAGAACTCCACGTTGAAGTCGGAGTTCCCGCCGTCGCCACGGTTGATGCCGATCGTCGTCGCCTCGTTGACGTTTTCGAGCGTCAGATCGTCGTTGCCCCGGTCGTACCAGAGCTGGTCGTAACCCGTCCAGCTATCAATGTCGATCGCCTGGCCGTTGAACGTGTTGCGGATGAAGGCGTTCTCCACGTTCTGCATGTCAACCAGATCGTTCTCCGCGGCCACCGTGGTCAGGTTGAGCCGGTCGCCCGTGCCATCGCCGCCATTGATGTCGTCGCCCGTTGTGTAGGTCGTGTCCGTGCCGACGATGGTGTCGTCACCGGCCGTACCCTCCACCAGGTCGATTTCATCCGTCAGCGTAAAGGTCGTGCCGCCGCCCTCGCAACGATCCAGATTCTCGTTGCAGGTCTGCGTCGCGGAGCACGGATTCGTGCCCGCCGCGCAGAGGAGGTTGGCGCCGCACGTCTCGGCGCCGTTGCAGAACACCCCGTCGTCGCAGTCCGTGGCGTCCACGCAGGTCGTGCCCGTCTGGCAAGAATCGTTCGTCTCGTCGCAGACCTGTCCGGCCGCGCACGGGCTGGTCCCCGCGTCGCAGGCCCCGGTCGTGGCGTTGCACGACTCGACGCCGTTGCAGAACAGAGCGTCGGTGCAGACCACGTCCTGGCCGGCGCACGCCCCGTTTGCACAAACGTCCTGATCCGTGCAGATGTCGCCGTCGTCGCACGCGACCGTGTTGTTCGCGTTGCCGCACGCCCCGTTGTCGCACGTGTCCGTGGTGCAGACGTTGTTGTCGTTGCAGTCCGCAGCCGTCGTGCACACCAGCGTGCACTCGTTGTTCACGCAGACCTCGTTGGCCGCGCAGTCGTTATCGTCCGCGCAGCAACCGGCGATGGCCGTGCCCGCGCACTCCCCCGCGGCGCAGACGTCGTTGGCCGTGCAATCGTCGTCGTCATCGCAGGCGGCCGTGTTGTTGGTGTTGCTGCACGTGCCATCTGCGTTGCACGTATCCGTCGTGCAGACGTCGTTGTCGTTGCAACTCGCGGCGTCCGTGCAGGCCGGTTGTGGAAGAAACGGACAGCCCGAGACAAACACCAGCGCGCCGAAAGCGATACACAACGTTCCCCAGCGCGAGAACCCCCGCACCAGCGTGCGAAGCGTCATTCCATCAAACGTCGAACCTAGCATTCTTGTAGACCTCCAGATAAGGGAAAGTGGCGTGTTTCGTTTCACGCGCAGATCGTTTCCAAGTCACCGAATCATACTAAACATCCACCCGCGACCGCGTTTCCCGTGTACCCATTCACCTAACCCTGTGAACGAATACGGTTAACGCAACCGTGGGGCAGAACACCGGTAAACGAATACCGCCAGCCAAGCCGTTATCGCTTTCCGTCTGACGACTCCGAATCACCGCCGGCGCCGCATGAATTGGGGGTCGCGATGCTTCGAATACGCGCCGCATCCGAAGCGACGACTCCCGCGGGCGCCGTTGAATCCGCGCTCTTCCCCCTGCGACTCCGGGCGCGAACTCGATGGCTACGTGGGCGAATTGTAGGAATCGGGGCCGGCAAGTCAACCACCAAATCCCAAAAGATTTCGCCCGTACCCGACCGACCCGGCCTATCGCCTGACCGATTCTGACGCAGGCGTGCGGGGGGCAACGTTTCCACGTCATCGGCCCGAAAACGGCTTTTGCTTCATAAAATCAAAGCAATTCCGGACTTTAATCCGCGTTTTTCCGCCCGGCTTAGCGACGAATAGCCCCTCCAAAATTCTCTAGATTATTGTCGTAACATTTTGATGGATATTAGGTTGCAAACAATCCAACAAAATCCGGGAGTCACTGGTGATCTAGCGTGGAATCTATACCATCCATGTAACTACGCGATCACGCTGCCCCCTTCTTGATCCCCCTTCAAGCAGGGACATCGCCCGCTTGATCCATTCACTGGCCGATCGGAACCCCAGTCGACCCCATAGACACCCAGTTTTCCGCCAGATCGACAACCACCCTGGCCAGTTTGCTCTTGGCCCCGGATACCGGTCCGGACCAGCCCGCG
>Ga0214473_10002777_pt1 | contig 21424 bp, 12 predicted proteins | sample RVTome_7_FD_203509 | JGI IMG/M metagenome (GOLD analysis project Ga0214473, IMG submission 203509) | Soil microbial communities from uranium-contaminated site in the Upper Colorado River Basin, Wyoming, United States - RVT98D197 | ecosystem: Environmental > Terrestrial > Soil > Contaminated >... | reverse complement strand
CAGCCGCTGGTGATCCCGGAGTCGGCGGACATCGACCTCAACCCGGCCATGAACGGATACGAGGCCCTGTCGTTCGGGCTGCGGTTCACAGCCATACCTGCCACCGTGAGCGGCCTGACGCCCTAGCGCGGTGTAGGCGCGCCTCCACCGTCAACTCAATTCATGCCGCAGGACCCGGCGGAGGGACACGACGGGCAGGCTGGACCGCCCTGCGTGGTCGGCCGGCCGGTCCCGACGGCGAAGGCCGACGGGAGCTTCTCGAGGTCCTCGCCCTGGCAGCCCGGGCACAGGGGCTGGCTCGTCCCCGAGACGAGCTCCTCGAAGCGCTCGCCGCAACCGCGGCACTGGTACTCGTAGAGCGGCATGCGCACATCATAGCGCGTGGCCGGACGGCTGCCACTGGCGCGGCCTGCCCCTTCGTGCGCCTGCTCACGGCAGCCTCTGCACCACCGGGAGCCCGCCCATCGACAGGGCACGCGCCCCGTGGCAAAACCGGGCCGCGATGACGGACTACATCTACACGATGCAGGGGCTGACGAAGGTTCACCCGCCCGACAAGAAGGTGGTGGGCGACGTGTACCTCGCGTTCATGCCCGGGGCCAAGATCGGCGTGATCGGGATCAACGGCACGGGTAAGAGCACGATCCTGCGGATCATGGCCGGCGAAGACAAGGAGTTCACGGGCGAGGCTTGGCTGCGGGACGGCGCCACGGTCGGGTTCCTTCCACAGGAGCCCGATCTCGGCGAAGCTGCGACGGTTCTCGAGGCTGTCGAGGAGGCCGTAGCGCCGACGAGAAACCTGCTGCATCGCTTCGAGGAGCTGAGCATGCGGCTCGGCGAGCCCATGGACGACGCGAAGATGAGCAAGCTCCTGGACGAGCAGTCCCGTACTCAGGATCAGATCGACGCCATCGACGCCTGGAGCCTCGACCATACGCTCGAGGTGGCCATGGACGCCCTCAGGCTCCCACCGCCCGATGCCGACACGTCGACTTTGTCGGGCGGCGAGAAGCGCCGCGTCGCCCTGTGCAAGGTGCTGCTTCAGAGGCCGGATCTGCTGCTCCTCGACGAGCCCACCAACCACCTCGACGCCGAGTCCGTCGCTTGGCTCGAGGGGCACCTCGAGCAGTACCCGGGCACGGTCGTGTGCGTGACACACGACCGGTACTTCCTCGACAACGTGGCTGAGTGGATCCTCGAGCTCGACCGCGGCCGCGCCATCCCCTTCAAGGGCAACTACTCGGCCTGGCTCGAGGCCAAGGCCACCCGCCTCGATCAAGAAGAGAAGACCGAGGGATCGCGCAAGCGCAAGATCGCCGCCGAGCTCGATTGGGTCCGGGCCTCGCCACGCGCGCGGCAGGCCAAGGGCAAGGCCCGCCTCACGGCCTTTGACAAGCTGGTTGCCGAGCAGGGCGCAGAACGGCGGGACCCGACCGAAGTGCAGATCCCGCCCGGTCCGCGCCTCGGAGATCTGGTCATCGAGACCCAGGGACTCCGCAAGAGCTACGGTGACAAGTTGCTCGTCGACGACCTGAACATGATCGTCCCGCGAGGCGCCATCGTCGGCATCGTGGGCCCGAACGGTGCTGGCAAGACCACGCTCTTCCGAATGATCGTAGGCGAGGAACAACCCGACGCGGGCACCGTCCGCGTCGGGGACACGGTGCAGCTCTCCTACGTGGACCAGTCGCGAGAGGATCTGGACGGTGACAAGACCGTGTACCAGGAGATCAGCGGAGGCGTGGACGTGGTCTTCGTGGGCAAGCGAGAGATCAACGCTCGGGCCTACTGCGGCTGGTTCAACTTCCGCGGGAGCGATCAACAGAAGCGCGTTGGAAGCCTGTCGGGAGGCGAGCGCAACCGCCTGCATCTGGCCAAGCTCCTCAAGCGCGCCGGCAACGTGCTCCTTCTCGACGAGCCCACGAACGACATCGACGTCGAGACGCTGCAGTCGCTCGAGCAAGCCCTGCTGGAGTTCCCGGGATCCATTCTGGTGGTGAGCCACGATCGATGGTTCCTCAATCGCATCGCGACCCACGTGCTCGCCTTCGAGGGAGAAAGCCAGACCGTCTTCCTCGAGGGCTCGTACGAGGCCTATGAGGCGGACCGGCGGCGGCGCCTCGGCGATGCTGCCGACCTGCCCAAGCGCATCCGCTACCGCAAGTTCACGCGCAGCTGACCCGCGTGCCCGATCCGATCCCGCTTCCCATCGATCCGCACCTGCCCGGGATGCTCTCGGCCCTGCGGACGCACGGCAGCCTCGTGCTCGTGGCCGAGCCGGGGGCGGGCAAGACCACGCGGCTCCCGCGGGCCATGCTCCTCGGCGGACTGGTCGAGGACGGCGAAGTCCTCGTGAGCCAGCCGCGGCGGCTCGCCGTGCGCATGGCGGCCCGCCGCGTGGCCGCCGAGCTCGGCGAGGAGCCAGGTGAGCGCATCGGGTACGCCGTACGGTTCGAGGACGTGAGCGGTCCGCGCACGCGCGTGCGATTCGTCACCGAGGGTGTGCTCCTACGGCGTCTCGTGGCCGACCCGGAGCTCCGAGGCGTGAGCGCGGTCGTGATCGACGAGGTCCATGAGCGGCACGTCGAGACAGACCTCATCCTCGCCCTGGTGGCCCGACTTCGACAGAGCCGCCGGCCCGACCTGCGCGTCGCGGCGATGAGCGCGACTCTGGAGGCCGAGCCCGTGGCTGCGTTGCTGGGCTGCCAGGTCACGCGCGTGCCAGGTCGCCTGTTCCACGTGGAGGTCGACTACCTCGAGGCGTCCGACGATCGCCCGCTCGAGCAGCGCGTGGTCCGCGCTCTCAGGCGGCTGGGGCGCGATGGACTCACGGGCGACGTTCTCGTGTTCCTGCCGGGCGCTGGGGAGATCCGGCGTTGCCGCGAGGCCTGCGCGGAAGTCGTCAGCGCGCTCGATGCGGAAGTCGTAGTCTTGCACGGGGATCTGCCCGCAGACGCCCAAGACCGCGCGCTCCGCTCCGGCCCAAAGCCGCGCGTGATCCTGTCTACCAACGTGGCCGAGACGTCCGTGACTATCGAGGGCATCTTCGCCGTCATCGACAGCGGGCTGGCGCGCGTTCTGCGGTGCTCGCCCTGGTCGGGCTTGCCCGGCCTCGTCACCGAGCCCATCAGTCGGTCTTCGGCGGCGCAGCGAGCAGGCCGTGCAGGACGTTTGCGCCCGGGCCGTTGCCTGCGTCTGTACTCCCAATACGACCACGATGGCCGACCCGAGCACGACGTGCCCGAGATTCGTCGGGCCGATCTGGCGGAGTTGCTCCTCACGCTTCGCTCGCTCGGCTGCGATCCACCCCAGATGCCGTGGCTGGAAGCGCCGCCGCCCCCGGCCCTCGACGCAGCGAGTGCTTTGCTGCGTCAGATCGGGGCGCTGGACGGCGAAGGCGTCATCACCGACACCGGCCGCACGATGGTCCGCTTTCCGGCGCATCCACGCCTAGCCAGGCTGCTCCTCGAGGCACACTCGCGTGGGGCCGGCCCGGAGGGGTGCCTCGTCGCGGCGCTCCTGGGCGAGCGGGAGATCCGCTTGTCGGCGCGCACACAATTCGGCGGCGACGCGATCGGCGTCGACAGCGTTGGGCCCTCGGACGTGCTGGCGCGCATGGAGGCCTTCGAGGCCGCGGAGGCCGACGGTCTCGGCGCGGCTACCGTGCGCGCGCACGGCCTCGACCTCGGTGCGGTCCGGGCGGTGGACCGCTCGCGGAGGCAGCTCGGACGCATCCTCGACCGCATGCAATCGGCGCCATCGCGTGAGGACGCTGAGGAGGCCGTCTTGCGCGCGGTCCTCGCGGCGTTTCCCGATCGGGTCGGCAGACGAAGGAAGCCGCGCGGCACTGACATCGTCCTCGCCGGAGGCGGTTCGGGACGGCTCGCGCCGTCGAGCGTGGTGCGTGATGCGGAGCTCATGGTGGCCGTGGAGGTGGACGAACGCGCGAAGGGCGGAACGACCATTCGAATCGCCAGCGCCATCGAGCCCGAGTGGCTGCTCGAAATGTTCCCCGAGCGCGTCTTGGACGCGGACCGCGTTGCTTTCGATCCGCAGGGGGAGCGCGTCCAGGCAAGCCACGTGCTGACCTTCGATGGGCTCGTCCTCGACGAGGGACGTTCCACGGACGCGGCACGCGATGAGGTGGCACGCGTGCTCTGCGAGGCCGCTGTCGCTGCCGGGCCGCAGGCGTGGTGCGACGCCACGGCGCTCGAGCGTGTGCGCGATCGCATCGACTTCGCCGTGGAGCACGGGGGCCGCCTCGAGCGGCTGTCGGACGAGCGCTTGCGCGCGCTGCTCGAGGATCTGTGCAGCGGACTGTGGAGCTTCGACGCGCTGCGCCGACTGTCGGTGCCGGATGTGGTGCTCGCCCGTCTCGGCGGCGCCGCGCGCGCGGACCTGGACCGCCTCGCCCCCGAGCGCGTCGCCCTGAGCGGGCGGCACCGAGGCGCCCCCGTCTCGTACGCGCGGGGCCGTCCGCCATGGCTCGAATCCAGGATCCAGGACTTCTTCGGCATGCGCGAAGGCCCGCGCGTCGCCGGGGGTCGTGCGCCACTGGTGCTGCACTTGCTCGCACCAAATGGCCGGGCCGTGCAGGTCACGACCGACCTCACGGGCTTCTGGGCTCGGCACTACCCCGCTGTCCGACGCGAGCTCATGCGTCGGTACCCGAGGCACCGTTGGCCCGAGGATCCGCTGGCCAGGAAGACGCAGTGATCCTCGTCGCTCGTGCGGAGCACTTGGCGTTCATGCTGACGGCCGGAGAGCCGGCAAGTCGGGGACGACGATGCGCGGAAACGAGAAAGTCTCGGTCTAGTTCTTCCGGTACACCGTGACGACGCAGGCACCACCGAGGCCCAGGTTGTGCTGGAGTCCCACCTTGGCTCCTTCGACCTGGCGGTCACCGGCCTGACCACGCAGGTGCCAGACGAGCTCGGTGCACTGGGCGAGCCCGGTGGCGCCGAGCGGGTGGCCCTTCGACAGCAGCCCGCCCGAGGGATTGGTCACCCACTTGCCACCGTAGGTGTTGTCGCCATCCCAGATGAACTTCTCCGCTTCGCCTTCCTTGCACAGACCGAGCGCCTCGTAGGTCAGGATCTCGTTGGCTGTGAAGCAGTCGTGGAGCTCGATCACATCGACCTCCTCGGGCCCGAGGCCCGCCTTCTCGTACGCCTTCTTCGCGGCATCGACGGCCATGTCGTAGCCGCACATCTTGATCATCGAGTCCTCATCGAAGCTCGACGAGAAGTCGGTGGTCATGACCTGAGCCGCGATCCAGACCGGCTTCTTGACGCCCTTCTTCTTCGCGAAGTCGTCCGAGCACAGGATGGCTGCCGCGGCACCGCAGGTGGGCGGACAGCATTGGTAGCGCGTCAGCGGATCGAAGACCTCGGGCGACGCCAAGATCTCCTCGAGGCTGAGCACCTCGCGGAACAGGGCGAAGGGGTTCTTGGCGGCGTGTTTGCGCGCCTTCACCGACACCTGCGCGAACGTCTCCTTCTTCGTGCCGTACTTCCACCGATGCTCACGGCCCGCCCCGCCGAACATCTGGGCAGCGGGCGGCGCCTGGGCGAAACCTTGCAGGTCGTTCATGACGCCCGCGTGCCGATCGAGGGGGTTGGTCCGGTCCGTGAATTTGGAACCCAGCGCGCCCTTCTCCATCTGCTCGAAGCCGAGGGCGAGCACGCACTCGGCAAGCCCCCCCTCCACCGCCTGCCTCGCGAGCATGAGCGCCGCGGAGCCCGTGGAGCAGTTGTTGTTGACGTTGAAGACGGGAATGCCCGTGAGACCGATCTCGTAGACAGCTCGCTGCCCGCAGGTGCTGTCACCATAGACGTAGCCGGCGACCGCCTGCTCGATCTCGGAGTACTCGACGCCAGCGTCCTCGAGGGCCGCGCGCGCGGCCTTGGAGGCCATCACGTTGTAGTCTTCGCTCGCGCCCGGCTTGGCGAACGGAACCATCCCCACACCGATCACGTTGACTCTTCTGCCCATGACTTGCTCCTTGTGGATCTATGCGGTCGATGGCGCCCTCACGCCAGTCCCTTCATGAAACCAAGCCGCTGGGCGACGCGAATGTCCCCGTCCACCCTCAGTTTTCCACGCTGGTGCAGAACCTGCGCCGACTCCTCGCCCTTCACCAGGGCCTCCAGGTCATCGTCGCTGATCGTCAGCACGGCGGCAGCCGACTCGGTCGTTCCCGCCGTCACGCGCCCGGGTTTCTGGGTCAGGTCCACGACCCATGCTCCATCGGGCGACGTGACATGGAATTGAACGGTCGCTCCCACCTCGGACGCGAGCGACCCGTTCTGCTCGAGGCGCGCGCCGAGCTTCTCGAATATCGTGGGCGCGGCAGGCGCCCTCGCGGGCCCCGCCGAGGCCGCGGTGGCCACCCCCGCCCCCGCGGCCCGGCGCGCGAGCACTTCGTCCTTGATCTCCTCGGGATCGATCTTCTTGAGGAACTCGAGCTTCTGCGATGCCATCACGTCACCCGAGATCTTCAACTGTCCTCCCATGTAGAGCTTCATGGCGTCGGCGCGGCCGCTCGTCATGTCCATGAAGTCCTTGTCCGACAGCTCGAGCGTGCAGTCCGGCTTGGCGGGAGCAGCAGGTGTCACCGATCCCTTGCCGTTCTTGAGGTCGAGCGTCCATGCGCTCTCCGGAGCCGTGAGCTTGAAGAAGTAGATCTTCCCGACCTTCTCCGCCAACTCCGGGTGCCGCTCCACGTAGACTTGCATGCCCAGGAAGGCATCGGCGCTCGTGGGTTCGCCGCTCTGTGTCGCCGCGGCATCAGCCCCGCCGCCGCCGCCACCGCCACGCGCGGCCATCGCGTCGATCACCAACTGGGGATCGAGCTTGCGCAGGAACTCGAGCTTCTGTGAGGCCATCACGTCGCCCGAGATCTTGAGCTGGCCGCCCATGTAGAGCTTCATGGCATCGGCCTTGCCCGTGCACATCGCCATGAAATCCGCATCCGTGAGCTCGAGCGCGCAGTCCGCCTTGCCCGCCTCGCCCGAGGACACGCTGCCGGATCCGTTCTTGACATCCACGGTCCACACGGAGCCGGGATTGCTCAGCTTGAACTGGAACACCTTGCCGACGCGAGCCGCCAGCTCCGCGTTCTTCTGGAGGTATCCCCCGATTGCGGTGAAGATGTCCGCGCTGATGGGCTCGGCCGCGGGCGCCTTCGCCGCGGTCGCCGGCGCCTTCTTCTCGACCGGCTTGGGGATCTCCGCGTAGAGCTCCACCGCCGAGTTCGAAAGAACGACCTTGTCGCGTTCCTTCACCTTGCATCGGAACACGATGCGCGTGTCGGACTCCTTCCACATCTCGGTGACCAGGGTCTCGCCAGGGATCACCGGGTCGACGAAGCGGACCTTGAGGCTCTTGAAGAAACGCGGATCCCCCTTCGAGAACTCCTTGATCACGTGTCGGCCCGCGATGCCGAAGGTGCACAGTCCGTGGAGAATGGGCTTGTCGAAACCGAAGGCGGTGGCAAAGCCCGGATCGACGTGGAGCGGGTTCCAGTCGCCCGACAGCCGATAGAGCAACGCCTGGTTGGCCGGAATCGCCTCGGTCGCCACCGCGTCCGGTGCCCGGTCCGGCGGCGTGTTCACATCGCTGCTCGGTCCCCGGTCCCCGCCCCAGCCGCCAGCGCCCCGGACGAAGATGCTCGTCTCGTTGACGATGAGCAACTCGCCGTTCTCGTCGTAGCTCTTGGTTTCGTTCACGATGAGCGCGCCCTTGCCCTTGTCGAAGATGTCCTTGATACGCGCGCGATGAGTGAGCGTGGCCTTGGGCGGCAGAGGCCGCTTGACCTCCGTGTACTGCTCTCCGTGAAGGACGCGGTCGAGGCCGTAGCTCATGCCAGGGGCCTGCTTGCCGTCCTTGATGAGCGTCATGATCGCGTTGACCGCCGGCACGACGCCGAAGGTCGGCAGGGCCTTGAAGCCGTCGGAGTGCATTTCGTAGACCAGCGCCAAGTCCTTGGCGTCGTAGGGATCGTGGGCCGCGCCCACGCCGAGCGCGTAGAGAGCCAGGTCCCGCTCGTCGTAGCGGGTCTTCATCTCCGGGAACTCGTAGCCAAGAGCCGCGTCCACGTCGATGAACTCATTGCCGCCCTTGGAGGGTCCGGCTTGCAGGTTCGCCATCATCGGCTGCATGGCCTCCTGAATGCTCGCCGGATGCTCTGCATTGTCGAATCCCGTGATTACGCTCCACGACCGACGCACGTCCTCCGGCGTCACGTTGCGGCCGGTGCGGTACATCTGCCCCACGGCGCGCTCCCAGCGCAGCTTGCCGAAGTAGCCGCCGCCGACCTCGAAGAGGCCGCCGTTTTCCTCGCACTCCTCGTGGCAGAGCCACAGCACGAGGGGACTGACGAGCCCGGGCTGGAGCGCATCGGTGATGTCCTTGGGCAAGACCGTCTCGGTGAGCCTCGAACCGGCGAGCGGCGCGATCGTGTTGACGAAGATGTTCTTCTTGCGCCCTTCCGCCGCCAGCGTGTTGCCGAGCCCGACGATTCCGAGCTTGGCCATCGCGTAGTTGGCCTGACCGAAGTTGCCGTAGATGCCCGCGGCGGAGGAGGTCATGACGATGCGGCCGTAGCTCTGATCGCGCATGTGCGGCCACGCGGCATGCGTGACGCGGAACGTTCCAAGAACGTGGACACGGTAGATGAGGTCCCAGTCCTCCTGGGTCATCTTGTGGAAGCTGGTGTCACGGAGAATGCCGGCGTTGTTGACGACGACGTCCAGGCGGCCGAACGAGTCCAGCGCGGCCTGGACGATTTTTCCGCCGTCCTCCACCGAGTCGTAGCTCGCGACCGCTTCGCCGCCGGCTTCCTTGATCTTCTCGACGACCTCGTCAGCGGCCTTGGCGCTCTTGCCGTCACCGTGCGCGCCGCCGCCGAGGTCATTGACGACGACCTTGGCGCCGCGGGCCCCAAAGGCCAGCGCATGGGCACGCCCGAGACCCTGGCCAGCACCGGTGATGATCACGACCTTGCCGTCGTAGCGGAGCTCAGAAGCCATCCCTGCCTCCTTCCCATCGCCCAGATTGAGCCGTGGGCGGGGACCGGAAGGATACTCCTTCGGAGGTCCTCGGGGAGCCCGTCCGAGCGAGTTCCGGGCCGCGGCACCCGAACGTGCGAAAGCTCACGCCTTGCCGGTCGGGAGCGCCGGATCACAGGATCAACATGGATCCGACTGCCGGCACCACGATGAAGACCGAACGCGTGGCGAAGGTGGCCCCGCCGTCACCCGCAGCCCTCGAGATCAGGCGAAAAACTCGGGCCTCCGGGCCGGAGGGGCGCCCGGCATTGGCCAGCGTGAGCACGTATTCACACGCGGCTCCGCCGACCAGCGAGTAGAACGTGGTGGCATCCTTGCTGGTGTAGCTCACGCCGGGGCTCGGTCCGGGATCTCCGGCCGCGCTGTATCCTTCGCCGGTCACCATCGTGACCACGAAGGAGGTCGCGTCGAAGCCGTCCGGATTGGAGGGCCCGTTCTCCGAGCGCACGGTCACGTCCTGCGTCTTGCCGTCGGCTAGACGCTCGAGGGCTTCGATGACGGTGGCATCGAGGCCCGTCCCGTCTTCAGCCACGGTGAAGACCAGCGGCATGCCATCGGGCCCGAGGGCGCCGGTGGCCGTCGCGAGCCGCCTGAAATGGTCCAAGCCCTCCGGCGACGAGCCGGAGTACACGCTCACGACACGCGCGCCGATGCCGACGAGAGCGGCCACGGCCTGGTCGTACGCCGGAGCGTCGGGCAAGAGCGACAGGTCGTAGGGGTGCGCGTTGTCCGGTCCGTTGTGGAAGGGCGCATCCCCGAAGAGCAGCACGATGGGCAGAGCGTCCGGCCGGAAGCACGGATAGCCGAGGCCCGCACCGCCACAGTCCTGGCTCGGCACTTCGCCGCCAGACCAGGTGAGCGCCATGCCCGTGGCCGTGGCCCACAGGGCCGCCGGGTAGGACTCGGGGTCGTCGAGGCCGTTGCGGATCGTCAGGACCTCGAGGGCGTCCACGATGTCGGGCTCACCATTGGGAAGGGACTCGAGCGCCCTCATCGTGCGGCGCTTCGTGTCGACCTCGCCGTCGATCATGGCCGTCACGAGGTAGAAGGGGCGATCGCCGAAGGCGCTGTCACCGTATCCGCTCACCGGGTAGTCCTCGAAACCGCCCACCCCGTACATGACGTCACGGAAGGCCAGCGCGAGCCTCGGCACGATCACTTCCTTCATCGTGGCGATCAGCGTGGTCAGCTCGCCCAACATGGTTCCGGTCGTGTCCACGAGGAAGAACACGTCACCGTTCTCCACGCGGTTGACGAACCGGATGGTCACGGTTTGCTCACCTCCCATGTGCGGCAGCAGCACGACCTGATCGCCCTCGTGAAGGGAGCTGGCCGCGGCCGTGGGGTCCGTGCCCGCCGCCAGCTCGATGAGATCGGTCGTCCCGTCGTCGTCCGTGTCGGCGTCGTAGGGATCGCTGGGGGAGCGGTCCTCGGTGGAGTCGAGGAGCCCGTCGTTGTCGCTATCCGTGTCGAGCCAGTTCGCGGTCCCGTCCCCGTCCGCGTCTCCTCCCGCGCAAGAGAATCCCCCGACATGCTCGAAGGCGTTGTCGATCCCGTCCCCGTCCGCGTCGTCGTCCATGTCGTTCGGGATGCCGTCCGCGTCCACGTCGCCCGGCGTGGCCGGGGGTTCGTAGACGTCGGTGCACCTGGGGCCCCCGTCGACACGCCCGAAGGGGGGCGGGGGCGGGTGCTTCGTCTCGCAGGCGGCGGCAAGGAGCAGTGGCACACAGACAAGGCAAGTCGAGGCGCGCACGGGGTCCTCCTGGAAGGCAATTCTACACCGTAGCGGCGGAGTTGCGCGCCTTGCCAAACGCGGGCTCTTCCCCCAGGTTTTCGGCATGCAGAGCCTCCAAGAGCGGTATGCCCCGCACAATCGCTGCTTCGGGTGTGGCCCCGCGAACGAGCGAGGCCTGCGCATCCGCAGCTTCGTCGAAAATGGCGACGTCGTGTGCGACTGGACTCCCGAGCCCCACCACCTCGCCTTCGAAGGCGCGCTCAATGGCGGGATCTGCGGCACCTTGCTCGATTGCCACAGCAACTGGACCGCGGCCCACCACCTGATGACCCGGGCGGGCGCGGACGCCCTGCCCTGCACCGTCACCGCCGAGTTCCACGTCAAGCTCCGGCGGCCCACGCCCCTCGACGGCGCGCTGCGGCTCCGGGCGCGGGTCGTCGAGTCCGGGGACGACAGGGCCATCGTGGAAGCGACGATCGAAGCCGGCGGCAAGGTCACCGCGAGCTGCCGCGGCGTGTTCGTCGCCGTGCGCGAGGGCCACCCGGCGTTCCACCGCTGGTAGTGCTCCCCCCTACACGGGGAGGTCTTGACTACGGATGCCAACGGCATACGGTCGCGCCCCATGAACAAGCGGATTACCCTACTGGTTTTGGTTCTCGTGGTGCTGACGGCCGCGCTGACCGGCTGCGGTGACGACATCACGTGCGGCGAGGGGACGGTGGAGATGGGCGGCACGTGCGTCGCCTCCATCGGGACCTGCGCCCGCGGCACCGTGTTGATGGGCACCGAGTGCGTGCCCGACGGCACCGTCATCTGCGCGGGCGGCACGAGCTACGACATGATGACCGGCACCTGCGTGCCCGACATTTCGGAATGCAGCACCGGCACGGTCCTCGTCGACGGCGCGTGCGTGCCCTTCGACGACACGCTCATCGGAGATCTGACCGAAGGTCCCGAGCCCAACGACGCGTTGATCGACGGCGCGACACCCGGGACGTTCGATGTGCCGGCCGTCGGCGAGACCGTATCGTTCGGCGGCTGCGTGACGCCCGTCGACTGGGACAGCGACGGCACGATCGACGCCGACTACGACAGCTGGACCTTCAGCGTCACGGGTCCGACGATGCTCGACATCCAGATCGACGGCCGTGGGGGTCTGTCCGCGGGGTTCCTCGTGGCCGGGCTCGACACGGAGCTCGTCGACGACAGCTGGATCCGCATCGGCGCCAACCTCGTCTCGGACGGGGCGCAACGCAAGGTGCTCCTGCCCAAGGCCGGAATGTACGCCCTGTCGGCGGCAGATGCGCGGGCCTTGCTCCTCGGTGAGCCCGCGGGCGGCCCGGACGCTTGCTACTACATGCAGGTCACACAGGTCGCCATGCCGGAGCCCACCGCCCTGACGGACGGGACCGCGACCGGAACAATCGGGGACCCCCGGCTACTGAGCATGACGGGCACGGAAGGCCAGCTCCTGTTCGGCACGCTGACGACGGATGGGCCGGGCGCCGTGGGCGCCATCGTCCAGCTGGTCAACGACGACTATGCGGGATCCGCGGTAGGCAGCGGCGACACGACGGACTCGCTCCTGCTCGGTCTCGGAGCCGGCGACTCGGTCGTGTTCGTAGTGGACCACGTCTATGACATCTCGCTCATGCCCGTGGGCTTCGATTTCGAGGTCACCGACGCGGGGGCGGTGGCCTATCCGCCCGACGGCTCGGTCACCATCACGCACAGCGACGAGGCATATGCCTTCCTGTACTTCAGGGCCACCGAGGGCGACGTCGTCCACGTCGGGTTCGATGGCGGCGGGACGGACTACTTCGCGGTGTCGGTGGTGAGCCCCGAGGCGCTGATCGTCAGCCAGCCTTGCGCGCCGGGCGGGTTCTTCACGCCGGACACGCTGTGCACGGACACGAGCTTCTGGCTGCCGATCAATTCGACCGGCACTCACTACCTGAGGCTGGCCAACGTGGACGGAGTGGCGGGCACGGACTACACGGTTGACGTGACGCGGACGTCGGTCATGCCCGCGACCGTCACGCTCGGCACAGCCGGATCGGTGTCGCTCACGAGCGCGGACCGCGGGTTCTTCGTCCTCGACGTGTCGGGGACGGACTGGCTGAGCTTCAACGTCGAAAACCTCGTGAACGTCGTCGACGTGGACGCGAAGCTCTACGATCCCAGCGACATCGGGGCCCTGGACGTGGAGCGCGCCGCGGTCGCTACCGGGTCCGCGGGCGCCAGCAGTGGCTTCGGCCGAATCACGATGGGCGATTCGAGCGTGTTCCTGGTTTCCGTCGAGGACGCTGCCGGTCACGACGGTGACGAGAGCTTCGACTTCGTCGTGGACAACCGGATGTTCACGGATCTCGGAAGCGTCACCGAAGCGATGGCGATCGCCCCGGCAAGCCACGCCTACGCTTCCGGCGAGACGCTCTACTTCCTCGTGCACGCCTCGGCGGGCTCCCAGCTCTCCATCCTCGGGACGCCCGGCGGCATGCAGAACATCCGCCTGCACGAGCTCGACGCCGAGGAGGCGACCGTCTCGACCGCAAACGCGGGTGCTGCGGGCGCGGCCGAGACGCTCGTCGCGACGATGGGAGCGGAAGGCTGGTTGGCCTTCTCCCTCGATGCGCTGGCGGGCGCGGCGGGAATGGTGAGCATCGGAATCACCGCCATCGATCCGCCGTACACCGGAGTCGGCGGCACGTTGCCGCACATGGACGTCTGCACGGCCGGCGTGGAAGTGCTGACGGGCGCTGACGACGATGTGAGCGCCGCCATCATGCTGGACAGCTTCACGTTCAACTACTTCGGAGCGCCGGTCACCGAGATGAGCATCTCGTCCAACGGCTGGCTCACCTTCGAGGCGGGCTACTCGGGCAGCAGCGAGTATTTCCCCTCGCCGCTTCCCGACGCGACTGCCCCGGCCTCGCTGGTCGCTCCCTACTGGGACGACCTGACGGACATGCGGACATGCGTCCTGAAGCAGGCCGACCGCGTGGTCGTCCAGTGGGACGGTGCCTCCTACTGGTCGGGAGACGCGGCCCAAATGCAGGTCGTCTTGCACGCCGACGGCTCCTTCGACTTCATCTACGGAGCCGACCATGCCCTCGACGGCACGGACGCGACGGTCGGCTTCCAGAACGCGGACGGTACCGTCGGGATCATGAGCAGGAGCCCGACGCTCCCCTCCACGTCGATCACGTACACGCCGCGCTGACGCCGCACCTCGGCTTCAGCCGCGGACCCCACTCACGTCGCTGATCACGAAGACGACAGTCGCCTCCGCGCCCGGGTTCCGCGCGCGATGCGGTGTGCCCGGATCGACGACGCACGCCTCTCCCGCGCCCAGGGCGACCCACTCTCCGTCGAGCTCGAGCTCGAGCGCGCCCGAAAGCACGAGCACCACGTGGCTTCGCTCGCACCAGTTGGGATCGGCGAAGCCCGGCGAGAGCTCGAGCATGGCCACTTGACCGGTGGACCACGTCTTCTTGCGCTCGAGCGGGTGGGTCGGGCTCGGCTGCCACGGCAGGGTCGAGAACGGGATGGGCGTGCATGCCGAGAGACTACGCCTGCCAAGATACGCGTGCTCGACATCCCGTGGCCGGCCCACGCGGTTTTCGTCTACACTCGATCGAGACGTCGTCGCGTGCCGCACCTCCTCCATCCGTGCTCCGGCTGCATCGTCGCCGCTCTGTTCGCTCTGGCGACGGGGTGCGCCGACGAAGCGCCCGTCGCGGTCGACGCTGGAACCGATGGGGGCGCGCTCGACGCAGGCCCGGATCCATGCCGAGATTTCGTCGTCCCTGCACGTGTGGACACGTCGAGCTGCGGTGACCCAAACGCCGACAACCCAACCGCGTTTGTCGACTGCGCAACGGGCTCGGGGCACGCCGGACTGTGGCGGATCGACGGCGATGGGCTCCCCGCCTTCGACTTTGCCCTCGAACAGCGATGCGATCCTTCTGCCCAAAGCTGGTCGCCACGCTCTCCCCCCCGTGGACCCATCCGCGATCCCATTCACCTGATCGGCAACGGTCGCGGTCTGGTCGCGATGGCGCACGCTTCGGGCGGCGTCGAGATCTACTCACAGGACCGCGGCCACGCGTGGCCCAATCGGATCGACACGTGGCGCGACCCTCGCGATCCGTCATTCCCTGACCAACTGGGCGGCGGCTTCGCTTACGTGGCGACGAACGGTGAGATCCTGTCGACCCGCTTCGAGGACCTGCCCGTGGCCGAAGCGACCACGCGCCAGACGAGACGCTTCGGCATGGCCTACTACGAGACCGTAACCGACTACGGTGAGACCGTCGTGCGTCATCGAGTCCTTGCGCCTGAAGACGATGCCCGGGCGCTCGTCGCCGAAGTAACGGTCGAGAACCGGAGCGGCGCGGCGGCGACCTTCGGCGTCGTCGAGGTGCTCGATCCGAATCTGCACGAGATCCCCGCCGAGCTCGTCACGAGCGACCTGCTGGGAAGCGGAATCACGGCGGACATCGATCGGAGACGGCGCGCCATCGCCGCAGGCTTCACGCAAACGGTCGCCTGGGACGCGATCGCGCGCATCGCCACGGTCACGACGCAGGCCAAGGTCCTGCCCGGGTCGGTGGTCGATCCCCGCTCGGTTTCCGCGGTGGACTACTTCCCGGCGCCCGTCTACCTAGCCGTGCTCGACGCGGACGCGACGCCGGATGCGGTATGGCTGATCGACCGCGAGATCTGGGGAGACGATCCGGTGCGCCCTGTTCCGGCCGCGATCGCCGAGGTCGGAGACGCGGCGCCCAGGTCCCTGTCGCTCGACGGGGAGGGACAGCGAGCGTTCCTGGCGGTACGCGTGCCCGTCGAGGTGCCGCCAGGAGAGGAGCGCACGGTACGCTTCGCGCTCGGGTATGCGCCCGACGGCGCGAACGCCGAGGAGGACGTAACGCGCCTCCGGATCAGCCCAGATGGGCACTTCGATCGGTCGCGCGAGGCATGGCGCGAGCGTCTCGTCTACGCTGCCTTGCCCGGCCTTCCTCGGGCCGGCGCGATGCAACGGGAGCTCGCGTGGGCAAGCTACAACGCGATCGCGAACGTGACGTATGACAGCTACTATGGCACGCGCGTGCTCGGCCAGGGGGGCAGCTACAAGTTCATCCACGGTCTGGACGGAGCCATGGGCGACCTGTGTCTCTTCGCCGACGCGATGCTCTTCGTCGATCCGACGATCGCTCGGGACACGCTCCGATACGCGCTGTCGACACAGCGCGGCCCCGGATCGGCACCCGACGATGTGCCGGGACGCTACCCCTATGCGACGACCGGCGTCGGCGCCTACAGCGACGTCGTCGTCTACGACCAGCGCAGCGACGTGTACTGGACTGTGCCTTCGAGCGTCGGCCGCTACGTGGCCGCGACACGCGACTTCCCATTTCTGGACGAGCGCGTCGCCTTCTGGCCGCGCAGCAGCGGCGACGACGGCACCGTCGTGGACCACCTCCGCGAGACTCTGCGGTACGCGAACGAAGAGCTGGGCGTAGGCGCGCGCGGGCTCGTGGCCATGGGCACTGGGGACTACGCCGACGGCGTGCTCAATCTCTCGAGCGAGGACACGACTCCAACCGGATCCTCGTCGACCTACAACGCCCTGCTCGTGGCCCTCGGGCTGCCCGTCGCGGCAGATGTCGTCGCATCGCGTGACGCATCGCTGGCGACAGAGCTACGCGCTCTCGTCGTGTCGCAGGTCTCGGCCCTCGAAAGCGAAGGATGGGCGGGCGACCGGTATCACCGCGGGTTCGTCGACAGCGGCAACCCACTCGCACCGGGGCTCATGTTTCTCGAGCCGCAGGTGCTCCCGATCCTCGCTGGACTGACCGATGCGCCGCGACGAGACGCGCTCCTCGACCTCGTCCGCGACCGATTGGAGACGACGCTCGGCGCGGTGAGCACCGCACCCCTCATGCCCGGTAGTCCGATGGGAGGCATCGATGAGCCTCAGATCGGGGGCGTGTGGCCCGTCGCCAATGCGTGGCTCACCGAAGCGTACGCAATGCGCGATCCCGTCGAGGGCTGGGCGAGCTTCACGAAGAACACGCTGGCCACCCACGCCGAGCTGTTTCCTTGGATCTGGTACGGCATCTGGACCGGACCGGACAGCTACTACGGACCCGACGCCACGCGGCCGGGCGAGGCCGACGCTCACCTGGCCACCGCCCTGACGGACTATCCAGCCCTCAACGCCCACGTACACACCAGCCCACTTCGTGCCCTCTACGGTTTGCTCGGGCTGCGGGGAACGCGCGATGGCTTCGCCCTCGAGCCACGGCTACCGACCGAGGACTACAAAGTGGTGATGCCCCGCATCGGCGTTCGTAGTCACGCCGACCGCCTCGAGATACGCGCGACGGTGGTCTCGTCGGCCGCGCTCGATGTGCGCCTTCTGCTGCCGAGCGGGCTTCGCGCCGCGCCCTTCCGCGTATCGGTCGACGGCGCGGACGTCACGCCCTCGGTCACGCGCGACGGCGACGTCATCGTCGTACCCGTGGCCGCGGCAGCGGAGGCTCCCTTCGTGGTGATCGTCGGACTCTGACATGCGGGCCAAGCGTTGCCTGCACACCTGCTGGGTGTATCCTGACCAAGTGAGCGCTATGCGGTGCGGCTTCGTGGGCCTGCTCCTGGCCGCCAGCGCGTGCGGGCGACTCGACTACGGCGAGCTCAGCGACGCATCCGGATCCACGCTGGATTCGGATGACGGAATCGACGCGCCCGCCGCCGATGCCACGCGGGACACGCGCGTGCCGATGACGGATGCCTGCCCAGGCTGCCGCGATGCCGCCGGCGCACTGGGCGACCCCTGCGCAGCGGACGCGAGCTGCGCCAGCGGACACTGCGCCGATGGGATGTGCTGCAATGGACCGTGCGACGGCAACTGCGACCAGTGCGTGGCCGGGATGTGCGAGGCCGTGCCCGCCGCGTGCCTCGCGCTTTGTTCGTCGGCCGTGTGCACCGGCGACGGGATTGCGTTCGCGTGCGACATATCGACGTGTTGTTCGACGGGTTCTGCGCCGAACTTCACTGGCCGGTGTGGACAAGCGGTCGATGTCCTGGTCGGCAACGGATGCACGTTCGAATACGACTACAACAATTGCTGCATCCCCACCCCGCGATACATCGAGGTGGAGTGGGACGTGCAGCAGTGCGTGGATGGGGCGTGGGTCAGCATCGACTCTGGCGCGGACGCGTATTCGTGTAGGAGCTGTGCCGACTCCGTGACTGACTCGTGGACGGACAGCTGCGGGGATCGCAGCGCCAACCGGGTCCTGTGCCCCTGAGGCGCGAGGCGCTCGCAGCGCCCGAGTTGCGCGTCAGTGCCGGTCCTTGGGTCCGGGCGGCTTGGCGAGGGCTGCCTCGTCGAGCTCGAGCTCCTCTTCTGCCGCGTCGTCGGGCACGATCTGACGCGCGTCGAAGGGCATGACCCCGGGCGGGATGGACGGCGGCACGCTCTTGACGGCGAGGGCCTCCTCGTCCACCTCGATGTCGGGACCATCCTTGCCTGGGCTGACCATGACACGGGCGTCGAAGGGCGAGGAGCCCGGGGGCAAGGACAGGGGGACGCTCTTGACGGCCAGCGCCTCGTCGTCCACTTCGATGTCCGGCCCGTCGTCACCTGCCATGACCATGGCGCGGGCATCGAAGGGCGACTCCCCGGGGGGAATGGAGAGAGGAACTCGCTCGACGGCGAGGGCCTCCTCGTCGATCTCGAGACCCGAGTACTCGCCCGTCCCGTTGGGGGGCGTGAGCACCGCGCCGGGCACGACGCGGAACGGGGCGCTCCGCGGCGAAGCCGCCGCTGGAGTACGCGGTGCGGCTCCGGCAGGCGTCTTGCTCGCGGCAGGCGTCTTGCTCGCGGCAGGCGCCGGTGCGCCGCCCTCCCTCACCTCGACCCGCGCTCCGATCGCCTCGAGCGCGCGGCGCATGCGCAGGGCAGCGTCCGGCTCGAGCCCGCGCTTCACCGCGACCGGCACCGAGGTGACGATCCGATGCGCCCGCTCAGCGTCGATCTGGAACACGCGCTGGAGCTCGGCCGCGGCGCGATCCGCATCCCCGCTCACCGCCATCAGCCAGACGTCCAGACTCCCACCCATCGTCTGCATTGATACCAGCAACGCCGCCCGCTGTACATTCAGAGTGCCGATTCGTCCTCAAACGCGGTCACGGGCACGGCCTGGGTCGCTCCCACCGAAGGGACCACGGCGAAGTCGCTGTCCACGGGAATCCCCGCGTCCACGCGGAAGGGAAGACGGTTGAACTGCGGGAAGAGGATCCGCAGCCCGACACCGACGGTGTGGTGGAGCCTCAAGTCGTCGACCGCATCGTACACGGTGCCCACGTCGTAGAAGAGGGCCGCCCCCACGTGCACGGACCAGAGCACGAACGGTAGGGTTCGGAGCTCCAGGTTGCCGCGGACGAGGCTTCCACCCGTCGTGAGGAACGCCTGACTGACGTAGCCGCGCAGGCCGTTGTCTCCTCCGATGGTCACGAGCTCGCGGCTCGTGTCGTTTCGGCGCCCTTCCCAGGTGAATCGCCACACGAGACGCAGCGGGCCGAGCTTGGGCGTCGCCCCGCGGAGCTCGGTGCGCAGCAGCTGGTCCACCACCCGTCCGTCCTCGAGCCGACCGTGGGCAGCGACGGACACCTCGCCGAGGAGCTCGCCAACCGTGAGGACGTAGCCGTAGCGCCCCTCGAACACGACGGAGTCGCTGGAGGATCCGAAGGCCCGGATCGGCACCCCCACCTGAAGCTGCACGCTGGGACCTCCGCGGACGTTCTCGCTCACGCCGTAGCTCGCAAGGTCCTCATAGGTCGCGAATGTCGGAGTGAAGAGATCGTAGGTGAGCAGGGGACCGATCTGACGCCGCTCCGTGGGCAACACGTCGCGCGCGAAGGGGGCTTCCTGACCGGGTGCCAGTCCCGTCTCGGCGTTCGGCTCGGCGACGATCTCGTCGTACGCCAGGCCGAGGCCGAAGGTCTGCTTGTACCGCTCCCCTTGGCGATAGAGCAGCCGCGCTGAAGACTCCAGCGCTCGCTCTCGCCAGACTGACGCAATAGCCTCGACCTCGGGCGTTTCCGGGATGTCGTAGGGAACCACGCGGGCGTTCTGGATCCGCCGCTCCACCTCGGTCACGAAGCTCGCTCGGACGTCGAAGCCCCAGCGCTGCGAGAGATCGTAGAAGGGACTCCTCACGATCGCCCCCGCCGCGAATCCCTCGAGCGAGCCGTCGCTGCGACCGAAGATGAGATCAAAGGACTCGAGCAGGCTCACCGTGCCGCCACCGAGGCGGTGGTCGAAGTACACCTGTCCGACTCGGAAAACGTCGGGCACGAGGAAGAAGCGCAGTGACCCGCGTTTCTGAAAACCGAGTAGATTGCGCTCCGTGAGCTGCAGGAGCAGGTTGTCGACCGTGGACCCCGTGATCTGGAAGCCCTGCTCGAGGCGCAGGCTCCACAGGTCGCGCGTGTAGACGATCATGCCCACCTCGTCGGCGGACTCCGTCTCGACCGGCACGATGCGCACGTAGGAGAAGATGCCGAGGTCGCGCAGATTGCGCATGCTCTCCTCGGCGACTTCCTGCGAGTACGCATCTCCCTCGTCGAAGAGCAGCTCCCGCTCGATGACGCTCTGGCGCGTCAACCAGTGGAAGACATTGGCCCACGTCATCCAGCCCATGACGCCGCCGTCGTCCTCGATGAAGACGTCGTCGCGGACGAGGCGAACGAACCCGATGCGTCGGCCCTCGGCCCCTTCGGCCTCGGTCAATCCTTCGCGCGCCAGGACCGCCTGCGTGCGCTGCGCCTCGTAGGTATCCTGACCTCGAGCGCGCGATGGAAGCGCCGCCAGCGAGGCGACCGCGACGCCGCCCAGGACCCAGGCCGCGACCAGGGCACCGCCCCGTCCCCGCTCTGCGGCGCGTCGGGCTCGCATATCGCCGGGGAGCATGCCACAGGCACGCTGCCTGCGGACCAGGCTCCCATCGTCAGTCGGGCCTGCTATGGTCAGTCGCTCTGGAAGGGACCAGCGATTGGCGTCCGGAGTGCAGCCGATGCGATTCGTCCACGCCGCAGACATCCACCTCGACAGCCCGCTCAAGGGCCTGTCCCGGTATGAGGGAGCGCCCGCCGAGCAGATCCGCGAGGCGACCCGGCGCGCACTCGAGAATCTCGTGGAGCTGTGCCTCGAGGAGAACGCGAGCTTCCTGCTGATCGCAGGCGATGTGTACGACGGTGAGTGGAAGGACTACGCGACGGGGCTGTTCTTCGCGAAGCAGATGTCGCGCCTGCGCGAGGCGGCCATCCCCGTGGTTCTCGTGCGGGGAAACCACGACGCGGCGAGCCGTATCGCGAAGCGACTGCCGCTCCCCTCGAATGTCGTCGAGCTCGGGTCCCGCCGACCGTCCACACACGTGATGGATGACCTCGGCGTCGCCGTGCACGGTCAGGGCTTCGCCACGGCCGCCGTGACGGACGACCTCGCCGCCGGGTACCCCGACCCTGTGGCGGGCGTGCTCAACGTGGGGCTCCTGCACACCTCCCTCGATGGACGCGAGGGCCACGAGCCCTACGCGCCCACGACCCT
>Ga0214473_10002776_pt1 | contig 21429 bp, 32 predicted proteins | sample RVTome_7_FD_203509 | JGI IMG/M metagenome (GOLD analysis project Ga0214473, IMG submission 203509) | Soil microbial communities from uranium-contaminated site in the Upper Colorado River Basin, Wyoming, United States - RVT98D197 | ecosystem: Environmental > Terrestrial > Soil > Contaminated >... | reverse complement strand
CCGCCTGCTCGATGACGACGCCGAGACGCGTCAGTTGCGCCAGCAGATCGGCGAACGGAACGATCACCTGACCAGGCTCCATGCCGATCGTCGAAATCGCGCCGAGCGCTGCGCCGTAGTTTCGATAGGTGGCGTACATGGCTAGTGCCGTCCAATTTCCACGGCGACGATGTGCGGAAGGTAGCCCTTGAGGATCTCTTGGAACTCCTCCCTTCCGAAGAACTCGTTCGCCTTCTTGAGCGTCCACACCACCGTCTTGCCACTGTCGACAGACGTAATCTCGAACTTACGAGGCTCCCTACGCTTCGGGTTCGCGCTCAATCTGCGCCGCCGCTGGTTCGCCGCCACCGGCCGCGTCTTCCCCGGAGTGAAGTAGAAATACGCGCCGATGCCAGCGAGCACGATGCCACCGATGATCCACGGCAGCAGGTTCGGGCCGCCGCTGTCCGGCACGATCGGCGGGTCGTTCGCCGGTCCGATAAACGTACTGCCGTCGTCCGCAGGTGGCCGCGGCGCTGGGGTACGCGTCCGAGCGATCGTCGGCAGTCGCTGGATCGCGTTCCACAGGTCGCCCGTCAGGTTGACCGAGCGCTTGTCGACCGACACGCGATAAGCGAACGAGCGGTTGTACCTGTTCGCGAAGGGAATGCTCGCCTCCGCAGCGGCGAACGCATCGTTGGTTTTGCTACCCCATTCGCCGTCTGCGCCAGTTGGGCCCAGATCACGACCGTTGCGCAGCAGCTGTTGCTGCACGGCAGACGTGAACACGGCGATCATTGCGCCGTCGTTCGGCGGCATCGGCGACGTCACGAGGTCGCCGACCGCTCCCATGCCGCTCTTGTGGTAGCCCATGACCGTTACCTCTTCTGACCGTCGTCCCGAAGTGCGTCGACGTACTCTTCCCATTCCTTGCCGCGCTTCGACGTGGTGGGATAGAGCCCGATGCTACCGTCTTCGTGCACCGTCGGCGAGAGACCCTCGCGCTTGCACATGCGGTCGAGATCTTTCTCGACCTTGATCTTCGTGCCAGTCACCTTGATGGTGATGAGCGGAGAAATCGTCTTGAGGTCCTTGTCGTGCTCCGCGTCGTCGGCGTCCGTGTACACCTTGCACCGGCTCGCTAGCCCCTTGCGCATGAGATAGCGCTCGACCTGCTTGCCGAACTGCGTCCTGCTCGGACTCCAGCCGCCCGGCACGTGCTCCTCGTGCGCGTCGTCGTCGCCGTGCTTCCCGTTGCTGCTCTCGTGCTCCTCGCCGTCGTTCGGCTTCACCTTCGACGCTTTCGCGATGCGGTACCAGGCGTATCCAGCGCCGCCGATGCCGGCCACGATGAGGCTCCAGCCCCAGACCGGCAGTGGGCCGACCTTGCGCGCAAGCAGACCGGGCTTCGTCTCCGGAGTCGGAGCCTGCGCCAGCGAGAGATCGTACAGAGGCACGGGGGTGTGACGCTGCTGCTGCGGCATCCGCGCGTTCGCAAGCTGCGAGCGCGGGTCCGTCTCCTCCAAGTATTCGAGTTCGTTGTCCGAGATCTGCATGTTTTGCCCAGCTCAGCTTTCTTGTTTTCGACTTCAGGTTTCGGCGCAGCAACGCCGAAGACTAGCCTACCGACGATGCCGACGGCGACGGTTCGCACTCAGCGCCTTCGGCTTGCGCAGCAGAAAGTACGCAGCGGCACCTCCTACCACCACAACACCGGCGCCGATGAGCAGCCACGGCGTCTTGCTCCGCGACGCAGCGAACGCAGTGCTGACCTGCACCGGCGGCAGTGTGTCAAGCAGCGCAAGCAGATCGACGAAGATCGACACGCGCTGGTCTGGCATTGCCCGCGTCGCAAACGCGTTGCCTGGAGCGCAGTCGGCACAGCCGACCGTCTGGTAGCCGAGTCGGGCTGCGGCCGCGTTGACGGCCGCTGCCGTCGCCGTGTCCCAGCGGCCGGGCTCGAAAGATCCTGACGTGAGCAGGCCTGCTCGAAACAGCTTGTTCTGCAACGACTGCAGGCCCGCGTTGGGGCCCGGCACTGCCATGTCGTACGTCTCACCCAGTCCGCGTCGATAGCTCATCGCCTGCTCCTTCTTCGTGCTCGACGCCGATTCGCTGCCACCGACGTCCGCGGCTTGCGCGTCATCGCCATCACAACCGTGCCGGCCGCAAGAATGCCTCCGCCGACCAGCAGCCACGGCAGCCACTTGCGTGACGACGATGCCGTGGCGTTGACCGCTGGTAGCATCTGAGTGCCAGGCGGCGTGCCAGGCGGGGGTGCCGGTTGCGGATCGACCACGCGCGCCGGCGGCCTGTACGCGGCGATGGCAGCGAGCAACTCGTCCGGAACCGTCACCGTTGAACCCGACGCGTCGTACGCGAACGGACCGGTGTACCCAACCATCTCGGCAGCAGTGCGCGTAGCGTTGGCCGTGTTCGGTCCCCACTTGCCGTCCACTGGCGACGGTCCACCGATCGCACCGGCAAGCGCACCAATCCTGGCGAGCTGCGTCTGCAACGCTCGCACTGCCGGGTCTCCCTGACCCACGTTGTTGATCCGCAACGTTGCGCCGAGCCCTTCGATGCCGGTGTCGAGCCCGGAAAACATGTGCTCCGCGAACACGCCGCCGAGCCCGTTGGTGCCCTTACGTCCAAGAGCACGTTCGACCGAAACGACGACAGGGATGCCACGCACGGAGCCCGGCGTCATCGACCGCACGCGATTCGCTGCCACGCCGCTCAGCACGGTCACGAGCACGCGCTGCGGAGAATGCAGATCCATGACCGCCACAAGCTCTGGCTCGCGAGCGAGCATGCGACCCACCTCGTCGACCGCCAGCTCCAGGTCCGTCGTGTCGAGAACAGCCGGCGCCGGCTGGTAGTAGTCGTAGAGATACGGGTAGCTGTAGCCACCCCATGGACCGAATGCTCCCCTAGCACCCCAACCACGCCCGCCGCCGTGGTGACCGCCGCCGTGATGACCGCCGCCGTGGTGACCGCCGCCGTGATGACCGCCGCCGTGATGACCGCCGCCGTGGTGACCGCCGCCGCCGGCGAGACCCCTCAGCACCTGCACCACACCATGTGACCGAGGTGCCGCCATCGGAACCGTGCCTTCCTGCCGCGTAGCCAGCGGCGCCGTCTGCGGTCGAGCGACGGGAGTCATCGCTGACGACATGTCCATCGTCCAGCTCAACGGACGCGGCAACGGACGCGCCATGTCTGACATGTCCATCCGGAAGCTCGACGGACGAGCCACCGGACGTAGCTCACTCGACATGTCCGGCAACCAACGCATCGGCGTCGTGTCAGACGGATCGGACGAGGGCGCCGGGGAGTCGCGATACGTCTCGACGCGGTACACGCTGCTCGGCAGGCGCAGCGCAGCGGTGCGAGAATAAGCCACGTGTTATCTCCTCGACCGGCGGCGCCGATTCGCCGTCACCGTCGCTGCCGTCGCCGATCGCGGCTTCTTTCGCAGCACGGCCACACCGACACCACCGACGAGCACGAGCCCGACGAGCCCGAGCGCCCAGACCGGAACGCCACCGACCTTCTTGCCGAAGAACCCGTCGTTCGCCGACGCCTCGCCTGGCCCCGTCGCGACCGTGGTCTCCGTCTCTGCCGGAGCCGGTGTTCCGGGAGCCCCCTTGATGTCGTTCCAGTCCCATTGGACCCGCGCGTTGACCAGCTCTGTGCCTTGGCCGATCCTCGGGCCGACTTCCATACCGACGTTGCCCATCTGCCGACGCAGATCTCCAAGCCGCGTCTCGTTCGCAACGATCACGTCGAAGCCCACAACGCCGCCGCTGAACCAGCCAGCGCCCGTGACGTTGTCGCGAGGAAAGCGCGCCCGAGCCGCTGCGGTCAGCATACCAGGCACGTTCGGCGCCAGCAGTGCCGTCACGTTGCGCGGCGTGAAACGTGCCTTGACGCGTCCGTACTGCCGCACGATACGCGGGTCATCGTTCGCCGGTCCGGTGTACGGCACGTTGTCGCCGAGCCCGTGGAGTGATCGTGCTGTGGACCGTGAAAGTCGGTAGCTCATCGCTTTCTCCTGCGCGCGTTCATCTGCTTCGCGTACGCACGTGCATCGGTGACTGTTTTGGAAAGCTTCCAGAGTTGCCAGCCAGGACGACTAGGTCCACTCTTGACCACATACCGCCCATCGCGTCGTCGGATCACGACGTACGGGAAAGGTCTCCGTCTCGCTCGACGAGGTCCCGCGTTCGCCGTCACCCGGTTCTTTACCGCGCGCTGCTTGAACATGTGGTACGCGAACATCCCGAGCGACAGCACCGAGAGCGTCAGTCCGATGAGCGTGTAGCGCTCCATGCGCGCTGCGCGCTCCTGGTTATCGAGAAGCAGGAGCCGCTGATCCGTCGCGTCGTCACCAAGATAAATGGTGCGAAGCCCCGGCGCCTGCGTCTGAAAGACGATGGGCGATACGTAGCCGCGCCGACGCTGCGGCTGGCCGTAGTCCGCGAACACCCACGGATTCGTGACGCCTGGCTTCTGGAACCCGAGCGCTCGGTTGACGCGATAGCTCATGTCACTCGTCCTTCGACTTCGGGTTCTTCTTCGGCTTGAGCCAGGCCCAGTAGAGCCAACCGAGTCCGATGCCGAGTCCGATGCCAACCGGCAGCACCACGATCGGCCGCTTGTACCAAGCGACGGCGCCCTCCGCCTGACCGAGACCGTAGAGCGGATACGGCGCCATGCCCTGCGCGCCACCTTGCACGCCGGAAGCCTGGGCTGCCCGCTCATCGTAACGGCCCTGGGGCGTAACAAACTGTTCTGCTGCTGCCGGCACGAGAGCCTCCTTAGCGAACGAGCTTCTTCACGTTTTTGACGATCTTCTTGCGGTTGGCCCAGAGCAGGTACCCGCCACCGAGCACCGCACCGCCGATGAGCACGTTCCTCACGCTGAGAAGGCTCGGCTTGGCCACCGTCGCTGCCGTGTTGGCGTCGCTAGCGGCGTCGCCGACAGCACCCATCCCGAGCTTGGCCGGAGACGTCATGAGCGCTGCAACATCCTTCTGCAGGGCGTTCGCGTCGCGCTGCAGAGGACCCAGATGATTCGCAGCCGCTTGCTGCATCGCGACACGAGTCCGCGACACGCGACCCGCGAGCTTATTGAGCTTCGCCGTCCGACCCTTGGCGAGGTCGGCCACCGTAGCCCGCATCACGACGTGCGCGAGCGTGTCTTCGAGCGCTGCTGCCGGTGGAGACCCGTGCTCGACGAGCGTCTGCGTCATCACAGCAGTCTGCTTCGCAGCCCCTGTGCCGAGCGCCTCAGCAGCGGACGCGAGAAACCGAGAACGGTCCTTCGGCGCATGCGCTGCCGCTTCCTGCACGATGAGCTTGGCCGCCTGCCGAGAAAACGCTTCAATGTGGCTGCGCGGCCCAGTGGCTTCCTGGCGCATCTCGGGCGGCTGCTTCACGAACGGTGAGAACGCGCGCTTCATGTGCGGCACGCGTGCTGCGAGAGGCACGCCGCTCGCCGACGGCTGCGTGACACGCCAGTTGCCGGCCGTCGTATCCCACATCTCCGACTGCTGCACGCCCAGCTCGTCCTCGTCGGCGATGTACGCCGGCAGGGCGTACTGATGAGCGAAGCTGCCGTCGCGAGGTCGCCAGGTGACACCCTCTTCCATCTCGAAGATGCCGGTGCCGATCGTCTGCCCGGACGAGTCGCTGCGCTCGAACGACTCACGGTCGTAGATCGTGTCGGGATCGAGGTCCGCGTTCGATGGCTGTTGGTTGCGATTGCCCGACCACGGTTCTCCGGTGATCGCGAGCATGTCTTCCGCCATCAGTACCTCTGGCTCCTGGGTCATCGCGTCCGGCCGCAACGGCTTCGACGCCTCCGTGGCTTGCGCGTCACCGGACAGATCCATGTCCGTGCGCATCATCGACTGTGGCCGATAGCCGCCACCGGAACCGGCACCCCACGGATGCTGTCCGTACGTCGTCTGCTCGATGCCAGGACCGCTCTGCTCGGGCTCCAGATCGAGCATCGCCGTACCTTCGACATCGGTCGCAGGACCTGCGCCCTGTCGGTACGGAATGTCCTCCTGCAGCTCGTCATCGAGGAGGTCAGAGCCGGTATCCGAACCACCGGTCTGCTGACGCGTGTAGTCCTGTGCGTCGAGGTTGGTGTTGCCGCGCATCGTCGGCACCGCCAGCTCACCGTCGTCGAACAGATCGTCGAGGTCGTTGCTCATGAGATCTCCGTTTACCAGGCGCCCAGACTTTACTGCTTCTTTGCTCTCGCCGCGAACGCGATTGCACCGACCACCAGCACCGATGCTCCAGCAATCGCCAGCGGCACGGCAAGCGACGGTTTCGGCGGGGGTGGCGGAGGCGGTGGCGGAGGCGTCGCGTCCGGTGCACGAGGGCACTGCGCCGCCAGCTGCGCGACCGCGAACCCCAGTGCCGTCAGACTCGCTCCAGTGGCTCCCTCGTTGCGTCCCACGAGGTCCGTAATAGCCCGCTGCACCTCGGCCGAACACACAAGCCCTCGCGTCAGGTCCGTGGCGACCGTTCCAGCGTTGCCGAGCCCGCCGAGCCCATGGCCGTTCAACGAGCTAGCCGCGTTCTGGTCGCCGGCCGCCGCGCGAGCGCCAATGGCTTTGATCTGAGTGATGGCACCGTCCGCCAGGCAGCGGGCGAGCGCCTCGTGCATGGCGGCCTTGACGCTCATGTGCTTGCCGTGTCGCAGCTCGTTGGCGACCCTGCGCAGAGTCGCCGGTAGCGCCGGGTCATAGTTCGCGAGCACGCGGTCCAGTTCAGCGACCTGCGCGGACGGCGGCAACGACGAGAGCTGCCGAAGCATCTCAGCACTCGCAGCACGCGTACGGGTGAGCACAGGATCCATGGTCAAGCCTTCGTGACGAAGTAGCCAATACCGAGCACGAGCAGGACGCCGCCACCGATGAGCGCGACGTTCGTGTACATCTTGCCCTTCATGAACTGTACGTTGACACCGGCCTTCGCCGACGCGACCTGCGCCGCTGCCATCTCACGCGCGGCCGCGAGCTGATCTGCTGCGGCCTGTGCCTCCAGCTGAGCGTTACGGGCTGCGGCAGCGCGTGCCGCATCGTTGCAGCCAATCGACTCGGAGATGGCGCCGCCGCCGGTGCCAACCGCGCCGCCGCCGCCAGCACCGCCAAAGATGCTCGCGATGAAGCCGCCGACCGCCGTGATGCCGCCCGTGATGGCGCAACCGACGTCCTGCGCGCTACCGAGTCCAGCGGTAGCCTCGTAGGGGCTATCGACTGCCTGCCTGATGAAGGCGAGTCCTTCGCCAATCGCCTTGTCCGCGAGCGTCATGCGCACGGAGTCGAAGATGGCCTGGTCAGGGTTGACGCCGCGACGCACCATGCCGTTCATTTTCGAGCGCGCAGTGCGTTCGAGGCCCGCGCCACGAGCACGCACCTGCGACATGATGTAGCCGCGACGCTGTGACGGCGGATAGCTCATCGACTGCTTGACCATGGTCGCCGCTTCGAGCGACGCATGGGCCAGCACGGGGTCCGTGTAAGCCGTCTTGCCGACGCGCACGCCATCGTCTCGTGAAAGCATGCCCACTAGCTCCGACGCGAACTGCGTCGCCTCCGGTTACGAGTCACGCGGGGCTTACCGAAGCCCTGTGCGACAGCGATAATGGGCGTGATGATCGGAAAGAGGCCGCCGAGCAATCCCCACGCGATTGCCCATCCCACCGAATTATTGCGCTTGTAGCCGTGGTAAACGCACGCGCCCATGCTCACGAGCGAGACGGAGTACCAGGCGATGACTACACCAGGCTTGAGACGCGGGAAGCCGCCGGCGTCCTCCGTCGTCAGCCATGGAATAGCTGGAACATGGGTCAACGGTTGGGCACCGCCATCAGCAGCTGCTCCAAGATTCGGCATGAGCCCGCCACCCGGTCTGTAGTACTCGCTCATCATCCCACCTCAAACACGGTGTATTGCTTCACGCGCTTCAACATGCTCGCGGTTCGGCGCCCAGCCACAGGATCGAGAACCCACCAAATCTTGCTCCGCGGGTCCTGACCTCGTACGAAAACGTGGGAGTGATTTTTTGCGGCGCCCGGCATGCGAGCGCTGAACCCGACCGTAACGATCTGCACGCGCGCTCCGAGCGTCATGCAGCCCGTGCCGATGGCCATGGCCGTGTCGTCACAATCAACCGCCGCCTTGCCGGCGTTCACGTCGTCGATGAGCCGCTCCGGGTCGCGCAGCATTTCGACGTGAATCGGGTCGCGCGTGTAGCGGCCCGCGTTGCCCCACCAGCGGCAGACGGCGACCATTTCGGACATGTAGTCCTTCGGCCGGACGTTGACGACTATCTGCTCGGTGTGCCGACGGACCTTGTTGCTCTGCTCGCCCCGCGGACCGAGCATCAGCTCGATCATTTTCGCAACAGTATGGTCGGTACCGCGGTACGGCTCGATGGAGCCGACCACCTCGTTGTACTGCGGCTGATAGTTAGCGCTGCGGAGTTGCATCGCGAGATGCTCTCCGGTCCAGACGCCCGACGAGAGTGTCGCACGTGGGCTTGTGCGGACGCAAGTCGTTGCTACGCGCAACCGCTACGCATTGCGAATCGCATCGGTGACGCCGGTCGCTTGCCAAATCCATCCAGCCACGGCCCCAACGCCGATCACTGCCATCGTTCCGTAGAGCGCCATGTTCCCCGGCACCGGGTCCGAGTACGACGACGCGCCGGTGGCCCCCTTGTAGATGGCACGGTTCACGTAGAAGCCGCCGACCATCAGAGCAACCAGCCCAACCGACACGGCGCCGATGGTAGCCGGCGACCACGACGTCGCGCCAAGGAAGGCCGGCGACCGGACAGACTGCCGCGAGGCAACGCGCGCGCTGTATCGGTAGCTCACCGTGCTCTCCAGGCGCCGCGACGCGCTCGATCCTTGCCAATGTAGTACGCAGCGGCAGCGGCAACTACGCAGAGCGCCACGCTCTTGGCCGTGTACCACCAGACGAAGTAGTCTGGATTCGCAACCATCGCCTCGCGAGCGTCGGACGACCAACTCGCCAGCGGAACTTGCACTCGATAGCTCACAGCAGAGAGCGTACCACGCGCGCGATCTAGAACATCTCCTGGTCGGAATCGTAGTACGAGCCGATGCCATCGACTCCAGACATACGCGACGCCGCGATCGCCGGAATCATCCGGCCACTCGCGCTCGTCACGTTACCCCGCCATCCGGCTTCGTAGGCCCGACCCATGGCGTTCGGGAGAAGCTTGAACACGAAGTCGCCGTCCACACCGGTCTTCACCATGTACTGGAACACCGGCCACAACAGCCGGACCAGCTCCCGCACGCGGGGCTCCGGGTAACGCGCGGAAAGAATCTGCCGCGCATAGTTGTTGACCGCGACAGCTTCAGCAACGGATGCGGATGAGGACACGGGCGTAGGTGCAGTCGGCATGTTTATTCTCTCTCCAGCCCAGTCCCCAGCGAGATCCGATTCTACAGGACGCCCCCCCGTCAAGAGCACCGCTACGTGCTACAAAAGCCCGATGAGCACCCGTTCACTGGTCAACAACTACGAGAACAACTACGGGGACTGCATCTTCCCTGCTCAGGAAGTCACTGTTGCCACCGGTCCCTTCATGCCAACAGGGGCGGCACTTCAGGGGCGCGTGCGCACCATCGGACTGCAGCTCACCACCTCGATCATGGTAGACGGCAAGCCCATCAAAGTCGCAGCGCTGCTCACGCACGAGGACGCCATCTGGCTACGCGACGAGCTGCGCCGAGTAATCCGCGACGAGCCCGAGTACCAATGACACTCGATCCCTAGGTGAGCAGGCCGAGCACGCTCTTCCCCACGTCAAGAGCGTCGCGCGCGTTCACCGTCGCACGCGAGAGCGCAAACCACGGACATCCTCGTCCAGGTCGGCAACTCCACACCCAGCCTCAAGGTTCCCATCCAGCATAACCATCGCCCTGTCCAGTAATTCAAGTGCCTCATCGCACTCTCGTCGCAGCAGCGCAAGCTTCCTGCGCGTCCGCAAGCCGGCTTCTTTGCGTGCCGCCGCATGCGTCTGCCGTTCGAAAGCGATACGCGCTTCACAAGAAGCGATGTACTCGCGTACGTCACGAAGAAAGGCTTCCCTTGCATCAGCGCTGGCGCCGCCCGGTAGTTTACGGACCAGCGCATCGAAGGCATCCAGGATGGGTGTCATCGAAGCACGAGCCCCTCAGGTTGCCACTTCGTCAGCCAGCGTGCGGCGCACTCCGGAGAACAAACCCGCGTTGCGCTCTCTTCTGCGCTGCCAGTGCAGAGACTGCGCCTGGCGTCGAGATACCACCATCCGACCGGAAAATCCCATTCGCACGGCGCAGTCTTGCCGCAGACTGGACAAGTGTCCCTCGGGGTATCTTTCTTTTGCGGCAGCGACCTCTTGGTCCATAGGTAATCAGCAACGCGCTCGCAGACGCTCAAGCGAAGCAATGCGGCAGAATAGGCTGACTCGGCATCGTCATGCTTCTGCTGGCACAGGGATGCGATCATCCCTTCGGCTACGGCTAGATCTGCGTCGTTCTTGATCTTCCCTGGTTGGACCCAAAAACTCGTCCCCACCAACGCCGCCACCACGCTCTTCACGTCGTTGTCATCCATACCCAAACCGTACGTCGAAAGAACCGACTGCGCAACTACATCCGCCGCCGCGTAGCCAGCCGCTGCCCGTTCCGAACGTACACCTTGGGCGTGCCACGCCTGTCGAGAGCCGGCCGACCAGGCGCAATCGGCTCCACGTGCACGTCGATGGGCCGTCGACCCTGCCAAACGACGATGAGCATGAACCGTGTGCCCTCGCTCAGCCCTAGCTGCTGCAACGGAGCCGACGGCATCGCGTACGCCATGCCGTCAAAGAAACGAATGAGCGCCCGAGGCCCCTGGTACGAGACCACGGTCGCCGGCTTGCGCTCGATCCGGGGAGCGCCCTCGCTGTAGTTGCCAATGCCCTGCTTCACTGGCCGCTGAGTCTACACTTCACGTCGACTCTTCGCGAGCAAGCTCTTCGAACACGCGCACCCAGTCCTCTCGTAGCAGCCAGACTTCGTCGAGATGGTCTCGCCCGAGGAGCCGGTCTCGCGTCCGCATGAACACGCGCCACTTCGTTCCAGCCAACACGACCTTGCCACCGATCGAGTGCCGCTCTTTACGCAGCACGACGCGCTTACCGACGAACGCGTCGAGCCGCGCAACCTCGGTCGAATGCGCCGCAGCCCACGCATCCTCTTCCACGAGCTGAGCACGCTCCGAGCGCGTCAGCGCGTTACGCGGCTTCGAGCGAAGTTCCTCGGCGTACGTGCCCTCGTCGCGCGACATCAGCTACTCACCACCAAGCCACGCTCACGCGCAACCGCCAAAGCATCGTCCGCAGCACGGTTGATCCACGTCGCGTACGAGCACGTCTCCGGATTCACGCACCCGCAATTCATCAGCGCGTGGCACAACGGACATCCATCGCCGACGACCAGCATCGTTTCGATACCACCAGCGCCCAGCAGATTCGAGATCAATGCGTTGTGCGCCATCATCAACGGGTCGAACTCGTTCTCGACCAGGCGTCGCGCGGCTTCCTCGCCATCGCCGCTCACAAACACCATGAGCCCACGCTCCGTTAGCGCGGTGCGCAGCTGCGACCAGTGCTCGGTGCAGAAGCGCATCGCCCTGAGCTACTCGAAGACGCAGAGCAGGTCGCCGTGCGACATGATGACCAGCTTCTGGCCCTCCACCTCAACCTCGGCGCCAGCGTACTTGCCGAAGAGCACCTTGTCGCCGACCTTCACGTCACGCGGCTCGCGCGCGGTAGCACTATCGCCGCCCTTGAGCAGTGGCCCCGGGCCGACCGCAACGACGGTACCGCGCGACGGCTTCTCCTTACCGCTGTCCGGAATGAAGATGCCGCCGGCACTCTTCTCCTCGGCATCATCGCGCTTCACCACCACCCGGTCTGTCGTCGGTCGGATCACGTTGCCTCCAGTGCTCTCGCGAGCGCTACAAACGCCTGTCGCACGAACTGCTGCCCGCCGGGCGTAGCACCAGCGCTACGCGGTGCCAGCTGCACGATGCCGTAGGCGATCTGCTCCGGCGTGTAGCGCCCGATGACCTGCTTGAGCACCTCCGCCGGATACTTCGACATCACCTTCTGCACGAACTCCTCCGGTTCGTCTGCCTGCATCACGCTCTCGTGCACGAACTTCGCGAGCATGCCGAGCCCGGTCTTCTCCTGCTCGGTCAGCGCCGGCCCCTGCGGCTGTGGCGCCGCCTGCGGCTGCTGGTCCTGAGGCTGCGGCGGCGGTGTCACCACCGTCCGACCACGTGGCGCTCTCGGAGCCTCTTCCTGCACCGGGGCTGCCTCCTCATCGTCGTCCTCCCACGGCGCCTTCTGCTTCGCGAGCGGCGCCGAGCCGTACTTCGAGCTGGCCAGGTTCGGAACGACCGAGCGACCATGGCCGGTGTCCTTCTTGCGCCTGCCCGCTGCAGCACCGCCTGCCATGGGCGCCATCCCGCGAGTCCGCGTCCCTCCGCGTTGCTGCTGCTCCGCCATGTACTGCTCGAACTGAGCCCGCGGCGCGAGACGCAGTCCCTGTGGCGTGTTGACGACCACCATCTCGCCCTGTGGCGTCTGCACGATCTGGCCCGGCTGCAGTGGCTGCTGCTGCTGAGGTGCCTGCTGTTGCTGCTGCTGGTCTCCGCCGCTCTTGCCAGAGAAAATGTTGCCGATGGTCTGCAGGATGTCCGGCAGCTTGTCGCCGACCTCCTGCATCGCGATGGCCTTCCAGTCGCCGCCGGACTCCGGTGGTGTGATACCGCCGGAACCACCGGCGCCGGGCTCGCTCCCGACGATGGCCTCCTTCAGCTCCCGCGCCCGAGTGATCTGCGTCAGAGGATCATTCTGCTCGTTGACGCGCGTCTTGGCCTCGCGCAGCTCTTCCTTGAGCCGATCGATGTCCCCCTGGAGCGTCAGGGCCCTCGACTCGTAGCCGCTGATGGTCGTCGAGTGGCGCGCATCCCAGCTCGTGTCGATCATCTGCTTCTGGTTCTCCATCCGGTCTTTCCACTGGATGTCGCGTTCATCGAGCTGCTTGCGCGCAAGCTCCTGGTCTCGTCGCCGCTCCTCACGCTCGGTCTTGAGCTGGTCCTCCGCACGCTCCTCGCGGCGCTTCGCCGACTCCCTCTCGGACTCCAGCTGACGTCGCGCCGAATCCTTCTCTGCTTCGATGTCACGGCGACCGGCTTCGCGCAGAGACGCCAGCTCCGACTGATGTGCCTGACGCATCGCATCGACCGAGGCCTGATGTTGCGTCTGCACGGTGCTCATCGCCAGGGCGTTCTGCTCCGCCATACGCTTCAGCTCTTCACCATGCTTCGTCATCATGCTCTCGACCATGCGCTCAGAAGCCGCGGCAGCGACCTGAGCACCGCCACCGCTGAACTGAGGCATCGACAGCAGTTCCTTCATCTCCGCAGTCGTGCTCGGCCTGCTCTGTGCTTCCATGCGCATCTCCTCGATCTTCTGTTCGAGCACAGCGAACCTCGTCCGCTCCGCGCTCAGCTGCTGCGCCAGATTCTCCCGCTCGGTCTGCGACAAGCGCTTCTCAGCGGCGATCAGCTCGTCGGCACGGCGCCGCTCTGCCTCGACAACAGGCTGCACGCCGGCCTGGCCCGTCGTCGCTTCCTTCTCGGCACGGTCTTCCATACGCCGACGTTCGTCGCGCTCGCCCTTCACGATGTCGGTCATCGCGCCGAGCACGACCTCGGTGATCTTCGGATGCTCACCGGCCGGCACAGCCATCGGCGGTGGCATCGCACCGTAATCGGCTTCACGTCCCTGCCGTGCCTGCATCGCCTTCGGCATGCGATCGTAGTTCGGCTCGCCCGGATAGTTGATCGTGATTCCGTCGTAATGCTTCGGCACCTGCGAGTTCTTCGGGTTCGGACCCATGATCGCGATACGATACGTACCACCACCGTACTCGCTCTGCAGAAGCTCATTCGAGAGCGGCTGGTCCCAGGAATCGTAGAACCCGTCCGCCTTGACACCGCCGGGGAACACCTTCGGCCACGATCTGGAGACCCAGGCCTTGAACTCCGGGTCCTGACCGATGTTGTACTTCGCCATGAGATCGCCGAGCGTCTTCTCGTTCTCGACGACCTCCGGCAAATCTTTCGGCACCATGTCGCGTGCCTCTCGCTCCTCTGCCGTGATCGAGCGACCCTCGGCGGCAGCTCTCTCTGCCTTCGACACCGCCGCACCACGCAGCTTTCGCTTCTTCGGCTCCGGCTCCGGCCGTTCGTTAGCCGGTTCCCGGTCCTCGCCAGGTTCCACGTCGCGCGGTGGCTCCTCGTCCGGCTCCGGCTCGTCCTCCTCCTCAGCACGGGCTGTACGAGCAGCCGCTGCCACGATACGGTCCACCTCGCTCGACGCCGGCTCCTCGATCTCGACCTCCGGCATCACGGCGTCTCCGCAGGCGGCTCGACCGGCTCTTCCTTCTCCGGCTCCGGCTTCTTCCCGGGCTTCTCGGGCTCGTCAGCATCGTTGTCGTCGTCATCATCCGGCGGTCGCGACGTTTCGTCATCGTCGCCCAAGAACTTGTTCACCGCGTTGGCGATCTCGACGCAGCGATTGAACGACTCGTGCGCCTCCTTGTCCTCCGGAAGCTTCTTCTCCAGCACCCCGGCGAGCCCAACGAGCGCTTGCAGCATGTCGTCGTTCATCTTCGAGAGTTCGTCAGCGTCGTCCTCGTCGAGACCACCGCTGCCGCTGCCGCGATCGTCGTCCTCCAGGTCTCGGACGCGCCGTCGCAGCTTCTTCAGGTCCTCGGCGCTCGACGCCGCGAGATTGAACGCGTCGAGATAGCCGACCGTGAGAAGCACGATCGTCTTCTCCAGGTAGGTGAAGAGATGGGTCCCGATAAAGGCGCGAAGCTGCCCCAGATCTTTCGCGAACGCGGCGTTACGCATGAGCGTCTTCTTGCCGTTGCGGATCTCCGCAATGAAGTGCGCAACGTCCGGCGGAAGCTCGACCGCGTCCATATCGAACTCCGGAACCGACTCCCCGCCACCCTCTTCGTTGTCGCTCATTTTCTTCCAGCGCAAAAGCGCTGCTCCATGGTTTGGTTGCAGGTTACTGGCATACATGGCATGCGGTAAGCGTGCTGCGAGGCTTCCTTTACCGCTTCTACCCGACGCACGAGCAAGAGGCTCTGCTGCGTCGCACGATCGGCTGCGTGCGTCTGGTCTACAACAAGGGCCTGCACGCTCGATCCGAAGCGTGGACGACGGGCAAGAAGTCGCTCAGCTACACCCAACAGAGCGCCATGCTCACCGAGTGGAAGCGGTCGCCGGAGTTGGCCTTCCTGAACGAGGTGTCGAGCGTCCCGCTTCAGCAGACGCTGAGGCATCTCCAGCGCGCGTACGGCAACTTCTTCGCCAAGCGTACGACGTACCCGAGTTTCAAGCGCAAGCGCAACGGCGGCAGTGCGGAGTTCACGCGCTCGGCATTCCGTTTCGTTGGCGGTCAGCTCACGGTCGCTAAGATGGACGCGCCGCTCGATATTCGCTGGAGCCGCCCATTGCCGAAGAACGTTCAGCCGTCGACTGTCACCGTGAGCTTCGACACTGCCGGGCGCTGGCACATCTCGCTTCTCTGCGAGGATGCGAGCGTCAAAAAGTTGTCGCGAACGAAGACGGCAGTCGGCATCGACCTGGGCATTACGTCGCTCGTCACGCTCTCGACCGGCGAGAAGATTAAGAACCCGCGGCATGATGACCGCGAGCTGAAGCGCAAGAAGCTCTTGTCGCGACAGCTCGCTCGCAAACAGAAAGGATCTCGGAACAGAGACCACGCCAGACAGAAGCTTGCGCGGCTGCATGCGCGCGTGACGGACCGGCGTAGGGACCATCTCCACAAGCTGAGCACTCGGCTCGTTCGCGAAAACCAAGCGATCGTCGTCGAGGACCTCAACGTCCGTGGAATGGTCCGCAACCGGCCGCTGGCACGCGCCATCTCCGACGCAGGATGGTCGGCGTTCGTGGACATGCTCGAATACAAGGCTGCCTGGTACGGGCGCGACTTCGTCAAGGTCGACCGCTTCTACCCAAGCAGCAAGACATGCAACGCGTGCGGTCACGTCGTCGAGCGGATGCCGCTCAGCGTGCGCCACTGGACATGCCCAGCCTGCAAGGCAGAGCACGACCGCGACGTGAACGCCGCACGTAACATTCTGGCCGCGGGACTCGCGGTGTCTGCCTGTGGACCTGGTGTCAGTCAACGCGTTCTCCGGAATGCGGTGCAGTCGGGGTTGAAGCAGGAAAGCTTGGTCGTGAGGCCGGCAATCCCAGGTCAACATGTTGTCGAGCATCCGTAACTGTCACGTGTCGAACGAGCCGCTCTCTTCAGTGACCTCGGTTGCGATGCGCTTCTGCTCGGCTTCGAAGTCCGCGATGACCTTCGCCGAGCGCGAGTCCTGCGGCACGCGCGCCGTGCATCCGTAGATGTTGCCGGTGATCTCGAACAACTCAGCGGCCACCGACAGCCGCTTGCAGAACCGGCGGATGCGCCGCATCTCCGCGAAGCCCTTTGCCTGGCCCTCGGCGGGAAGCACGAGCGCCACGTAGTGTTCGCAGATCTGCCGCGCGGGCCGCTCGATACCATTGAACGACGAGGCACCCGCCGCGGTGCACACGAGCGCGTCGTCGGTCAGCCAGTCACCGGGCAGGTCGGGCTTGTCGCCGCCCATGAGCGGCATGCCGTCGGGCGCACGGCCGACGGTCATCTCCGCCGGCTCGTAGTACTTCGACGGGTCCACCTGCATCGGGCCTTGATCTGGCCGTTCGAGCGGCTTCGCTGCGTCGGGATCTTCGTCCGCGTCCGGACGTAGCTCGTTTTTCGGTTCCTCTGCGCCCATGGAGGCGGACAGTAACCGCACGGCACGGCGAACGCAATGGCCAGGTTATTATGAGCGGTCATCAGCGCACTTCGAGTCCCAGTATGGACCCGCTTTTGGCCCATTCCTGGCCCAGTCTTTTTAGGCCCCCGGACTCGTCGCACTAGCTCGGCACCCAGCTTCAAGCTGGGCTCCGACCCACCGGTCGGGCCGCGCGGCGGTCGGCGCCGGCACGCTCCCGGCAACTCGGAACGCCGGCCCACGCGCCGGAACGCGTCAGATCGAGCACCAGCGACCGCGCCCGACGACCGCGAGAGCCGCGGGAGCCGCGCGGACGAGCCCGAGGCGACCGGCAGCCGCGCCGCGCCGCAGCCCCCGGCACCGGGCCCCGACCGGAGCGAGCCCCGCCGGCCCCTGCCGGCTCCCGGCGAGCCCTGCCGCGGTGCGTCAAAAGCCGTTACAGCGCTTTCTTGATACATAGCGGAATCATTGAGCTTTTCATACGTAGTAGCACCACGTGACGATATGCGTTGCCGGCGCCAGGCTGCCCCCAGCGGCCCGCGGCCCGGCCCCGGCCCGGCTGTCCGGACTAACCGTTAGCGGCCCGTACGGCGATTCGGACGGTTCCAGGATCCGGGCCGTTTCGGGCCGGCGGCACGGGGTGTGCTACGCGCGCGATTCCGCTACAGCCGGAACCTGGCGGCGCCCAGGGGCCTTTCTCGCGGCCCCCCCCTTGCGCGCGCCAACGGCATGGTTAGGTTGACTCTGCCGTCGGGAACGTCCCGCCGGTCTCCCGGACGGGGCCCACAAGCCCTGCGCGGGTGAGGGCGCCCCGGTCACCGGGGTGCCGGCAGTGGATGGTCCGATCCTCACTGACCCGGGGGGTGCGCGCGTGATGCGCGTACCGACGCCACCGTGCCCGCCGCTGTTTGGACGGGGACTAGTCACGGGCGAGCGCTTGGGTGCAGCGGGAGCCCCGATGCCGGCGCCTCTGATACGACCGGGTGGTCCGCCGGGGCCCGCGGGTCCGGCAGATCGTGCCCGGTTCAGTCCGTCAGTCCTGCTCCGCTCCGCGCGTCACCACGAGTGACCGACGACGAGTGCCGACAGCTGCCCGCTGCTTCCGTCCTGCGCGACGGCGTCAGCGTGGAGGTGTCGACCATGCCCTACGACGCGCGACCCGTCACGATCACGGACGACGCCTGGCCCCGGATCGCGAGCGCCGAGTGGCACTCGGGCGCGATCGAGTGCCAGGCGAACGAGACGGCCTACGTCCGGGTTCGCCAGCACGAGGACGGCCGCACCCTCGTGTATGGCGTGCGCGAGCGCGGCCCGGGCGGCATGCCCGCTGGCTACCGCGGCACGAGCGCAGGCTACCTGCTCGCGGCCAGCCACGTACCCGGCGACGGCCCCGACGCCGGGCGGTCGCGTCCGACCGCGGACGAGGACGTGGTCCGCGCGATCCGCCGCGTGGCCGGCGCGATCGGCATGGAGCGACTCGGGTCAGAGTGCATCGGAGACCTGCCGGCAGAGACGCTCTAGCCCGCCCCTCGGCCACGCGCTATCGGCCCACGTCGATAGCGCGTCACGGAGGTACGAGCATGACGACCACGACCACGCGAGAGTACCGCTGCACGCGTGACGCACCGTACACGGCCCCGACGTGCGAGGGCCACACCGACCGCAAGTGCCGACAGGGGCACTACGTCCAGGCCGCAAGCGCGACCGAGGCGCTCCAGACCATGGCCAGGGACTTCCCCGCGGACGTCGCCGACGGCCACGGGTTCACGGCCCACCGCTGGATCGGCTGCTCGGAGGTGTCCGCCGTCGAGGAGGCCGCGCTCGACTCCCCCGCGCTCCCGCGACCGCCGCACGCCCCCGAGTCGTGCGCCGCGTGCCGGGCCGGCGTCTGCCAGGGCTGACCACTACCGGGGCCGCCTGTCGCGTGACGGGCGGCCCAGGGAGGTGTCACCGTGACGAACGAGACGAAGACCGTGCTGCGTCAGACCCTGGTCGCGCTCGAAGCCCGCGCGGCCGAGCAGATGGAAGCGTGGGGCCGTACGTGCGCCGCCGACAACGAGGAGGCGCAGGCTGGCGGCAAGGGTGCGATGCGCCGCAAGCTCAACGCTGCGCGTGCGGACGGGCAGCGCGGCGCCCACACCGAGCACGTGGCTCGCCTGCGGACGCTGATCCGCCGGCTCGACAGCGACCCCGAGGCATTCGACCCGGCCCTGCTCATCAACGTGCTCGCCGGCCGGGCCTAACTGTCAGACGCGACCACCCTGCGGCGTCTACCTACCATGAGCGACACCCACCACACCGACCGAACCCACCACACCGACCGAACCGAGCCCGCCGAACGCGGGCACGTCGAGCCCCGCCACCGCTCGCACCACATCGCACACCGGCAGTGGCCAGCGTGCCAGTGCGCCGACTGCAGCGAGGCCCGCGAGCGGACCGCTGCGGAGCACGCCGTCGAGGACGCCCTAGAGCGAGCGCTAGCCCGGCTCGCGAGCCCCGAGTACCGCGACTGCCCGCACTGCGACGTGGCCCGCGGCGACGACTGGGACGACTACCGCGACGACCTGGACCGGCACCCGTGCGAGCAGATCGAGGCCCAGGTCGACGAGGCTATCGCGGCCCGCGATGAGCTACACGCACCCCCGGTCGGACGACAATCGTAGGCGGCCCCCTTGACTCTCACACGAGCGACCTTATCTGTACTTTCGACGTACGCGCCGGACATGGCGAGATACCACCTACTCACCCTACCCACCCCACGGAGACCACCATGACCCTCTATCGACTCATCGTCCTCGGCCGCGACGGCATGTACACCTACGGCACTCTTGCCGCGACCCCCGCGCTCGCCCGCCTCGCGCCGGGGCACCTGATCCGGCGCCGCGACGGCGTGCTGCAGCGACTCGGCATCACGCAGTCCGAGACGTGCGGCACGTGGACCGACAGCGCGGGCAACTCGCACACACGCTACACCGCCAGCATCCTCGTCGAGGCAGAGGATCGACCGGGCCAATGGACGATCGGCGCGGCCGCCGAGGTGTCCTCGTGAGCGCGCACGTGACAATCGCGGTGCCTGCTCGCCGTTACGGTGACGAGGACGACAGTCTCGCGGCCGCCGCCGCTGACGTGGCAGCACGTCTCGGGGGGCTCGAGTACAGCATGGCGGCGCGCTGGGAGACCGAGGAGCGCGAGCACATCCTGCTCGATATCCCGGCGGATCGAGCGCCTGCTCACGTGCGAGGCGAGCGACGACTGGCCCGGGTACGCGCAGAGCCCGATCGCTCTGGACGTGACCGCTCGACTTCGGGGACGGCACGGAGCACGCAGCATGACGCGAGGCGCAACCCTGCGACCGCTGCGACTCCCCCGACTCGACCGCACGCGACCTGACCTAGAATGCAACCGAAGGAGAAGCGAACCATGATTATCAAACTCGCATTTCAGGGAGACGTCTGTTTCCGCCGCGTCGAGACCGTGCCGACGAAGGCGGTGGCTCAGCCGCGCGTCGCGGGCCGCATCGTCGTCGCGCACTCGGAGACGGGGCATGATCACTACCTCGACACGATCGGCGTCGAGGCGTTCCAGGAGCCGGATCGCCCGATGGTCTGCTACTTGCGCTCGACCGTGCCGGCCGAGGTGAAGCACGCGCGGGCATGGGACACGCACGCGCCGCTACTGCTCGCGCCAGGGATCTGGGAGGTGCGCCGCGAGCGCGAGTACACGCCAGCTGGTTTCCGGCGCGTGGAGGACTGAGGTGGCGAAACTCTATTCATTCGACGACCATCCCGAGCACAAAGCGCGTCTTGGTGAGTGGCGCGACAGGTGGGTCGCAGTCGCGCTCCACGCCGCACCGCAGACCGACGAGGACCGCGACGCGTGCCGAGCCGCCATGCGATGCGTGTACGCGGCGGTGAAACTCGCGCCCGTGCCGGAGCACCGCGGGGTGTTCTGCGCGGGCCCGATGAGCGGCGCAATTGCAGCTGTCATCGCGTCGTGTGTGTGGTGGCTGCGCGAGCATCCCGAACAGCACGCCGCGCTGTTCGGCCGGGCGCTGAACGAGGCGGATCTGTTGGCGGCGATTCCGGCCGCAGCGCATCGCGCGGTCTGCGCGGCGATGGGAGCGCCGATGCCGCCGCTACCCGAGATCACGCGCGACGCCACGCGCGACGCCACGGACGCCGCCGCGCGCGCCGCCACGCGCGCCGCCACGCGCGACGCCACGGACGCCGCCACGTACGCCGCCACGGACGCCGCCACGTACGCCGCCACGTACGCCGCCACGCGCGCCGCCACGCGCGCCGCCACGCGCGCCGCCACGCGCGCCGCCACGGACGACGCCACGACCGACGCCACGCGCGACGCCACGGACGCCGCCACGAGCGCCGCCACGCGCGACGCCACGCGCGACGCCACGGACGACGCCACGTACGCCGCCACGCGCGACGCCACGGACGCCGCCACGTACGCCGCCACGTACGCCGCCACGTACG
>Ga0214473_10002775_pt1 | contig 21430 bp, 21 predicted proteins | sample RVTome_7_FD_203509 | JGI IMG/M metagenome (GOLD analysis project Ga0214473, IMG submission 203509) | Soil microbial communities from uranium-contaminated site in the Upper Colorado River Basin, Wyoming, United States - RVT98D197 | ecosystem: Environmental > Terrestrial > Soil > Contaminated >... | reverse complement strand
CGGCTCCTGCCGGCGGCGAGCCGGCCAGCCGCGACCGACCCGGTGGCCCCCTCCGCTCCCAGGTTCCACGAGATTCCCCGCTTGCCGGTCGGCGCCCTTTCCGCTACATACCCACGCCCCTCCTATTTCCGGAGGGGACGAGAGGTTCCCATGAAGCCCGGCATCCACCCCAAGTACGAAGCGGCGACGATCAGCTGTGCCTGCGGAGTGTCATACGAGACGCGGTCCACGCGGGGCTCCTTCGCCGTCGACATCTGCGGCCAGTGCCACCCCTTCTACACCGGCCGCCAGAAGATCATGGACACCGCAGGTCGCGTCGAGCGGTTCCGCCGCAAGTACGCGAACGTCGGCAAGAAGGCCGCCCCCCCGGAATGATCGGGGAGCACCGGCTCGCGTGCCCGCCGCCGTGACCACTCCACGCGGTGCGGCTACACTGCCTCGAACATGGCCGACAAGAAGCCCTACATCGGAGGTCAGGCGGTCATCGAGGGCGTGATGATGCGCGCTCCCGGCTGTATGTCGGTCGCCGTCCGCAGGCCCGATGGCTCCATCGCCGTGAGAGAAGGTCCCTTCCGGTCCGCCCTCGCGCAAGCCCGACTGTGGAAGATCGTCGGTTTCCGGGGCGTGGCCACCCTGGTGGAATCGCTGCGCATCGGCTTTCGCGCTCTCCAGTTCTCCGCGGAACAGCAGATGACCGAACAGGAGAAGGCGGACGCCAAGGGCGCGGGCAAGCTCACGATGCTCCTGTCCACGGTGTTCGCGATCGGCCTCTTCATCGCACTGCCCCAGCTGCTCGCGGTCGGGTCGGCCAGCCTCTTCGGGTTCGACTTCGCGATGCAGGACGCGCGCTTCCACCTGGTGATCGGCGGATTCAAGCTCCTGATCCTGCTCGGCTACCTGCTGGCGATCAGCCGCGTCGCCGAGATCAAACGGTTCTTCGAGTACCACGGGGCCGAGCACAAGACGATCTTCGCCTACGAAGCCGGTCTTCCCCTCACGCTCGAGAACGTCCGTCGACAGAGCACGCTCCACCCGCGCTGCGGCACAACGTTCCTCGTGGTGGTCGTCGTCTTCTCGATCGTCATCGGATCGGTGGCCACGCCGCTGCTGCTGCCCAATGCCCAGGGAGCCCTCGGACAGGTGCAGGTCCTCGCGCTGCGCATCGGCCTGCTGCCATTGATCGCCGCCCTGTCGTTCGAGTTCCAGCGGTTCACGGCACGCTACTGCACCAGGGGGCCCATGCGCGTGATCCTGTGGCCCGGATTCCTCTTTCAACGCATCACGACCCGCGAACCGGATGACGCCCAGCTCGAGGTCGCCATCGCCGCCATGGAGACAGCCATGTGGCGCGAGGGTGAGGGTGCCGATGCGGTGTCTGACCAGGAGCCGCTCGTGTTCCCCAGTTACAAAGCGTTCCAGGACGCCCTTCCTGACCTGAGGGACGGGGCAGTGGCGGACGCCGCCTGAGCGCCCATTTGCGGCCGCACGATGCTCCCGACTGAAAAGCTCGAAGAACTGGCGGGGCGGCACGCCGAGCTCGAGGAGATGCTCTGCCAGCCAGACGTGTTGGCGGACTCGAAACGGTATTCCGCGCTCTCCAAGGAGCGTGCCGAGCTCGGGGATGTGGTCGCCGCCTGGGGCGCGTTTCGCGAGGTCGAATGCCGGCTCGCGGAGGACCGTGTGGCGCTGAGGGATCCGGAGCTGCGCGAGCTTGCCCTCGAGGAGATCCCACAGCTCGAGGCGGAGCTCGAGACCCTCCAGGCGAAGCTGCAGCTGCTTCTCCTTCCGAGGGATCCCAACGACCAACGCAACACGATCCTCGAGATCCGCAGTGGCACGGGGGGCGAGGAGGCGGCCCTGTTCGCGGCGGACCTCTTTCGGATGTACTGCCGTCATGCCGAGCGCCGGGGATGGAAGGTCGAGCTCCTGTCCACGAGCGAGGCCGCGGCCGGCGGGCTCAAGGAGGTCGTGGCGCTCATCTCGGGGTCGCAGGTCTACGCCCAACTTCGCTTTGAAAGTGGAGTGCACCGGGTGCAGCGCGTCCCCACCACCGAGTCCCAGGGGAGAATCCACACATCGACGGCGACGGTGGCCGTGCTGCCCGAGGCCGACGAGGTGGACGTGCAGATCCGCGACGAGGATCTCCAGATCTCCATCGCCGCGTCGGGCGGGCCCGGCGGTCAGGGTGTGAACACCACCAACTCGGCGGTCCAGATCCTCCACAGGCCGTCGAACATCATCGTCAAGTGCCAGGACGAACGGTCGCAGATCAAGAACAAGGCCAAGGCGATGAAGGTGCTGCGCGCGCGTCTGCTCGAGCGGGAGCAGCAGGCGCAGGCTGACGCGATCAGCGCAGAGCGGCGAGGCATGGTCGGCACGGGAGAGCGGGCCGAGAAGATCCGAACCTACAACTTCCCGCAGAGCCGGCTGACCGATCATCGACTCCCGCTGACGCTCCACAAGCTCGGTCAGATCATGGACGGTGACCTCGACGAGGTGATCACCGCGCTCAGGACACACCATCAGGCGGAGCTATTGGGCCGCTGACGGATCCGTCCGCTGCCGCGCGGGGCGCGAGGATGCCGGCGGGATCGAGGCGCCGAGCCAGCCCCTCGACGGTCGGGCCATGATTCGATGCACCGACCCCGGCGCGCGCGACCTCGGCCAAGCCCTCGACCTCGGTGCCTCCGCGTTCGGCAGCCACCCGTCGCAGCACCGCGAGCCTCGCCTCGAGGAGCGCGCCCTCTCCGTGCACGGCGACGGTGAGGAGATGGGCCGTCCCGAGGGATTCGAGGGCCGTACCTGCCGGCCGGACTCCGCGGCCTCGTATCCAAGCCCTGGCCGCCTCGGCGTCCCGCCGGCTTGGGAAGCGATGGGTGACCGAAGTCGCGTGCAGTCTCCTACGCACCACGAGGTGTGCTCCGGTGATGATTCCAAAGCGCCCGCGGCCACCGACGAAGAGGCTAGCCAGGTCCGGCCCGACGGCGCGCCGCGGCGCCGGTCGCATGACGACGTCGCGCCCATTCGCCAAGACCACCTCGAGACCCGCCACCAGTTGGTCCACCGGATCGTCTGCGTGGTCGCGGGCCCCTGGTGCCCCGCGAGCGAGCCACACCCCGATGGAGTCCTCCGTGGGGCCCGTGCATGCGAGGCTCAGGTCGTGCTCCGCCAGCTCCGATTCCAGGGCGATGACCGAGATGCCGGCCTGCGCGTGAACGATCCTCGACGTGTCGTCGATGGTGATCACGTCGGTCATGCGTCGCAGGTCGATGCATATCGCCTGATCATCGGTCTCGTCGGCACCCGGCGTCGAGAGCCGTGCGCCCAGCTCTTGGGCGAGTCGCACCGCGACGGACAGCTCGCGCGTGCTGCGGGGCAGCACGCACGCCCGATCGTTCGCCTCCTGGAGTGCGCCCGGCAAGTGGCGGTGAAGGGCCGCGATGAGGCGATCACGGGTCACGATGCGCCCCGTCCTCCGGGCCGATGAGCACTCCTGGATTCAGGATCCAATCGGGATCCATCTCCCTCTTCAGGGCGCGCACGATGTCGAGCGCGGGTCCCTGCTCCTTACGCATCGCGGGAGCCTTTGACCGCCCCACGCCGTGGTGGTGCGACAGCGTTCCGCCGGTGCCGATCACGGCCGCCAGGGCGTCTCTCCACGCACGGTCATAGACGAGCAGTGCCTCGGCGTCGGACTTGGCGGACCCCGCGAAGGTGAAGTAGATCGACGCGCCGTCGGGATAGGCGTGGCTGAAGTGGGCCATCACGAAGACGTGCGGCGACAGGGCCTCGCGGACCGAGTAGTACATCGGCAGCAGCCTGGACCACGTGGAGGCGACCTCCATCGTGTCCGCGAATCCACCGGCGGCGAACACCGGTGACTGCCGGTAGCTCACGCTGTGGCGCCGGGCTAACCACCGTCGAGCGGGCTCTTCGCCCGAGCTCTTTCCGCCCGTCTCCGCGGCGATGCGTGTCGCCGCCGATGCTTCGGCTTCTGCGATGGAGGGAGCGTCCTCCCACACGAGCACCAGCAGGGTTCCGCCGAAGGACTCCTCTGGCAGCAACTCGACGAAGCGGTTGAGCAACCCTGGGCTCCTCAGGACGCGGTCGACCAGACGCGACGCGAGCCCCGGCCCGCGGTCACGTCGTCCCCGTCGGGGCGTGTGTTCTGCGCTGCGAGCATGGTGCTTGCGCCGGGCGAGCATCGAATCGAACGGGTCATAGAGGCGCGCGACGGCTGGTCTGAGATCGGCCTGGTAGATGCGCCGGACGCACTCGAGCCCCGCCTCGATCGAGGGAAAAGAGAACGAGGCGAACGTCCGACCCTGGGGGGCCGGTGCGATGCGCAGCGTCGCCTCCACCACCACCGCGAGCGTACCCTCGCTGCCGATCACGAGCGGGAGGAGCGCCGCATCCGGCCCATCCAAAGAAGGTGCGAGCACCTGACCGCGGCCATCGACGCAGGTCAGGCCGAGCACCATGTCCTCGATCTTCCCGTATCGACCGGAGCACTGACCCGCAGACCGACCCGCGACCCAGCCGCCGAGCGTCGAGCAGTAGATCGAGGAAGGGAAGTGCCCGAGCGTGAAACCTCGAGCTCCGAGGTCGTCCTCGAGGTGCTGTCCGATGATCCCCGCCTGCGCCTTTGCGACGAGGAGATCCGCGTCGACGTTGGTGATGCGGCGCAGACGTTTCAGATCGAGGACGATCGAGACCGGTTCGGGCTGAATGCCTCCGCACACGCCGCTGCCTGCCCCGTAGGGAACCACCGGAATCCCTCGAGCTCGTGCAAAGGAAATCGTCGCAGCGACGTGCTCGGTGTGCTCGGGCCACACGACGACGCTCGGCGGAGACGGTGCGGCGACTCCGCTGCGCGTCACGATCTGATTGCGCGGCCACAGGTCCCGCGCGTAAGCGACCCGGTCGGCCGGCCCGCTCGACACCCGAGCCCCGGGCAGCGCGGCCGCCAGATCGCGCGCGAGCGCTTCGCTCTCAGCGGTCCGTGAAAGCACCAACGAGGACGTACCACAGGCGGGCCGGAGCCCGCACGGGTAACCGTGCGCCGCTTCCGATCAGCCCGGTTGCGGCCTCGGCGGCGGGGGCCCCACCGTGTCCCCCGCCTCGGCGCCCGCAGCCCCCACGCGTCGGCTCAGCAGGGCGTGTATGGCCACGAAGGGGACCCGGGCGGGGCACGCTCTCTCGAGCGCCACCATCACCCCAGCGTCCAGCTCCTTCGCCCAGACTGCCAGGCCGGCGACGTCCGGCCGCGCGCGCGAGTGGGCCAGGAATAGATCGCTGGGTGCATGGACTCGCTGACGGTTGACAGCGGTGTAGGAGCCGAACCGGAGGTCGCATAGCCCGCACGCCAGGCAGCCTCCCATCCCATCCCAGGCCGTTCGCTCGGCCTCCGCGAAAGTCTCGAATCCGTCCGCCCAGGCATCCGGGACGCTTTCGTCCTCGACGCCCGCCTCCGGGTCGCCCACCCATCGGCGAAGGGGTCGGCTCAGAGCCGACCACGCACGGCGTACGAAGGGTCGCATGGTCCTCGTGTGGGTACTCGGTCGCGGATCGGCCATGCCCGGGAGCATCCTTGACTCGGGACGGCCTGGTCCTAGAGTACAGCCTCTCGCGCCCCCGAGGGGCATCCTGCCCATGCTTTCAGCATCCCGAGTGTCCGCCAAGCTGCCGACCGTAGCGCGCTACGCGGAGGCGGAGGTGCCCACCGAGTACGGGTCGTTTCGCGTCGTGGCGTACCGCGAGGCTGGCGTGCCCCAGGAGCACTGCGCCATCGTCCACGGCGACGTGAGCTCGGGGCAAGGCGTGCTCACGCGCGTCCACAGCGAATGTCTCACGGGTGAGGTATTGCACTCGCTCAAGTGCGACTGTCGTGAGCAACTCGACCTGGCGCTGCGCCGGATCGCGGAAGCCGAAGCGGGCCTGGTGCTGTACCTGCGTCAGGAAGGTCGGGGAATCGGGCTCGGCAACAAGCTCAGGGCCTACGCGCTGCAGGAGCAGGGATACGACACAGTGGACGCGAACACGAGGCTCGGCTTCGGTGCCGACGCGCGCAGCTATCAGGTGGCCTCGGCGATGCTGAGGGACCTCGGCGTGCGTTCGGTTCGGCTCCTGACGAACAACCCGTCGAAGGTCACGGCGCTCAGCGCCGACGGCATCGAAGTCATCGAGCGGGTCGACCACGTCGTGGCACCGAATCCGCACAACGTCGGATACCTCCGCACCAAGCGGGTGCGCATGGGGCACATGCTCGACATCGATCTGCCCTGCGACGCCGAGTAGGCGGCGCGCCGCGGAAACACTCGAGAATAGGCGGCTCGCTGGGGAGCCGCTCAAGACCACAGCAGCTTCACCGCTCGCGGCAGGTCCGTACGCGACAGCACTTCGCAACCCGAGCAGCGGAGCGGGAACCTGGCCCTCTCGCAAGAACGGCACTCCGCGATGATGGCGATGGTCGAAGCCAGCTCCTCGCGCAGGCGCCTGAGCTTGGTGATCTTCTGCTGCATGTCCGTGATCTGGCCTTCGAGGATGCGCGACATGCGCCCGGTCGCCTCGTCTGCCGTGCTGCAAGTGGACTTCAGGGCAAAGAGCGCGCGGATGTCGTTGAGGGATAGGCCCGCCTCCCTCAGATCCAGGATGAGCCGAAGCTTGAGCAACTCCGCGTGGGCGAACATGCGATGGCCGCCCTCGCTCCGCGCCTCGGGGGTGAGCAGGCCCGCCTCTTCGTAGAAACGAACCGTCCGCAGGGTGCTGTCCGCCAACCGGGCCATTTCGCCCGTCGTCAGGACTCGGGGCTCGTCGGCCCGCCCACCCCGCTCAGCCATGCCTGCCAGGTCCCTTCATGCGGTTCACCAAATACTCCAATGTCTTCGCGAGGTTTATATAGGAACCGCGTCCCCACCGTGTCAAGGCGGGGACCGCGAAGCAACCGGGACCGGGAGCCACCGATAAGACGCATGTGACACCCGTCGACTCGAGTCGGCCCAAAACCGAGGACCTACCATGACGACCATACGCAGCACCGATCCCGCATCCCCGGTCGATGTTCGCATCGAGAGCACCCGACCCCGCGTGACACCCCGCCCCGCAGCAGCGCGGTTTCGCGACACGCTCGACGTGGGCGTGGATTCCCTGCTCGCGGGTGTGGAGGGCGCTGCCGCCATGATCCCGGCAGGCAGTGTCGTGAGCGCGGCCATTCGGGGCGCCCGATCCGAGGGTGCGGCCGAGTCGGCTCGCGGCCCTGCGGCCTCGAGCGAGGCCGCCGGCATGGATCAGCTCCGCGCCGGAATGATGGACGACTCGATGCAGTACCTCCGGCTCCAGCAGCAGATGCAGGCCGAGAACCAGCGATTTACGACCCTCTCCAACGTCATGAAGGCGCGGCACGAGACGGCCAAGAACGCCATCAACAACATCCGTTGATCCCTGCCACAAAGCGGACCTAGTCGCTTGCGGGGCGCTCACCGATCTGGATATTCTGCGCGGAGGTCACCGATGAGCGCGCCGATCAAGCCACCCGGCGGTCCGCCAAAACCACCTCCGGACGAGATGGGGAAGGTGGGCGACGTCAGCGGCCCGGCAGGGTCCTCTGAGGCCTTCCGGAAGCACGTCGAGACCGCATCCCCGGTCGATGCACCCGCGCCCGCCGCACCCGGGTCCGAGGCCATCGAGGTCGCCCGGCGCCTCGCGACCGAGCTGCGCTCCGGACAGATCGACGCGACCGAGGCCGTTGAGCGATTGATCGAGCGGGCGATGGGGGGCGGCGCCGCGGCGTCGCTGCCTCCCGCCCGGCGCGCGGAGCTCGAAGCCTTCTTGCGACGCTCCCTGGCGGAGGATCCCACGCTCAGCGCCCTGACCGAGGATCTCGAACGTGGCAGCTGAGCGCATGCCAGCCAGGGTCTCGGTCGCGGCCGCCGGCCTGTTTGCCGCGCTCGTCCTCCAGGGGGCGGCGCCCATCGCCGTCCAGGGGCAGACGCAGCGGGTCTACATCGTCTCCCTCGCGGCGAATGACGACCTCGAGTCCGTGTCGGCGCGCGTCGGCGCAGCCGCCAGGGTGGCCCTGCGCCAGATCGAAGGTGTGGATTGGCAGGGGCCTGACCGGGCATTCCTCGGCTACAGCGAGTTCATGGTGGAGCGGATGGCCCGGGCGCGTGAGCGCCTGGCCGAGGGCCGCCAGGCCTACCTCGACCTGGACCTGGACCGCGCCATGGACCAGCTGGCGGGCGCAGTGGAGGACTTCGATGCGGGCGCAGGCGCGCTCGAAGATCCCGGCGATCTCGGCGAGGCCCTCCTCTACTTGAGCGCATCGCAAGCGGTCTCGGGACGGGCGCGGGATGCGCGCAGGACCTTCCAGAGGCTCCACGTGCAGATGCCCCACATCCAGCCCGACCCGAACCTGTTCAACCCCGACATCGTCCGCATGTACGAGCAGGCGGCGCCTCGCGATCGCAACAATCCCGCGGCCAGCATCACGATCGAAAGCGAGCCCGCGGGCGCCATTGCATACGTGGACTACGTGGCGCGCGGACGCACACCCTTGCGTGTCGACGGGCTCATGGCGGGTGTCCACAACGTTCGCGTCTCCCGGCCTGGTGCCGGCCCATTCGTTCAGCAACTCTCCCTGTCGAGGGGCGGAACCGAGCAGGTGAACGCGTTCCTCGAGGACCAGGAGGCCACCGCGGGGCTCGCCGATTCCGTCGGCTCCCTGATCACCGCGAGCATGGACGAGCTCGGTGGGCCCATCTCCGAGATCGCGCTGGCTCTGTCCCTCGACAAGGTGGGCATCATCCGTGTCTCTGCCGGCGAGGGTCCCGACCAGGTTCAGCTCGAGCTCTTCATGTTCGACGTGGGACGGGGTGTACGCATCCTGCGGATGCACGGGCCCGCCCCGGCCGCCATCGGAGAGCTCGAGGCATCGGTGCAGCGGCTCGTCGCCGGCGCCCTGCAGGCGGCCCTCAGCCCCCAGCAAGCCGGTGACGGAGGGGAGATCGTGATCGGCCCCGGGGGCGCAACGACGCAGCAACAGACCACCGGACCGACAAACGACGGTGAAGGAGGGTCCCTGCTCGAGAGCCCGTGGCTCTGGGTCGGGATCGGCGCCGCTGTCGTCTTGGGTGTCGTGCTGACCGTCGTGCTCGCGTCCTCCGGCGACGAGCTCGGTGCCCATCCTGGTGGGCAGGTCATCCTGGAGTTCTGATGGCGCCGACGGCCCGAGCCGAGCTGACGTTTGGAGCGCTCCGCCGCCGCGACGGAGGCGCCCAGTCCCCCGGGCGAGGATCACGTTGGCCGTGCATCGCCCTGCTTCTCATCGTCGTCGCCTGTCCATCAGGACGCGCCGCCGCCCAGTCTGGTGAAACGACCGTGTCCGCTGTCCTCGTCCCGGAGCAGGGAGCCGGGATGCCCGAGGTCGCGGTCGTCTCCATCGGGCTGCGGCGCGGGGTCGACACCGTGCAGGGGATGCGTTTCGTCCACGCCGCGGACGCCATGTCGCAACAGCGCATGAGCGACGAGGCGGCGCAGGCACTGGACGAGCTCGACGGTATCGCCGAGATGGTGCGTCGCGGAGATGCCGATGCCGCGAGCGCCAGCGTTGAGGGAGCGATTGCGGCCTTTGAGAACGATCTGGCGAATGTTGCGCGAGGTCAGCTCGTCGACGCGTACATGCTCCGGGCCCTGGCGGAATGCCAGCGTCGGCGACTGCGCGAGTGTCGCGAGGGGTTCGAGTACGTCGTGACCTTCCGCGAGGGCCAGGAATACGACGCAGAGCGCTATCCAGCGAGACACCAAGCACTCTTTGACGAGGTCCGGGACCGGCTCGTCGCCGATGGCGTGCGCGGCGCCGTCGAGATCGCAACCGAACCCGAGGGCGCGGAGGTGTTCGTCGACGGCCGCAGTCTCGGGGCGTCGCCGACGACTGCCGAGGGGCTGCTGGTCGGCATGCACTACGTCACCGTCAAAGCGGTCGGCTACGATAAGGTCGTCTCCCGCGTCGAGGTCAATCCGAGCTACCAGGAAACCGTCCATCTCGAGCTCGATCGCAGCGAGCGTGCGCTGCTGATGGAGCGGGATCTTCCCCGAATACGAAGTGAGATGGGTGCGGACCGCGCAGGGCCGTTCATACGGGGGCTCCGAGGCTACCTCTACACGCAACAGGTCATCGTGGGCGCCGTTCGACTCGCACCTGGAGGAAGCCTCGACGTTCAGCTCTTCCTCTACCATCTTCAGACCCGGCACCTGCTCTCGCAGAAGCACCGTGTGGTGCCGCCAGGATCCCCAGGAATCGTCGCCGTCGAGCAGATGGCCATCGAGCTCTACGAGGGCGTGGACATTCAGGGAACCATCGCTGCCCCGGTGGACGACCTCGACCTGGGCGAGTCCACACCGTTCTGGCAGAAGTGGTGGTTCTGGACTGCGGTGGGCGTCGTGGCAGCGAGCGGAGTCGCAGCCATCTTCTTCCTCGGCCAGACGGAGGGTCCTGCCGTCCCCGAGGGCTGGACCCGGGTCGGCATCGAGTACTGATGCGGGTCGGCTTTCTTCGGGCCGTGGCCCTCGTGATGGCCGTCGCGGCGTGTGACTGCCGCACGGAGTCGCCTCGACGTTCCAGGTCCGAACGCACGGCCGAGGAGGAGCGCGTCGTGACCCCGCGCGACGAGCCTGCCCCGGCCGCCTACTCACCCGAGCCTGCCGATGTGCCAGGCCCCCCACGTGCCCGACGTCACGTCGGCGCCATCGTGGCTGATGAGGAGTACTCGGGCACGGAGCCAGTCGCGGTGCGCAGACTGGTCTTCCGCGTGGTCCTTCGCCCCCCCCTCGTGCTCGGGAGCCCACCTGCCACGTTCAATGCCCCCGCGGCCGAGCTGCTCGTCGATGTCTCGGAGGATCGGCTCCACGCCCGTTTCGTCGGGCCAGGATGGCCCGTGGTGGCAGGGGCCGAGGTTCGGTTGCGCCGGGACCGCCCCGGTACCTACGTGTTCGACGCGCAGGGCGGCCATCCCCTGCCTCCGCGACGCCTCGCCTCTTGGTTTCAAGGGGGACCCGTGGGTCGGTGGCAGGCTGGGCTCGCCGTGCGTCCTGCTCCCCCAGGAGAGAGTGGGCCCGGAGAGCTCGTGTGTGCCCTGCTCGCGGAGCTGACGAACCAGGACTGGGACGGAGTCGTGCGCAGGTGCGCGCAGCGCGCCCCAGCGCTTTTCAGGCTCGGACCGTGGCGAGGAGAGCGGACCGCCGACGTGCCGGTGGAGCTACCGCGGTCCGCCATGCGGGCAGACGAACAGTCGCCCCCGAGCCCGCTCACGGGCGCCGAGAGCCGGGCCTTCCTCGAGCCGGTGCTGCTCTCGACGCTCGAGCCCGGGAGACCGTGGACTGCCACACCCGGCTCCGAGTCGCCGGGAGAAGGGCTGAGGGTCCGCAACGAGAGCCCTTCGCGTGCCGTCGTGCTGGTCCACGGCGTGGCCGTCGGCTGGGTCGACTCCGGTGCGACGGGTCTTTTCGTCGGGCTTCGCCCCGGCGAGCACACCGTGGCGGCCATGCGACCGCTGGGCTCGGCAGCCGCTGCGCCTCGCGCGCTCAACCTCCCAGGTGAGCTCGTACTACGTTGACTAGGGTCCTGCGGACCCGTCGACAGGTCTGTACCCGCGCAGCTCCTTGGACTGCGTCCACTCCGCTGTGCGCGGCTACAGGCATGTTGACTACGGCGAATCGGTGCGGGAGGCGACGACCTCGTGGGCGCGCTCGATGACCTCCCAGCACGCGACGAACGTGAAGTACTGGTCCAGGGGCACCTCGCCCAGGCGCTCGACGGCAGCCTGGACCTGTTGACTGTGCGCTGGCACCACCGACACATGTGCTTCCCAGCCGCCGGCATCCTCTCGTGAGATTACCTCCACGGCCATGCCCATCGGGTTGAATCGGAGGGCGCCTTGCGCGAAGACGAGCCGGAGCGAAGTCGGGTCGAGCTCGTCGCCCTCCCACAGGCCGTCCCTCAGGGTCCTGCGGACGACCTCTCCGAAGTAGGCCCCGCAGGCATGGACGAACAGGGCCATCACCTCCGCGTCCGCATCCTCGGGGATCGACCGGGCGTAGTGATCCAGCAACGGGAGCGTTTCCGGTGTGTAATCCGGCGCGACACCGACCGCGGCTTCGACGAAGCGGACGCAGGACTCCGCCAAAGCGGGCGGTGAGCTCGGCGAGCTCGAAGGAGACATGATGTCACTCTAGTCCCGGCAGGAATCGGGAGATAGAGCCGAGAGAGGGAGGCACCCCATTCCGGTATCCCCGCGAAATGTGGTACCTAACCACACGCGAGACAGGAGCAGGGATGCAACGGAGATCCAGGACCGACCCCACGGCGACGGCCCCGCAACGGGCCGCCGAAACGGAGGAGCCGCCCTATGAGGGTGACGCTGGACGGACCCGCCTCGACTGGGTGCATGTCACCATTCCCGGCGGCTACGTGAGGTCGATCAAGGTCTACAAGACGGTCAACATCGCGACGGACCCCCAACTGCGCGAGGCCGCCCTCCACGGTGCGCTGCACCGATTCGAGGGAGGCGAGGAGCTGGCGATCCCCTTCCTGTTCCACGATCCTCAGGCGCGCAAGTTCGCGCTGGTGCTCCCCGAGGTGCTGCGCCACGAGGAGCTCAAGGAGCGAGCACAGCTCCTCACGCGTCTCGCCGAGGACACGACGCACACCGTTCCCTCGTACGTGCACGAGGCCACCGTCGTCATCGGGCCACGCGAGCTCGAGCGCTACCTAGCTTCGGAGTCCCACGGAGCCATCGCCGAGCTCGCCAACCAAAGGGATCAGCTGAGCACAGACGCTCTGCGGCTCGCGGAGCGCGATCAAGACCTCGCCAGCCGGGAGCAGAATCTGACGAGGCGCTCGGACGCGCTCACCAAGCGCGAGCAGGACGCCGCCGCCAGGATGGCGGCCGTCACGAAGCGCGAGAAGCGTCTGGAGGCGCGTGCAGAGGAGGTGACGCGCCGCGAGGACGAGATCCGTCTTGTCAGTGAGCAACTCGAGGCCGCGGAGCGCGATCTCGCGATGCGACAGCAGGAGCTCGATGGGCGGGCGCTCGCAGTCCGACAGCGAGAGGAATCCGTCTCCGTCGCCTCCAAGAGGCCCCTCTCCAGTCCGCCGCCAGCCTCGAGGCCCCTGTCCCGTCCACCGTCCATGCAGGTAGAGGCCGTCCCCCTCAGCGACGAGGACGCCGGCAATGACGTCGAGGAAATAGACGACATCGACGAGCTCGAGGCCATCGGAGAACCCACGGATCTCGCGGCGTCGGTGGAGATGGTCGAGGATTCGGGGCCGCTGGTCGAAGCGGACGTCGAGGAGATCGTCGATGAGAACGACGTCGAGGAGATCGAGGACATCGAGGCCCTCCGGGAAGTGACCGGGGTGGGCACAGCCCCCGAGGCCACGACGGAGCAGAACCGGCTTGCAGAGGAGAAGACCTCCATCTCGACAGGAACGCTCGACGCGCCAGCCGCCTCCGCACCGGCGGAGTACCTCGGCAATCCGGAGCTCGAGATGGCCTTCGTGTTGACCGACCGCCTCTGGCTCTTCGCGAGGCTGGATGAAGGCATGGAAGACGCCTTCAATGGTCCGGACGTCGACCTGTTGACGCAGCTCGTCGTCGTGCAGGGCTATCCGGTCGTGATTCTGACGCTCGTTGAAGGCGAAGGGGGCGATCGGAGATCCCCCGCACGTCGTCTCGCCCTCGACCCGGAGCGGGCCGAGCACGCGACGGTCCTCGAGCGCCTCCGAAAGAGCTACGAGGCCACCGCGGTCTTGACGGGGATCAAGGGCGAGACCATTCGAACGATCCAGGTTTCGGCTCCGCGGCGCGTCAACGTGGCGATGGTCCTCGAACGCGTTCAACGCACGAAAGGAGCGGCGCGAATCGACGCGGCAACGGCCATGGAGCGCGCCCTCGCGGCGCCGCCTCCGATTCGCGAGTCGAGTCATCCGTTCCGGAGCGAGGAGCCGCCGCCTGTGGAAACGGCCCTCGGGGCGATGCAGGCCTTGGACAACCTCGCTGACTGGAGCACTCCCGAGCGACTGGATCGGGCGCTGCTCGCGCTCAGCATCCCCCGGGACGTCGTGGATGGCACAATGCGGCGCGTGCTCGACGATGCGGTTCGTTTCGGGATTGCCCTGTCACCGTCGTTGCTCGGTCGCGCCGTGTCACTCGGCGTGGCGGCCGAGCCTGGCGAAGTCGTCGCTCGCCAGCTGCAGCAGTTCGTCGCCACCGCGTCGACCGCTGACCGCGGGGGAATGAGCCCAGAGGCGAGCGCCGAGAACTGGGAGCGGCTGCTCGCAGCCGCCTCGGAGGCAGAGGTGCCCGTCGATGACGCCATCCACGAGATCGCCTGGGAGGCCATGAGTGCGCTGAAGGGCAAGGGAGGCGAGGGCCTCCCGGTCGTGGACGCCAGCGCGCTGCCGCAGATGGGTGGACCCGAGCTCGTCATGCTCCTCGACCACCCCAAGATCCGGCGAGCCGCTGCGCTCGAGCTGTGTCGCCGGAGCGATCCCGAGTACGCCGATCGGCTCTTCAAGGCCGTCCGCAAGATGGGGCGCTCCGAGGTCGTGCGCATCGTGCCCCGCATCCTCGACCTGGGCGAGAGCGCGGGCGACGCGCTGATCGATGGCCTGTCTGCGCGCAAGACTTTCGTCCGTCAGGTGTCCGCCCTGGCTCTCGGTCACCTGCGGCTGCGCAGAGCTGTCGTTCCGCTGGTGCACTTGCTCTCGAACGAGCCGAGCGGCGTCTGGCGTGAGGTTGCGCGTATCCTCGGCGAGTTCGGCACGGGCTCCCTCCGTGCCCTATCCCGGGGCCTCAAGGACCCCAAGGCCAGCAGCGAGCGGTTCGCCCTCGCGCTCGCACACCTCACCCAACACGGCTGCGAAGCGCAGGTACGGCAGCTGGCCGAGGGTGGGGACGAACGAATCCGAAACATGGTCAAGGACAGCATGACGTTACGTGATGTTGTCCAGGGGCAAAATCAGCAGGTCCGGGGGCACTCTCCGATAGAAGGGGGTGACCCCGTGTTGCAGTTCTCTCGCAGGTTTTACGAGGAATTGGCAGGTACAGCGCCCGACGTGGACCTGGCCGAGGCCTTGGAGTAGGGGTCCGTTGGACCCATGCCATGACATGACGTATCGTAACTCACGGGCCCCGAACCCCGAAGGGATGGACATCCCCTAGGCGGGGTTCTACAACGGTGCGAACGACGCTCGCCATGCGACTGGGCATATTCAGCGACGTACACGCGAACATCGAGGCCCTGTCGGCCGTGATGGATGCCTACCGGTCGGACGAGATCGACCGGTATTACTGCATTGGCGACGTGGTCGGGTACGGGGCGAGCCCCAACCAGTGCTGCGACGTCGTCCGAACGACCGCCGAGGTCACCATCCTCGGCAATCATGACGCCGCGGTCGCGGGCCGAATGGACTACTCGTACTACTATGAGGCGGCCCGTCACGCGCTCGACAAGCACGCCTCTGTTCTGTCGGACCAGAACATGGCTTGGCTCAAGTCCCTGCCCTACAAGTTCGAGGTTCCCGACGTTCCTTTGCACCTCTGTCACGGCTCGCCGCTGCGGCTCGAGGAGTTCGAGTACATCTTCGCGACCGAACAGGCACGCGAGTGCCTCTCGATCTGGGATGATCTGGCCGAGCTCACCCTCATCGGGCACTCGCACCTATGCAAGGTCTTCGCCCTCAAGCCAGGCGAGGTCGAGGAGCTACCGCCCAAGCGCTTCAAGTTGCGCAAGGGCTACAAGTACATCGTGAGCGTGGGCTCGGTGGGCCAGCCCCGCGACTACGACAACCGGGCAAGCTACACTGTGTTCGATACCGAAGAGCGCGAGTTCGACTTCAAGCGTGTCGAGTACGACATCGAGTCTGCCGCCACGAAGATCTTCGAGGAGAACCTCGAGCGCAACTTCGGCCATCGCCTCTTCATCGGAGTCTGAAGAGTCCCTTCTCGGGACCTCTCGAGCCACCTCTTCAGTCGATCTGGATCCAGCGCAGCAGCCCGGTCCAACAGTCCGCGCCGTCTGCGGTCGATCCGAACGGCGGACGCTGCATCTGACCCGGTTCGCATATGCGCGGTGCAAGCGGGGGGGGCAATGCGGCGGCGATCGCTTGATGGCGGGCCGCGTCGGCCGCGACCGCCAACGCCTTGAGGTGGACTCCGAAAGGCTCGAGGCGCTTGCCCAGCTCGTGCACGTTCGAGCACCGGTAGACCGATACGTTGCGCCAACCGGGGCTGGGCCGCAGGGCGGTGTCGCCCTCGTAGCTGGTAGCGAATCCGTCGCCTTCGAACAGCTCGCCCCGAACGGCGGCGACTCCCCGCCACTGGAGTTGGGCAGCGCCCTCGGCCGCCGGCAAGGGGCCTCGCGGTAGTGTGCTCCCAAGCGCCCCGAGAGACCTCGCTACCATCTGCGCGAAGGCAGGGATCTGAACGGAACCAGGCTCCACGAGGATCATGTGGAGAGACATGCAGCCGCGCTGGTCGTAGGCGGCCACGTCCAGCGCGACTTGCTCCGCCACGTCCGCAGCCATCTTGGGCTCAACGAGGGCCGATGACGGAACGAAGGCCGCTCCGAGACCGTGCCCGTGCGGAACGAAAAGGGCCGTGGAAGGAATCCGAGCGCGAACGTCGCGAATGGTGTCATCGTTTCCGTGGACGCCCACGACATCAGCCCGGGCGAAGAGCGCACGCTCGAGATCCAGAGTGCCCCCCGGAAAGGTCGTCACCTCCACGCACGCGCCCACATCAGGATCGGCCTTGCGTAGTGCGTCGCGAAGCAGGAGCGGCAGTGTGTCGTCGGCGGACGACGCCTTGGCGATCACAGGCACCCGCACCAAGAGGGGGACAATCATGGACGTGAGCGGCGCGGTGAAGACGTTCCCCGCGAGCACCACCGTCGCGAGTCTGGCGTGGGCGGCGACCAGGCCCGGCCGTGCCCGCGTGGCGAGCTCGGCCACAGCCTCCACGGCTTCCGGCGTCATGGACGCAGCCGCAGTGGACAGAGCCCAGTCTACCATCGGCCCGCTCAGTCCCGTCGTCGTTGGCAGGATCGATCTGGCCTCGGCGCCCACGCTTGACCCCGCGTCGCCGAAGGCTCGGGCGACCTCGGTGACGGCGGCGGCGATGCGCTCGATGCTCATGGACCGCAACGCGGAGCCGTGGTCGAGGAGCTCACCGATCTTGCCCTCGAGCTCGTCTCGTCCCGGGACCGCCCGGGTCACGATTGCGCCCCGAGCACGGCGTCCATCGTAAGCGAGCACCCGCGCGGCGTCGCCCCCGGGGCGCGTCCGAGAAGCTCCACCCCATCGGAGACCGCCCGCGCGAGATCAGCAGTCTGGATCGCGCATGCCGTGTCCAGATTGGCCAGATCATCGACACGGAGCACGCCGACCTCACCTGCTGGCACATGCACGAGCGTCTCGGGGTCCACCGGCACGGCCCGCACCCAACCCGGCGGACAGATTCGTCGGGGTCCCGCGTCGTCGCCCATCAGCGCGTCGCGCAGCGTGTTCTCGTACAGCTGGCTGCTCATCTCCGTCATCCCATACTCGGCGATCACGAGCTCCTCGGGCACTCCGAAGGTCGCGCACAGCAGCGCGCGCATCGCCTGCGGTGACAGCTCGCGGGAGCGGCCCTTGAACCCGCCAGTCTGCATGATTCGGCTCCGCGGCCGAAGCGCGAAGGTCCTGCCCGCGAGGCCATCGATCAAGTGGACGAAACCGAAGGAGGTTCCCAGCAAGGCGACGGGCTCACCCGCGGCGGTCGCTTCCTCGAGCGCTCCGATCACCGGGCTGAGGTCCAGTCGGTCGTCCCTCACGGCCCAAGTCGACCGGGTCGACCCGAACCAATCGGCGAAACGGTCGAGCATGTAGGACAGGGAAGACTCGGGCGCCTCGTGCACCGGCGGCGCCACGAGCACCAGTCGCATGCGCGGCAGATCCGGAAAGAGGGCGTGACGCGCGGCGGCGTGTGCGGCTCGATCGTACAGATCGAGCTCCCGCAAATGATGTGCTCCCCGCGGCGCAGCCGTCGTTCCGGAGGTGCGGAAGACGCGTGCGTCGAGCTCCGGGGGATGCGCTGCGACGCGAGCGAACCGAAACACTTCCGTCGGCAATGCCGGCAGATCGATCGCGCTGCCGTGGGCGGCCACGAGCTTCGCGTACGGCGGCACGCTGCGCGCCTGCCAGGCGAGCACGTCGCTGATCAGAAGGTCGCGCGCCGCGTCGTTCCTCGTCCCGTCGGCCAATCGGTCGATGAGCTCCACACAACGCTCCCGCAGCGCTCTGCGCGTCACCCGACTTCTCCGAGGATCGATGCCAACGAGTCGACGAAGCCATCGAGCAACGGCAGATCGACCATCAGGGGTGGGCTGATCTGGAGCACTTCCGCCGAGGGCCCAGCCGGCAGCACCAGGTAGCCGCGAGTCAGCAGCTCGTGCTGGACACGCAACGTCACCTCGCTCGCGCCGAGCTCGAGGCCGATCAGCAGCCCCTCGCCGCGAACCCGCCCGAGACGCGGGCTGCGCTCAGACAGGTCCTCGAGACGATGCCGTACGTGCTCGCCCGATGCCGAGGCGCGCGCCGCGAGATCCTCCTCCTCGACGATATCCAGGGCCGCCAACGCCGCAGCACAGCCAACCGGATGCCCGAAGAAAGTCCCTGTGTGGATGGCTTCCCCAGCCGGATCGCCCCACGCGGCCATCACCTCCGCTCGCCCGAGGCAGGCGCTCACCGGGTAGCCTCCACCGAGAGCCTTTCCCGCACACAGCAGATCCGGCACACACCCGTCCGCGACGCTGCGCCACAAACTGCCACAACGTCCCAGGCCGACGAGCACCTCGTCTGCCACGAGCAACGCACCGCGATCGCGGCACAGCTCTGCCAGCTCTGCCAGAAAGCCCGCAGGTGGGACGACGACACCGCCGCGACCCTGTATCGGTTCCACGATCACCAGGCCCGGATCGCGTTCCGGCCACGCAGCCCGGACGCGATCGATGGCTGCTCCGACCTCGCCGCCGTCGGGGAAAGGCGCGAAGGTCACATGCGGGTTGAGTTGCTCGAGGAAGGGTCGGCGAAACGCGTCCCCATACCCACACGCCGCAAGGGGCCCATGGGCGAGCCCGTGGTAGCCGCCATGGAAGGCCAGCACACCCGGTCTGCCGGTTGCGAGAAGGGCGGTCTTCAGTGCCGCCTCGACCGCGTCGGCACCGTTGAGGCCCAGGATCACGCGAGCGTCCGACCACGGGGCAAGGGACGCCAGGCGCTCGAGCAGCCGCACTTTGACATCCGACGGGTAGACGTCACCGAGGGCGTGCGGCAGGGTTCGGGCCTGTCGCTCGACGGCCTCGACGATCCGCGGGTGAGCGTGGCCGACGGCGGCGGCGCCGAAGCCTCCCGTGAGGTCCACGTAGATGTTCCCGTCGGCGTCCACGACGTTGGCGCCGCGCGCTTCGACCCACACGATGGGATCGCGCGGAGCGCCCGATCTTTCGGCGCGGCGAGCCCGGCGCGTCGTGAAGGCGGGACACTCCGTCCGTGCGAGGGTTTCCACCCACTGCGCCGAAGCGGGGCCGGGCGGCGGACAGCTCATCTGTGGCAGCCGGTGACCGAGGCCTTCCACAGGCTCGCTTGTGGACTCCCCGATGCGCGAGGTCAAGTCGGTGGCGTCTTGCTCGGCCCTCAGCGACGCCAGGGATAGAAGACGAGCGCCTCCTGCCTCGCAGTGCGAAGCAGCTCGGCATCGTCGAGCAGGACTACGTCGAGCGCAGCCGACTGCGCCGCCGCAGTCGACCGCACGCTGCTGATGATCTCGTTGACGCGCTGACGGAACGAGGGATCGACTCGCAAACCGATGGTCGGAACGGCCGCAGCCGGACCGCGAGCCACCGAGCACAGGGCCGCCCATTCGACCTCGGGATAGGTCCTCAGGCTCTCGACGAGCGCATCGAGGAGATGTTCGGGTGGCTCCGCGCTCAGCGGCGTCAGGGTGACGCTCGAGCCGCTGCCGAAGGTGGCGGAGACGGATCCCGGCGGTGGCGGCTCGGCCGTGCCGATCTCGGGCGCCTTGACCGTTCCCGGAGCGGGCGTGAGGCTGACAGCCGGCACGCTCCCGGGTTGGGGCGTCGGTCGGACGGCCTGCATCATGCTCGAGGACACCCTGCCCACGCCCGCGAAGGGGCCGCGCTCGTCGCTCCGTCCCTTCGGTGTGATCAGCGGCTCGACCTCGCTCATGGCGATCTCGAGGGAGTGGGCCGCGGTGATATCCACCACGATGAACTGCAGGTTCCGGGCGAGCGCATGCCTGAAGGCCTGACGGGCACCGATCTCCGTCGCCGACGGCTGGCCAGTGGGGTCGACCCATCCGTAGCGGCCGGACGCCTCCGCGAGCTCGTCAGGGTCGGTGAAGATCGGCAGGGCCGACTGCCCGTCGCTGCTCGTCAGGGTGCGGAAGCTCTCGGTATCGGGCGGCCACGTCGCCACGAAGATGGTGCGCTGGGCCAGAGCGATGATCGCGTCGATCTTGGCTTGGCCGCCTTCAGAGGCATCGGCGAGAAGACGCCGAAACGCCTCGCTCGCACGGTCGCGCGATCCCTGGCTCATCGGAGGAGAACCCCTCCGAACGATTGTCCCGCAAGCCTTCGGGGCCGGCAAACTTACTGCAAGCATGGGCCGGGCCGGTCGCTTGACACCCCCCCGGCGCCGGGTATCTTCCGGCGCTGCTATCGCCCAGGTAGCTCAGTTGGTAGAGCAGGGGACTGAAAATCCCTGTGTCGGCGGTTCAACTCCGTCCCTGGGCACCGCGGGTTCGCGGCTTTTCTGCGGCGTTCGCGAGCCGCGACGTTGCCCGGCAGGTCCGTCGTGTCCGTTGTGTCCAGCCGCTCCGGACACACTCAACGTCACACTCGGGGGGCCAGCCGCTGCTCCCATCTGGGGTAGCTGCGTCACGGCCTCCTGCTTCGCGGCATCCCCGATCCGCGTGTACACCTTCCGGCACGACGATTCGCACCTGCCGCAGTGCCGCGGGTCGCTCCAGATGTGCACGCAATCGTATGCGTCCTCGATCGGTAGGGTGGGGTGCGCGAGACAACATGTGTAGCTTCGAGCGCAACGCGGCCCAGGCCCACAGACGGGCCCCTCCCGCGTCTTGCACGAAGTTGCGACGGCCACGACCACGATGAGGAAGGACCACGCGCGCACTTGGGTGACCGTCCTGCAACAAGACCGGAGGCTCAAGCTCGTACGGAACGGCGTGGCGGGGGATTGCCTGGTTCTAGTCGACATGAACACGCTCTCGGACACCCGGAGGACGCTTAGGGCCCGCGAAGGAACGAGTCCACCGTCTGCGGCCGCGCACGCCGGGCGGCTCGCGGCTCTCGCCCT
>Ga0214473_10002774_pt1 | contig 21431 bp, 17 predicted proteins | sample RVTome_7_FD_203509 | JGI IMG/M metagenome (GOLD analysis project Ga0214473, IMG submission 203509) | Soil microbial communities from uranium-contaminated site in the Upper Colorado River Basin, Wyoming, United States - RVT98D197 | ecosystem: Environmental > Terrestrial > Soil > Contaminated >... | reverse complement strand
CCGACGCCGTCGCGCTGCCCCCGCTGCAGGCCGCGCTCAAGGTGCTGGGCGAGCCCGCCGTGGTCGAGACGTTCCACGTCCCGCACGGGGCCGAGGCCGCCGGCGGGGCGCGCGCGGTGGCGCGGCGACTGCTGGCCGAGCACAAGCCCACGCATCTGGTGGCCATCGAGCGCCCGGGCCGCGCCCGCGACGGCCACTATCGCAGCGCCCGCGGCCGGTCGCTCACCGAGTGGAACGGCGCGCTCGACGAGCTGTTCCTGGCCGCGCCCGCGCGCGTGGTCACCATCGGGGTGGGCGACGGCGGTAACGAGATCGGCATGGGCCGCGTGCATGCCCGCGTGGCCCGCGCCGGCCCGGTGTTCCGCCAAATCGCGTCCACGGTGAAGGTCAAGCACCTGGTCGTCGCCGGCGTGTCGAACTGGGGCGCCTACGGCATCGTGGCCGAGCTGGGCCGCCTCGCCGGTCGGCCCCTGCTGCACACCGCCGAAGAGGAGCAGGCCATGGTGCAGGCCTGCGCCGACGCGGGCGCCGTCGATGGCCTCACCCACCGCCGCGAGCCGACGGTGGACGGCTTGCCTTTGCCCGCCCACATCGGCATGCTTGAGCTGTTGCGAGTGCTGGAATCACCTCGTCGTACCGGAGGCCCGAGCGAATGAGCGCAGCCCAGTCGCGCGTGATCGAGACCTACCACGCCATGCATCCCAAGTCGGCCGCGCTCTACGAGCGCGCCCGGCACGTCATCCCCGGCGGCGTCACCCACGACGGCCGGCACATGAAGCCGTTCCCGGTCTACGTGGAGCGCGCGCGGGGCTCGCACAAGTGGGACGTGGACGGCCACGAGTACATCGACTACTGGATGGGCCACGGCGCGCTCTTCCTGGGCCACTGCCACCCCGCGGTGGTGAAGGCCATCCAGGAGCAGGCGGCGCGGGGCACCCACTTCGGCGCGAGCCACGAGCTGGAGGTGCGCTGGGCCGAGCTGATCACCAAGCTGATCCCCTCGGCGCAGATGGTGCGCTTCGCCATGTCGGGCACCGAGGCCACGCACCTGGCCCTGCGCATCGCCCGCGCCTACACCGGCCGAAACCGAGTGGTGAAGTTCCAGGGCCACTTCCACGGCTGGCACGATGGGGTCGTCGCCGCGGTGAACCCGCCCTACGACGTGCCCATGTCGGCCGGCGTGCCGGCTTCGGTCCTCGACCAGCTACTCATCTGCCCGCCCAACGACATCAAGGCGGTGGAGCTCATGCTCCAGCGCGGCGACGTGGCGGCGGTCATCCTGGAGCCGGCGGGTGGGCAGTCCGGCACCACGCCGACCATCCCCGGCTACCTCCAGGAGCTGCGCAGCCTCACCACGCGGCACAACGTGGTGTTGATCTTCGACGAGGTCATCACGGGCTTCCGCTATGCACCCGGCGGCGCCCAGGCCTACTTCGGCGTGACGCCCGACATGACCACGCTCGCCAAGATCGTGGCGGGCGGCCTGCCCGGCGCCGCCGTCGTCGGCAAGAAGGAGCTGCTGTCCATGATGGCCCACCGCGGCGAGCCGGTCTTCGACCGGAGCCAGCGCGTGGCCCAGAACGGCACCTTCAACTCCAACCCGGTCTGCGCCGCCGCCGCCATCGCCACGCTCGAGCTGGTCGCCGACGGCTCGCTCCACGCCCGCGCCAACAAGGCGGGCGACGAGCTGCGCGCGGGCCTGTCGGAGGCGATGAAGCGCGCCGGCGTCCCGGGCACCTGCTTCGGCGAGGCGTCGATCTTCCACGTCTCGTTCGAGGGCAAGCCGGGCCTGGCCGGCTTCGACCGCCCCCGCCGCGGCGACCTCTACCACCTCCTGCGCTGCGCCCTGCTCAACAACGGCGTGGACTGCGCCAGCCACCACGGCTGGATCTCCGCCGTCCACACCGACGCCGACGTCGAGCGCTCGATCGCGGCCCACGAAAAAGCCTTCCGCGAAATGGCCGCCGACGGTGTGTTCAAGGGGATGTGAGTGAGCTTCCCCTTCCCCCTCCCCCCTCCGGGGAGAGGGCAGGGTGAGGGGTGGTCTTCATGAGGGGGCAGTAGTGGACGACACCCAGCGCCGCGCCAAGCTCCAGGAGCTCTACGATCTGGCCCAGGGCTCAGAAGAGTTCGACGGCGGCATCACCTGGGAGCCCGACACGGAAGCCCTCGTGGTCGGCAACTGGGCCTTCTTCGCCATCGACGAGATCGGCGACCTGGCCCTGTCCTTCCACCTCGACTCCCACCCCGTGGCGGTGGCCCGCCTGACCCGCTTCCTGGTCCAGCACGACGTCCCCTTCGTGCTGCACGAAGCCTTCACGGTCGACGACGACGACCACATCGTCTTCGAATCCGACACGGGCGCCGACTTCGAGGACGGCAGGAAGCAGTAGCAGGTCCCCCTCTCCCCTCAAGGGAGAGGGCCGGGTGAGGGGCGGTTTCGACGTAGTTTCCAAGGGGTTCCGTAGACTCTCCCGCCCCGTTCTGCTATCCTCGAAAACTCGTGGTGGGCTGGTAGCTCAGTTGGTAGAGCACAGGACTGAAAATCCTGGTGTCGGCGGTTCAATCCCGTCCCAGCCCACCATTGTTTTCTTGCCTGCTGGCAACGACTTAGCGCGCTCAGCCCGGACCCGTCGCGCGCGCTGCGCACGGCTGACTCGAACGGTACTCGAACTGACGCGCTTCGTGCGGGTGGCCGTGGTCAGCGGGATGACGGGGGCCGTGGGCGTGTGGGCCTCGTGGAGGGTTTGGAGCTTCGCGGCCCCCTCTTTCAGCATTGCCTCGTCCACGATCGCGTAGCGCCGGTAGATGCTCTCCGTCTTGTGCCCGACCATCTTCATGGCCGTTGACCGGGGGACGCCCGCGAGCTCGAGGTTCCGAACGGCGGTCCGGCGGAAGTCGTGCGGAATGCGGCCCGACAGCCCGGCGGCCGTGCAGGCGGTCAGCCAGGCGCGACGGAAGGACTTGACCGGCCGGCCCGCCCGGTGGAACAGCCATGGAATAATCGTGCGGGTCGCCTTCTCAATCACCAGGGTGCGCGCGCGCTGGCGCTCCAGGACGGCCCGCAAGGCAGGCGTAAGCGGGAACTGTCGTCCCTCCGCATTCTTGGTCTCGCCCGGCTCCAGGCGCAGCCAGCCGCTCTGGAAGTCCACGTGGGCCCACTGCTGCGTCAGGAGCTCCGACTTCACGCGCCAGCCGGTGAGGGAGGCGACCGCGAACACGGGCTGGAGGTCGTCGGGGAGCTGGGCCAGCACGGCGTCGCACTCAGCGCGTTCGAAGAAGCCGGTGCGCGCATTGTGCTCCTGTAGGAGATCGATGAAGGGGCGGCGGACAATCCGGCCGGCGCGCTCCCCGAGCCGGAACATGCGTTTGAGCGCCGCGAGCTCTCGGTTGATGGTGGCGTTGGCGGCCTGCTGCTGTTGCCGGTGCCGGACATAGGCAAGCACCCGATCCGTCGAGATGGCCTGCGCCCGCCATCCGGTGAAGAACCCCTTCAGGTGGTCGACCGCGGCCTCGGCGCGGCCGAGGGACTTGCGGGCGTTGGCCCGGTACTCGTCGATCAGCAGGGTGGCAAGGTCGTCGAACCGCGTCTGGTCGGCGTCGGGCACGTACGTACCCTGGCGAATCTGGGCCTTCCAGTGCTCGAGCTGTTTGCTCGCAACAGCCCGCGAGGTGGTACGGGATGATCGCTTCAGAGGCTTACCGCCCACCCAGAGCTTCATCATCCAGGTGCGGCACACCTTGAGCTGGCCGGTCTTCTTGTTGCGGTACTTCTCCCGGAAGAGGGAGCCCGAGCCGCGTTCTCTCATGACCGGCTCCCCCTCGGCCTGGCGACGCCCCGGCGCTCATCGTCCCGCGCCGCCTCGACGCCAATCCCTTCATGCAGCGGGCGGCCGTGCTGCCACGGTCGGAGCATCGCGCAACTCCTTGACGAGGCCGGCAACATCATCCGGCAGGACAGGTGATGAGCAGTGCCACGGTGATCGCGCTCCGCTTCCTGATCGCCTGGCTCCCCGGTTCCTCTCCGGCTGTGGCTGTGCCGTGCCTGCCGGGATGATCGCGGTCGGCGTGGCCGGCACGATGGTCACCGGCGACCCTCTCTGGTTATCGCGCGCGGCCCGCGAGTGCGCCGCCTGCGTGATCGCGCAGCTCCAGCTCGCCCGCGGCCTTAGCGCGTTTCTCCCGCTCCGTCACTACTCGTTGTCGCCAGTCTTTTCTCGTTCGCTAGCACAGCGCAAGCATTGAGCCCATTCGAGGTCGATCACCAGAAATACGAAGCCCCCGGAAGTCTTATCTTCCGAGGGCTTATTTGGTTGCGGGGGCCCGCAATCACCGAAATCGACTCACCTCACCTTCGAAATGGATGTCGTCTAATTGCCGAGCTCCATCTCCTCTGGGCCCGTGGTTCCGGTGATCCCATCGCGTGGGAATTGGCTGGGAATGGACCTGGGAATCTCGTGGGAGAATGGGAATCGGACTGAATGAGCCACGACGGTCGGTAGCACCTTGGAGGCCCGTGGAGGCTCGCTCCGGTTCAGCTCAGCCGTTCCCCTTCAATCCAGCGACGTTGAACGTCGGGACGGGCTTGAGCAGTCCCTTGAGGGTGAGTGCCCCCACCTCCTCGCCGTCGATCAGCTCCTCGACGGCACCCACGACCCGGGGGGAGATGAGGATCTGACCCCCCTTGGCCTCGCCACAGAGGCGGGCGGCCAGGTTGGTCACTGTGCCGATGGCACCGTAGTCCCAACGCCCCTCGAAGCCAATCGCGCCGATGGTGGCGTAGCCCTGGGCGATCCCGACGCCGAGGGCCAGCTCGTGGCCCCGCTTGCGCCACCCGGCGCTGAGGTGCGCCACGCGATCGCGCATGGCGACCGCCATGCGGATCGCGCGCTCGGCGGGGTTCGCGACTGGCACCGGGTCGTTGAAGAAGATCATCATGCCGTCCCCGGTGAAACGCTCGAGCGTCCCCTCGTGCTCGAGGATCAGTCTCCCCATCTCGGCGTGGTACTCGCGGAGCACGCCCATCACCTCTTCCGGCTCGGCGGTCTCGGCGAAGGCGGTGAACCCCCGGAGGTCGAGGAACACGACCGTCACCTCTCTGCGGTGAGTCTTCAGCGGGTCGTCGGCACCGCCGGCCACGATGAGCTCGGCGAGCTGCGGCGAGAAGAAGCGCTTGAGGCGCCCGAGGCGCTCGACCTCGGCCACTTTCTCCTCGACGCGCTGCTCCAGCGTCCGGTTCCACTCGACGAGCTCGTCGCGGAGCCGCTTCTTCTCGAGGCAGGCGCCGATGCGGGCGCGGAGCAAGATCGGATTGAAGGGCTTCTGCAAGTAGTCCTCCGCCCCGAGCTCGACGCACCGGATCACGCTGTCGATCTCGTCCACGGCCGAGATCATGATCACCGGGATGTTGCGGAGCTGATCGTCGGCCTTGAGCTGCTCGAGGACCTGATAGCCGTTCAGCTCCGGCATCATGATGTCGAGGAGCACCAGGTCGAACGGCCGGGTCCGGAGTAGCTCCAGCGCCTGCCGGCCGTCGTTGGCGGTCACCACGTCGGTGTAGCCCTGGCGCTTGAGCCGGTTGGTCAGCGTGTAGCGGTTGTCCTCGTTGTCATCGACGACGAGCAGCCTGCCACCCTCCGGGCTCATGGCTGAGGGGCCTTCGCCAGCAAGGCGCGGATCTTCCCGAGCAGCCGCGGAAAGTCGACCGGCTTGGTGTCGTAGTCGTCACAGCCCGCCGCGATGGCCTTGGCGCGGTCGCCCTCCATCGCGTGGGCGGACAGGGCAATGATCGGAATCGGTCGGGTCTCGGGGGCGTCCTTCAGCCGGCGGGTCGCCTCCCAGCCGTCGAGCACCGGGAGGCGCAGGTCCATCAGGATCAGATCGGGCGCCTCGGAGGCCGCCTTCGCCACGCCCTGTTCGCCGTCGCTGGCCACCGCCACCTCGAACCCGGCCCGCGTGAGCCGGCCGCGCAGCATGTAGACGTTGTCGTCGTTGTCCTCGACGTAGAGGATCTTCGTCATGTCGCCTCGCTTGTCCCTCTCGCCTCCCGCCGCTCGATGGCGGCGGCCAGCAGGCGGCCGACCTCGTGCAACAACTCATCACGACCGTAGGCGCCCTTCTCGATGATCCGCTCCACCTCGCCGTTCAGCCGGCGGCGGTCCTGGTCGGTCAGGTCCATGGCGGTGAGGACGACGACCGGGATGTCGCGCCAGATCGCCTGGCGACGCAGCTCGGCCAGGAACTCGAACCCGTCCATCTCGGGCATCATGAGGTCGAGGAGGATGGCATCGGGGCGCCGCTCGGCCACCCGGGCGAGGGCGACCCGGCCGTTCTCGGCCTGGGTGACGGACCAGCCATCGCGCTCGAGGGCACGCTGGAGCACCGTCCGGGTGGTCTCGTCGTCCTCGACCACGAGGATCCGAAGCGAGGGGCGGTCCCCGCAGAGGCGCGTGAGGACCTGGGTCAGCCGCTCGCGATCGACGGGCTTGACCAGGTAGTCGGTGGCACCCAGCGAGTAGCCCTTGGTCTTCTCGTCCAGGATGGTGACGAAGATGACGGGGATGTCGGCCAGCTCGGGATCGCCCTTCAGCGCCGCCAGGACGGTCCAACCGTCGAGATCCGGCATCAGGACGTCCAGCGTGATCGCGGCCGGCCGGACCTCGCGGGCGCGCCGCAGACCTTCCACGCCGTTGGCGGCGGTGACCACGGGGAACCCTTCTCTGACCAGAAACCTTTCCATCAGTTCTCGCACAGTCGGATCGTCGTCGATCACCAGCACCGTGCGCGACCCCCGGATGGGCGGCGCGGGCCGCGGCGCGTCGGGAATTGGCACCGAGGCCCGTCGGGCTCCACCATCGTCGGGCACCGCCTCCGCCGCCTGGACCTCCGCCGGCAGGCGGATGGTGAAGGTGGAGCCAGCGCCGGGGGTGCTCGCGACGGCGATGTCGCCGCCCATCATCCGGCAGAAGCGGCGGCTGATGGCCAGGCCCAGGCCGGTCCCGCCGTACCGGCGGGTGGTCGAGGCGTCGGCCTGGGTGAACTCCTCGAACAGCTTCGCCATCTGCTCGGCGGTCATGCCGATGCCGGTGTCCGACACAGCGAAGGTGACCCAGTCGTGGCCGTCGTCGCGCCGCCGCGCGACGGCCACGGTGACCAGGCCGCGCTCGGTGAACTTGCCGGCGTTGCTGGCGAGATTGAGCAGGGCCTGGCGGACGCGCATCGCGTCGGCCCGCATCATGCCGAGATCCGCGGGGCATTCCAGCACCACCTGGTTGCCGTTCTTCTCCGCGAGCGGCCGGATCGTCGTCATCACGTCCTCGACGAGGGGCGCGATGGCGAACGACTCCAGGTGGAGCTCCATCCGACCCGCCTCGATCTTGGACAGGTCGAGGATGTCGTTGATGAGGGCCAGGAGATGCTTGCCGGCCCGGAGGATGCGCTCGTGCGGCTCGATCTGGTCCTCCTGCCCGAGCGCCTGGGCGTCCTCCAGGAGCATCTCGGTGACGCCGATGATGGCATTCATCGGCGTCCGCAGCTCGTGGCTCATGTTGGCGAGGAACTGCGACTTGTGCTTGCTGGCGATCTCGAGCTGGCGCCCCTTCTCTTCGATCTCGCGGAACAGGCGCGCGTTCTGGATGGCGAGGGCCGACTGGGTGGCGAAGGTCTGGAGGAGGTTCACCACGTCCGGTCCGAAGCCGCCTGCTGTCTTGCGGAAGACGATGAGACTGCCCATCACGTGCCCCTCGCGCAGCAGGGGGACGGCCAGCAGGGCGCGGTGTCCCGTGCGCACCAGCGCGTCCTTGAGCCGGCTCTCGTAGGCGCCGGGGACGGCGATGTCGGCGATCTCGATGGGCTCGGGGGTAATTGCCAGCCGCCCGGTCGCCCCCTCACCCTTTCGCGCGGGGGCGTGGCGGGCTATCTCCAGGTATTGCTCGGGGAGGCCCTCGGTAGCCCGCAGGTGGAACTCCTCGGCCGGCTCGTCGTACTCGTAGATCGCGCCGCCGGCGGCGCCGCAGAGCTGCACGGCGTGCGACACGATGGTCGTGAGCACGGTCTCCAGCTCCAGGGACGAGCTGACCGCCCGGCCGACCTCGTCGAGTGCCCGCACCTCCTCCAGAGCCTTGCTGAGCTCCCGCGTTCGAGCCTCGACCTTCTGCTCGAGGCCCGCGTACGACTCCTGGAGCTGAGTGGCCGTCCGGTTGAACTCCTCGCCGAGCGCCTGCAGCTCGTCGCCCGTCCGGACCTCGATGCGGTGCCCCAGGTCCCCGGCGCCGATCCGAGCTGCCCCCTCTTGCAAGACCCGGATCGGAGCGACCATGCGCCGGGCCAGGACCACGCTGGCCAGCACCGAGAGGGCGAGGCCCAGCACGAAGAGGATGACGCTGCGCACGATGGAGGCTTGAAGCGGCGCGAAGGCCTCGCCGAGGGGCTGCTCGACGAACACGAGCCAGCCCAGCGGCGTGATCGGGGCGTACGCGGTGAGGAACTGTCCGCCCTGGAGCCCGGGCGCGACCATGCCGACGCGCTCCTCTGTCCGGGCCGAACCGGTAGCCCGTGCAGAGCGGATCTGGGGCATGGCGGACAGATCCCGCTTCTGCAGAACCAGGCTGATGTCCGGATGGGCGACGAGGAGGCCGAGCGAGTCGACCACGTACGCGTACCCCGCCTTGCCGATCCTGATCCGGGAGACCACGTCCCAGATGGCCTTGAGGTTGACCTCGGCGACGGTGACCTCGACACCGAACTCGCCGGCCGGCACGGCGATGGTCATGTAGGGCTCCGACTCGTTGCGAAAGTATACGGAGCTGAAGTACGTCACCCCGCCCCGGGCCGCCTGGAACTCACGTGTCTGGGAGTGATCCGCCTGGCTCCCGATCGCGTCGAGCGCCAGGCGGGAGACGCGGAGCTGCTCCTTGCCCGACGCGTCGAGATGCTTGATCTCGCTGATGGCGGGGACGTTGCGGAGAAGCCGGAGGTAGTCGACCTCTCGCTGCTCCCGGGCCGCCACCTGATCCTCGAAGGCGGCCTGGGTCGTCCAGCGCACCAGCCGCTCGATGTCCTGCACGAACTGCTCGATCCGCGCCGCCGCCGCCACGGCCTGTTCGCGCTCGATCCGGACGAGCGCCGCCTTCGTCTCTTGGTAGGAGAAGTAGAGGTCGACGGCGCTGCTGGCGAGCAGCACGCCGCCGACCAGGAGGAGGAAGACGACGACGTACTTCCGGAACAGCCGGCCCCGCCTCGGCCGCGTGCTCATCCGACCATGTGGGGGGCCCCGACATGGCCCCCCACACCTCCCCAAGCTCGGAGCGCCCCGGGGAACCCGGGGCGCTCCTCGGCCACCCGCGTGCTCATCGTCGGAGGAGATCCGCGCGCATGAGAATCTTCCGGGGCACGGTCACCCCGAGCAGGCGCGCGGTTTTCAGGTTCACCGCCAGATCGATCTTTTCGGCGCCCTCCACGGGCAAATCTTGAGGTCGGGTGCCGCGGAGGATCTTGGCGACCAGCCGCGCGGCCTGAACGCCTTGCGCGCGATAATCGGCGCCATAGGACACGAGCCCGCCGTGACTCACCCAGAGCTCGGAGGAGAAGACCGCCGGGATGCGCGAGGCCAGCGAGACCTCGAGCATGACCGCCGGGATGTCCATGGTCGCGATGTCGGGCGCCAGCAGCGCGTCGCCCGGGCGCAGCTGCTTGAGAAGCTCGTCCAGCTGCTCGGGGGCCGTCACTGTCCGCGGAACGACCTCCAGCCCGAGTCGCGGCGCCGCCTCCAGGGCGCGCACGATCGCCGCGCTCGAGGGCACGTCGGCCCCGTGGTAGAAGGCGAAGACGCGACGGAGCGTCGGGATCAGCGTCTTCAGGGCCTCCAGCCGCTTCGGCACCAGCTCGGTCGTCAGGCTCGAGATACCGGTGAGGTTGGCCTCCGGCCTGGCGAGGGCCTTGACGATCCCGGTCGCCACCGGATCGCCCACCAGGGTGAACACCACGGGGATTCGCTGGGTCGCCGCCTTGGCCGCCAGCGTGGCCGCCTCGTTGCTGGTGAAGATCAGATCGACGCCGGCCCGGGCGAGGTCGGCCGCGGCCAGCGACGTGGCTTCGGGCTTGCCCTCCGTGAAGCGGATGTCGAACGTGACGTCCCGACCTTCCTCGAGCCCGAGCTCGCGGAGCCCGGCCTTGAGGCCCTCGACGGTCGGGTGGTTCGCCGCCCACGCCTCGTTGAGGACCCCGACGCGATAGGGACGCCGAGCTTGCTGTGCCTCGGCAGCGAACGGCAGCATAGCGGCGATGATCACCAGGGCCGCCGTGCGGATCATGTTGCGCCGACTCGTTCTCAACGCTGACTCCACGGCGGCGTCGGGAAGCGCGGCTTGCCTGGCGCCAGCTCCTCCGGCCAGACGATGACCTTCTTACCGTCCTGCCACTGAACCGTCAGCATCTTGTGCCCGATCTGGACACCATCCGGGTCGACCTTGAATCTGCCGAAGACCGTATTGCGGTCGATCCTCAGAACGGCTTCGCGAAGCTTGTCGCCGTCGAGAGATCCGGCCCGCCTGATGGCGTCGACGAGGATCTCGCAACCGCCGTAGCCGGCTGCGGAGTGATAGGAGGAATCGGCGCCAGGGAACTCCTTCTTGTAAGACTGGACGAACTCCCGGGCCCCGGGATACTGCCGCGCGATCGGGATCAGTCCGCCGGCCCGGAGCTCGACGAGCTCGGGCACCCACGCGGTGGCGCCGTAGACGAACTCGGCATCCCGGCCCAGCGCCTCGTAAAACTTGAGCGTGTCCACCCCCACCGTCAGCCCGACCATCCGGGGATTCACACTCACCGACTTCATTTGACGGATGATGGCCACCGTGTCCTGGAAGCGGGTAAAGGCGGCCAGCACGTCGGGGTTCGCCGCCCGGATCTTGGTCAAGATCTCCGAGAAGTTGGTGCTCTCCAGCGGATAGACATCAACGAAGACCACCTGAAGCCCCTTCTTCTTGGCCAGCTCGATGGTGCCCTGAGCCCCTGCCTTTTGCGAGAGGTCATCCGCGCTGATCACGGCGACGCTTTTGAGGTCCTTCCTGACGGCGATGTCGATGAGCCCTTCGTGGAAGACTTCGACCGGAGGAAGCATGCTGAAGATGAACTTCCGTCCCTTCCTGTAGATGGAGGTGGCAGCGGCGATGGGGGCCACCATCGGCGTCCGGTACTTCTCGCTCACGTCGGCCACCGCCTCGCTGATGGGCGAGCTGTACGGACCGAGAACCAGATCAACCTTGTCCTGCGTGATGAGCCGCTCGTAGAGACTGACGGCCGTGGCGGGGTCCGACCCATCGTCGTAGACAACCAGCTCTAGCTTTCGCCCCAGCACCCCGCCCTTGTCGTTCACGTGCTTGGCGCACAGCTTGTAGCCCCGGAGCTGGTTCTGGCCGGGCACGGCATACACGCCAGTCTGGGCGAGCGTCGCGCCGATCCGGATGGGTTTTTGCGCCGCCGCGACAGACACGATGGCGATCGACGGCGCGACGGCCATGATGCCCGCGATAAACGCCTTGGTGAACATACTCACTGACGTCGACTCCACGGCGGCGTCGGAAAGCGCGGCTTCCCGGGCGCCAGTTCCTCGGGCCAGACGATGACCCGCTTGCCGTCCTGCCACTGGATGGTCACCATCTTGTGAGCGATCTGCCGGCCGTCCGCATCGACCTTGAACGCGCCGAACACGGTGTTGAAGTCCAGCTTCAGGATCGCGTCCCTGATCTTGCCCCGGTCGAGAGAGCCGGCGCGCCTGGTAGCCTCCATCAGAACCTGACAGCCGGCGTAGCCGGCGGCGGTCTGATAGGAGAGATCCGCTTCGGGATACTCCCTCTGGTGAGCCTCGACGAACTCCCGGGCTCCGGGGTACTGCCGCGCGATGGGAATCAATCCGCCGGCCCGGAGCGTCACGAGTTCACGCTCCCATTGCGAGGGGCCGTAGACGAACTCCGCGCTGCGTCCAAGCGTCTCGTGAAATTTCGGCTGAGGAACGCCGACCGTCGCGGCGTACATTTTTGGGTTCAGGTCCAGCGCTTTCATCTGACGGGTGATCGCCACTGCGTCCTCGAAGAAGGTGGCGGCCGCCAACGCATCGGGCGTGGTATCCCGGGCCCGGATCAGGATGGCGGAGAAATCGGTGGTCGCCCTCGGGTAGGCCTCGGCGAAGACGACCCGGAGCCCGCTCTTCTTCGCCAGCTCCGCGGCGCCTTTGACAGCCTCCTGAGGGTAGAGGCTGTCCTCACCGATCAGGGCAATGGTCTTGAGCCCATTACGGGCGGCCAGCTCGACGAATCCCTCTAGGTGCCTCTCGGCGGGGGAGAAGACCATGAAGATGAACTTTCGTCCTTGCTTGAAGATCGAGGCGGTGCCAGCCGTCGGCGCCACCATCGGCGTCCTATGCTTCTCGGTCACGTCAGCCACGGGGGCGGTCATCGGTGAGCCGTACGGGCCCAGAACGAGGTCCACCTTTTCCTGTGTGATGAGCCGTTCGTAGATGCCTCTGGCGGTAGCTCCCTGGGACTGGTCGTCCTCCACCACGAGCTCGAGCCGACGACCCAGGACCCCGCCCTTGTCGTTGGTGTGCTTGACGCAGAGCTCGTACCCGCGCAGCTGGTTCTGACCCACGGCCGCAAACGGCCCGGTCTTGGACGCCGACGCGCCGATCCGGATCGGCCGCTGCGCCTCGGCGACCGATCCCGAGACGAGCCAGAGTGCGAGGGCAAGGACGGCGATGGAGCGCCGTCGGAGATCCTTCACGGGCGCTGGCTCCACGGCGGTGTCGGGAAGCGCGGTTTGCCTTGGGCGAGCTCCTCGGGCCAGACGATGACCCGCTTGCCGTCCTGCCACTGGATCGTCACCATCCTGTGCGCGATCTGGAGACCGTCCGCGTCGACCTTGAAGGCGCCGAACACGGTGTTGAAGTCGAGCTTCAGGATGGTGTCCCTGACCCGATCCTTATCCACGGAGCTGGCGCGCTTAACCGCCTCCGTCAGCACCTGGCAACCCGCGTAGCCGGCAGCCGTCTGATACGATAGATCGGTTCCGGGATATTCCCGGTGATGAGCCTCGACGAACTCGCGAGCGCCGGGGTACTGGCGCGCGATGGGGATCAGCCCGCCGGCCCGAATCATCACGAACTCCGGCTCCCACTGCGAGGGCCCGTAGACGAACTCCGCGCTCCGGCCGAGCTGTCGGTAGAACTCGGGCTGACCCACGCCGACCGTCGCTCCGAACATCTTGGGGCTCAGGTTCAGCTGTTTCATCTGGCGGGTAATGGCCACCGCGTCCTCGAAGAACGTGGCGGCACCGAGCGCGTCGGCACTGGCGGCCCGAGCCCGGGTCAGGATCGCCGAGAAGTCGAGGCTCCCCTTCGGATAGACCTCGGTGAAGACCACCTGGAGCCCTTTCTTCGTGGCCAGGTCCGAGGCGCCCTTGAGCGCTGCCTGGGGGAAGAGGCTGTCCTCCCCGATCAGGGCGATGGTCTTGAGCCCGTGTCTGGCCACCAGCTCGACGAAGCCCTCCAGGTAGACCTCCGAGGGGGAATACACCTGGAAGATGTACCCACGTCCGTTCCTGACGACGGAAGTGGTGCCGAGCGTTGGGGCCACCATCGGCATCCGGTGCTTCCTGGTCACGTCGGACACGGGCGCGGTCATCGGTGAGCCGTAGGGGCCCAGAACGAAGTCGACCTTCTCCTCGGTGATGAGCCGTTCGTAGATGCGGACGGCGGTGGCGGGCTGCGAGCGATCGTCCTCCACGACGAGCTCCAGCTTCCGCCCCAGGACGCCACCCCGCTCGTTCGTGTCCTTCACGCAGAGCTCGTACCCGCGCAGTTGATTCTGCCCCAGAGCGGCGTACGTCCCGGTCCTGGACGCCGAGGCGCCGATCCGGATCGGCGGCTGCGCGTCGACGCTGGATCCCGCGCCGAACCACACGGCAAGAATGATGACTGTGACCACGATGCCCGGCCTGCCCATCTCCTTCAATGGCGCTGACTCCATGGCGGCGTCGGGAAGCGCGGCTTGCCCGGGGCCAGCTCCTCGGGCCAGACGATGACCTTCCTCCCCTCCTGCCACTGGAACAGCACGTTTCTATGGGCGATCTGCAAACCGCGGGAATCCACCTTGAATGCCCCGAAGACGGTATTGAAGTCCAGCTTCAGGGTGGCGTTCCGCAGCTTCTCGCTCTCCAGACTGCCCGCGCGCCTGATCGCTTCCATGAGCACCTGACAGCCGCCGTAGCCCTGGGCGGAGTGATACGAGAGTTCGGCGTCGGGGAACTCCTTGCGATAGGACTCGACGAAGTCCCGGGCTCCCGGGTATTGGCGGGCGATGGGAATGAGCCCGCCGGCGCGGAGCGTGACCAGATCCGGCTCCCACTGCGAGGCGCCGTACACGAACTCCCCGTCGCGCCCGAGAGTCTCGTAGAACCTGGGGAAGGCGACCTCGACGGTGCCGCCGAACATCTGCGGGTTGATGCCGAGCTCCTTGAGCAGCCGGGTAACCGTCACCGTCTCGTACGAGGCGGCCGCGAGGACCTCGGGGTTCGCAGCCTTCACCTTGCCGAGGATCGCCCGGAAATCGGCGCCCTTCGGGTAGGACTCGTCGAGTACGACCTGGAGGCCGCGCTTTCTGGCCTCCTCCAGGGCGCCCAGGCCGATCGACTTCTGCAACAGGGTGTCCTCGTAGATCACAGCCACCGTCTTCAGTCCTCGGCTGGCGGCAAGCTCGATCAGCCCGCGCAGATACCCCTCGGCGGGCGAGTGGATTCCGAAGACGTACTTCCGGCCCCGCGTGAAGATCGACGTCGCGGCGCCTCCGGCGACGACCATCGGCATCCGGTGCCGCTCGGGCACGTCCGCCATGGCCTCGGTGATCGGGGAGGAGTAAGGGCCGAGGACGGCGTCCACCTTGTCCTGGGTGATCAGCCTTTCGTAGATTGCGACGGCGGTCTTCCCGGTGGATTGATCATCTGCCACGAGCAGCTCGATCCGACGACCCAGGACCCCGCCCTTGTCGTTCGCGTGCTTGATGCAGAGCCGGTAGCCGCGAAGCATGTTCTGGCCCGGGACCGCCAGTGACCCGGTCTGGGACATCGATGCTCCGATCCGGATCGGCTTCTGCGCCTCGGCGACGCCGATGGGAACGATCGCCAGCGCCAAGATCACGACGCCCGCAGTCAACACCTTGCCGAGTGAGCTCATTGCCGCTGGCTCCACGGCGGTGTAGGGAAGCGCGGCTTGCCGGGCGCCAGCTCCTCGGGCCAGAGGATCACCTTCTTGCCGTCCTGCCACTGGAAGAGCAGCATCTTGTGGCCGATCTGGACGCCGTCCCGATCGACTTTGAACACGCCGAACACCGTGTGGAGATCCATCTTCAGGATGGCGTCCCTGACCTTCTCGCCGGCAAGCGATCCCGCGCGCCGGATCCCTTCCAGCAGGATCTGGCAGGCTCCGTAACCCTGCGCCGTCTGGTACGAGAGGTCGGCGCCCGGGAACTCCTTCCGATGAGACTCGACGAACTCGCGCGCTCCCGGATACTGGCGGGCGATCGGCACAAGCCCTCCAGCGCGCAGGGTCACCAGCTCGGGCTCCCACTGCGTGGGCCCGTAGACGAACTCCGCCACCCGCCCGAGTAGCTCGTGGAACTTGGGCAGGTTGACGCCGCTGGTTGCCGAGTACATCCGGGGGCTGACGTCCAGCTCCTTCATCTGCCGCATGATCGCCACGGAGTCGTCGAAATAGGTCGCGGCCGCCACGACATCGGGGTTCGCCGCCCTCACCTTGGCAAGGATCGCGGAGAAGTCGGTTGTCTTCCTCGGATAGGCCTCGACGACCACTGCCTGGAGGCCGCGCTTCCTCGCCAGGTCGAGGCCCCCCTGCGCGATGGCGGCAGGAAACGGGGTGTCCTCGTGGATCACCGCGATGGTCTTCAAGCCTCGCTTCACCGCGATGTCAACGAAACCTTCGAGGTATACCTCCCCGGGTGACAGGAACATGAAAAGGAACTTTCGCCCTTTCTTGTAGTTGGGCGTTGCGGCCATGCAACATGCTACCAGCGGCTTCCGGTGCCTCTCCGTCAACTCGGCGACCGCGTCGGTGATAGGCGTCGAGAAGGGCGAGAAGACCGCGTCGACCTTCTCCTGGGTGAGGAGCCGCTCGTAAATAGCCACCGACCTCGCGGGATCCGACTGGTCGTCCTCGGCCCTGAACTCGATCTTTCGGCCGAGGACTCCACCCTTCTCGTTCGCGTGCTTGACACAGAGCTGCTGGCCGCGGTGCACGGTCTGGCCGAGCTCGGCGTAGGTACCGGTGTCGAAGAACGAGCCCCCGATCCTCAACGGTTGCTGGGCCCTCGCGTTCGGCGAGGCGCCAACCCACGCAGCGATGGAGAGACCGGCACACGCGAACATGCGCAGCGAGAGCCTCATGACACGGCCTTTGGTCCTCAGCGCTGCTGCTTCCACGGCGGCGTCGGGAACCGCGGTTTGCCGGGGGCCAGCTCGTCGGGCCAGACGATGATCTTCTTGCCGTCCTGCCATTGGAAGGTGATCATCCTGTGCGCGATCTGAAAGCCGTCCGGGTCGACCTTGAACCCACCGTAGACGGTGTTGAGGTCCATTTTCAGGATTTCGGTCCGGATCTTCTCCCCGTCCAGGGAGCCCGCGCGCTTGATGGCCTCCACCAGGATCTGGCAGCCGCCGTAACCCCCGGCGGAATGATAGGAGAAATCGGCCCCGGGGAACTCCTTCTGGTACGCGTCGTAAAACTCGCGGGCCCCCGGATACTGGCGCGCGATGGGGATCAACCCGCCGGCGCGGAGCTTGACGAGCTCGGGCTCCCACTGCGCCGCACGGTACACGAACTCCGCGCTCCGGCCGAGCTGCTCGTAGAACTTCAGGAGATCGCCGCCGACCGTCACCGCGAACATCTTCGGGTTCACCTCCAGCTGCTTCAGCTGGCGCGTAATCGCCACGGCATCCTCGAAATACGTCGCCGCGGCGAGCAGGTCCGGGTTCGCCGCCCGCACCTTGGTCAGGATCGCCGTGAAGTCCTTGTTCCCCCTCGGGTACTCGGCCACGTAGACCACCTCGAGGCCTTTCTTCCTGGCCAGCTCGACCGTCCCTTGAGCCACCGCCTTCGCGAACAGCAGGTCCTCGCCGATCACGGCCACCGTCTTGAGTCCTCTCCGGGCGGCCATGTCGACGACGCCTTCCAGGTAAACCTCGGCCGGGGACGGGACCATGAAGACGTATTTCCGCCCCTTGCGGAAGGTCGAGGTAGTGGCGCCCTGCGTGGCGACCATCGGCATCCGGTGCTTCTCGTTCACGTCGGCCACGGCTTCGGTGATGGGCGACGCGTAGGGCCCGAGGATGGCGTCGACCCTGTCCTGTGTGATGAGTCTTTCGTAGATGCGGGCCACCGTGGCCGGCTGGGACTGATCGTCCTCGACGACCAGCTCGAGCTTCCGCCCCAGGACCCCGCTCTTCTCATTGGTGTGCTTCACGCAGAGCCGGTAGCCGCGGAGCTGGTTCTGGCCGGGGGCCGAATAGGGGCCGGTCTGGGAGATGGACGCGCCGATCCGGATCGGCTGCTGGGCGGTCCCGATCGCGAGCATGCTGACCCAGAGCGAGATGGAAACCAGCCCTGTGATGAGAGCCCTCCCGGATCTCGTCATTGTCGTTGACTCCAGGGCGGCGTCGGAAAGCGCGGCTTCCCGGGAGCCAGCTCGTCAGGCCAGACGATCACCTTCTTGCCATCCTGCCACTGGAACATGAGCATCGTGTGGGCGGTCTGGATGCCGTCCCTGTCCACCTTGAACCCTCCGTAGACGGTGTTGAGAGTCAGGTTGAGGATGGCCGCCCTGACCTTGTCCCCGTCGAGGGAGCCCGCGCGCCTGATCGCCTCCACCAGCACCTGGCAGCCGCCGTAGCCGGCGGCCGAGTGATAGGAAAGCTCGGCCCCGGGAAACTCCTTCCGGTGGGACTCGACGAACTCCCGGGCTCCCGGGTACCGCCGCGCGACGGGGACCAGTTCACCGCCGCGCAACAAGGCCATCAGCTCCAGCTCCCACGCCGCCGCGCCGTAGACGAACTCGGCACTCCGACCCAGCACCTCGTAGAACTTGGGCAGATCACCGCCCACCGTCACCCCGAACATCCGGGGATTCACGTTCGCCGCCTTCAGTTGACGCGTGATGGCCACAGCGTCCTCGAAGTAGGTCGCCGCCGCCAGCACATCGGGGTTCGCCGCCCGGACCTTGGCGAGGATGGCCGAGAAGTCGGTTGTGCCTCTGGGATAGGTCTCGACGAGAACCACCGACAGCCCGCGTTTCTTCGCCAGCTCGAGCGCCCCCTGGGCGGTCGCCTTGGGAAAGAGCGAGTCCTCGTGGGTGAGCGCCACCGTCTTGAGCCCCAGCCTGGCGGCCATGTCGATCAGCCCCTCGAAAAAGACCTCGGCCCGCGAGGGCACCATGAAGATGAACTTCCGCCCCTTCCGGAAGATAGCGCTGGTGGCGGCGCCCGGCGCCACCATGGGCATCCGCTGCTTCTCCGTCACGTCGGCCACGGCTTCCGTGATGGGCGAGGAGTACGGCCCAATGACCGCCTCAACCTTGCTCTGCGTGATGAGCTTTTCGTAGATGCGGGCCGCCGCCGCCGGCTGGGAGCCATCGTCCTCCGCGATCAGCTCGAGCCGGCGCCCGAGGACTCCGGCCTTTTCGTTCGTGTACTTGACACAGAGCTGATAGCCGCGGAGCTGGTTCTGCCCCAGGAGCGCATAGGCCCCGGTCTGCGAGATCGACGCGCCGATCCGAATCGGTGGTTGCGCCTCCGTGCTCGTAACCAGCGCGATCCAGAGCGCACCGGCGACCACAGCGGCCGGGAGGCCGGGACGAACGACGAATCCACCCACGCTGGGGCCCGAGGTAGCCTCCCGGGCTCCACGACCACACGAGCACCTTCGGCGACCATGGAGATGGTCAGCAAGGAGCGCGGCGAGTTCCGAGATCCAGTGCAGGGGCATCCGATGTCCCCCTCCCCCGCGAGACCCGCAGGTCGCAGGCCGGTTGAACACGCCGTTCACCGCACAGGATCCCTCGCCCTGTCCGCCGAGAACATAGCGCAAAGCGGGCGCCGCACGCCAGCCGATTAGTGTCTGGTCACGTCGGATGTCTGTAGAATCAGGCCACCAAGTTGCGCCAGTTCTTTACGCCACGAGCCTGAGCCACTCCGGGAGCGGGCTGGATGTCCGGCTCTGTGGGTTCGCCTCAGGCGATCGCCGCCCCGGTTCTCTTTCGGCCCAGCGACCAGCCTACTTCTGGAAGTTCAGACCTGAGTGACCTTGGTCAGGGCTGCACCCGGGATTGGAAGTCCTCCGCCCTCCCACGAATCCTGACACGTAACGCGGAGGAGGCCTGGAGTCGTCGACCCCGGCCGCATCCCGCATAACGTCGCCGCCGGCCTCGGGTGGACGCGCGGCAGGGGACCGCCTAGGCGCGCCGGCATCGGCACTAGTAGTGGGTAAAGCGCACGGCTCGCGGTTGGTTCAGGTCGGTGTCGGCGATGTTAGCGGTGATCGTCAGGGTCTTCACGTCCAACACCGCCACCGCACCCTGCGCCGGCGGCCCGAGGGTGAGGTAGAGCGTCTTCTTGTCAGGAGTGGCGTACACGCCATAGGCGGGCCCGTACCCGCCGAGATCGATATATCGCAGGATTCTCTCGGTCTTGATGTCGAATACGACCAGCGCCGGGCTCCATTTCGTCGTGAAATAGATGCGGGCGAGATCCCAGTCGAAGTCCACGAAGGCCGGCGTGGCATATCCGGGCGCGGTCTGCAACGTCTTCGTGACCGTGAACGCGTTGGCATCGACGATCACGACGGCGCTGGAATTGGTGGGCGAGCGAGTGATGGTGTTGCCGTGGTGACCGATGTAGGCCCGAGCGCCGTCCTTGGAGAAGGCGAACTCGGTGGGCTCATCCCCCGGTGTCTTGGTGGTCTCCAGCGTGGCGGTGGGCACGGTGATGATGGTCCGGGTGTCTCCGTTGATGCGGATGAGCTTCCCGCTGGTCGTCGCCGTCCGGAGGGTCAACCAGACTTCATTGGTGTTGGGACGGGTCAGGAAGTAGTGCGGGCCCACGATCCCATCGGTGGCGGTGTCGAAGACCTTCACCGGCGTCGGGTTCGCGCCCTCTAGGTCGGCCGCCCGGTAGACATAGACCTTGCCGTCCTGGATGTTGCCCCAATAGACATCGCCGTCCGTTGTGGTCGTGCTTCCTTTGTACACGTGGACGCCGCGATACTCGCCGGTGCTGCCAGGCGAGGGGGTGATCGTCTTCAGATAGACGGGTTTCGCAAGGTCGGTAGTGTCCCAGACGGTCACCTTGCCGACCCCTGAGGCGTAGAAGCGCTTCTGGTTGGGATGAAACTTGCCGTTCGCTGGCCGGACGAGATCGGGGTGCTTCACCCTCGTGACGATAGTGTTGGTGCTCGTGTCGATCACGAGCATCGTGTTCGCCTCCGCGCTCATGATGTACCCATAGAACTGCGTGGGAGTGGCGCTCGCCCTCGCGGGACCCTTCGGTCCTGCCGGCCCCATGGTCCCACCACACCCAAAAGACGTGAGCACGACAAACAACGTTGCGAGCAGCCGACTCTTGTCACTCAGCATTCCGATCATCGAAGCTCCTTTCCGACCTCATTGTTGTGATTGCGCCGGCGTTCTTCGAGACAATCCGCTGATGCTCTGGCAAGGGGACCATGGTCCGGGTCGTGGTGTGGCACATCGACACTCTTGCCCTGGAGGCGTTGCAGATTCGTGGACATCACGTTAGGATTCGCGACACTTGACGCGGTTCGGCGCGCTGCGGCGCGGTATTGGGAGGCAACGGGAGTGAGAGCATGATGCGGGTCGGCCTCACGCTCCTGGGTGACTTCCAGGCTCGGATGGGGGGCGGCGCCCCCTTGCGGCTTCGGACCCGGAAGTCCCAGGCACTGCTGGCCTACCTCGCCCTGCCTCCCGGGCAGCCCCACTCCCGCGACAAGCTAGCGGCGCTTCTCTGGGGTGACGGGTCCCAGCCCCAGGCGCGCAGCCGTTTCCGGGAGACCCTTTTTGTTCTCCGCCGAGCGCTGGCCCCGGCGGACCCCCCGTGCCTGGCCCTGACCGGCGAGACCCTCGCCCTCCACGCGCGCTCGGTCGATATCGACGTCGGAGCCTTTGAGCAGCTCGCCCGGGCCGCTGACATGGATTCCCTGGCGCGGGCTGCGGATCTCTATCGGGGCGACTTCCTTGAGGGCCTCGCCTTCCGCGGCACGCTCTTCGAGAACTGGCTCATGGCCGAGCGGGAGCGACTCCGGGAGCTCGCCCTCGAGACCCTGGCCAGGCTGCTCGCGCAGCAGCGCGGAGCGGGAGCCG
>Ga0214473_10002773_pt1 | contig 21432 bp, 15 predicted proteins | sample RVTome_7_FD_203509 | JGI IMG/M metagenome (GOLD analysis project Ga0214473, IMG submission 203509) | Soil microbial communities from uranium-contaminated site in the Upper Colorado River Basin, Wyoming, United States - RVT98D197 | ecosystem: Environmental > Terrestrial > Soil > Contaminated >... | reverse complement strand
CTGTATATCTCCTATATCCATGGGGTCGTAAACTCTGCGCTCACGAGGAGGTCCCCTTTCTCATGATTACCTGGTTTCTCAACCCCCCCCGGAACCCCATTAACCATAGAACATAGCATATAATCTTGACAAGTATTACCCATCCGCCCCAACTACTTCCCGCCACGTTGCCCTACTAAGACCCAAAGATCAGTCTCTTTTAGGTATCTTCCCCTGCTAATCGAAGATTTACGGGGGTCCGACCCGTGATAGAGTGATAAAATTGAGATTTTCAGTTTCAAATCCCCAAATAACAAAAAGCCTGGCTTCGCAATTTGCGAACCGGGCTTTTCTGAGAGTTTCTACCCATCTGATTATCCTCTGACAGATAGCCAAATCTCCAAGCGGCAAAGGACAATTTCAGATCACTTCATCTTCCCCGGAAGAAATTCTTGGTTGAGAGAATTCTTGCAGGATGCGGAAAAACTCATAATCACCGTCACTCCCGCGAAAGCGGGAGTCCAGAAATCCTTAATAAAACTGGATTCCTGCTTCCGCAGGAATGACGACGTAAGGCCGAAAAGGACTTTTTCAGCAACTGCTATAAAATCCCTCCCTACCTCCCTTTTCCAAAGGGAGGCAACTCCTGGGGGGGACGGGAGGATATTTTCAGGACTCGCGGAGTGCCAAGGCTGGGAGATAAATTCCGTGAATTTACCGTATGGCGGCTGAATTTTATCTCCAGTTAATATTCCTGTCAAGAATAATATTTGAGAAAAAACAAGCTGTTCGCATTGACTTATCCGCTTTTTTTTGGTAAATTAAACCATTCGTATCCTTGTCAGAACCCAAGAACCTAAAGAAAATAATTCTAATTGAGGAGCGTGAGGAGCGCATGAAGGTAGAGATTGAAAATGTCAGCCCCATTGAAAGGAAAATTTTGTTCGAGATCCCCGGGGATGTGGTGTCCCAGGAGGTGGAGTCCGCATACCGGGCTCTAAATCGGAATGTCAAGATCAAGGGATTCCGCCCCGGAAAAGCCCCCCGGGCCATCCTGGAACGATACTATAAGAGTCAAGTCCAGGAAGAGGTGGTTTCCAAACTGATCAAGGATTCTTACGGGAAAGCCGTGGAAGAACACCACCTCAGTCCGGTTGTTCCCCCCACGGTTCTCGACCATACCTTCGATGCGGGGAAAGATTTTAAGTATGCGGTGACCGTGGAGGTCAAACCCGAGGTGACCGTCGAAGGCTACTCGGGACTGGAAGTCGAGAAACCTGCGGTCACGGTCGGCGAAGAGGATGTGGAGGCCCGCCTGAAAGACCTGCAGGAAACTCATGCCCAGCTGAAACCCCTGGCAACGAAGCGACCCATCCAGGAGAAAGACTTCGTCATCATCGACTTTCAAGGGTTCCATTCCGGCAAGCCTCTGGAAGGATGGAAAGCCCAGGACCATCTGGTGGAAGCCGGGTCGAAAACATTGGTGGGAGAGCTGGACGTGCAATTGCTCGGCCTCTCCCAGGACGAAGAAAAAGACATCCCGCTGACCCTGCCCGAAACCTATTCCAAAAAAGAGCTGGCGGGTCAGAAAATCGACGTCCATATCAAGGTCAAAGAGATCAAAGAGAAAATCCTTCCTCCACTGGATGATGAATTTGCCAAAGATGTGGGAAATTTCACCGCCCTGGCCGATCTCAAAGTCCGCCTGCGCCAGAATATCGAAGAGGAAAAGCACGCCCAAGCGGATCGCGCGGCCAAAGAAAAGCTCCTCGGCACCCTCGTGGAAAAGCATTCTTTCGCCGTCCCCAAGTCCATGGTGGAGCGCCATGTGCAAAATCTCATCTCCCGGACGGAACTCCGCCTGGCCCGCCAGGGGATGAAGCTCGAAGAGGCAAACCTGGACCGCCAGAAGCTCCACGATTCTTTCCTGCCGGGGGCGGAGAAGGATGTGCGGGGGAGTTTGATCCTGGAGAAAATCGCCGGGATGGAGAAGCTTTCCGTCAGCGAAGCCGAACTGGCGGGAAGGCTCGAAAAGATGGCCGCTCAGCTCAACCAGCGCGTGGAAGCGTTGAAAAGTCATTACCAGAAGGAAGGCCTTCTGGAAGAACTCCGGGCGCAGATGCTGGAGGAAAAAGCCCTTGATTTTCTGCTGAGCCAAAGTAAGGTCAGCGAAAGGCCGGGCAATCCTGCCGAGACCTCGCCAGGGGCCCATCCGGAGGAAAAGAAATGAATCTCATTCCCGTCGTTGTCGAACAGACTTCCCGGGGAGAACGGGCCTATGACATTTATTCCCGTCTCCTGAAGGACCGGATTATTTTCATCGGAACCCCGATTGACGACTATGTAGCCAATCTGATCATCGCCCAGCTCCTGTTCCTCGAAGCCGAAGACCCGGACAAGGATATTCATCTTTACCTGAACTCTCCCGGCGGGCTGGTGACGGCCGGCCTGGCCATCTATGACACCATGCAGTACATCAAGCCCAGAATCTCGACCCTCTGCATGGGGCAGGCCGCCAGCATGGCGGCCGTCCTTCTGGCCGCCGGCGAACCCGGGAAGCGTTTCGCCCTGCCCCACTCCCGGATTTTGATCCATCAGCTCATGGGCGGGGTCCAGGGACAGGCCACGGACATCGCCATCCATTCCAAGGAGATCCTGCGCATGAAGGATGAGATCAACCAGATCCTGGCCCAGCATACGAAACAGCCCATCGATAAAGTTGAAAAAGACTCCGAGCGGGATTTCTTTATGAACGGGGAACAGGCCAAGGAGTACGGCCTGATTGACGAAGTGATTTTTAAAAAAGCCCCCCCGACCGGATAATCCCGGAAAGGTTCTCCCATGGCAGATCGAAAAGGATTGGAGCGCATGGGCACCCTCTTTTGCTCTTTCTGCGGCAAAAGCCAGGGAGAAGTGAAGAAGCTCATCGCGGGGCCTGCCGTGTACATCTGCAATGAATGCGTGGCGCTCTGCAATGACATCATCGCCGAAGAGGTGGAAAAAGAAGAGGCCGCCTTGCGCAAGCTGGCGGTCCCCAAACCCGCAGAGATCAAGAGCATTCTCGATCAATATGTGATCGGTCAGGAACGGGCCAAGAGAATCCTGGCCGTGGCCGTTCATAACCACTACAAGCGGATCGACTCCCGCCTGGAACTGGACGGGGTCGAGCTGCAAAAATCCAACATTCTTCTGATCGGGCCCACCGGCTCGGGCAAAACCCTTCTGGCCCAGACCCTGGCCCGCATCCTCAACGTGCCCTTCACCATCGCCGATGCCACCAGTCTGACCGAGGCCGGATACGTGGGCGAAGACGTGGAGAATATCATCCTCAGCCTCCTCCAGGCCGCCGATTTCGACGTGGAGAAAACCCAACGGGGAATCGTTTACATCGACGAGATCGACAAGATCTCCCGCAAAACGGAAAATCCCTCGATCACCCGCGACGTCTCCGGCGAGGGCGTGCAGCAGGGCTTGCTGAAAATCATCGAAGGGACGATCGCCAGCGTACCCCCCAAAGGGGGCCGAAAACATCCGCAACAAGATTTTATCAAAGTGAACACCCAGAATATCCTCTTCCTCTGCGGCGGGGCTTTTGTCGGCCTGGAGAGGATCGTCGAACAGCGCCTGGGCTCGAAAACGATGGGGTTTGGCGCCGACATCAAGAGCCGCTCCGAAAGGCGCTTGGGGGAGCTGTTCGCGGAAGTGCAGCCCGAGGACCTGCTCAAGTTCGGTTTCATCCCCGAATTCATCGGCCGTTTGCCGGTGGTGGCCAGCCTGGACGACTTGGACGAGGTCGCCCTGGTCTCCATTTTGCGGGAACCGAAGAACGCCCTGATCAAACAGTACCAGAAACTCTTTGAATTCGAAAAGGTCAAATTACGTTTCACGGACGGAGCGCTGGTCGCCATCGCCAAGGAGGCCTTGAAACGGAAGGCCGGCGCCCGGGGGCTGCGTTCCATCCTGGAATCGATCATGCTCGACATCATGTATGAGGTGCCTTCGCAGAGCAACATCAAAGAATGCCTCATCAGTGAGGAGACCATCGTCGGCAAGCAAAAACCGATCGTCCTCTACGAGAAGAAAGCGGAGTCCGCTTGAATACCGGCTCCCGCCGGGGAGGCCGCCTGCCGAATTTCCCCCCAAAAAACCTTATCAACCCTACCCGATATGCGCCCCCGGATGCGCCGGGGGCCGACCGTGCGCTTCGCGGGGGAGGGTTCCAGGGTTTCGGGTTCCGAGTTTCCGCTTTCGCGTTTCAGGACGCGAAAGAATTTTCCTTGACAAAAAACCCAAAGGTGATAAAAGATAAAAATTCTTGCAGTGATTCTTCTCCTCGAGAGGAGGGCACAAAAAGTGACCAAAGCGGACCTGATTGCCGCGGTAGCCAGCAGAGCGAAACTGTCCAAATCTGCGGCCGAGAGAGCTCTGAACGCCTTTTTGGAAAGTGTCACGGGCGCCCTGAAGAAAAAGGAAAAGGTTACCCTGGTGGGGTTTGGAACCTTTGAGGTCTCCAGACGTGCGGCCCGCAAAGGGAGAAACCCCCAAACCGGTAAAGAGATCCAGATTAAAGCGGCCAACGTGCCCAAATTTCGCGCGGGCGCTGCTCTGAAGGCGAAGATTAAATAAGGCCTTGAGGCCTCCCAAGGGGCTTCCCCCGAAGAATCCTTCCTTTCCCCCGCAGGGGTGTGATATCATTTTTTGGGCAGGGGAAGAATTCAGCTCTCTGGGCGGATAGTTCAGCTGGAAGAACGCCTGCCTTACACGCAGGAGGTCACAGGTTCAATCCCTGTTCCGCCTACTGGGGTCGTAGTTAAGCTGGTCTATAACGCCGGCCTGTCACGCCGGAGGCCGCGGGTTCGAATCCCGTCGACCCCGCCAGTTTACGGGAAATCCCTTGTAATGGAGAAAATTACAAGGGATTTTCTTGCCACAGCGCGTTAAACAAAGAAAGGAAAAGATGAAAATTCTGCTGATTCAGCCTGCCCAGGAACGGGGACTCGGCTTTCGCAGCCTGGCCATCGTGGAGCCCTTGGGGTTAGAGTCGATCGCCGGCAGTATATCCGGACACGAGATCAAAATTTTAGACCTGCGTCTGGAGAACAACCTCCCCCGGGTCCTGCAAGATTTCCAGCCGGACTTCTGCGGGATCAACTGTTCTTTCACGATCGACGTGTACCAGACCCGGGAGATCGCGGCGGCCATTAAAGCCTGGCGGCGGGATGTTCCCGTCTTTGTGGGAGGGCATCACGCTTCTCTTTCCGCGGAAGATTTTTACTACTCCACCATCGATGGAGTCGTGATCGGTGAGGGGGAAAGGGCCATGGCCGATCTGGTCCGGGCATGGGAGAACGGGGAAGACTTGCAGACCCTTCCGGGGTTGACGCTGAATCAAGCCTCGGGGGTTTACTATACCCCCGAACGTTCCTTGACCGCCAACTTGGATGAGCTGCCCATACCCGCCCGCCACCTCACCAATCGCTACCGGCAGCATTACCATCTGGGCTTTCAAAAGCCCTTCTCCATCATGGAGACGGGTCGCGGCTGCCCCTACCGCTGCGACTTTTGCAGCGTCTGGAAATTCTTCCAGGGCAAATGCCGCATGAAGAGCCCGGAGCGCGTCTTCCACGAAATCAAAACCATCCGCGAAAAGTATATTTTCCTGGCCGATGACAATTTCCTCCTCAGCGTGCCCCGGGCCAAACGCATCGCCGAGTTGCTCATCGAGAACCGGATCCGGAAACGTTTCAGCTTCCAGGCCCGCAGCGACGCCATCGTCGAGCATCCCGAGGTCATTCCGCTGCTGCGGCAGGCCGGGTTCTGGAAGGTCTTCATCGGGTTCGAGAAAATCGACGAGGAGGCCATGGGGGCGCTGAATAAGCATAACTCCGTCCGCAACAACGAAGAGGCCCTGAAAATCCTCCGGGCGCACGGGATGGAGATCATCGCCGCTTTCATCATCGACCCCTCTTTCCAGGTGAAGGATTTTCGTCGCCTGCGCCAGTACATCCTCGACCGGAAGCTCTATTCTCCCTCCCTGACCATTCTCACGCCTCTGCCCGGGACGGAACTTTTCGTCCGCGTCAAGGAGAAACTGGTAACCACCAATTATGAGCTTTTCGATTACGTCCATGCGGTTCTTCCGACGAAGCTCAAGCTTCCGGATTTTTACAGCGAATTTACCGAGCTTTACAAGGCGGGCTATGCTTGGTCGCAGATCGGCTGGGAAGGGGTAGCCGCCATCTTACGCAATACTTTCTCCCTCTCCCACCTCATTGCGATGAAGCGGGCGGCGTGGGCTTCAGTGGAGCCGCTGAATTATCTGGCTGGGCACGATCGGGAAGTTCTGTCGTGACGGAGCGATTGGAGTTTTCCGGGTTGGCAGAAGCTCCGTAGAGCATACGGTAAACCTGGGCGCTGCCGAGTACCCGAATCACATAATTTCTGGTCTCGGCGTAGGGGATATTCTCCACAAACTCATCCTCCGGGGCCGACGGGTTTTTGGCCAACCATTCGCGAACCACGTGCGGGCCGGCGTTATAAGCGGCCAGGGCCCCTATCTCTTTCCCCCTGAACTCTTCCATCAACCTGGATAAATACCAGCTTCCCAAGCGCAGATTCACTTCCGGGTCAAAAAGCAGGGTTTCGGAATAGGCTTTAACTTTTACCCGCTGGACAATCTGGTCCGCGGTCGCGGGAAGGACTTGCATCAAACCCCGGGCCCCGGCCGGAGAGACGGCCTGCGGGTCAAAACGGCTCTCTTCCAATATGACCGCCGTCAGGAAGGCCGGGTCCAGATTCCCCTTCTGGGCGTATTGATTGATCCAGGAGGGATATCCCAGGGGATAGGCCAGGAGGTAGAGGGCCTTTTGTTTTTCGGAAGGGCTTCCGGCCAGAGGCCGGGGGCTCATCTTTTTGCGCACCAGGATGGCCGACCGGTGATACTCCCCCACCTCGCGGTAGAGCCGGGAGATTTCCAGCCGCATTTCCTCGGCAACAATTCCCTCCTCCGCAGCTTCCAGCTCCCCCACGGCCGCGGAAAGGAGTCCCAGCCGGGCCAGAAGCCGCCCCTTTTCCAGGTTTACGTTTCTCATTTCCTGGGGCGGAGCCGGCGACGTAAGGAGGGATGGTAAGGGCTGGTCTTTGAGCGGGCCTGAATTTCTTTTCCCCGCCATCGATGGGCGCCCCGCTGCGGAGACGAATCGGTTGTAATAAGAGGCCGGGAAACTCTGACGGAGTCGCTGGAAATTTCCGTCGGCGTCCTGGTTCTTTCCCAGCTGCTGCAGGGCCTTGCCCTTCCAGTACAAAACTTTTTCCTCCCAAGGTGGCATCGGGTGTAAGGCCAGCAGGCCATCCCAAACCTGGATCGCTCCGGGAAAGTCCTGGCTTCGGAACAACAGCCAACCCGATTGCCACAACGCCGAATAGCGCAGGGAGCTCTGTGGAAATTTCTCCGCCAACTCCCGGTAGAGGGAGATCGCCTGGGGCCGGTCTTCTTGATCCTCAAAAATCCTGGCCTTCAGGTAAAAGGCTTGATCGATCAAAGCCCCCTGCGGATAGCTCGCTTGCAGGAGCGCCAGAGTATTCAGCGCTTCCCCCTTCCGCCCCAGACGAAAAAGTGCCCGGGTCATCCAGAAAAGGGATTTCTCGGCCATCTCATCCGTTCGGGAGTTCGCCACGATCAGGTCAAAAGCCTCGACCGCCTTGGCATATTGCTTCAGGCGGAAAAAGCACATCCCCCGATAAAAATAGAGTTCATCAATCCAGCGCTCCCCAGAATATTGGGCCGGGTAGGTCGGTGGCGGAAAGCCTTCGATCCGCTGCATCTCGCGTAACGCTGCTTCGGGGAGTTGAGACTGGTAAAACTGTAAAGACCTGCGGAACAGGGCCTCGGGTGGAATTTTTTCTTCTGTTAAATTTTTTTCCTTGGCCAATGATTCCCACCGGGTCTTCGCCTTTTTCGCCAGAGGGTGGAGCGGATATTTCAGCCACAGCTCCTGGAAGGCCTGGAGCGCCTCTCCCCATTGTCCCAGCCCTTCTTTCGCCTGGCCCAGAAAAATCAGGGCTTGGGCCGGATAATCTTTTTGGGGGTTTTTCCCCAAGAGTTTCGCGCCGACCTCGGCAGCCTCCCCGTATTGGCCGGATTGCAGATAGAGCTCAGCCATCTTCAGTTCAGCCGGGCAAACCAGCAGGCTCCGGGGATGCAAGGCGACCAGTCTTTTAAAGACTTCCAAACTCCTCGCCCCCTGCTCGGCCGTTTTCAGCGCTTCCCCCTGATAATAGAGGGCATAATCGGCAAGCGCGGGATGGACTTCGGTCGCTCTAGAAAAAACCTGGGCGGCTTCCGGCCAGTTTTGCAGCCCCCGCAGGGCTTGCCCCTGCATCAGCAGGGCATCTGGCAAGAGGGGACTTGCCGGATATTTCTCCTCCAAACTCCGGAAGATCTTTAGGGCCTGGGCGAAATCCTTCTTCTTGTAGAGGGCGATGGCGTTTTCAAATTCATCCTCAGGGGATAGGCGGGCCGACGCGGAGGAAGCTACCACGGGAAGCACCAGGAGGTGAGTAATCAGCAAAACGCCCGCGAATAGGCTAGGATAGGGTCTTTGTAAAAATTTACCGTTTTGAGAAGAACCAGTATATTTCATTGCAAAGTTCAAAATGCAAAGTGCAAAATGCAAATTCAAGGGAAAACCGCCTTCATTTTGAATTTTGCAATTTGCAATTTGCATTTTACCCAATTCTGCCCCCTCAAAGGAGCGTCACGATCAGCCGATCTCCCGGCTTCAGTCCTAAATCTTTTTTTGCACTTCCCCCGGATATGGCAATTTCCAGCAGCCCGGAGCTCCCGAAGAGCGCCAGGGGGTCTCCGCGCTTTCCCTGGCCGTAGGTCCGGTGGATGCGGTCGATACGCCATCCTTTCCCTTTAATGCGCAGGGGACGCCCCACACTCAGCGATCCATATTCTTCGCGCGCAATGTTGGTAATCAGGTTCCCGAAGGAGTCGGAGAAGAGGATTTGCCCCAGCAATTTTCCCCCTTTCAGCCGGGGTCGGGGCCACTCGGCCCGAACAAAACCCCCGGCCCGGGGCCCGAAATGTTTCGGGTCCTGCCCCATAGATAAATGCCCGGCGACGGGCCCAAAAATATCTCTCCCGTGAAAAGTTTCGCTGAGCGGGGAAAGAAAAAATTCTCTTCGGGTGATCTCATAGCCTGCAGTCTTTCCGCTGGCGGAAAGGAGGAAAGTAAAGACGCCATTGTCTGGCCCGACGAAAAAATGCCCGCCCTTATGCAAAATGACCGGCCGCCGCCGCGTGCCCACCCCCGGGTCAACGACCACCATATGGACCGTCCCGGCGGGATAGTAGGGGTAGGTATTCCTCAAGACAAAAGCGGCTCGCAGCACATCCTGCGGTTCGATCCGGTGGGTCACATCGATGATCTGGCATCGGGGATTGACTTTCAGGATGGCCCCCTTCATCGCTCCGGCATATTCATCCAGCAGACCGAAGTCCGTGATCAAAGTCACAATCCCGGACGCATCCTTACGCAAGCCCGTTTCCCCTTGAGTGCCTGTATCCTATCACTTTAGCGGTTGGGAAAAAACCGCTAAATTCCATTGCAAAGTGAAAAATGCAAAATGGAAAATGTAAATTGGATGGGAAAATACCCTCATTTTGATTTTGCAATTTGCACTTTAAATTTTGTATTTTGTCCCGCTATAGGCGGGAAATTTCATCCAACTTTCCAAAGGGCTAAACGGTTAGGCTATTTCTTTTTCTTAGTCGTCCCCCCGGCTTTTGCCTTCTTTGGGCGTTTATCTTTTTTGTCCTCCCCGTACACCTTCAGATAGTTTTGAATGTACCGTTCCACTTCCGTCTCCGGCCGAAGAATCCCGAAGTGCCCCTCGCAGAGTATGTCTGCATGTAAACCGAGGAGGACCTCCATCGACTTTCTCCAGGCCGGCAAATCCGAACCGAAGGAATCCGCAAAAGGCCCGTGGATATCCTGCCCGAAGAGCACCCGTTTGCCATCCCGATCCAGGATGATGGAGATGGACCCCGGCGTATGGCCGGGAGTATGGAGGCAGAGAAGCTCTCCTTTCTCAAATTTCAAGACTTCCCGGACTTCGCTCAATTTATAATCAACCGGGGTGGGGGCACAACGTAAGTTGTACCAATCGGCGGCTGTGCGAACTGGGTCCCCCGCCTCCATCGCCGCGGCATCCAGTTCGTGGGCGATCACCTGGCTGCCGGTCCGTTCCCGTAATTTCGGAATCCCTCCGATATGGTCGATATGACAGTGGGTGGCCACGACCGCGGCAATATTCTTATGACTCAGGTCCAGCGAGGCGACGTTCTCCAGGATGGCCGGAATACTCCTTCCGGCGCCCGCATCAATCATCACCAGATCGCCCAAATCGATGAGGTATACACAACAGTCTTCCGGGGCAGTTAATTCCGGCGACCCGACGATATAAACACCCCCATGCACTTCCTGCGGGCGCATCATGAAAACTTTCCTCTCGGCTTGATGGATTGCCAAACAATGAATGGCGGGTTGGAGGGTATCTTAACGTTAGATATCCCTTGTTCGAATGTAAAGAATCGAAGAGATCTTGTCAAGTGAAATTCACCATGCCTGTAGAGCACAGGGCAGAGAGCATAGCGCCTTACCCCTTACGACTTGCGATTTCCGCCTTTATTGCCGACTGGAATCACAACCCCGGGATTTTTTCCACTTTCCCGTACTCTTCGGCGGCCCGGATGAAGAAATGGGCCCGGTCCATGGTGGCGTTGTAGGGAAGCTCGCACCCGGAGGAGACGATGTAGGCCCCCCCCGGCGCGGCCAAGCGGATGCAATTTTTTACGGCGTCCTCGATTTCCTCTTTTGTGCCGCTGACGAAGAGGGAGGTGGCCACATTCCCGATGAGAACGACCTTCTTTTTGGAGACCTCCACCATTCGCTCCAGGGATGAAGGGCTGTCCAAGCTCAAGGCCACGATGCCCAGCTCGACCAAGTCTTCCATGATCGGGTCGATATACCCGCAAACATGCAGGGATAAGCCGGCTTTTTTCTCCCGGAAGAATTTTACGACTTCCTGGTGGTAAGGTTTGATGAACCGCCGGTAGATCGACGGAGAAATCAGACTGCAGGAGGATGCCGCCTCCCCCATGGTTGGCGATAACCCCGCCGCGACCACCCGGGACCCCAGTATTTTGGTGACCTCGGTGGTAAATTTCATCAGTTCTTCGACGAAATGGGGGTCGTCCAGCGTATCGAAAATCAACTCCTCTGTACCCCGTAAGCCAGCGGCCATGGTCCACGGTCCGGTCACCGTCCCCGATAACCCGCCATCCTTCAGGGAATTGGCTACCGCCCGGCAAGCCTCGACGTAGGCGGGGAACCTGCCGTTGTTTGGGATTTGGGAAGGGTCCAGATTTCCCAGGGCAGACTTCTGGGAGAGGAGATAACGCTTCACCCCGGGCACGCCATCGTCGGGGAATTCCAGGCGGGAACCCACGGCTTCAGCCTCCATATGGATATCCCAACTCAGGCTAATCGTGTCCGTCGGGCAGAGTTCATAGCATTTCATCGTCCCTTCGACTAATTTCCTCCAGTCTTGCCAATAATCCTTCAACGAACAGCCAAGTACCCTGGCTCTGAACGGCCCCCAGATGACGCCGATGGGAATCCGGTCGGCATGGGTCCTTTTCATGCATGCTCGAACCCGGTCTCTCCCCGTGATTTCAGCCATGGATTACCCCCTCAATGAAAAGGCAGTATTGTCAAAAGCTATCTTCCCTCTCCCCTTGGGGGAGAGGGTCAGGGTGAGGGGTGATGAGACCATCCCGGATTGTCTCCTAAATGCCTTCTCTGTTGATAAAGATCTCGATATCCGTAGAGCCCTTTATTATTGCTCTTGCTGCGCCCCTCAGTTCTCTCACCCCCACCCCCTGAACCATGTTAGGTTCAGGGCATCGTCCTGCACCCTACGTGGTGCAGGGCTTCTCCCTCCCCCCTCAAGGGGGAGGGATGTACTCGTCTTTCTTTGTCTTCCGGATTCGTTTTTCATAACTTTTTTGACATTACCAAGAAGGCGCCAAGCGCGCGGCGCATCGCCTTAACGGCCCAGGCCCCCAGGACAATTTTTTCTCTCTGCTTTGGGCTATGGGCTTGGCTCTCTGCATGAGGCTCCCGCTTTTCACCATATGGGCATGAAAGTAAGGCATAGAACCCAGATCGCCGAAAGGACAAAAAAGGAGATTAGGCAGTACCCCATGATATGACGCATGGAAAGGCCGCAGACTCCCAGCAAGGGAATGGCCCAGAAGGGCTGGATGACGTTACCGATTATTTCTCCGGCGGTGAAGGCGTTGATGGCCCGGGGGATACTCAGGTCCAGACCCTGGGCGGCCTCGATGACTGCAGACCCCTGAATTTCCCATATTCCCCCGGAAGTGGGAACAAAGAAGTTAACGAAGGCGGCGTCGATGAAAACCCAGAAGGGAAAGGTCAAGTCCGTGGAAGGGGTGGCAATCCAGATGAAGAAGATCGCCGCCAGCCCCGACGAAGCCAGCATCCCCTGGATGCCGGCATAAAAAGGAAACTGGACAATGATTCCATAAGCCGCCCGCGTCGAGCTCTCCATGGATTTTAGAAAACGCATGGGCGTGTCGTGGAAGGAGAAGGCCAGGAAGAGAAGGATGAAATTAAGAATATTCAGGTTGATTTCAAAACCCGGTCCGTAAAACCAAAAAATAACATAGGCGAACCCCATGGCGGAGATGAGCCAGACCGGCCACTGGCTGTGTTCCAGCCAGACCCCAAAGGTCATCTCCCCCCTCTGGCGAATTTCCTTCTCGGCGGTCATGGCGGCCTCTTCCGCCCGGTCTTCTTCCTCGAATCGCTGCAAGATTTCGGGGGCGGGGCCAATGGCATCCCGTCCTTCCGGACAGATCAGCCCCACAAGAATGATGACTGCCGTGGTTCCCAAAAAGAACCCCGTCAGGGCCAGAGCACTGAAAGAAGTCTGGCTCAACGGAATAATCCCGATGGCTTTTTCCAGGAAATGACCGGGCTTGCTGACGGCCAAGGGCTCAGGAGCAAACAGCCCGAAATTCCCGGCACACATCCCGATGTACGCGCAGGCCACAAGCAGGGGATAGTCGATCTGCGGAATTCTTCTTCCCATTTCCCGGGCCAAGAATGCCCCGGCGACAATGCCGATGCCCCAGTGCAGCCAGGAAAAGACAGCGATGATGCCCGTCAAAAACATCACGGCCCCCCGGGGGGTTTGGGGAATGGCCGCCAAGGCCCGCAAGACCTTCCGCCCGATTGGAACGCTGGCCACACTGAACCCCGCAGTTACCATCAACACCATCTGCATCGAAAAGGAGAGGAAGTTCCAGAAACCATTTGCCCAAAACCGGATCATGTCGAACGGGCCTTGATAGGCCCCGAAGATGCCCATCAGATAAGCGGTAAAAGTTAACAGGACGGCGAAAAGAAAGGAATGCGGGACGAGGTGGGCCACTCCCGAGTTTAAAGCCCTGGCACCCTGCTGGAAAAACGCCCTTTTCAGAGTCATTGCGGAGGCAATATCTTTATTGTAATTTTGGATGAATCCGCTGGTGATTTTTTGCGCACGGTTGGGTAAACTATAGATACCCCGCAGGTTAAATGTCAACAAAAAAGAGTCCCCCGGGCTGGGCCTGACCATGGTTTGCCACCCCCCCAGTTTTAGCTCCCCAGCTGAGTCTGGACACCCCGCGAATAATCTTTCATCTCCTTGGAAAAGAATGGGGGGTGGCAAAGGATCCCATGGCGGTTGACAAAAAAAATCCCATGGGTTATAGATAATTATTCAACTCGGCTGGCATAGCTGGAACCATTGGGGCAGCCGAAAAGCCTTTCAACAATAAAATGACCTTAGGTTCCGCATCCCGCTGTTAGAAAAAAAAGGACAAACGGAAAGGAGGAGTTCGATGAGTCATAATGTAACCGCGCCTATGGTAGGGAAAATCGTAGATATTAAGGTGAAAGTTGGGGACCGAGTCCAGGAGGACGACGAGATCGCCATCCTGGAAGCCATGAAGATGGAGATGCCCATCGTGGCTCCGGCAGCCGGCGTGGTGAAAGAGATCCGGGTTTCCGTCGGCCAGACTTGCGAAAGCGATATGGTCCTGGCGGTTATCGAATAGACCCCGTCACGCCGAATGGGCGTAGAGATTCCCCTGCCTTATCATGCAGCGAGCAGCGGGTTCTGCCAGACCGTCCGGGAAAAGGGGTCAGCCATGAGGATTTCAGCCTTCCTGCCACTCTGAACGGCAGAATTGATAAGGAGGAAGAGAAATGGATTTCAAGCTGAGCGAGGAATTGGAAGCGATCCGCCAGACCGCTCGTGACTTCGCCGAGAAGGAGATCGCTCCCTTTGCGGACAAATGGGAGGCGGAGCACTACTTCCCCCGGGAGGTCGTCAAGAAGATGGCCGACCTGGGTTTCTACGGGACGCTCGTTCCGGAAGAGTACGGAGGAAATGGAATGGGGTTTCTGGCGGGAACGATCATCACCGAGGAGATCGCCCGGGGCAGCGCCTCCCTGCGGGTGACTTTCAACATGCAGACCTTCGGGCCCGCGCTTTCGCTCCTCCGATACGGTACGGAAGAACAGAAAAAGAGGTGTATTCCCAAGCTGGTCTCCACGGATTGGATCGGTTGCTTCGCCATCACCGAACCCAACGCCGGCTCGGATGTGATGGCGATGAAGACCACGGCAATCCCCAAGGGAGATTATTTTCTGGTCAACGGGTCGAAGACCTGGATTTCCAACGCCCAGATCGCCGATCTCTGCATCCTTTACGCCTACCACGACCCGGCGGCGAAGAGCAAAGGCCTCTCCACCTTTCTCCTGGACATGCATCTTCCCGGCATTACCACCCGGCCGCTGGATAAGCTGGGTCTGGCCTCTGCCCCCACCGGGGAAATTATCCTGGAGGATGTCAAAGTCCCCAAGAACGCTCTCCTGGGAACGCTCGGAGACGGTGTAAAGCACGTCTTCGGCTCGCTCAACCAAACCCGCCTTTCCTGCGCGGCCGGCGGGCTGGGCATCGCCCAGGCCTGCCTGGACGCCTCGGTAAAATACTGCAATGAGCGGACCCAGTTCGGGCAGCAGATCGGCCAGTACCAGATGAACCAGGATATGATCGCGATCATGGCCACCGAGCTGGAAGCGGCCCGCTTTCTGGTTTACCGGGCGGCTCTCCAGAAAGACGAAGGGATGCTGGGGAATGTACTGGAAACTTCCATGGCCAAATATTACGCCGGAGAAGTGGCCGGCCGGGCTTCGGACTTCGCTATGAGGATTCTCAGCGCCTACGGGTACTCCACGGAATATCCGGTCGCCCGCTATTATCGGGATGCCAAGTCCATCCAGATTGTAGAAGGCACAGCGAATATTCAGAAGACGATCATCGCCCTGGACCAGTTGGGATTCAGAAAAGCCAACCGGTAAAATATAAAAGATTAACCGCAGAGAACGCGGAGAACGCAGAGAAAAATTAGGATGGAAAGCCGCAAAAAAGAACCGGCTTTTTTAATTTTATGTTGCAGGTTTTGACTCAGCGGCCTCTGCGTGCTCTGCGGTGAAAAGTGAATTCCATTGTCCCCGAAATCGACCTATGCTATCAAGGGTGAACCCGAGGAGTAAAATTCCCTTTGGGCAAATCCTGAAAAAGAAGGAGGGTGAATGATGATTTCCAGAAAGAAGACCTCACGTGCACTCCTATTTCTTTTCACTTCGCTTCTCATCCTTTGGCTCTCGGTCCCGGCAGGAGCGCAAACCAAAACCGTACGCCTCTCCATTGCGACCGGAGGAACGGGGGGCGTTTATTATCCCCTGGGAGGCGGAATGGCCAGCGTCATTTCCAAGTACATTCCCAACACCGAAGCCACGGCCGAGGTGACCGCCGGCTCGGTGGATAACTGCAAGCTCCTCCAGACCGGAAAGGGAGACCTGGCGATTATCATGGCCGACATCGGCTATGATGCCCTGAAAGGGCTGGGAAGATTTAAGTCCGGGGCCATACCCCTCCGAACGATCGCCGTGGTCTATTCCAATTACATGCACTTCGTCACCCTGGATGGATCGGGGATCAATTCCGTTCCCGACATGAAGGGAAAACGGGTTTCGACGGGATCTCCGGGGAGCGGGACGGAAGTCAAGACGATGAGGGTTCTGGAGAGCTACGGGATCAACGGTGAGAAAGATATCAAACGGGAGCGCCTCGGTGTGGCGGAATCCGCCGGCGCTCTGAAGGACCGAAAGGTCGATGCCTTTAGCTGGGATGGAGGATTGCCCACCGCCGCCGTCTTAGACTTGGCGGCTACGCCGGGGATTAAGGTTCGCATATTAAACAACGGCGATCATCTGGGCAAGTTGCTCCAAAATTACGGGCCGGTTTACTTCAACCTCCCCATACCTAAAACCACGTATCCGGGTATGAATGCCGACGTCCAGGTCGTGTGCGTGGCCAACCTCCTGATCTGCCATGAAAAGATGGATGCCGGCTTGGTCTATAACATTACCAAGGTCCTTATCGAGCATCAGCCCGAACTCGTCGCGGTCCATAGAGAAGCGAGGAATCTGACCCTGGCCATCGCCGCGGTGGGTTCTTCCCTGCCCTACCATCCGGGGGCCATTAAATACTTCCAGGAAAAGGGCATCAAGATCAAATAAAGAACCCGACCTCTGGGTATTTTTCAGCTTTGGGCAAAAGCCAGGGGAAGAGCTTGCCGGCCGAACCTTCAGCAGAAAGGGGAATCCAGGATGCAGGAGGAGAAAAAGGTCCTTCCGGCCGCCGATGAAGAGCTGATTACCGAAGAACGACTGAAAAAGGCCGAGGCTTTTATCGAGGAAGAGGAGGGGCCTTCCCGCCGGCTGGTCGGCAAGATGGGCACCTTTATTACCATTGTGGCTGTGGCCATGTCCCTCGTCCACCTCTACGCCGCAGCCGGAATAATTATGACGCAGATCCTGCGCGGGATCCACGTCATGTTCGTTCTTTTTCTTATTTTTCTGGTCTACCCCTCCTTGAAGCGGTTTCGCAATCGTATTCTCTGGTATGACTATCTTCTATCCATTCTGGGCATCGCCGTTATCGTTTACACCTTCCTGGATTTTGAGGAGTTCATCTACCGGTCGGTAACGCCCACCCCCTGGGATATGTTCTTCGGATCCCTGCTGATCGTGTTGGTTCTGGAGGCCACCCGGCGGACGACGAACTGGATTTTGCCAGTGGTCGTGGGATCCTTCCTCGTCTATGCCTATATTGGCCCCTGGCTTCCCTCCCCCTGGACCCATCGCGGGTACGGCGTGGACCGCCTCGTCGGCCATATGTACATGACCCTGGAAGGGATATTTGGCGTGCCCATCGACGTCTCCTCGACCTTCATCATCCTCTTCACGATCTACGGAGCTTTCCTGGAATATTCCGGCGCCGGAAAATTCTTTATCGATTTCTCGCTCACGGCCATGGGGGGAAAACCAACAACCGCGGGGAGAACCGTAACTCTGGCCTCTTTCCTCCTCGGCGGCCCTTCCGGAAGCGGGGTCGCCACGACCGTGACGCTGGGTTCGGTGGCGTATCCCATGCTGGCCAGAGCCGGTTACAGCAAGGAGGCGGCGGGGGGCCTTCTTTCCGCCGGGGGCATCGGCGCCATCCTCTCGCCGCCGGTCCTTGGGGCCGCCGCTTTCCTCATCGCCGAGTTCCTCAAGATCTCCTACTTGGAGGTCATCGTCATGGCTACCATCCCCACCATCCTTTACTACTGGGCCATCTTCCTCATGGTGGAATTTGACGCCAAGAAATTCGGCGCCAGGGCTGTGGCCTTCGACCGCACCCATTCCTTAGGTCAGCTCACCCGCCTTTATGGATTTCACTTTTCTTCTCTGATCGCCATCATCGTCATCATGGTTTTGGGGTTTACGCCCATCATGGCCGTTTTCTGGTCTACGGTGATCGCCTTCGGCGTCAGCTTCATCCGGCCGGAGACGGCGCTATTCCCCCGAAAATTGATCGGCGCCCTGCGGGGGGGTTCCATCGGGGTGCTTTCCGTGGCCGCCACCTGCTCGGCTGCGGGAATAATCGTAGGGGTAACCACCCTCACCGGCCTCGGGCTGAAATTCAGTTCCATCGTGATCGAATATGCCGGAGGGAACCTGTTTCTGACTGCGGTCTTCACGGCCCTGGTGGTGTGGGTTGTCGGCCTGGCCGTCCCGGTGACCGCTTCCTACATTATCTGCGCGGTGATCGCCGCCCCAGCGATGATCAAGCTGGGCGTTCCCGAGTTTGCCGCCCATATGTTCATCTTCTATTACTCCATCCTTTCGGAGGTCTCGCCCCCCACGGCCCTTTCTCCCTTTGCGGCCGCTGCCCTTACCGGGGGCGACCCCTATAAAACAACCGTACAGGCCTGGAAATATACCCTTCCTGCCTTTCTCGTCCCCTTCAATTTCACCTTGCATCCCGACGGTGTGGCTCTGCTTCTCAAAGGTGCCCCTCTCGACATTATGTGGACTTTCGCAACGGCCCTGGCGGGTATTTTCGCTCTGGCGGCCGGCATGGATGGATGGATGTTTAAACGCGCGAGGTCTTATGAAAGGGTCGTATTGGTTGTCGCCGGTTTGGCCCTGGTCTATCCAACGCTGCTCTTTGATTTTATCGGCCTGGGATTGCTGGCTGTGGCCATCTTCTCGCAGAAGGTGCTCCGGAAGGACGATGCATGATTACCGCAGCGCGGCACATCGGGGGATCGGGAGATCGGGAGATGGGGTGAAATTCACCGTGTCTCCGTGTCACCGCGTCCCCGCGTCATTATTCCCCCGCGTCCCCGCGTCTTCGCCCTAACGGATCATAGTAATTTTTCATGACGGGTTCGATACCCGGGAACGATTAAAATCCCCCCTCGCCCCCCTTTAGTAAAGGGGAGTTGGGGGGATTTGAAAGTTATCTTCTACTTCATCAAAAGGAGGTCCGTGCGATGTTCAAAAAGATTCTGGTTCCCTTGGACGGCTCCAAATTGGCCGAAGGAATCCTGCCCCGGGTGGAATGGCTGGCCAAGATCCATGATGGAGAGGTCACCCTTCTGCGGGTGGCGTTGGCCCACACCTTCCCCGGGGTGGACCCCGTTCAGCATCAGGTGAATGTTGTCCGAGAAGCCGAGGAATATCTGGCCAAAGTTGAGGCCAACATGAGAAGCGTAGGCGTGAAGGTAAATTCAGTCGTCCGGTATGGCCACGATGCCCAGGAGATCGTCGACCACGCCAAAGACCGCAATTTCGACCTGATCGCCATGTCCACTCATGGGCGCACCGGGCTCGGCCAGTTCGTTCTGGGAAGCGTGGCCAGCAAGGTCATCCACACGGCCATCGTCCCCATCCTCCTCTGCCGGGTCTGCTAGTAAGAAGAGACGCGGGGACACGGAGACACGGTGAAAATTTCCGCTTCCCCCCATCTCCGCGTCTCCGTGTCTCCGCGTCGTGGTTTCTCTGTGTCTCCGCGTCCCCGCGTCTCAGGGTCACCGCGTCTCTTTCTCTGCACCTGGGATCATCCGGGGGAGGTTCCACTCCACGGGCAGGCGAACAAGTTGGCCGGCCTTGGTTTCAAAGAGAAGGTACCCATTGGCCAGTCCGAATAGGAAGAGGTCCTTGGTGATCTCCACGTCTTTTTTGCAGTAGGCGATGACTTCCTCCATCTTTCCCTCTTTAAACCACTTCAACGACTGCAGGCCGTCGGCTGATTTCTCCACGTTGAGAGTTTTGTGGGCCAGATGGTTGAGAGAAAGGCGATAGCCCAACTGCCTGGAAATTTCCCGCAGGATGTCAAAGGTCGGGAGCTCCGCAAAGCGAAAAGAAGAATAACCTTTGAGCACGTTATAATCGAAGTCTGAGATGTTAAACCCGACGATCAAGTCCGCGGTCTTTAATGTATCAATCAACTCGTGAACGCGCTCCTCTTCGTACACGGAAAAGGCTCCCTCCCGCGAATCGTAAACCACGGCCACGGCCACGCGCATGAGGTGTTTGTTATGCCAGCCCCCGACCTCCTCGGCGCTTCGTTGGGTCTCGATGTCGAGGAATAGAACGCGGTGGCGGGAGATGGTTTCTTTGAGCCAGGACGGAAGGGGAGCGAGAGCCACCGCCTCGGGTTCTGATAATTCGGACTCTACCGGCAGAACCGTTTCGGCCGGGGGTGTCAGTGGCTGTCCATCTTTGCCTCGCCTTCCTGGTTTTTCTGCCGGTTTTTCTCCCCGCAGCCATTCCAGAACAAATTCAGCCGCCCGCTTGTCGAGAGGTTTATTCCCCGATCCACACTTGGGAGAGTGCACGCAGGACGGGCAGCCGTCCAGGCACGAGCATTCCTGGATCAGGGAAAGAGTCTTCTGTAAAAGCTCTTCGATGATGCCGTAGCCGTACTCCGCCAGGCCCACCCCTCCGGGAAACCCGTCGTAGATGAAGATCGCCGGTTTCCCCAGCTGGGGATGCACCGGGTAGCAGATGCCGCCCACATCATTTCGGTCGCAGAGGGCAAACAACGGAAAAAGAGCGATGGCGGCATGCTCTACGGCGTGGATCCCGCCCATGAAATGCAGCCCCGCGTCCTTCACCTGCTGGGAGATCTCCTCGGGCAGGATGACCCAGAGCCCCATGGTCTCGAATACGTAAGGGGGCATCTCCAACTCCTGGACGCCAAGAAGGTCTTGCCCGAAGATCCGCCGTTTCTCAAAGCCCGTCACCCGCTCCGTCACTTTCAATCGCCCATAGCAGGCGGTAAACCTCGCCCGGGGTTGCGTGTGGATCACGGAGAGGATCTCGGTCTCCTTCTCCGTCAGGGCCCGGGTGTAATAATCCACCTCCACCGGTTTCGCCCAGACTTCCCGTTTCCCCTGATCCAGGTGGCTGACCGAGTACGATTCTGCCCGATGCAGGTAGATGGCTCCCGGGTGGCCTTCGCTGTACACCCGTGGGACGCTGATGTTGCCGATGAGCCGCTTCGTCCCTTCTTCGAAAATTGTGTAGCTCTCTCCGGCGGAGCGGATGTCCACCAGGCGATGGGGATGCACCCGGTGGGAAAACCACTCCCTCCCCGAGGCGCTCCGCAGGAGCTCCCCTTCCGCTACCAGTTGATCCAGGAGAGGACCGTATTTCTGGGGAGGGAAGGCGACCTCATCCAGCCGCAGGGGAACCTCGGCGGCCGCACAGACCAGGTGCTTGGAGACGACCACGGAGTTATCCGGGTCCACCACCGCGCTTTCGAAGCCGCGGCCGAAAAAATCCTGCGGGTGGTGCATGAAGTATTGATCCAGGGCATCCGGCTGGGCGATCAGGGCGACCAGAGATTCGCGGTCGGTTCTCCCCCCCCCGCCCCCCCCCGGCCCAGGGGCCCGCACCCGTGCCCGGT
>Ga0214473_10002772_pt1 | contig 21434 bp, 15 predicted proteins | sample RVTome_7_FD_203509 | JGI IMG/M metagenome (GOLD analysis project Ga0214473, IMG submission 203509) | Soil microbial communities from uranium-contaminated site in the Upper Colorado River Basin, Wyoming, United States - RVT98D197 | ecosystem: Environmental > Terrestrial > Soil > Contaminated >... | reverse complement strand
GAGGTCGCGGCCGACATCGAGGCCGCGACCGCGGCGATGAAGCTGCCGCCGGGCTACGACGTGATGCCGGGCGGGGACTCGGAGGAGCTGAAGAAGATGTTCCGCAACATGCTCCAGACCCTCTTCCTCGCGGTCATCTTCATCTACCTGATCCTGGCGTCGCAGTTCGGGTCGTTCGTCCACCCGCTCGCGATCATGCTTTCCTTGCCCCTCTCGCTCGTGGGGGTCGCGGTGGCGCTGCTCTCGACGGGCGACAGCCTGAACATCATGAGCATGATCGGCCTGATCATGCTGATGGGGCTGGTGACCAAGAACGCGATCCTGCTCGTCGACTTCACGAACCAGGCCCGGGCGAAGGGGACCCCGCGCGACCAGGCGCTCATCAGGGCCGGCTCGACGCGGCTGCGGCCGATCGTGATGACGACACTCGCCATGATCTTCGGCATGCTGCCGCTCGCGTTCGCGATCGGCGCCGGCGCCGAGATGCGCGCGCCGATGGCCCGCGCCGTGATCGGCGGCCTGATCACCTCGACGCTCCTGACGCTCGTCGTGGTGCCGGTCGTCTATACGTACCTCGACGGCCTGCGGCCGGAGGCGGTGAGTGAGTGGTTCCGCCGGCGCCGGAGGACGGATGCGGCCGACGCGGCGCGCGTACCCGCCCCGCTGCTCGACGAGGTCGGCACGGGCCGCGGCTGAGGTGCGCGGCGTCGAGCAGATCCCGTGGCTCTACGACACCGCAATGGTGGTGCTCGAGAAGGTCGGGCTCGGGCGCTGGCGCTCGTGGCTGGCCGGCGGAGTGCGAGCCGGGCGCACGCTCGACCTCGGCTGCGGCACCGGCCGCAACCTCTCGCTCTTCGGCGCCGGCGTGCGGGCGATCGGCCTCGACCCATGCCACCCGTCGCTGCTGAAGGCGCGCCGGCGCGCCCCTGGCGTGCCGCTCGTGCGCGGCCGAGCGGAAGCGCTGCCCTTCCGCGACGGGGCCTTCGACACCGTGGTGAGCGGCCTCGTCTTCTGCAGCGTCGCGGACGTGCCGCGCGGGCTCGCCGAGGTGCGGCGCGTGCTCAGAGCCGGTGGCGTCCTGCGCCTGCTCGAGCACGTCCGCGCGCGGGGCCGTGTGGCGGCCCGGCTGCAGGATCTCACGCAGTCGGTGTGGACGTGCCTCACCGGCGGCTGCCACCCCAACCGCGACACCGAAGCCGCGGTGGCCGCGGCGGGCTTCGTCGTCAGCCGGGAAACCTACCGCGCGAAGGGCGACTTGCGGCGCTTCGAAGCGCGCTCCGCGGGCGAGCTCCAGAACTGCGGGTGAGGCGCTAAGCTAAGCCGGAAGCGGCACGCCCCCGTCCCCGCCCGAGCTGGATTCCGCGTCCTCGCCAGGACGACGGGCCGCTTCCCGGCGGTGCAGGAAGAAGCGGTCTCCCTCGACGAACGCGACGCGGTCGTCGAGCCCCTCGCGCCGCGCGCGCCCGCGGGCGTACCGGCCAGGGAGGGACCGTGGACGGGATGGGTCGTCGCTCTCATGACGCCCTCCTCGTTTCGGGTACGGTTCCAATCTATCGCCGGGAGCGACCCCTGGGACCCTCCAAAGCGTTGTGGTCGGCGGTTGCTTCACCACAAGGTCTTCGGGATTGACGGGCGGTGGTCGGGGACCGATCATTATGGCGAATAAAAAGCGAAACATGAGCGCTACGCCTCTCCCCGCCACCATGCCCTGGGTGCCCCCGACCAGCGGGAGCCCGGATACGCCGGCTCCGGCGAGCGTCGCGGAGCGCAAGCGCGTTCTCGAAGACCTGCTGCGGGCTCGTCGGCTGCAGACCGACGAGCCGCCGCTGCGGGGTGAGGACCGAAGGCGGCGGCCGCTCGCGACCGGCATCGCGGAGCTGGACGTGCTCCTCGGTGGAGGCTTCCCGCGCGGCGAGCTTTCCGAGATCCACGGCCCCGCTTCCTCGGGTCGCACCGGCGTGCTGCTCGCACTCCTCGCGCACACGACGCGCGCGGGGGCGCTCGCGGCTCTCGTGGACCCGCTCGACCGGCTCGATCCGGCCTCGGCCGCCGCCGCGGGCGTCGACCTCGCGCGGCTGCTCTGGCTGCGTGGCCCGCGCGGGGGTGGGGAAGAGCCGGCGGCGAAGGCGCTCGCCCAAGCCACGGGAGCGGTGGCGACGCTCGTGGGCGCCGGGCTCTTCGACGTGGTGGTGCTCGACCTGGCCGGGGCCGACCACGAGCGCCGCCTCTTGCCGTCCACGACCTGGCTGCGCCTGCAGCGGCTCGTCGAGGACGCCACGACCGCATTCGTGATGCTGGCCGACGGGCACGTCGCCTGCAGCCCCGGGGGTCGGGCGCTGGCGCTCGAGCCCGCAGGCCTGCGCTTCTCGGGCTCGCCTGGCCCCGCGTGCCTGCTCACGGCGCTTCGGGCGCGGGCACGGGCCGGACGTCACGGGCTCGACGCGGCCGAGCTCACCCTCGCAGCCGTCTGAGCGGAGCCTGTCGTGTTCGGCGGCCTGCATGCTCCCCGTGCTCTCCCCGACGCGGGCGCGCTCGTGGCGCTCGCCCGCAGCTTCACGCCGCGGGTCGAAGCCCACGGGCCGACGCCGGTGCTGCTCGATCTCTCGGGCCTGGGCCGCCTGTGGCCGACGCCGCACGCGCTCGGCCGTGCGCTCCTCGACGCGGCCGCGGCGAGAGCGATCGAGGCCCAGGCGGCGCTCGCCTTCACGCGGGAGGCGGCGCTCGTCGTCGCGTGCGCCTGTCCGGGGCTCACCGTGGTGCCCGCGGGCGGCGAGGCCGCGGCGCTCGCCCCGCTGCCGCTCGCGCTCCTCGAGCTGACGGCGGAGCAGCAGGAGCTCTTCGCGCGCTGGGGCCTGCGCACGATCGGCGACCTCGCGCGCCTGTCCGCGGCCGCGCTCGCCGCGCGGCTCGGTCCTGAGGGTCCCCGCCTCGTGCACCGCGCCCGCGGCGAGGACGCGGGTGCCTTCGTCGCCGCGTCGCTGCCCGAGCGCTTCGAGACGACGCTCGAGCTGGACTGGCCGGTCGAGGGCCTGGAGCCGCTCGCCTTCCTGCTGGCGCGGCTGCTCGAGCCGCTCACCAAAGCACTCGCCGCGCGCGGGGCGAAGGCCGCGGCGCTCGCCGTCGAGCTCGGGCTCACCGACGCCTCGACGCACGCGCGCTCGCTGCGGCCCGCCGCCCCCTCGGGCGACGCGCGCACCTGGCGCACGCTCGTGCTGCTCGATCTCGAGGCCCACCCGCCGCGCGACGCGATCGCGCGGATCACGCTACGCGCCTCACCCACGCCCGCGCGGGCAGCCCAGTTCTCGCTTCTGGATCCCGCGCTGCCCTCGCCGGAGCGGCTGGCGGAGACGCTGGCGCGGCTCCACGACTGGACCGCGTCTGGACGTTCCGGCTCGCCGCAGCTCGTGGACACGCACCGGCCCGGAGCCTTCGCCGTCTCGAGCTTCGCGCCCTGCCCGCTCCCGCGCGGAAGACCCGAGGCCGCGCGGCCCGCGCCGCGCGTGGCGCTGCGCGCCTACCGCCCCCCGCGCCTCGCCCACGTGCTCACCAAAGCGGGCGCACCCAGCTTCGTGGGGGCTCCCGGCGTGCGTGGCGCCGTCACGGCTGCGGCCGGGCCGTGGCGCGTCTCGGGCGACTGGTGGGATAGCGCCTTCTCCCGCGAGGAGTGGGACGTGTCGCTCGCCGGGGGCGCCGCCTTGCGCGTGTTCCTCGACCGGCTGCGCGGCTGTTGGTATGTCGAAGGCGAGCTGGACTAAGAGTCGCTCCGAGTCAGCAGAGCCGCCGAGCGAAAGGAGCCGACGAAGCTGCCCAGAGAGCGGCGTTCCGCCACGCCACCGACGACCCCGAGCGAGAAGCGAGTGAGGTGAAGCCGCGCGGCGCCAGCGAAGCGGCGCCGTGCGGTCAACAAATCTTGCGCGGAACGCCGCTGGCTAGCCGCCGCTCTTGATGTAGCTCTCGAGCTGCCGCACCGTGAAGCGCAGGTCGTCGATCACGCTGCGCACGACGTCGCCGATCGAGATGACGCCCACCACGCGCCCCGCGTCGACCACCGGCAGGTGGCGGATGTGCCGGTCGGTCATGTGCATCATGCACTCGCCGGAGGTCGTGTCGGGCGTGATCACGAACACATTCGACGTCATCACCTCGCGCACCGGCGTCTCGCGCGAGGTGCGGCCCTGCAGGATCATGCGCCGGGCGTAGTCGCGCTCGGAGAAGATCCCGACGAGCTCGCGCCCCCCCTTCATCACGAGCAGCGCGCCCACGTTCTTCTCTTCCATGAGGCCGAGCGCCTCGAACACGGTGGCGTCCGGGTCGATCGAGTAGATCTCCGGCTTGCCGGCGAGGATCTGCCGGATCGTGGTCATTCCCCCTCCTCCCCGGTCGATCGTGATCAGACCGTAACGCGCTCGGTTGGGGCCGGGTTGCGATGCCACCGATCTTACTCCGGTCAGTGGTGCCATGGCATGCGGAGCTCGGGTCGGGCCGAGCGAAGGGCGTTGTACGATAGGCCGTAAGCCCGCCCCACGCGGGCGCCCTGCATGCCCCCGCCTCAGACGTCGTTCGCCCTCCGGCTCCTACTGTGCGCGCTCCTCTGCGGCGGTTGTGCGACGCTGCGCAAGGAGGAGCCGGCGCCTCCGCCCGTCCCTCCGGGCACGGCGCTCGAGCCGGAGGCGCCTTCCGACGACGAGCCGCTCCCGGTGACGCCGGTCAGCGAGCCGATCGTCGTCGCGGCCTGGGCCGAGCCGAAGGAGCTGCCGGCCGGGGGTGGCCAGGCGCAGATCCTGGTGCGGATCCAGAAGCGGGGCGGCCGGCGCTTCCCGGGTGTCGAGGTGCGCCTGCGCAGCTCCGCGGGCTCGCTCTTCTCCTCGGGTGGGGTGCTGGTCACCGACGGCTCGGGCATGACGCGCGATCGGCTGACGACGAAGAAGACCGCCACCATCACGCTCAACGCCGGCGGCACGCGCTACCGCTTCCAGGTCCCGGTCGTGGAGCCCGGCCCGTGAGCTCGCCGCCGCTGCGCGCGGCGGACCCGGCGACAGCGGCCGAGCTCGCGCACGTCGTCTCGCCGGAGCGGGTGCTGACGCGGCCGATCGACCGCCTGGGCCGCTCCGCCGACGCCTCGATCTACCGTCTGATCCCCGAGGCCATCGTGCGTCCGCGCGGCACAGGCGATGTGCGGGAGCTGTTCGCGTGGGCCCGGCGCAAGCGGCGCCACCTCACGTTCCGCGCGGCGGGGACGTCCCTCTCCGGACAGGCGGTCACCGACGATGTGCTCGTCGAGCTCGGCCCCAGCTTCCGCAAAGCGCGCGTGCTCGACGACGGGTCCCGGATCCAGGCCGAGCCGGCCGTCGTGGGCGGCCACCTCAACCGGCTGCTCGCGGCGCACGGGCGGCGCATTGGACCCGACCCGGCCTCGATCGACGTGGCGATGCTCGGGGGCATCCTGGCCAACAATGCCTCGGGCATGTGCTGCGGCGTCGTGCAGAACAGCTACCACACGCTCGACAGCCTGGTCGTGCTGCTTGCCGACGGGGCCGTCGTCGACACGCGCCAGCCCGACGCGGACGCCGAGCTCAGAAGGGCGCGGCCCGCGCTCCACGCGGAGCTCGTCGCGCTGCGCGACGAGATCCGGCGCGACGCGGCGCTCTCGAACCTGGTGTGTCGGAAGTTCGAGACCAAGAACACGAGCGGCTACAGCCTCAACGCCTTCCTGGATTTCGACAGCCCCGCCGAGATCCTGGCCCACCTGATGGTCGGCTCCGAAGGCACGCTCGGGTTCGTCTCCGAGATGACGCTGCGCACCGTGCCGGAGCCGCCCGCGCGGGCGACGGCGCTCGTGCTCTTCGCCGACCTCGAGGACGCCGGCCGCGCGGTGGCGCCGCTCGCCCTGGCGGGCGCCGACGCGCTCGAGATCCTCGACGCGGCCTCGCTGCGCTCGATCGCGGCGGAGCATCCATTCTGCTTCGAGGTCGGGGCGAGGCACGCGGCCCTGCTCGTCGAGCTGCGCCGCCCCGACGAGGCGACGCTCGCCTCGGCGGTGGACGACGTCCACGCGATCCTGAAGCGGCATCGGCTGATCGAGCCCGAGCGCTTCACGACCGGGGAAGCGGAGCGCACAGCACTCTGGCACCTGCGCAAGGGGCTCGCGGCCCGCACCGGAGCGATGCGGCCGAGCGGGACCGCCTTCCTGACCGAGGACGTCGCCGTGCCGGTGGCGCGCCTCGCCGAGGCGATCCTCGACTGCCAACAGCTGTTCGCGCGGCACGGCGTCCCCGACACCGCCATCTTCGGCCACGCCAAGGACGGCAACCTGCACTTCGTGCTGGCCGAGGACGTGCGGAGCCCCGAGGCGGTCGAGCGCTACGGCGCCTTCGTGAACGGCCTGGTCGAGCTGATCGTGGGCCAGTACGACGGTGCGATCAAGGGCGAGCACGGCTCGGGGCGCAACATGGCGCCGTTCGTCAAGCGCGAGTGGGGCGAGCGGGCCTACGCCGTGATGCAGCGCGTGAAGCGCCTGCTCGATCCCGACGGCATCCTGAGCCCGGGCGTGCTGCTGAACTCGAACCCCCGCTGTCACATCGAGAACCTGAAGCCCTGCCCGACCATCTCGCCGCTCGCGGACCGCTGCATCGAGTGCGGCTTCTGCGAGCCGCACTGCCCCTCGCGCGACCTCACGCTCACACCGCGCCAGCGGATCGTGGTCACGCGCGAGATCGCGCGGCTCGCTGCCAGCCCGGCTCCTGCCGATCGCGGGTGTGCCGAGTCGCTGCGCGAGGACTTCGTTTACCAGGGCGTCACGAGCTGCGCCGGAGACTCGATGTGCCAGTCGGCCTGCCCGGTGGCGATCGACACGGGTGCGCTGATGAAGGAGCTGCGGGCGGCCGGGCATGGGGCCGTGTCCGTCCGGATCGCGACGGGCGCCGCCGAGCACTTCGACCTGCTGGCGTCCCTGGCGCGGGCCGGGCTCGGCACGGCGGCCGTCGTGCGCGCGCTGCCGCTCGGCGCTCGGATGCTCGAGGCCGTGGCGGAAGCTGCGAGCGCGCTCCTGCCAGGGCTCGTGCCACGCCTGCCACCCTCGCTCGCCTTGCCGCGTCCGGCGCGGCGCCTCGCGACGGAGGAGCCCCCGCCCCTGCCCGCGGCCTCCGCCGCGGGCCCCGACCGGGGGGGTGTCGTCTACTTCCCGAGCTGCCTCACCCGGATCGTCGGCCCGCTGCCCGGCGAGAACGGCCCGCCGCCCGACCGGGCGATGCGCGAGGTCTTGCGCTGGGCCGGCTACTCGGTGCGCGTGCCCGACGGCGCCTCGGGTCTGTGCTGCGGCATGGCCTTCGCGAGCAAGGGCTACACCGACGCCGCGCACGCGGCGGCGCGCCTCACGGCCGAGGCGCTCTGGCGCGCGACGAGCGGCGGACGGCTAAAGGTGGTGACCGACGCCTCGCCCTGCGCTGGAACGCTCGCCGAGACGCTGCACGCGTTCCTGCGCGAGACCGGACGCGAGCTCCAGATCTTCGATTTTCCGGCGTTCTGGGCACGCGACGTACTGCCCAGGGTGGCGGCGCCTCCGCGCCGCGACGGGACCGTGATCCTTCACCCCACGTGCACGCTGGTGAAGGCGGGCGGGCTCGGCGACCTCCTCGCCGTGGCCCGGGCCCACGCCGAGAGCGTGACGCTCCCGAACTTCGCCGAGTGCTGTGGCTTCGCCGGCGACAAGGGCTTCCTGGTACCGGAGCTGACTGCGAGCGCCACCGCGGCCGAGGCCGCCGAGGTGAAGGAGATCCTCGAGCGCGAGCCCGCGGCGGCCTGCTACTCGACCTGCCGGACCTGCGAGATCGGCATGTCGCGCGCGGTGGGCCGTCCCTACCGGTCCCTGTTCGCCCTGGTGCACGAGGCCGTCACGCGTGCTTGAGCGGCTGCTCGACGCGCTCGCGTCGCTGCCGCTCGTGCCGACCTACCTGGTGCTGATGGCGCTCGCGGCGCTCGAGAACGTCTTCCCGCCCGTTCCCGCGGACACGGCGCTCGCGCTCGGTGCCTTCCTGGCCCGGCGCGGCGAGCTCTCGGTCGTGCCGCTCGCGGTGCTGTGCTGGCTCGCGAACCTCGCCTCCGCGTGCGGGACCTACCTCCTCGGCCGCCGCCACGGGCGCGGCTTTTTTCGCGACGGCTGGGGCCGCAGGGTCATGCCTCCCGAGGTGCTCGCGGCGCTCGAAGAGGCCTACGCGCGTTGGGGGAGCGCGGGCATCTTCGTGAGCCGCTTCCTGCCGGGGCTGCGGGCCGCCGTTCCGCCGTTTGCCGGTGTCGCCGGGTTTCCAGCGTTGAAGGCGCTCGCTCCGGCGGCGCTCGCGTCCGCGATCTGGTACGCCTTTCTCGCGACCGCCGGCCACCAGCTCGCGGCGAACTGGGAGGCCGTGAAGACCCTGGTCGCCAGCACGAACCGAGCGCTGGGGATCCTGGCGCTGATCCTCGGGAGCGCCGCGGTCGTGTGGATCTGGAGGCGGACTCGGAAGACCTCGTAGTCCTGCGCCTTCGGGACTAGCTTTTGGCCTTGAGGCTCGCGACCGTGGCCTTGATCCGCTCCTGCGTGGTCGGGGAGAACCAGCCGTCGAGAAAGGCCGGCAGGCGCTCGCGCTCGTGCGCCATCATCTCGGCGAGCACTCCCTCGCGCAACCAGGCCTTGGTCGTGGCGAGCGCGCGGGGGTCCTTGTCCACGAACTCCTCGAGCCGCGCGCGGCACGCCGCCTCGAAGCCGTCGCCTTCCGCGAGCTCGTCCGCGAGACCGGCGGCGAGCGCTTCCTCGTCCGCGAAGTTGCGGCCGAGCAGCGCGATGCGAGCAAGCGCCTGCGGCGGCACGCTCGCGCGCAGCAGACGCGTCACCGACCACGGCAGCGGCACGCCCAGCTTGACCTCGTTCAAGCCGATCGGGGCTCCGCGCCGCAGCAAGCGGAAATCCGCACACAGCGCCAGGATGCAACCACCCGCGACCGCGGCGCCCGAGACGGCGGCGACCACGGGCTTCGCCAGCCCGTAGAGCGCCCACACCGTCACGGCGAAGGCAGTCATGAAGCGCTCCATCGCGGGGCGGTCGTACGCCGCGAGCGCCACGAGGTCGAGGCCGGGGCAGAAGAGCTTGGGGTGCCCGGAAGCGAGCAGCACGCCGCGGACGCCGTCGTCCTGGGCCAGCTCCGCGGCCGCCTGGGTGAGAGCCTCCGCAAGCGGCTCGTCGATCGCGTTGCCGCGCGCCTTGTCGAGGCGCAGCACGGCGAGCCGGCCGTCTCGCTCGATGCGAACTCCACTCATGCCGGGAAACTCCAGAATCCAGTATAGCGGGGTGGACCATCCCGCCCGGATCGCAAGGCCCCGGCGCGGGAGGATAATGAAAGAGGGGAAGGCAATGTCGAGTGCCGGCCCGACACTGGCGGAGCTCCTCGCGCGTCATACGCGCGAGGGGGAGCTCTACGAGCGGCTCGAGAACGGCCGAGTCCGCTGCGTCGCCTGCGGGCACCGCTGCCTGATCCCGCCGGGCCGCGACGGGATCTGCCGCGTCCGCTTCAACGATGGCGGCAGCTTGCGCGTGCCGTTCGGCTACGTGGCGGCGCTGCAGCTCGACCCGGTCGAGAAGAAGCCGTTCTTCCATGCCTATCCGGGCGCCAAGGCGCTCTCCTTCGGCATGCTCGGTTGCGACTATCACTGCGGGTACTGCTTCACGGGCGACACGATCGTCGCGACCGAAATTGGTCCCACGACTCTCGCCGAGCTCTTCGCCTCGTGCGCGCGCACCGAGAAACGCCATGATGCCGAGCTCGCATTCCCAGACGACCGGCGTGTCGTTGCCGCCTCGGGCGCTCTCCAGGTCTTGCGGGGCGTGGTGCGGCACGCCTACCGGGGCAACCTGATACGGATACGACCTTTCCACTTGCCCGTGGTGCGCTGCACACCGGACCACCGAATCTACGCCACAAGCATGCCAGGTGAGCCGCCGATCCAGGTGCCGGCCCGAGAGCTCACGCCGCGACACTACATAGCCGTGCCGCGCCATCCGTGCGCGGAAGGCCCGGCGGCTCTGGATGTAGCCGAGCTGCTCCGCTCCCATCGCGTGACCTACAGGGTGACCTGGGATCTGTCGACGGAACACCGCGAGCTCGTGGCGGCGGCCACGGCGGCCGGCGAGACGTCGCGTGCGATTGGAAGCGCCATCGGCAAGGACGCGTCGTACGTCCGCCACGTGCGCGGCAAACTCACCCGTGGACGAGGCGATGACTCCAGAACACGCGGCATCATCGTCGAAGACAAAGCCGTCCGCTTCCCGGGCGAACGCCGGCCGGGCATCCCCGCGACACTCGCGCTTAGTCCTGAGCTCGCCGAGCTGCTCGGCTACTACTGCGCGGAAGGCTGCGTCGTCAGGAGCAAGAAGCGGCCCAACAGCCACGTCCTGAACTTCAGCTTCGCGCCGCGCGAGATCGAGCTGGCGGAGCGCACGCGCGCCTTGCTGAAACGCTGCCTGGGTCTCGAGGCTCGTCTGGTGGCGCGCGAAACGACGCTGGGCGTGGCGGTCGGCAAGGCCTCTGCAGCGCTAGTGTTCAAGGCCCTGGCGGGCGGCCGTAGCACCGAGAAGCGCGTGCCTGCCCCGGTCGCCGGCGCGGCGCCGGAGATCGTTCGGGCATTCCTTCAGGCGTATGCCGCCGGGGATGGTCACCACTATCCAAACGGGAAGGTCAGCGCCACTACGGTCTCGCGCACGCTCGCCTACGGTGTCGCCTGGCTCGTGCTGCGCGCGGGTCATTTCCCCTCCGTCTATGCCAACCACGTCGGCACGAGCGGCAACGTCCAGGGCCGCATCGTGAAGCGAGCCCCGCGCCAGTACACCGTCGTGTGGTACGAGCGGGGGATCCGTCGGCGCCGGATGGTCGAGACGGACGAGCACTACCTGATCCCGCTGCGCGCCGTAGACCGGGAGCCCTACGCGGGCGAGGTCTACAACCTCGAGGTGGACGGAGAGCACAGCTACTTGGCCGGCCTGTTCGGCGTGGCGAATTGTCAGAACTGGGTCACGTCGCAGGCGCTGCGCGACAAGGCCGCCGTGGCACCGGCCGACACGATGCGTCCGGAAGACATCGTGAGCGCAGCGCAGCGCGCCGGGGCGCGCATCGTCACCTCGACCTACAACGAGCCGCTCATCACCAGCGAGTGGGCGGTCGAGGTCTTCAAGCACGCGAAGCCAGCGGGGCTCGTCTGCTCGTACGTCTCGAACGGCAACGGCACCGAGGAGGTGCTGGAGTACCTGCGGCCGTGGGTCTCGCTCTACAAGGTGGACCTCAAGGGCTTCCGCGACCGGTCCTACCGTGACCTGGGCGGCACGCTCGAGCGCGTGCTGTTCACGATCCGGGCGCTCCACGCCAAGGGCTTCTGGGTCGAGGTGGTGACGCTGGTGGTGCCGGGCCTGAACGACTCGCCCGAGGAGCTCGGCGACATCGCGCGCTTTCTCGTCTCCGTGTCGCCCGACATCCCGTGGCACGTGACCGCGTTTCACCCCGACTACCGGATGGAAGACCGAAACGCGACGTCGGTGCAGTCGCTGCTGCGCGCAGCGGAAACTGGCGCGGCCGAGGGCCTGCACTTCGTCTACGCGGGCAACCTGCCCGGCGCCGTGCGCAGCTTCGAGAACACCTACTGCCCGGGCTGCCGTGGGCTGCTCGTCGAACGGCTCGGGTACCGGATCCTGCGCAACCGCATGGACGCGAGCGGCCGCTGTCCCGAATGTCGGCAGGCCGTGCCGGGAGTGTGGGCGTGAAACGGATATGCGTACGAGAACAAGGACGAACGGACGGACGGGCAGACGAACAGTAGAACGGCCGAAACAGGACCACCGGCGGACAGATCACCGGCCGAAACAGATCACCGGCCGAAACAGGACAAACGGCCGAACAGATCAGGCCAGGGGTTCTGGACGGGCTTTTCGGGGGGCTAAGCGCCCCCCGTGCCCCCGCTAGAAGCCCCCCGTGCCCCCGCTAGAAGTTAGCGGGCGATCTTGGCGCGCGCGTCGCGCAGGGCGCGCTTGTAATCGCCGTCCTTCATCTGCGCGTCGAGCTGCTCCTGGTTGGCGTTGATACCCGGGTCGTACGGCGGCTGGCGCAGCATGGCGTCGATGTTCGGCAGCGCCGAGCGCGCCGCGGGGCCCAGCGAGCCGAGGGCGTTCGTCGCGGCGATTCGCACGTCGAAGTTCGGGTCGCTCTGCATCAGGACCACGAGCGCGGGTACGGCGTCCGGACCGGCCGCGCGCGCAATGTCTGTCGCAGCGCGGGCGCGCGTGGCGGGGTTGCGCGAGCGCAGCGCGTTGTTGGCGGCTTCGAGTGCCTTGGCGCGAGCCTCGTAGGCCTGCTGCTCGGCGCGCGCCTTCTCGATCTCTTCCTCGCTGAACTTCTGACCCGCGGCGATCGCCTTCTCGACCCGGTCGATGTTCTCCTTGAGCTGGGTCACGCTGCGTCCGGCCGCCGCGGCCTTGTCCGCGTAGACGCGCGCCTGGGCCATGTCGCGCTTGAAGAAGTAGCACCACGCGATCCCGATGTTCGCGTCCGCGGCCGCCTCCTTCGGGTCGATCTGGATCGCCTGGTTGTAGGCGGCGATCGCCTGGTCGTAGTTCTTGGTGTACTGGTAGGCCCAGCCGAGACCGAGCGCCGCCTGCTCCTGCTTCGGGTCGAGCTCGAGGCCCTTTTTGTAGGCGGCGATCGACTCCTCGGCGCGGTTCATGTTGCGGTAGATCCAGCCGAGGTTGACCCAGCCCGAGGCGTCCTTGTAGCCCGGCGTGCTCGTCACCTTCGTGAGCTCGGCGAGCCCCTCCTCGAGCTCGCCGGCCTGGCCGAGGATGAGGCCGAGCGTCGTACGGAAGCTGATGTTGAGCGGGGTGAGCCCGACCGCCTTCTTGTAGGCGTCGGCGGCCTCGTCGTAGCGGCGGTTGTAGTGGTAGGCCCGCCCGAGCAGCGCCCAGCCGTCCGCGTTGCCGGGCAGTCCCTTCATTGCGCGCTCCAGGTAGGCGAGTGCCTCGGCGTAGTCGCCCTTGCGGATCGCCATCTCCCCGATCAGCATCTGGATCTCGGGGCTCGTCGGCATCTCCGCCGCGACCTTCTTGGCCTCGGCGAGCGCCACGTCGCGGTTGCCGCGGTTGAGCTCGGCCTGGATGAGAGCGAGGCGCGCCGGGGCGAAACCGGGGTCGGTCGCAAGCGCCTTGCGGTAGGCGCCGGCCGCCTGCTCGAGCTGCCCGTTCGCCTCGAAGATCTTGCCCACCGCCGTCTGCACCAACGGGTTGCCCGGGTCGAGGAAGGCGCCCTGCTGGGCCTGGGCGATCGCGTCGCTCCAATTCTTCGGGTTCTCCGCCAGGATGGCGATACCGAGCATCGCGAAGCCCTCGCCGAGCTTGTCGTCGAGCTCGGTCGCACGGCGCGCGGAGGCGACCGCGTCGGTGACGCGGCCGCTCTGGGAGACCTGCGCGCGCGAGAGCCGCGAGTACGCGAGCGCCGATTTCGGGTCGAGCTCCACGGCCTTCTTCAGTGCCTGCTCCGCCTCGGCGTGGCGTCCGAGCGCGATGAGCGCCTCCCCGCGCGCGAGGTGAGCCATCGCACTCGAGGCGCCCGCGGCCACCGCCTTGTCGGCAGCCGCGAGGGCGCCCGGCCCGTCCTCGGTCCTGACGAGTGCCCGCGCCTGGGCCGCGAGCGCGTTCGCACTGGCCGAGGCGGCGAGCGCCTCGTTCGCGACTGCGAGAGCGTCTTTGCCGCTCCCCTTCCGCAGCGTGAAGTTCGCGACTGCGGCCAGGACGTCGGCACGCCCGGGCCCGCTCGCCGTCGCCTTTGCCTGGCTGTAGGCGGCCTGGGCCTCGTCCAGATTCCCGAGTCGCTCGTGCAGCCCCGCGAGCGCGATCTGGCCTTCGGCGCCGGCTTCGGCGGCGGCCTTGGTCAGCGTCTTGACCGCCTCCTCGGGCTTGCCCTTCTGAACCTGCTCGAGCGCCTTCGCGACGGCCTGGTCGAGCTTCGACTGGGCGGAGCCCACGGACGCCAGGAAAGCGAGGGCGGCGACTGCGGCAAGAGTTCTTTTCATCGCGGGCTCCGTCTCGGGGAAGGGGTCCTCTTCAGTGTTATGGGCGCTGCGGGGCGGGCATTATATCCCTCGGGATACCCCCTCGGGGCCGTCGCCCCCGGAGTCCACGCGCCCGGTAGGTCTATGCTATCGTAATTCCGAAGCCTCACGCCGCCCCGGCCGTGGGAGGCCCCTATGGAGCCGCCTGGCAGTTGTCAGTCGTGTCGGCAGACCGTAACCGAAAGCAGGCTCGAGTACCGGCGGGGCGCCGCCATCGTCCACAACAAGGACCTGCTGCAGTGCGACGTCTGCGAACGCTACGCCTGTGCGGAGTGCCTGAGTGTCTACGACATCTGCTCGGGCTACGATTTTCTCTGCCACGCCTGCGCACGCGAGTTCGAGAAAGCGCGCCTCAAGGTCGGACATTGAGGCCCCCCCCGCGCAGAATTGGCGGAGCTCCGACCCCGAACCTGGAAAGAATGTGGTCTCGGGCCCACGTCGGCGCACTCTCCCAAGCGAACCCAATCTCGTAACCGACTGAGCTGTGGTCGCTTGACGACACGTGCCTTGGCGCCGCTCAGTGGTACGCCGCTTGCACTCCATCTGGATCAAGCGTTCCATGCTTTCCTGATGGATCATCCAACCCCCATAAATACGACCCCGTCCTGAACGAAATCCCACCCCCCCAACGAGGGGACCATCCTTCTAAGACTCACCCGGGGCGCCTCCCAAGGCGCCCCGGTGCTGTTTCTGAGGGGCTGCGCCGCCCCCCGGAGACTCCCTTCAGGGCATCGAAAACGCACCCGATGGCCGCCCCTGCCCCGGGCGTCTTCGATACCCTGATCACTCCGCCGCAGTGGACCCCGAGCGCTAGCTGCGTTGCCGCCGGGGCTAGCTGACTGCTGCCAGACACGCCCGCCGCACGTCGACGACGCCCCAGCCTTGCCGGTCCACGTCGACGTGCGGCAGCCGGCGCGCCGTGCGCACGATCAGACGCTTCAGCTCGCGGGGCCGGAGCGCCGGGCTCACCTCGACGAGCAGGGCTGCGAGCGACGATACGATCGGCGCCGCGAAGCTCGTGCCGTCGACGTGCTTGTAGGCTCCCGAGATGACGTTGTGGTCGCGGATCTTCGCCGCCACCAGCTGGCGCAGCAACGGAAGCTCGAGATCCATCGCGGCGTCCAGGTCCGCGTCCACGCCCCGGCTCGCTCCGAGCGTCTGGCGCAGCTCCGCGTCCGGGGCCGAAGCGAGTCGGGCGAGGAGCGCGGCCTGCTCTGCGGTCGGCGTACCGGGCAGGATCGGCGCGGCCACCCAGATCCCCGGGGCGATCACTTCAGGTTTCTGGAGCCCGTCGAGCGTCGGCCCATAGCTCGAGTGGTACATGTCGTAGCCCCCGAACGCCATGCGGTTCTTGTCGTCGAGGCCGCCCACAGTGAGCACCGACGGCGCCGACGCGGGCGGCAGCACGGGATGTCCGGGTCGGTCGCCCAGGTTGCCCGCGGCGGCCACCACCAGCAGGCCCGCCCGTGTCGCCGCTTCGGCGGCGCGTGACAGGCCGTCTTCCTGGTAGCTCGCCTCGTAGTCGCCGCCACAGCTCACGTTCACGACGCGAATGCCGTAGCGCTCCCGGTTGTGCGTGACCCAGGCGAGACCGCGCCTTATGTCGTCGTGCCGGATGCGTCGGGCGCTTCCGACTTTCACGAGCACGACGTTCGCCTCGGACGCGAGCCCCCGGTAGAGGCCCCGCGAGAGCCCGCCGTTCCCGCATGCGACGACCGAGGTCATCATGCCGTGCCAGCTCGACACGTCGGGTTGGTCGAGGTCCGCGCGTCCCGCCTGCGGATTGTTCACGTCCACGTAGGCCAGGATCCGGTCTCTCGGCTGCACCAGGTCGGGATGGGCGAAGAAGCCCGAGTCGAGGAATGCGATCGTCACACCACGCGCTCGGCGCTCCTCCGGCGCCCCGAGCCTCACCGGCGTGGGCAGGATCGGGACGCCGCAGCGCGCGAAGCCTTTCGCGTGCGCTCGGACGAAGGCGAGCGCCGATTCGAAGCCTTTCGCGCACTCGCCGCACAGGCCCGCTTCCGGTCGCCACCACGGGTTGTTGGCGAGGACCAGCAGCAGTGCTTCGGGAGTGAGGCTCTCAGCCCTTGACCCGCGGGCCGCCTCCGCGCTCGCTCCGCAGAACGGACACTCTCGGGCGTCAGTCATCGGGTCCGTACCGGCCAGAACAAGAAAGGGGGTCGCTAGAGGACGCGTCCACCGCCCCGCCCGCCCAAGCCTTCCGCGCTTCGAAGTGGGGCTCCCTCCAACCCCACCCCTTGCGCGCCGCTCGGCGGCGGTCGGTCGCATCCTCGCGACCCCGCCCAGGAGATAGCAAGGCCGGTGCCCGCGGGCGCGCCCGCTGAGCCACAAGGACTTGTGGCCCGGAGTCGTCCGCTGTCATGCAGGGAGGCGCCTTTCCTGTCCGCTTTCGGGTCAGGTCTGGGGTCCGAGCTCCGGTCGCCCCGGAAGCGCCGATTCCGCGCGTATGAAGGAGTACGCATCGGCCGCGCGGTGGATCGCCTCGACCGCGTCGACCCCGACCTGCGCCGCCGCCAGCAGCGACTCGCGCAGCGCATCCGTGCGCGACACGGTGCTGTTGTCGCTGCAGAGCGCGACCGGCACGCCGGCGTCGAGGAAGGCGTGCAGCGGATGGCGCGTGCCGCGGCCGACCGCACCGGTGTGGTAGTTGCTCGACAGGCACACTTCGACCGCGATCTTGTCGCGTGCCAGCCGCTTCAGCAGCTCGGGATCGCGCGCCGCCGCGCAGCCGTGCCCGATGCGGTCGACGCCCAGCTCGTCGACGGCCTGCCACACGAACTCGGGCGGCGCGTCCTCGCCGGCGTGCGCGGTGAGCCCGAGTCGCCCGAGCCGCGCGATCTCGTAGGCGCTGCGGAAGAGGCGCGGCGGGTTGCCGCGCTCGGGCCCGGCGATGTCGAAGCCCACGACGCCGGTGCGCTCGTGCAGGTGCTGCGCCTCGGCGAGCGCCTGGCGCGCGAGGATCTTCGCGATGTGCGGGCCGTGCTGGCGCATCGTGATCACGATCAGCCCCAGCTTCATGTGCGGGTGCTTGCGCTGCGCGCGATTCATCCCGGAAAGCGCCGCGCGGATCGACTGGCGCGGCGTGAGCCCGGCGTAGGTGTGGATCAGGGGCGCGTAGCGCAGCTCGAGCGTCGAGACCGACGCGGCCGTCGCCGCCAGTGCGATCTCCTCGACGACCTTGGCGATGTTCTCGTAGAACTGGGTCACCCACAGCGGGTAGTGCATCTTGTCGAGGTAGGCGAGCAGCGTCCCCTCTTCGCCGTCCTGGATCTCGAGGAAGCGCCGCATCTCCTCGAACGACTCGGTCGGGTTGAGCCGGTAGTGGTGCATCAGCTCCCAGGTCACGTCGGCCGGAATCGAGCCGTCCACGTGCTGGTGCAGCTCGACCTTGGCGAGCGCGCCCAGGCGCTTCTCGTCTTCGGGCGACAGCGCGCGCGCGTCGGGGAGAAACGGGTCCTCGGCCATTAGCGGCGCACGTTAACACGCGTGCACGGCCGCCCGCCAGGAACGCCGGCGGCGGGGCCGGCCACCCCCGGGGCGGCCCGGGCCTTTCCCAAACGCCCTCGACGTGGCAGCATGGGCCCTTCCCGAAATAGCCGCCGTGGCCGAAACGCTCCCTCCCGCCTTCGACTCCTGGTTCGAGACCCGGACCCCCGAGATCCCGGTCGCCGGCGCTCGCGCGGTGCTCGAGCTCCAGGAGCAAGGGGCGACGGTGCCATTCCTCGCACACTACCGGCGCGACCACACGGGCGGTCTCGACGCGAGGGGCGTGCGGCGCGTGCTCGAGGCGGGCGAGCTGTTCGCGAAGCTGCGCTCGCGCCAAGCAATCATCGTCGAGTCGATCGAGCGCCATGCGACGCTCCCGCCGGAGCTACGCGAGCGCATCCTCGCCTGCTTCGACCCCGACGCCCTCGAGGACCTCTACCACCCGTACCGACAGCAGAAGAAGAACCGTGCGCTTGCAGCCCGCGAGGCCGGGCTCGCCCCCCTCGCCGACTGGATCTGGGACTGCGGCCACGGTCACGAGAGCCCGCAGCAAGGCCAGACGCTGGAGCTGTGGGCCTTCACGTTCCGGAACGAGGAGAAGGGCGTGAAGGACGCGAAAGCCGCGATCGAGGGCGCCCGCGACGTGCTCGTCGAGCGGCTCGCCGGCACCCCTGAGCTGCGCGCGCTGGTGCGGCGCAGCTATTTCGAAGAGGGCTTCTTGCACGCCGCCAAGAGCGCGAAAGCGAAGCCGCACAGCCGCTTCGAGAGCTACTTCGCGTTCCACGAGCGGATCGCCTCCCTGCGCGAGCCGAGCGGCACGCACCGCTACCTGGCGCTGCGGCGGGGGCAGGCAGAGGACGAGCTCCAGCTCTCGATGGGCGGCGCCCCCGACGACCCTGAGCTCGAGCCGCGGCTCCAGGCCGCCTTCGAGCAGGCGGCCTGCAGCGTGCCCGACTCGCCCGGCGCCGAGGTGCTGCGCCACGCCGCTCGCATCGCGCTCAAGAACGACGTCCGCACCGCGATCGAGAACGAGGTCCATCGCACGCTCAGCGAGGCCGCCTTTGCCGTGATCGTCGCGGGCTACGCCGAGAGCGCCAGGCGCAGGCTGCTCGCGGCCCCTTTCGGGCCGCGACCGGTGGTGGGCATCGACCCGGGGCCGCGCGGCTGCCGACTCGCGGCGGTGGACGCGGCGGGCGCCCTCCAGGCCAGCCTGGCCGTCGAGCTTTCGACCGACGAGGAGAAGGCCGGCGCGGGCGTGCAGCTGGCGGATTTCGCTCGCGCGCACGCCGCCGCGGCCGTGGCGATCGGCGATGGCGCGGGCGGTCGCGAGCTCGAGCTCGTCGCCCGTGCCGGGTTGCGCGCAGCCGGCCTGGAGCTGCCCGTCGTCCTCGTGAACGAGGCCGGTGCCAGCGCCTGGGCGGCGAGCGAGTCCGCGCGGGCGGAGCTCTCCGCCGTAGAGCCGCCGGTGCGGGCCGCGGTCTCGCTCGCTCGCCGGCTGCAGGACCCGCTCGCCGAGCTCGCCAAGCTCGAGCCGAAGGCGCTCGGCACCGCTCAGCACCAACACGACGTGCCGCACGCCCTCCTTCATCGCGCCGCCGCTGCCGCGATCGAGGACGCCGTCGCCAGCGTGGGAGTGGACGTGAACGTCGCCTCGCGTCCGCTGCTCGCGCGCGTGCCCGGTCTCTCGCCGACCATGGCCGCGGCGATCGTGGAGCAGCGCGCCGCGCGCGGACCCTTCGCGACGCGCCGAAGCCTTCTCGAGCTGCCCGAGCTTTCCGCAGCCGCCTTCGAGCAGGCCGCCGGATTCCTGCGCGTGCGGGGCGGTGAGCACCCACTCGACGCCACGGCCGTCCACCCCGAGCGCTACGCCGCTCTCGAGGCCCTGGCGGCGCGCCACGGACGGGCCGTAGGCGAGCTCCTTGGCGCCGGCGCCTCGCTCGTGCGCGAAGCGGAGGAGCTGGACCGCGAGCTCGGACCGCTCACGCGTGCGGACGTAGCGACGGCACTCGAGCAGGCGGGCCGGGATCCACGGCCGGCTTTCGTGCCATTCGCGTTCCGCGACGACGTCCGCGCGATCGAGAACCTCAAGCCCGGGATGGTCTGTCCGGGTCTCGTCACGAACGTGACGAGCTTCGGCGTCTTCGTCGACGTAGGTGCCCGCCAGGACGGCCTGGTGCACGTCTCGCAGCTCGAGCCCGTCAAGGGAAAGGACCCGAAGCCCCCGCTGCAGCCGGGCGACCGGGTCGAGGTGCGCGTGCTGAAGGTGGACCTCGAGAAGAAGCAGGTCTCGCTCAGCATGAAGCCGCGCCCGGAGCGGCGCCCGCCCGTGGCCCGCAAGCCCCGGCCGATGCCCGAGCCGCGGCCGGCGGCCGAGCGTCGCCCGCCGACGGACAGGCGGCCGAGGCCGAGCGCGGAAAAGCATCCCGATCCGCCGCGCGCGCCGTCGCCGCGTGCGCAGCGGGCGTTCCGCGAGCGGCGGTCCACACCGGCAACCGCGGAGCGGTCGTCGTCGGCGAGGCCCCCGGCCGCCAGGAAGGCGGAACCGCGCCGTCCGGCCTTCAACAATCCCTTCGCCGTGCTGGCCGGGCTCAAGAAGAACGACAAGGGGTGAACGCCCCCGGAGGTCAGACCTTCAGGTAGATCCCACGCCGGTCCATGAAGGCGGCCATCAGGTAGAAGAGCACGACCATCATCAGCGCCCACACGAACGAAGCCGCGCAGGGGGCGAGGACACTCGCCGGGAAGAAGGCGTAGAGGCGCTGGTTCAGCGACATGAGCGTGCCGTCCGCCGCCGGCCAGCGCACCGCGGAGAGCGTGTCGGCCAGCAAGCCGGAGGCGACGTAGACGGCGATCGCGTTTCGGCCGTAGCTGACGAAGGGCGTCGTCCAACGGCGCAGGCCGGCGACGTCCACCACGAAGTAGCAGAGCCCGAGCAGAGCCGCGGCCAGACCTCCGGTGAGCAGCACGTAGGACGAGGTCCAGAGCCCCTTGTTGATCGGGACCACGAGCGGTGCCGGCGTCAGCTCGCCCCACGCCACCCCCAGGGCCGTGAGCACGAGTCCGCCGACGAGCAGGCCGAGGGTCGTCCGGAACGGCGAGCGCGCATTCCGCCCGAGCAGCCACTCGCCGAACAGCAGGCCGACGAGGGCGGTCGCGATCGCCGGGAAGGTCGAGAGCACTCCCTCCGGGTCCCACGTCCGCGTCGCGCTCCAGACGTGCGGCACGAGCAGGATCCGGTCTACCTGCGCGGCCAGGTTCGTCTGGATCGCGAAGCCCGGCGCGTGCCCCTCGGGACCGGTCACGCGCGTCATCACCAGGAAGTAGCCGACGACGAGCGCGACCGCGAGCAGGCCTCTGCCGCGCGGCCGCAGGTAGCGCTTCGCGGCCCAGGCCGCGAGGTAGCAGACGCCAATGCGCTGCAGGACGCCGGGCCAGCGCAGCTCGGCGACCTCGAAGTAGGGGTAGAGGTTGAGCAGCAGCCCCAGGCCCACGAGCTTGAGCGCGCGCGCGAGGGCGGGCTTCCATGAGGTCCGCTTCGACAGCGTGAGCGACACCCCGACGATGAAGAGAAAGAACGGAAAGATGAGGTCGGTCGGCGTCCAGCCGTGCCACGGCGCATGCAGCAGCGGCCAGTAGACGCTGCCCCAGTCGCCGGGGTTGTTGACCAGTATCATCCCGGCGATCGTCGCCCCGCGGAAGAGGTCGAGCGAAAGGAGCCGCCCGGAAACGGCAGCAGAAGGCGTGGCGGCGTCGGTCACGCGGCGCATCCTATCAGTTGCGACGCAACGGGCTGCGAGGGGAGCGGGATT
>Ga0214473_10002771_pt1 | contig 21435 bp, 21 predicted proteins | sample RVTome_7_FD_203509 | JGI IMG/M metagenome (GOLD analysis project Ga0214473, IMG submission 203509) | Soil microbial communities from uranium-contaminated site in the Upper Colorado River Basin, Wyoming, United States - RVT98D197 | ecosystem: Environmental > Terrestrial > Soil > Contaminated >... | reverse complement strand
GAGGCTCCCCCGGACGACAAACCCCAGAGGCGTCCCGACCGGGACAACGAGATTGGGGTGGGGCGTCCCCATGGGCACCCAGCCCGCTAGAAGCAGCCCACCGCTGAAAACCATCACGGCGAAGCCCAGCGCCATACCGTAGGCCGCGAAGGTCAACCATCGGGCGGCCTGCCTTGCCCGACCATGTTGCACGTGCGTCGCCAGGTGCAGAAAGAGTCCGGGCACACACCCCAAGAGAGCTAAGCGGAGGCGCAACACGAGCATGTACCCGGCGGTGGGCGCTGCGCCTGGTGCGTACAGGAGGAAGAACGAGTAGGAGTAGAAGGTCTGGATCAGGGCGATGAGGACAAAGAGCAGACGGAGCGTGCGGTTGGAGCGGCTACCGGCGATGTAGATGAGCAGGCAGAGATAGACGGAGACGCACGCAGCTTGCGCGAGGAAAAAGATCCCTTCGGCCAATGCACTCCCCCGTTCCGAACCGGCGATTAAGTTTTGCTTAAGTCAGCAGAGTTAGCTTCTTGGTGGAGCGTGTTCCAGCACCCGGCGATGCGCTGCATCGTTGGTGAAGTATAGCAATTCCTGCGAGGGAGATAGGGGGGGTCCGCAGTACTACCCTCGCCGGTCGACGAAATGTTTGACTAATTCAGACTGTTTGCCTCCTCAATCACCGTGAGGCAGACAAAGAAAGACCTGAGCGCCTGACAGAGGGTGAAAGATCCCCGGGGGGCCTTTTCGTTTGACCGAGTGGGTCGGGGGCGGCGAGCGCGGCCGCAGTTGCCGTGATACGGGGATCGGAGCGAGGCGCGATGAGCAAACCCAGAGCGCAAGATGATCCGGGCGTCGGTCATTCCATGTTGGAGTTGGAGCACCGGCTGCGCTTCCTTACGGCGAAGGAGATCAACGTGATCGACGATCTCCTGACCTCGGTGTCCCCCTTCGGCGAGGTGCGCCTGGCGGTGGAGAAGGGCAGACTGCGCTTCGTGTCATCGGTCAAGAGTCATGACGCCTTCCAGCTGCTGGGCAAGTCCGGCAAATCGGGGGATTGAGGTGGCGATGTCCGTGCAGGGGGCCATGCGCTGGTACGTGCTGCGCAGCAAGCCGCGCAAAGAAGGCGCGCTGCAGCGCTTCGCCCGCCAGAACGGCCACGAGGTTTTCTTCCCCAGTATTCCAATCCGACGGGTGAACCCACGCGCCTCCCGCATCGCTCCGTACTTCCCCGGCTACCTTTTCCTCCACGCCGATCTGCACGCCGTCGGAGAGACGACCTTCCACTGGATGCCCTTCTCGGTAGGGCTGGTGCAGGTGGGCGGCGAGCCGGGGGCAGTGCCGGACCTGGTCGTGCGCGGCATCGCCGCCCGGGTGCGGGAGATTTGGGGAGGCGGCGACCTGTTGCCGGATCGTTTCCAGCATGGCGATCGTGTGATCGTGCGTGAGGGCGCCTTCGAGGGCTACCAGGCGCTGTTCGACGCCCGGCTACCCGGGACCGAGCGCGTGCGCGTCCTGTTGAAGATGCTCAACGATCGCTACGTGCCGCTGGAAATGAGTATGGAACTGATCGAGAAGGACGGGGGAAAAGCACTCAGCTACCAGCCATCCATCGCCCGCTGACGATCGCGGGCTGACCACATAGCTCCACAATTCAAGGGGGACAGCAAGGATCTCAGGCGCAGTTGCCAGCCGGATGTCGGGTGCTGGGAGCTGGTGGCTGGCAGCTGGCAGCTTGTCTTCATCCCATGTCGGAAGGGCGGAGCATGGCTGGGGGCAGCCGGTGGCAAAGGCGCCTGATTTCCAGTAGGTGAAGCCCGACTGTCGCCAGGTTATTGTGTTTGTGTTGGAGCACAAGAGCATCCGTGGGCTGGGGACTCTGGTGAGGGGCAAGAGGCACGCTCCCAGTTGTTGGCCGGGATTGCCGTGGAGGCACGTGGACTAGTTGGAGCTGTGATACTCAGAAGGGCGAAGACGCGCGAATGCCAGCAGCGGACTTTGGAATGAGAACAAGGGTCCCATCACACAACTTGCACTCAACGAGTTCAGGTCGTGCGCGACGTGTCTTGTACGTCCTCGCCTTGATCCTTGCTTTGGTGTACGGACAATACAACGAGTTGAGCATGGCATTAGACGTTCCCTTGATCCGAGTGGCGGGGAACTCGTTTTATCTGTTGGACATCTTGTTGTTCGTTTGTTTTGGCGTTTGGCTCTTCACCAAGCGCGAACTTGCATGGGGCCAGCGGCCGCAATTGTGGCTGCTGCTTTTCTTGGCTTGGACCGTGATTGTGGGTACGGGTCGCAGTGTTCTTCTTGATGTTCCGTATCATACATGGATTCGCGAGATGCGCACGGTAGCCTACTTCGGATTTGTTCTCCTCTTGCCAGAGGCCGTTAACTCCAAGGAGAGAGCCATAACGATAGCTCGCCTCTTGCTCATTGGCAGCGTGGCAATCGCGGCGATGGCGGTGGCGGTGCGCCTCAACTATCTTGATATCACACCTGGAAAGAACCTATTGGTGTTTACGGCGACGGGCGATGCGAGGATCTTCATTGTCTATGGAGTTGAACGCGCCACATACGCGGCCTTATTTGCGGCCGGTGCTCTCTTGGCCCTTGGCAATGTCTTCCTTGTGCTAGTGTTGGCGTTGAATGTACTGACGCTAGTCCTTTCTTTGACGCGGGGTGCATACATCGCTTTGTTTGCGGGAATCGTGATGACGATCGCTGCAACGAGAAGCCCATGGCGCTTGCTACGCTCGATCGCCTTGGTGCTTGCCCTTGTCGGATTTGCCTATGCCGGCGGGTGGTTTCTTGACACCATCACCGGAGAGGGGCAATTCGACGCTTTCGTTGCGCGCCTTGGCGAACTCAGCGACTTGACAGCGGGAAGTGGTACGGTGGGGACACGACTTGTTGAATCACGGGTTGTCCTACAGTACCTGTTTGATAATCCTGATGCCCTGGTGCTAGGGCAAGGATTGGGTGGGTTGTTCGAGGACCCGTTGAATCTATTGACGAACGAGATACAGTATTTGGGGGACCGTCGCTATTCGTACGTTCACAATGGGTACCTCTGGACTGTCCTTCGGAGTGGCGTAATCGGTGCGTTCCTTTTCTATGCTTTTTGGATTGGACTTGCCTATAAGTCGCTTGTCTTGTTGCAGCGGACGACAGACCCTAGAGTCAAGGGGATTCTGCTGGGCATCATTGGTGTCGTTGTGGGTGCCCTGACTCTGAGCTTATCGGGACAACCCCTGGGAGAGGGGCCGAGGATGTCAGTCCTTGCTGTGTACGCGGCCGTGGGGCTGGCAACGACCCGGCTTGTCGAGCAGGGCAACGAGGGGGAAGCGGCGCCGCGAAATACCGGCAAGCAGCCTTGGGTGTCTCGAGGTTCTTGGCCGGCAAAGACGGGCGCTGATTCTCCGGCGAACCGTCTTCGCAAATGAAGATCCTAGTGACGGCCCCCAGTTGCGCGGCCACTCTTGGTGGGACAGAAACACAGGCCGGGAACTCAGTCTGAGGCTCAGACGATGTGGGCATCATATAGACATTGACGGGTCCGCCGAATCGAGCAGGGCGTTTGAGGCGTCCGGATTTCGATCGGTGTATGGTTAGATTGCCGGTGTCTTATCACAACCACTCGGAACTCGCCAAACGAGTCACCAGCGGGAAACCCGGGAACGGGCAAGACGGGCACTCGTGGCGCTGGAATCCAGATTGCCATGGGTTTGCTGAACTGTAATCGTGCTCTTGAAGGAAGTGTAACAGGAACGATTGACAACCTATATGAATAGACAACCGGAGGATGTCGGTGAACTTGGCGTACGGATAAGCTCGAGGATTCAACCAAATGCCTTGCTAGTCATTCGCAACACAATCGCTCAGGCCGGTACGCAGATTCTTCTGGTTCCATTGAGTCTTGTCTTTGTGATGTTCGTCACGCGCCGCCTGGGCGCAGAGGGATATGGACTCTATCAACTGGCACTGTCGTTTCCAGCTATCTTTGCCGTGGCCGTGCCACTCGGGATGAACGTGTATTTCTCGCGCGACCTTGCCCGGCGTCCCACCGATGCGGCGCGCTATGCAGGGCATGGATTCGCTTTGGTTCTGCTTTCGGGCTTTATCGTCTACATTCTAGCGCAGACCGTTGCATTTGGTATTGCATTCACTGCTGAGGTTCGCCTTCTGATTGCTGTAAGCGGATTGGCGATTGTCTTGTCCACCATCACGACGCTCACCAGTTCCTTCTTTCGGGCGTTCGAACAAATGGAACTGGACGCGTATCTGGCGGTGGCGGAGAGATTGTTGTTTTTCGTTTTGGGCTTGGCAAGCCTGTGGATTTGGGCGAGCCCGCTTGCGCTTGTGACCGCCTTTCTGATAACGGCAATAGTGAAGCTTGGATTGGCTCAGGTATTCTTGAAAAAGCAAATCGGCGCGTTTCGTTTACGTCTGGACAATACAAGTGCGTCTTTCGCAGGTATTGGCCTGCCATTTCTAATCGGGAATTTCTGTATCGTCTTTTCTGACAACATCGGTATTACAGTACTTGCAAAGGTTTCTTCCCTCGAAGAGATGGGCTCCTTTGCCGCAGGGTGGCGGCTAGTGATGTTCTTCAACATGGTAGCCATCGCCTTTGCGAACGCGATGTTAGCAACGGTGGCCCGAAATGCAGCAAACGGCACGCCCAAGGTCCGCTCCATGTTGGATCGAATCTTGGGTCCCCTTGCGTTCTCAACTGCACTGGGCGTCTCATTGGTCGCCATGCTTGCAACGCCCATTTCCGCATTTGTGTACGGTGAGCGATTTGCCAATGTGCCCCCGGTGTTAGCTTTGCTTGCCTTTTCGGTTCCTTCCGTCTTTGTCAAGTACTTCCTCTTCAACACGCTAATGTCCCTGGACGAACAGCGACACATCACCCGGGTTCTTGTGCTGGCGGCCAGCATCGGGTTGGTCGGCAATTTGGTGCTCGATTCTGCTTGGGGAGCAATGGGCGCGGTTGTATCGTTGATCGGCGCCGAATACGCCGTAACATTGGGATTCCTGAGAAGGCTGACCATCCTTGGAACAAGCCGCTACCTAGTGGTTACTGTGATGGCATGGCTTGGAGGGATGTTGCCGGGAGTCCTGCTGATGCTCGCGCCGATACCGTTATTGTTGAAGGTCGTGTTGTACACGGCAATGGTTGCCGCGATCGTGTATCTCGGTCGGGATTCGATAAAGCGAATCCTCAGGCTAGCCGAGCTCGCGACTGGATTGGCGAAATCGGCACAAGATCAATCTTGATATGTTTACCATATTTGGTTCTCGAGCCGGACGGCTTGGTTTGCTCGTGGCTCTCGGTTTGGGTCTGCCAGAACTGTTGGGTTGGGCGAGCCTAAATCAGGGCTCGATTGTGTTTAGCAAGTCGGTCGTCCGGTCGAACCCAGCCGCGGGATCATGGAACTATGATGGGCATGCGTTTGAGCACTTCGAGTATGCGCTTGCCCGCGGAGTGATGCAGAGCTATCGTAACAGCGGACGGGTCATGCTCTGGGTCGGCGACTACGCGGCAGCGCGAAAGATGCTCGTCGAATACGTGAGCATCTCTCCTCTCGACGTGTTGGGGCACTTTTGGCTCGCCCAAGCACTGGAGGCTCTGGGCGATACGGACGGCGCAGTCGTTCACTATCGGCAAGTTGGTGCGGGTTCCTACTTTCGAGCGCGTGGGATAGCAGACGCTCACTTAGGCGATGTCACGCGCGCACAATCATCTCTTTTGGAAGCAGTGGCAATTGACCCATCTGACAGTGTGGCGTGGTTTGAGCTTGGTCAAGTCTATCAAGCTGAGGAGCGCAGGCAAGATGCGCTATACGCCTATACCAGGTATCTGGAACTGCCTGTCCGTGATGATTACAGAACGCATGTTGCGCGCGCATATATCCTACGAGCCAAGCGTGATTGGCAAGGCGCCGAAATGGAGTATCGAGGCGCCTATCTAGCCAACCCGCTGAGCGCGAATCTGCTCAAGGATTGGGGCAACATGCTCTTATATGATGTGCAGGACTATACCAAAGCGGAGCAGGTGCTCAATCTGGTGCTAGGAATGGAACCAGACAACATGTGGACCTATATCGCCTTGGGCGATTTGTACCGCGTGCAGCGGGCATACGATTGCGCGGAGCGATACTATGGGCTCGCCAAGCAGGTCAATCCGTCGAGCAATGTGCCGGACTCGTACCTTGAGTTGAATGCAGAGCAGAGGACAAACCACAATGTCAGATGATCCAACCGCGAAGGGAGGGCCAGTGGTTGTGGCAACCCAGTTCTCTGTGGCCGAGACAGAGAACGAAATGGCGCGGCTGTTTGAGCGCGTTGTCCAAAACGGATGGCTGACCTGCGCCGCAAGCACACTCCTTGTGCGGTTGGATGCCGAGTCGAGCGAAATTGCAAAGCGTGTTGCCGATACGATCGTCGCGTTCTGTACGGGCCTGGGCTATGCCCAAGTGCTCTTGTGGACAGAGAACAAGTCTGTGCCGTTTGGACATGCCGGCAGTTCAAATGACTCAGCGCTTGGTTTGTGCGAGTTTCGACTCTTGTCGGCGTGTATGCCGCACGGCGTTCCAGCGCGCATGCTCTGGCTGGCGCCGTTCGATTTAGTGACGGTGACCACGCTTCGTCCCGACCATAGCTATGGACTGTCTGCGATCCTTGTTGCCCAAGCGCGCATGTTGTCGGATGATCGCGTGTGGCGTTCGGAACTTATTGCCGAAGCGCACCGGCTCGTTCGCTCGGATGTGGCGGTGGTGTGCGGTCCGCTGTCACCGATAGATGGGCACGCGCGCGCCTTTTGTGCCCTTTCGAATGATGGTGTTGCATTAGAGGTCGCGATGGCACGCGCGACGGGCGTGCACCCATTGCGCTTGCCACACCTGCGCTTTCTGTCAACTCAACATGTGGTCTCGCTCGATCCACCAAAGGTGATTGGCGAACTACCAGTTATGAATGGCTTGGCTGTGCCCACATGGCTGACTATGCCAACCTATGCCTTTTGGCGTCTGATGCGATACTGGGATCAGGCATGGGCAGATCTTGGATTGGCGTGCGCGAACTTTGAACGGATCCCGGGTTTTCTCGCGCGGCGCGGGGTACTCAAGAGGGCGATGTCTTGAGCAGATTGCGAGTCGGTGTAGTCGGATGCGGCGGGGTTGCGACCGTATACCATCTCCCGGTCTTGAAAAGGATGAAGGACATCCAGGTGACGGGTGTAGTGGATGCGGATGGCGCATGGGTGCGCGAGATCTCGAAGCAGTTTGGCGTCCTGTTCTGCTCTTCGAATCATGCCGATCTGTTTGGACGCGTGGATGCGGTTCTGGTAGCGACGCCCAACTCCACGCACTCAAGAATCGCCACTGACTTCTTGGAGCAAGGCATTCACGTCTTGTGCGAAAAGCCGTTGGCGGTCTCTTGTACCGAGGCCGAAGGAATGATCGCCTCGGCGAACAAGAGCGGAGCACGATTGATGGCTGCGCAGAGCCGCCGGTTTGCTTCCAACATTCTGCTTTCGCATCAGATGATCGCATCCGGGTATTTCGGAGCGATCCGGCGGCTCTCCGCGAGTTTGGGTGGTGACTATCGGAGCTGGAAGGCGCGGACTGATTATCGCAGTCGCAAAGAACTTGCCGGCGGCGGTGTGTTGATGGACAATGGCATTCATCTGATTGACCTGGCGATCTGGTTCTTGGGTTCTGCGCCGAATCTGATTGAAATTAGTCGGCTGGAACATTCTCTAGGTTGGGGAATGGAGGACCACGCTGAATTGGACTTGCGCTTTGGGGACGCATCGGCCAGTGTCATGTGCAGTTACACGCGCGGATTGAGCGCGGCGTTACGGATTGACGCGGAACGAGGTTGGCTGCGTGCGGATCTGAACGACAGCGGGGATCTCGAATTCTACCTGCCGGGCAGTCGCCTGTGCCGCAACGATGGCGTGCAACGGGCGGTTTTCCCGAACGGTGGGCAGCACGGCTATTCGGGAATCTGGTCTCATTTCTGCCACGCATTGCGGAGTGGGGAACCGTTTGGCGTCACGCCTGACCAAGTGATAGCAGCGCTCAGAACAGTCGAGTTCTGCTATGCCACTGGTGTCGCTCCTCTTGGCGCGGAGCGGGAGAGAGAACAGCAGTGAGTGAGCGCGTGCTCGTTACAGGTGGAACTGGGTTTATTGGCTCGCGTTTGGTCAAACGATTAGCCCAAGAGGGCTATTCCGTGAATGTCTTGTGTCGGCACGGGCAAGCGGATCTAGATTCCCTGGCTGCGACTTTTCGATACGGGGATGTGATCGCGCTCGAGACGCTGCGGTTGGCAATGGAAGGTTGCTCCCTGGTGTTTCATTGTGCAGGCGGTGGTGGTTCATTGTCCGACGCGCGCAGGGTCAACGTCGAAGGCACACGCAATGTGATGACGGCGGCGGAAGCAGGAGTACACCGCGTGGTTCACCTGAGTTCGATTGCCGTCTACGGGCGTCCTTTGCCGCGTGAGGTGAGTGAGAGTCAGCGGCACCAGCCCGGAAACGATCCATATGCGATTGGCAAATCGGAGGGTGAGCGTCTTGCTCTCGACTTGGGGAAAGAACACGGTATCCAAGTTGTCGTGCTCCGTCCGACGCTGGTATACGGACCTGCCTCGCCAACCTGGACGATGGGGTTGTTCCGCCGGGTGAAGTATGGACGAGTGGTCCTGCCAGATCTTGGGCGCGGACGCGCGAATCTGGTCTATGTGGAGGACTTGATTGACGCTTTGCTCCTCGCGGCAACTGTGCGCAGCGCGTCGAACCAGGCATTTAACATCAATGGCAGCGAGGTGCCTACTTGGGCGCAATACCTTGGATGTTTTGCGCGGATGCTCGGCAAGCCGCTGCCGCGAGGGTTGCCTCGTTGGCAAGCGCGTCTAGAAGTGCAAGAGAATATCTGGTCTTACCGATTCACGCGCAGACCTTCGCGCTTGACGCCAAGTGATTATGGTCTCATGGTGACGTCGTCCGTGTTCAGTAACTACAAGGCAGAAGAGGTGCTCGGCTATCGCCCACGAGTTGGGTTGTTGGAAGGAATGCGCCACACCCACGATTGGTTGCATGAAGTAGGATACCTTCCGGCTTGACAGTTTGGGGCAGAGCACAATGCGAATCGCCTTTGTGACGTGCGGACTGGTTCGCTACACATCGCTCATCGCAAACCCCATGTCAGAAGAGCAAGACGTTTGCTTTGTGGGTCTTGACTTTCGACAGGAGGTTGCAGAAGGCGAAGAGTTCTCGCAAGCAGTTCGATCCTGGTTTGATGCAAGGATTCCTACACTAGTCGCCTCCAAATGGCGGAAACGCGATCCGCGCAATCTCTTGGCAGTGTGGACGGCGGTGCGTTTTCTCCGTCAGTGGAGGCCGGACATTATCCACATCCAAGTCGATTACGACTATCGCGTGTATTTGACACTCGCCGGATTGCCGCATGTTCCCTGTGTTGATACCGTTCACGATGCTCAGCCGCATCTTGGCGAGTACAAGACATATTCTCGCAAGCCCGATTGGCGAATTCGCCATCTTACGCGTCGCCACGCGGATCAGTTCATCGTTCATGGCGAGGCAATCAAGAACGACTTTTGCCGGGAAGACAAAATCGCCCTTGAGCGCGCCACGGTCATTCCGCACCCTGCTTATGAGTTCTACTGTCGGTTTGAGGAGTCGCGTATCTCCCAAACTCACAACGAGGTCTTGTTCTTCGGGCGAATTTGGGAATACAAGGGATTGGATCTTCTCATTCAGGCAGAACCGCTTGTGTCAGCGGCGATTCCAGACGTCAAGTTTGTGATTGGGGGGCAAGGACAAGACTTGGGCCAGTACGAAGCGATGATGACACACCCGGAGCGCTTTGAGATCCATAATCGGTTTCTCACCGACCCCGAAGTGACCGGGCTCTTCCAACGCGCTGCGCTTATCGTGGCGCCCTATCGAGAAGCGTCGCAGAGCGGCGTCGTCATGATTGCATACGCGCTCGGTCGCCCGGTCATCGTTACGAATGTCGGCTCTCTAGCTGAAGTTGTCCGAGATGGAGAGACTGGGCTGGTGATTGCACCTAACGATTCGATGGCTTTGGCAGAGGCAATCGTCCGGCTCTTGCGGGATCATGAGCTGCGGCACAGAATGGGACGATCAGCGCGCGCCCTAGCTCACGGCGAGTTGTCGGTTGAGAGCATCTCGAAGCGGACTCTTCAAGTCTATGACTCGGTCCTCAAAAGAAGGAAACGTTCCATTGGCAAGGCCAGATAGTTGCCAAATGCCCAAAGACAACGTCACCGATCTTTCATATCTTCAGCATACCTCGTATCACAACCATGTTGACCTGAAGAAGTTGAACCTCATCGTCTCTTGGATCCGCTTGCGCTCTGTGCAAGCCTCCACGCCGCGCGTCCTTGAAATCGGTTGCGGAACGGGGAACATCAGTCATCCTATGGCGAGCTTGGGATGGGACGTTGTCGCCACGGACGTGGACTCGATGTCGATTGAATGGGCGCGGGCGCATTGTCCATTCGCGAACGCGAACTTTGTTGTTGGCGACATTCTGCACGACGTTGCGGATTACGGAATGTTCGATGCGGTGGTTATGTCAGAGGTGCTTGAGCATTTGAGTGACCCGGCGGTTGCTTTGCGGCGCATTCTCAACTTGATGAAGCCGAAGGCCGTGTTGGCCTTGACCACGCCGAATGGCTACGGCCCCTATGAGTTGAGCAATGCTTTGCGAGACCGTACGCGGAGCGCCCTTCGGCGGCTGGGACTCCTTGATACTTTTCGCCGTATCAGGGGGCGGAATGCCGGGAATCTTGCCGACGAAGGGCTTTCGACCCTCAATGCATGCACGCCTCATGTGCAATTCTTCACGCTCGCCGTCCTGCAAGAGCTGTTGAAGGATTCGGGTTTACGCGTTCTCGAATGGCGGAACTCGGATTTCGTGTCTTTTGGGTGGATGAGAGGGATTCGATGGTTGGCTTCGATTGACTGTGCACTGACAGATCATCTCCCGCGATCAATGTCCAGTGGATGGTACCTGCTATGTCAGAAGGCTCGAGCGTAGTGTCCACCCCAGAGCAATGTGTGGGATATGTTCTGCGGTGCTTTCCTGAGCTCTCACAAACATTCGTCGCTTCCGAGATCGCCGCGTTGCGAAAGACGGGTTTGCGCGTTCCCGTCTTCTCGCTTCTCAATCCGAGGGGCCAACTCGTCAGCGAACAGTCCCGGGCGATCACGACCCACGATGTTCACTACGCTCCGTTCCTTTCAGCATTGTTGGTGCGGGAATTGTTGTCCGAAAGTCGGCATTCGTCAGTTTTGTTCCGATGTGCTCTGCAGGCATTGCTCGCTCAACGGCAGGGCGGCAGTTGGCTGTTTGCGCGCGGGGTAATTCTCTTTCCAAAAACGATCTATTTTGGCAGATTGGCGAGGCGGTTGGGGGTGAACCATCTGCACGCTAATTGGGCTGGGATTTCAACGGCGATGGCAGAAATCATGAGCGTCATTTGTGGCGTGCCGTTTAGCTTCAGCGTCCATACAATACCCGAGATCGAAGAGACACTTATCCTGCCGAGGCAGGTGGAGAGAGCGGCTGCGGTGCGGGTCAACTCGGTGGCGAATCTGCGATGCCTGAGCACGCGCATGCCGCGGTTTGAGAATAAGGTCCATTTGGCGAGAACGTTTGGCACGGTAAGTGTTCGTTCCTCACTTTCGATGAATGAATCTCGGAATGGCATGCCCTATTTTGTGGCAATCGGACGCCTCCACCCGATGAAAGGGTTCGACGATCTGATGCGGGCATGTGGCATTCTTCGCCGGGAGGGAGTGAGGTTTAAAGCCATTCTTGTGGGTGATGGCGAAGAACGGGGCAGGTTGAAGTCTCTTGCCCAGGCGAAAGGACTCGTCAGCGACGGGGTCGAGTTTCTCGGTGCTCAGCCGCATGAACGGGCAATGGAGGTTTTGCAGGGAGCTTCATTTCTTGTGGCACCCTCAGTACGAGTGACGATGTCACATGGGGAGGTTTGGGAGGATGGCTTGCCGACGGTTATCCTAGAGGCGATGTCGTTCGGTAAACCGGTTGTCAGTACAAATGTGGGTGGGATTCCCGAAGTTGTACTACATGAACAGACAGGGATGCTAGTGCCGACACGCGATCCCGCTATGCTTGCGTCTGCGATTCGCTCCCTAATAGAACATCCTGACCGTACACGGCAAATGGGCGCGGCGGCGCGCGAGTTGATCCGCCTGGAGTACAGCGAAGAGCACACTATGGGGGCATTACGGGGCCTTTTTGGTGGAGCGAGCCCCTCACGTTCTGGCGAGGAGAAGGCGGTTCAGTCGCTGACCGCGTGAACGAAGCTCGTTATGGCGAAGGGCAGATTCATCAAACAACCAAAACGTCTAGTGGACGGGCGCGCCCTTATCAATCTAGGATGTGGACACCGCAGTCATCCAGCATGGAATATTTTGGATTCCTCAATCTATTTACGGTCAAACGTCAAATGGCATTCGTGCGATGGCTAAAGCGTATGGGTATCATCTCCACTGCGCGATTTGGTCAGTTAGCTCTCATTCGAGAAGATGTAGCCGTTAGGAATCTGCGGGATGGTATTCCTTTTGAGGAGGGCACGTTGGATCTCGTATATCACAGTCATTTGCTGGACCACATGGACCATGAGGACGCGATTCGACTCTGCGCGTTTGAAGTGGTGCAGGATATGTAGGTTGTTTTCCGTAAACAGCACGTCGCTATCGTCGCGAGTCACGCACTACGGTGATGCTCATCGCGGTGGCGAAGCGTTTTGTGGGAACGTGTGAGAATTGGGCTATGAAGATCTACTCCTTTGTTGAAGGAGCAAGTGCCCGAAGAGGTGGCTTAGGCCTAGTGGGAGTGCCTAAGATCGCAAGGAGCCTGGCCGACCGGGGCCATCAGGTGGTTTTGAATGTTGCCGGCCGCGTAAGTCCCGGCGCCGAGCAGTATGTCCAGCCGGATGTGAAGAGCGCGTTCCATCGGGAGAGCGGGGCGGGCGCATTTGGGATTGTTACCTATCCAACATTCGGGGGGTGGGCGTTTGCCCCTTCGATGCTTTGGACGTTACGCAGGCACATTGGTAGCATAGACTTTGTCACCTTGCATTCCTTGTACTCGTATCCGGTGCTCGTGGGTTGTCTCCTCGCCCGCCTCTATCACAAGCCTTATGGTCTATGGCCGCACGGCGTGCTGGCGCCATTCCAGAGACGCGTCAGCGCAGGCAAGAAGAAAGTCTACGATCGGCTCATCGGCAGATGCATTATCAACGGAGCTGCGGTACTCTTTTACTCTGCAGTTGGTGAGCGAGAAGAGGCTCGGTCTCTGCACCTGGCTTCACCTTCAGTCATTATCCCGCACGGTGTTGATCTGCAGGAGTATGGGCAACTTCCAACCAGGGGGGATTTCCGGGCAAAGCTTCTTGGAGGACACCGGGGTCCATTGGTGCTGTTCCTCTCTCGCCTGAATGCTAAGAAGGGATTGCACATTCTGACGCAAGCGTTTTCTCTTGTATCTCAACAAATGCCGGAGGCGCGCCTGGCGATCGTTGGCAACGGTGATCCACCCCAGTTTGAATCCCGGGTAAAGGGCTGGTTGCAGGAGTGTGGGATAGCCGGTCAGGCCATCATGCCTGGTTTGCTCATTGGTCAGGAAAAACTCCAGGCATTCGCCGACGCAGACGTATTTGTGCTGCCATCGGAAGCGGAGAACTTTGGCTTTGCCATGTTCGAAGCTATGGCAAGCCGTCTACCAGTGGTGGTTTCTGACACCTTGAATTACGCCGACGAGATCCGACGAAGTCAAGCGGGGTTCGTCGTCCGGCGTGATGCACGGGAGTTCGCGAGTGCAATACTGAAGCTGCTACGGGACCCGGAACTACGGAAACGCATGGGCAACAATGGATTGCGGATGGCGCAAGGGTATTCTTGGCAGGCATGCGGTGAGAAGATCGATCGGACGATCCAATGCGTCTTGCAAGGCAAGGCGCTTCCGGCGGACTTGACGCTCGGCGGATGAATCAGCACCCCGCAACTCAAGCCTCCTGCAAGCTTTGCCGAAACGATCGAGTGAAGGGCCTGTACCAATCGCGGCGCTACGGCTTTCACGTAGGGCGATGTCCTGGATGTGGGCTGACTTTCGTGCTGGATCGGCCCACCGAAGGACAACTCAAGGAGATGTACGGTGACGAGCAGGGTTTCGAACGTTTCAGCGACTTGATGAGCAACGCCAAAGTACGGGACAGGCACGCGCGTACTCTTCGGGAGATTCGTCCGTTGATGACAGACTCCTCAGTTCCAGCCCGCCTCTTTGACGTTGGAGCAGGATCAGGTGAGTTCCTAAACCAGGCACGCGAGGCCGGGTTTGAGGTCTATGGGAATGAGCTTTCGGATGCCGCGATTCGGCTCGCGCGTGATCGGTATGACATTGGCCTGAGCTCTTTGCCGCTCGGACAAGAGGGGCGTGGCGATTTCTTCGACGTCATCACGATGTGGGGATTGCTCGAGCACGTCTTGGATCCCTTGTCTGTGCTCAAAGACGCGTTTCGGGTCCTGCGCCCGGCGGGGATTGCTTACCTCTATACGCCTGCCTGGTGTCCGTATGACAACATTGGACTTTGGTTTGCTCTTCTCAGCCGCTGGACTCTCCTCTTAGATCGGCGCATCACGCTGGCGCATTTGCAGCTATTCTCGACGCAAGCCATGCGCAAGGCTTTGGCGGCGGTTGGCTTTGATCTGTTGAGGATGGACGTTGTGTGCGAATACAATCTTCCCGTGACCGCCTATCTCGAGTCTCTTGGAGTTCCGACGACAGTCCGGAGCCCCCTTGCTGCCGCGCTCGACTGGTTGATTGACCGCGGCCTGTTCTTCAGGAACAACATGCGCGTGTTCTGTCGCAAACCGCTCACATGACAGAACGGCTCAAGTCTCTTCTGCGAGCAGTCTTGCCTCGCACCATCCGGCCATACGCAATCCTGACAGGTCCCCTACGCGGCGACCGCATCGTGACCTCCTGGCACGATTACCCGGCCGCCATCATCGGTCGCACTGAACGTCCATTGCTCGATTGGTTTGCCAAGAACGTTAGGTTGGGCGAGACCTGGCTGGACATTGGCGCACACTATGGCTACACAGCAATCGCTTTGAGTCGCTTGGTGGGCGCGTTAGGCAGAGTGTTTGCGTTTGAGCCAATGATCAGCACCGCCGGCTGCGTGGCACAAACGCGGCGCTTGAATGACCTTCCCCAATTGTCGGTCGTGCCGCTGGGTTTGGCGAATCCAGGAGCCGGCGCAATGGAAATGCGACGGCTGGTAACGGTGCGAGGTATGGTAGACAGTACGGTGCGCGAGGGGGGGTGGGGCGAGGCGATCATGGTGACAAGTCTGGATTGGCTGTGGCCTCGACTTTGTGGAACTAATGGGGAGCTTCATGGGGTCAAGGTTGACGTCCAAGGGATGGAACTCGAAGCTCTTGGGGGCATGATCGGCATCCTGTCAAAGTGGAAGCCTAAGCTGGTAGTCGAAGTGCATGTGGACGTAGATCGAGCAGGACTGCTGGGGGCTATTGAGTCGGTTGGCTACATTCGCCGGGGGGTGCCTATCGAACCGGTAGCCGGTGAAATCGAGCCTCTCTATGTGGACGACCACAGCTATGCCTTCTTTCCGGCTTGAGACTTGGTGGATAGCGGCTCCACTCCATAGCTCATCGATCGATCGATGCGTTTCTTGATCCTCGGCCTCAACTACATTCCCGAATCAACCTCTATTGGTCCATACACCGCTGACCTGGCGGAGCACCTTCGCGCGGCTGGCCATGAGGTGCGTGTGGTGACCGGTTTCCCCATGGCGCCGCAGTGGAGGGTGTGGGAAGGCTACCGGGGTCGCTGGTTCATGCGAGAGGAACTTGGCGGAGTTTCTGTTCTGAGGTCCTTCCTTTACGTTCCTGCTGACCCCATGCGAACTCTCAACCGCATCCTCTTTGACTGCTCATTTGCTTTCTCGGCCCTTCTCGGTGGCATCTTTCAAGGCTCGGCCGATCTGATCATCGCTGTTTCACCACCCCTTCAGCTCGGTCTTACGGCTTGGCTTCTGGGCCGGATCAAGCGGGCGCCCGTCTTTCTCCACGTGCAGGACTTGGTGCCGGATGCGGCGATCGCGACGGGAAGGATGCCGCAAGGCGGTCTCGCAGTCCGCGTGGCGCGGAGCGTAGAGCGGTTCGTGTACCGCAGGTCCGCCGGCATTGGGGTCATATGTGAAGGCTTCAAACGGAACCTCGTGTCACGCAATGTCCCAGCCGAGAAGATCCAGGTACTGCCGAATTCCCTGGACCTGGAGTTCGTTGGCATCGAGTCAAAGGACGACGGATTCCGTCTTAACAATGGCATCGGTGCCGACGAGTTCCTAGTCATGTATTCGGGCAGTATCGCGCTCAAACACGGCTTGAAGACCTTCGTGGATGCAGCCGCCGAATTCGCCGCGGAAGAGGGTGTCGTGTTCTCGTTGGTGGGCGAAGGCCCCTCCCGGGATGATCTATTAGCTCGTGCCCGAGGAAGGAACATAGGCAACCTCCGGTTCTTGCCTTTGCAGCCCAGAGGAAGCCTGCCCGCCCAACTCAGGGCCGCGAATGTCCTGGCAATTACCCAGCAGAAGGCTGTTGGCGATGCCGTCTTTCCCGGCAAGTTGCTGCACTACATGGCGGCTGGCCGGCCTGTGCTGGCCGCAGTGGGCTCCGAAAGCGAAACCGGGCGGTTCGTCAGAGACCATCGGGTCGGCCTCGTTGTCGAGCCGGAGAATCCAGGCGCCTTGGCGCAGGCAGTACGCTTTCTCAAAGAGAGCCCTGCTCAAGCCGCACAAATGGGAAAGAACGGCCGAGAGGTGGTCGAGCGGATGTTTGATCGAAAGGTTGTCTTAGATGTCTTCCGCCGTCACTTGGAGAGCCTGGCAACACAGGATCCGAAAGTATGGCGCGAATGATTGCTGTCGAGAGCGCCGCCACGCTGGGCTTGACCGAAGCCAACGCGGCTGAAGTGCCACTATCCCCGCTTGTTGACCAATTTCGATACCGCATTGTGAAACGCGGCCTCGACGCTTCATTGGCGGCTGTCGGCCTGATCCTGCTGTCCCCGTGGCTCTTGCTTCTGGCAGCATTGACAAAGCTGACCTCTGCCGGCCCTGTTTTCTACGCCTGGGACGTGATTGGCCGGGGCGGGCGGCCGTTCCGCGGCTACAAGTTCCGCACAATGGTGGTCAACGCCGACGAGCTCAAGCACCAGCTGCTCCACAACAACGAGATGACCGGCCCTGTTTTCAAGATGAAGGACGATCCCAGGGTTACGTGGCTGGGACACCTCCTGCGCAAGTACAGCATCGATGAATTGCCCCAACTGTGGAGTGTACTTAAAGGAGATATGAGCCTGGTTGGCCCGAGGCCCGCCGGTCCCCAGGAGTGGGAACACTATGAGCCGTGGCAGCGCCGCAAGCTGAGCGTCACTCCGGGGATCACATGCCTGTGGCAAGTGAGTGGCCGCAACCGGGTGAGCGATTTCGATGAGTGGGTCCGGATGGATCTCGACTACATCGACCATTGGTCTCTCTGGCTCGACCTGCGCATCCTCCTCCGCACGGTTGCCGTGGTTCTGCGCGGCACGGGCATGTAGGCACGGGCAGTGCGGCCCATCTTTCTTCTGTGGCATTTCTCAACATGGAGCGCAAGGCACAACACTCATGTCATCTGATTGCGTCCTGGTGACCGGCGGGGCTGGTCTGCGGAGCGCCCCGCGACCATCTGGGTGCTCCGCATGAGAGTGTTGATAACCGGGGGAGCGGGGTTCATCGGCTCCTGGACCGTGGATTTGCTCCTGGAGAGGAGCTATTCGGTTCGTATCCTCGACAATCTTCAGCCGCGCGTGCATCCCCACGGCAGGCCGGCATGGGTCCCGCGCGAGGCGGAGTTCATCCTGGGCGACGTATCCAACCCCGGGGACGTGAGCCGCGCATTAGAGGGAGTGGACTATGTCCTCCATCTTGCTGCCTACCAGGACTACCTGCCCGAATTCAGCCAGTTCATCCACACCAACGCCGAGAGCGCGGCGCTGCTCTTTGAGCTGATCGTCGGTGATCGCGCGCGCTACCCGGTGCGCAAGATCGTCTTCGCTTCCTCGCAGGCCGTCTGCGGCGAGGGGCGATACATCTGCCCTGCCTGTACACAGCGCGAGGGTTTGATGCTCGTCCCCGTCGCTTCGGAGTCAAGCGGTCGGGTGCATGCGTATGGCCTGCCCACCGGCACGCCCTGGCCGATCACGCCCGCCTCGCGCCCGGTGGCGCAACTGGTTGCCGCGGAGTGGGAGATCCGCTGCCCATCTTGCGAGGGACCCATGTTGCCCAGTCTGATTCGCGAGGACACGGTAAGCCCGGGGACGACCTACGGCATTTCGAAGCTGGCCATCGAGCTGATCGCCGATCGCCTGGGACGTCGCTACGAAGTACCCACAGCCTGTATGCGCTACACCTACGTGCAGGGCCCACGCAATTCGTTCCATAACGCGTACTCGGGCATCGCCCGGCGCTTTGCCTTGCAGTTGATGAACAACTTGCCACCGACGATCTACGAGGATGGCTGGCAACTGCGCGACTACGTGAACGTGAGAGACGTGGCACGGGCGAATGTGCTGGTGATGGAGGACGCGAGAGCCGACTTTCAGGTGTTCAACGTGGGCGGCGGCCGGGCGGTCACGGTGCTCGAATTCGCCCACATGATGATCGAGGCATTTGGAAGCGACCTGGAACCGGAGGTCAAGGGGGAATTCCGGCTCGGGGACACCCGCCACACGGTTTCCGACATCTCCCGGCTGAGGGTTCTGGGATGGGAGCCCAGCATTCCCGTGGAGCAGAACGTTCGCGAATACGTGGCCTGGATGAAGGAACAGCGAGGCTCGCGCCAGTATTTGGAGGAGGCTGAGCGGGTGATGCGGTCGCAAGGTGTCGTCCAGCGAGCGGAGGTGCCGGGAACGTGAGCGCGCCGGAGAATAGGCACAACAACCCCGAAAGGGCCTTTCGAGAAGCAAACCCTGAGGAAAGCGCTGCAGGTGCCAGAGGTCGTCCGCGCCACACTGGTTTCTGCGTTGCTAGGGATCTAGGGGGATGAGTGCCGCTTTGGACAAGAAGGTTGCGATCATCACCGGCGCCGGACGGGGCATCGGCCGGGCAATCGCCATGCGGATGGCGGCAGAAGGCGCCGCGCTGATGCTTGTGGCGAGAACGCAGGCCGAGGTGGAGGACACGGCCAAGGCTTGCCAAGAGATGGGCGTGCGGGCGCTGGCGCGGGCCGCGGATGTCGCCGATTGGGCCGCGGTTCAGGACGTGACTGCAGAGGCACTGAGGGCATTCGGGCATGTCGATATCATGGTGAACAATGCGGCCATTCAGGGCCCCATTGGCCCACTGGTGGAGAATGATCCCGCTGCCTGGAGGCACACGGTTGAGGTCGATCTGATGGGTGTGTTCCATGGATGCAAAGCAGTGCTGCCGTCGATGATGAAGCGGCGCTCCGGGAAGATCATCAATCTCTCGGGCGGCGGCGCCACTGGCCCCCGGCCCAACTTCTCGGCTTACGCCGTCTCCAAAGCGGCCGTCGTACGCCTCACGGAAACACTCGCCGAGGAAGTGCGCGCCTACAACATTCAGGTTAACGCAGTGGCTCCCGGTGCTGTGAACACCCGCATGCTGAATGAGGTCATTGCTGCCCGGAGTCAGGCCGGGGAGAAGGCAGCCGAAGACGCTCGCCAGCAACTTGAATCGGGAGGAACCCCGGCCGAATTGGCTGCCTCCTTGGTGGCCTTCCTGGCGTCCGACGCCTCGGCTGGCCTCACCGGAAGGCTGATCGCCGCCCCGTACGACGGCTGGCAAGCCTGGGATTCTTCCAGTATCGAGACGATCATGGCGCTGCCATGGTTCACGTTACGGCGCATTGACCCCCACACCCTCCACCCCTTCGCCGAGAAACCAGAGCCATTTCGGCTCCCCTAAAGCACGATCCTTCTTCCTTAGCTCAGTCATTCCTCATCAACGGCATTCACATGCGTGTTGCTATCGTCGGTTGCGGCCTGATAGGGCACAAGAGGGCGGAGGTCATCCGCCGCTCGTCGTCGGATGTGCTGGCGCTGGCCGTAGACAGCGACCTGGCGCGGGCCCAGAAATTGGCCCAGGGCTCGGATTGCAGATGCGCCTCTGACTGGCAGGCGGAAGTCGCGGCGAGCGATATCGATGCGGTCGCCGTCGCTACCCCGAACAAATGGTTGGCCCCCATCAGCGTCGCCTCGCTCCTGGCGGGGAAACACGTCCTGTGCGAGAAGCCGCCCGGCCGCTCTCTCGGCGAGGCGCAACAGATGGCCGATGCCGCCCGCAAAGCCGGCCGGACCCTGAAGATCGGGTTCAACCACCGGCATCATCCCGCGGTCTCGCGCGCCCACGAACTAGTTCGGGAAGGCGCCATCGGCCCATTGATGCTCCTGCGGGCGGTCTACGGCCACGGCGGCCGGCCGGGCTACGACAAGGAGTGGCGCGCCGATCCGGATTTGGCCGGCGGCGGCGAGCTGCTTGACCAGGGGGTCCACATCGTCGACCTGTCTCGCTGGTTCCTTGGGGAATTCGCTGAAGCCTACGCCCGCACGAGCACATATCACTGGAATCTCGGCTTCTACCCGTCCCAGCCTGGCGCCGAGGGCTCATCGCCTCGCGCCCAACTGGAAGACAATGCCTTCGCCTTGCTGAGCACGAGCGACGGCCAGGTGGCGCAGTTCCACACGAGCTGGACGCAGTGGAAGAACCGCTTCAGCCTCGAAGTGTTCGGCCGGGATGGCTACGTGAGGATTGAAGGTCTTGGCGGAAGCTACGGGACTGAAACGCTCACTTTCGGCCGCCGAAATGCGGAGTCCGGGCCTCCGGATGAGGAGCACTTTGAGTACCCGGGGCCGGATCTCTCCTGGCAGGCGGAATGGGAGGAATTCGCGGGCGCCATCCGCGAGGGACGCCAGCCGATGGCGAGCGGCGAGGATGCTGTGGAAACGATGCGGGTGACGCAGGCCCTGCAAGCGTCGGCGGCCACGGGTCAGCCCGTGCACATCCCTGAGTCGAGAAAAACGGGGGTTTCGGAGTCGGCCTCACCATGAAGGCCATGATCCTGGCCGCCGGACAAGGGACTCGGCTGGCCCCGCTGTCGGACTCGCTGCCCAAGTGCATGGTCCCGATTGGCGGGAGGCCGGTGCTGGAGCACACCCTCATCTGGCTGCGCTCCCACGCCGTAGGCGAGGTCATCATCAACCTGTACCACCAGCCAGACGTCATTCCCGCCTACTTCGGCGATGGCTCCCGGTGGGGCATGCGACTCAC
>Ga0214473_10002770_pt1 | contig 21443 bp, 21 predicted proteins | sample RVTome_7_FD_203509 | JGI IMG/M metagenome (GOLD analysis project Ga0214473, IMG submission 203509) | Soil microbial communities from uranium-contaminated site in the Upper Colorado River Basin, Wyoming, United States - RVT98D197 | ecosystem: Environmental > Terrestrial > Soil > Contaminated >... | reverse complement strand
ATGCGCCGACTCGACCGACTCATCACGGCACTCCAGAACTTGGGTCAGCGAGCCGCCGAAGCCGTCCGCTCGGCCGAGTAAGCCGTCCCGGCTGAGGTTCGCCGATTTCTGCTCAGGCTCTCAGTCGAAGTGCCTGAGCCCCGGCCAGACTTCCGGAAGCGGGGAGCGCAGGCCCCGACACAGGAACACCTCCTCCGCCATCTCCTTCCAGCCGAAGCGATCGGCGAAGAGCTGGGGCAGCGCTCCCAGCCGGTGAGTCTCCACCCGTGGCTGCCGTAGGCCAAGAAGCTGCGAGCCCCACACCTCCCGCGGCCAGCAGCATGGGAAACGCGGGGGCCAGGTAATACGGCCGTCCGCCGGTCAGGATCAGCGTGAGCAGGGCGATCAGCCAGGCGAGGCCCAGCGCCCGATGAGGTCGTGCCTCGGGTGTCGCGACGAAATGCACGAGGCCTGCGACCCAGACGACGGCCGCCACCGGGTGTCGAGGTCGAGGCGCTCGACTACCTGCTGAAACCCGGTCTCCCAGTCGCTTCCGGGCCGCGCTCGAGCGCGTGCGCCGCCAACGAGAGCGCGGTCCGGCGGAAAGAGTCACGCAGCAGCTCGAAGCGCTGCTCGCGCGGGCGGCCGGCGGTCCTGGGTACTTGCAGCGGATCCTGGTCGAGCGCAACGGGCGCGAACAGCTGCTCGCGGTCGAAGAGATCGATCGGCTCGAGGCCGCGCGCAACTACGTGCGTCTCCATGCAGCAGGCGAGACGTTCCTGCTGCGCCATTCCATCGGCGCGCTCGCCGAGCGACTGGACCCGGCGCGTCTTCTCCGCATCAGCCGCTCCGACGTCGGGAGGCTCGACGCCGTTGGGGAGGTTCAGACCTGGTTCCACGGCGATCAGAAACTGATCCTGAAGGACGGCACCGAGCTGATGTGGAGCCGGCGCTACCGGGGGAAGGTCAGGCCGGCCTTCCTGCTGGCGTAGCGGCGCGGCTGCTCGGGCGAACAAGCGGCCGCGCGAGCGTGTGCTAAGCTCTTCGTCGATGAGTCGGCGCGCCGGCGGGTGTCCGCGTCTTCCGCTCTTGTTGTTCCTGGCGTTTCTGGGGCAGGCCTGCGGCAGCGTGAGCACGAGCTCTGGCGGGTTTCCTGCGGACCCCGACGAAGTGGACCCGCCTCCGGGGCCGTACATCGCGACGCTCACGCCGACCGGTGTCAGTCCTCAGGTGCTGCACGTCTGGAGGACACGGACGGCGATCCTGGTGAACGCGGACGGCCGGGTGCGCGCACTTGCGGCGGACCCGCACGCGGGGCACCACGAATGCGGGGGCGCGCTGAACCTCAGGCTCAAACCCGGGGAACGCCGTGAGATCCGTAGCCTGCCCATCAACGCCTGCTTCTTCCACGCCGAGGCCGATCCGTCGAATCGGAACTTCCAGGGCGTGGTCGTGATCCATTGAGGACCGGGATGAAGAGCGTGTTCGGTCACGGGTCTCTGCGGGCTGGCTGGAGGCTATCAGCCCGTAGTGTGGCAACGCTCCTGCTGGCCGTCATCTCTTTCGACCTGACCGCGGACGCGCGCTGCGATCCTGTGTCCCGCATGGCTCGAGAGCACGCCGCCCAGGCGGGGCCGCAATCGGAGGACGTCGGTCGCGAAGCGTGTGCGCCGTCCTGCCTGCCGGACTGCTATTGCTGCTCCTCTTCGCTGGGGGCGGTCGTAGTGTCCGTTCCTCAGGGTTCGACAGAGGTCGTCGTGCTGCCGCCGGATCGCGCCGGTACGCGCCCCGCCGGGGTTCGTCCGGTTCCCTACCATCCCCCCCCCCTCGCCTCCTAGCCGCGGCGTCTAAGGACGAGGGGCCCCCCGGCGCGGGGCTTGGGCTCGTCCTCCGAAGTCCCCGCCCTGTTCAGGAGGAACCGTGTCTCCAGTCTTCGCGAAAGTCTGCTTCGTCAGCCCCTGCCTGGCGCTGCTGGGCCCGGCCGCGCCCAGCACAGCACAGCAGAGCCTCGCCGCAGAGCGTTTCGTCGAGATCGTGCTCCGCTCCCACCCGGCGGCGCGGCAGAGGGCCGCCCTTGAGGAAGCCGCGCGAGCCGAGCGGAAGGCCGCGCGCAGCTTCCTTCCGGACCCGAGCCTCGAGTACTCGCGCGGCCGCGCACGCCCCGGCGACGGGGTCAGCCGCGGGACGGAGACCAGCACCTCCGTAACGCAGACGCTGCCGTGGCCCGGCACTGTCTCCGCAGGAGTCCAGGCGGGGGACCGGGCGGCGGAGGCGCTGCGGGCCGCGGGCGAGGCGGTCCGCTGGGACCTGGAGGTCGAAGCCCGCAACGCGTTCGCGCGGCTGCTGTCCGCCCGGGCGTTGCTCGAGATTGCCCGCAGCTCCGAGGAGGACGCCCGCTCGCTGCGCGACCTGGTGGCGCGCCGCGCCGAGCTCGGGGAGTCGCGCGAGTCCGACCGTCTGAAGACCGCCGTCGAGTGGCTCCGACAGCAACAGGCACTGCGCGCCGCCGAGCGCGACGCTGAAGCGGCCGAGGCGTCGGCACGCGCCCTGGCCGTGGAGCCGTTGCCGCGCCCGCTTGTCCTCGAAGGCGAGCTGCCGGCCGACCTCCCGCCGCTGGACCACGATGACGTCAGGCGGCGCCTGACCGAACGCAACCCGCGGCTGCTCGCGGCGCGGGCGGAGGCGGAGATGCAGCGCGCTCTCACGTCCGTCGCGCGCCGCGGGCGCGTCCCCGACCTCGACCTCACCCTATTCCGCGCCAAGGAGATCGACAAGGAGTCGAGCGGCTTCTCGCTGGGGGTGACGCTGCCGCTGTGGAACGCGAAGCGCGGCGAGATCGCGCGCGCCCAGGCCGCCTGGTCGCTGGCCACGGCCGGCGCCCAACGGCTGGGTGTCGACCTGGTGGTCGAGCTCGAGACGCGCCTCAAGGACCTGGAGCTGGCGGGGGTACAGGCCGCGACGCTGGGCCGCGAGATCCTGCCGGCGGCGGCGCAAGGTCTCAGGCTCGCGCGCTTCAGCTACGAGGAGGGGGAGACTTCGCTTCTCGACCTGCTGGACGCGCAGCGAACGTATCGCGAAACGCAGCGCGAGGCGCTCGAGTCCCGGCACGCCCTCGCCTTGGCTGACGGCGAGCTGCAGCGGCTCGTCGGTCCCGACTTCAATCCCTGGAGATAGATCATGCGATCGACGGTCTTGCGCTTCATACCGTTCGCTGTCGTCCTGCTGGCCGGAGTCGCCTGTGGGCGGAAGCCCGCGCCGCCGGCAGTACCTCCCCAGAACGAGCCGGCCGCAGCCGAGCCGGTGTTACCCGATAGCGTTCGTCTGACGCCGGCGGCCATCGCCGAGGCCGCGATCGCCACGTGGAAGGTGCAACCCGTGGACCTCGAGCACCTGCTGGTCCTGAACGGCAACGTCGGATACGACGAGAACCGGCTGCTCCAGGTCGCGGCGACCGTCAAGGGACGCGTGGCGTCGATCCCGGTCGACCTGGGCGCCCGAGTCCGCAAGGGCGACGCGGTCCTGGTGATCGAGAGCGTCGACTTGGGCCGCGCCCGCGAGGAGTTCGTGAAGGAGCTGTCCGAGCTGAGCGTCTCCGCCCGCGCCTACGAGCGGGCCAAGGCGCTCGTCGAGGCCAAGGCGATCAGCGCCGGAGAGTTCCAGGCGCGGGAAGGGGACTACCTGAGCAAGCAGGCGGCGGTGTACGCGGCCGAAAGAGCGCTCCACCTGTACGGCGAGTCGCAGGCCACCATCGACAGGCTCCGCGCCGGCTTCGAGAGCCACGATCCTTATCCGTCCGCCTCCGAGGCCACATCGCTGATACTGCGCGCCCCCTTCACCGGGCGCGTCATCGATCGGAAGGTGACGCCGGGAACGCTGTTCGAGGCGCTGCAGCCGCTCATGACGCTGGCCGACCTGTCGTCGGTCTGGGTGTTTCTGCAAGCCTACGAGAAAGACCTGGCGTTGCTGCGCGAGGGGCTGGCGGTGACGATCCGCACCGAAGCCTACCCGCAGGAGTCGTTCCGTGGCCGCGTGGATTTCCTGGGGAGCGTCGTCGATGCCTCCACACGCACCGTCAAAGTGCGGGCCACCGTCGACAACAGCTCCGAGAAGCTGCGTCCCGGCATGTTCGTCAAGGCGCAGGTCGATGTCCCGAGGCCGCAGGCCGAGACCCACACCGTGCTCGCGGTTCCCCAGTCGGCGCTGCAGACACTCGAGGGGCGCACGACGGTCTTCGTACAGACGGACCCAGGTGCCTTCGTGCGCAGGTCCGTCGAGACAGGCCACACCTTCGAGGGGTTCACTGAAGTTCTCTCCGGTGTCAAGCCCGGGGACGTCGTCGTCACCGAGGGCAGCTTCGTCCTGAAGTCGGAGTTCGCGAAGGCCTCGCTCGCGGAGGAACACTGAGATGCTGAGGCGGCTCGTCGACTTCAGCCTCGAGAATCGGCCGCTCGTCCTCATGGCGGCTGTCCTCGTCGTCGTGGGCGGCAGCTACGCCCTCACCCAGCTCCCGATCGACGCCGTCCCCGACATCACGAACGTCCAGGTGCAGGTCCTCACCAAGGCTCCCGCGCTCGGGCCCGTGGAGATGGAACAGTTCGTGACCTACCCGATCGAGGCCGCCATGAACGGCCTTCCCAGGCTCGTCGAGATCCGCTCGATCTCGCGCTACGGCCTCTCGGCGGTGACAGTCGTGTTCGAGGACGGCGTTGACGTGTACTTCGCCCGCCAGCTCGTGGCCGAACGGCTGGTGCAGGCGCGCGAGGCCATACCGGAAGGTCTCGGCAATCCCGAGATGGGCCCGGTCACGACAGGCCTCGGCGACATCTTCCAGTTCACGGTCGAGGGCGAAGGCGTCTCGGCGATGGAGCGCCGGACCATCCTCGATTGGATGATCGCTCCGCGGCTGCGCGCGGTCCCGGGCGTCACGGAAGTCAACACCTGGGGCGGGCTTCCCAAGCAGTACCAGGTCGTGGTCGATCCCGCCAGACTCCGAGCGTACGGCCTGTCACTCAATGAAGTGTTCGAGGCCGTGGGACGCGGCAGCATGAACGCGGGCGGCGGCTATATCGAGCACAACCGGGAGCAGTACATCGTCCGCGGCGAGGGCCTGGTCGGCTCGCTCGCCGACATCGAAAAGATCGTCCTCAAGGCGGAGGCGGAGGGAACTCCCATCACCGTGGGCAACGTCGCCCAGGTGCGGGAGGGCGCGATGCTGCGCATCGGGGTCGCCACGGCCGACGGCCGGGGCGAGACGGTGATCGGCCTCGTCCAAATGCTGGCGGGAGAGAACGCCCTGCAGGTGGCCACGCGGGCCCGCCAAGCCGTCGAGGAGATGCAACCGACGCTCCCCAAGGGCGTCCGGATCGCTCCCTACTACGACCGCGCCGCCTTCGTGCGAAGGGTGATCCGCACAGTCGAAATCAACCTCCTCGAGGGCAGCCTGCTCGTGATCGCCGTGCTGTTCGCGTTCCTCGGCAATGTGCGGGCCGGGCTCATAGTGGCCTCCGCCATCCCGCTGTCGATGCTCCTGGCCTTCACGGGGATGGTCGAGTCCCGCATCTCGGCGAACCTCATGAGCCTCGGCGCCATCGACTTCGGGCTGATCGTGGACGGCGCCGTCGTGCTCGTCGAGAACGTCGTGCGCCGGCTCTCCGAGCCGGAGGGACGGGAGAAGACGGTGCGCCAGCTCACGGCCGAGGCCGCCCACGAGGTCGTCCGGCCGATTGCGTTCGGCATCGGCATCATCATCCTGGTCTACCTTCCGATCCTGAGCCTCGGCGGCATCGAGGGGAAAATGTTCAAGCCGATGGCGTGGACGGTCGTCTTCGCCCTGGCCGGATCGTTGCTGCTGACGCTGACCCTCACCCCCGTGCTCGCCTCGCTCTTCCTCAAGAAGACGGGGCACGAGCACGAGCCGCGCTTCGTCGGCCGGCTGCGCGCGTCGTACTTGCGAGGACTCGACTTCTGCCTGGCTCGGCGCAGCCCCGTACTGGTGGTCGCCGTGGTGGTCATCGTGGCCGGCGCCGTTGTCGCCCTGACGCTCGGCGGTGAGTTCATCCCGCGGCTCGACGAGGGCGATCTCTCCATCAGCGCCGTCCGACCCGCGTCCGTCGGGATCTCGGAGGTCGCGGCGAGCACCGGCCGGATCGAGCGCGTGCTGAAGAAGTTCCCGGAGGCGGTCACGATCGTGAGCCGGTCGGGCAGCCCGGAGCTGGCCACCGACGTGATGGGGATCGAGCTGGGAGACGTCTTCGTGATCCTGAAGCCCAAGTCGGAGTGGACGACGGCCCGGACGAAGAGCGAGCTGGTCGAAAAGATGGAACACGCGCTCGGCGAGACCGTCCCGGGTGTCGGCTTCTCCTTCACCCAACCCATCGAGATGCGCTTCAACGAGCTGATCGCGGGCGTGCGCTCCGATATCGGCATCAAGCTCTTCGGTGACGACCTGGAGACCCTCCGCCAGAAGGGCGAGGAGATCGCGCGCGCCGTCGCGCCGGTGCCCGGGGCGGCTGACGTGAAGCTGGAGCAGACGGCCGGCCTTCCGGTGCTCCGCGTCAAGGTAGACCGCGACCGCTGCGCCCGTTACGGCATCTCGGTGGGAGACGTCCTTGACACCGTGGAGGCCTCACGGGCGGGGAAGATCGTCGGGACGGTCTTCGAGGGCCAGCGCCGCTTCTCTTTGGCCGTCCGTTTCGACGACGAGACGGCCCGGACGATCGACGCGCTCGGGAACGTGCCCGTGGCCTCGCCCGGCGGCGCTCTGCTGCCGCTGGGGCAGCTCGCGGAGATCACGCTCGACACGGGACCGGCCCAGATCTCGCGCGAGGCGGTCCGGCGCCGGATCGTGGTCGAGTTGAACGTCCGCGGCCGGGACGTGGCCTCGTTCGTGACGGAGGCGCAGGACAAGATCCGGCGCGAGGTCCAGCTTCCGGCCGGGTACTACATCCGCTGGGGCGGGCAGTTCGAGAACCTGGAGGCCGCCACTCGGCGGTTGGCGGTCGTGGTGCCCCTGGCGCTGGCCCTGATCTTCGCCATGCTCTACTTCACCTTCGGGTCGCTGAAGCCGGCCGCGCTCATCTACCTCAACGTTCCCTTCGCGGCCACGGGGGGCGTGTTCTCGCTGGCCCTCCGCGGCCTGCCGTTCTCCATCTCCGCCGGCGTGGGGTTCATCGCCCTCTTCGGCGTGGCGGTGCTGAACGGCGTCGTCCTGATGACGCAGATCCGCGACCTCGAAGAAAAGACGGAGCTGGGCGTCCTCGACGTGCTGCGCAGCGCTTGTTCGCTGCGCATGAGGCCAGTCCTCATGACGGCGCTCGTCGCCTCGCTCGGTTTCGTTCCGATGGCGCTGGCGACGGGCTCCGGCGCCGAGGTGCAGCGTCCGCTCGCCACGGTGGTGATCGGCGGGCTCGTCACGTCGACGCTGCTCACGCTGTTCGTCTTGCCGACGGTCTACAGCCTCTTCCGCCGCGCCGCGGCGGACGCCAGGAGGGCCGACAATGGAGCCGAATAGCTCGCTCAACTACGTCGTGGCTTTCATCCAGCCGTTCCAGCTCGAGGGCGTCGTGGACGCGCTTCGGCTCGTGCGGGGCTGCCCCGGGATGAGCGTCTCGGAGGTTCGCGGCGTCGGCGGCACGGGCGCGCATCCGCCTCGCGAGGGCGAGAGGACCGAGGTCGACCCCTTCGAGAAGAAGGTGCGAATCGAGGTCTTCTGCCGGGAAGCAGACGTGCCCGGTATCGTCGAGGCGATCCGGGCGGCCGCCCGCACCGGCAACCCAGGCGACGGGAAGATCTTCGTGGGACCCGTCACGCTCGCTCAGCGGATCCGAACCGGCGAACGGGGCGAGGCCGCGGTTCGACCCTGACCGCGGTGGGGACCGGCGTGGCCGCGATCTTCGAACTCGCACGGCGCGTCGCCGCGGCTCCTCATCCGCTGGCGCAGGCCGCTCTTCACTGGTGACAACCCCCTGGCCGCGGCGCGCGCGGCGCGCGCGCTGGGCAGCGACAAGGTCCGCGCGGGGCTGCTGCCCGAACACAAGGTCGCGGCGATCCGCGACGTGGCCGCCGGCCGCAAGCTCGCCATGGTGGGCGACGGCGTCAACGACGCTCCCGCGCTGGCATCGGCGAGCGTGGGGATTGCGATGGGCGGGGCCGGCACCGACGTGGCTCTCGAAACCGCCGATGTCGCGCTGATGGGCGACGACCTCAGCAAGCTGCCCTTCGCGGTGGGGCTGGGCCGCGCGACGCGCGCCATCCTGCGTCAGAACCTTGGCGCCGCCCTCCTGGTGATGGCTACGCTGATCGTCGCGGCGGCGACCGGCTTCGCGGGAGTCGGTTCGGCCATCGTCCTCCATGAGGGCAGCACGCTGGCCGTGGCGCTCAACTCGCTGCGACTCCTTCGGTACCGTGAGCCGTGAGATGAAGGTCAGGCGCCGGATCGCCGGGGTGTTGCTGGCCATAGCCGCTGTCGCGGGAGCTCTGGGCCTTCTGGTCGGCGGGCTGGACCAGCGGGAGCGCGACCGCTACGCCATCCGTGAACGGGTGCGGGACATCGAAAGGAAGATCCGCGCCCACGACGGGACCGTGTGGCTCCTTGTCGAGGGCGGTTTCCCGCCAGGAGAAGAGCACCCCGCCGTCGAGCCGGCTCACGATCGGCTCCGGGACGACCTGGATCGGCTTGCTCACTTGGGGGGTCCGCGACTGGTCGTACAGCGTGTCGACGTCGACGCGGACACGGCTTGGGCCGACTATCTTGTCGAGGGAACGGCGTTCCGGACCGACGAGCCTCCAGCGCCGGTCGCGGGCCGGTTCACGTTCCGTCGAACGCGGGACCGGTGGGTGCTGAGCGGGAACCGATTCGCGGAAGGACTTCCGAAGGATAGCGACGCGTCGCCGTCACCCTCGAGCCGGCGCGCGCGCCATGTTCATCGCCCACGCGGGGAGACTCTCGCCACGCGACTCCTCGCGACCGCCCTCTTGGCGGCCTTTGCCGCGGTGGCGCTGCTCGCGCAACCCTGGGTCGCTCAGACCCTCCGAAGGAAGCGGCCCGCCCGCGGCGATTCCCGGGGGGATCGGACTCCCTGAGGCTGGCGGAGCGCGGGGCAGCTGGGAGGCACGATGAGCGACGAGCCGGTGGGGGAACGCGAGGAAGGGGAGGGGGCCCCCCCACGGCCGCATGCGCGTCTCCTCTCAGCGAGAGTGTCCTCGCGGCTCCACGGTTCATCCGCGGGTCGCCTCGCCGCGAGCGCACTGTCGTTGCGCCATGCGGCCGTTCCGCCGCCCTCCTCAGGCTCGCGGCGCGAAGGCGATGATGGCCATGCCGGCGAGGGTCACTGTCGCGCCAATGATGTCCCACTTGTGCGGGGAGACGCCGTCCACCAGCCAGAGCCACAACAACGCAACGGCCACGTAAACGCCGCCATAGGCGGCATAGGTCCGACCGGCGGCGAACGGGTGCAACGTCAGCAGCCACGCAAACGCTGTGAGGCTGACCGCGGCGGGCACCAGGAGCCATGCGGACAGCCCCCGCCGCAGCCAGAGATAGGGCAAGTAGCAACCGACGATCTCCGCCACGGCCGTTAGAACGAAGAGTCCCACCGTCTTCGGCACCAGCATGCAGCACCTCCGGAGGCGCCGCTCCAATCGCGGCGAGCTACATCGTATTCCGGTCGTCGCCGCGTGGCTTCGCTACCCGCGGCCGCGGTCGGCGCCTGCCGGAGGGTCACGACCAGCCGCTTGGTTAGGTCAACGGTCCAGCGCGATGCCCGTCTCGGCCGCGATGAACTCCTTGACCCCGGGCTGGCCCGTGAGCCGGACCGACACACTGTCGTCCCCCTTCCATTCGAGAGCGAACTCGAGGAACGGGCAGCAGCGTCGCTCCAGGCTGATCCACTCGGCGAGCTCGAGGAAGACCGCGGCGTCCGCGGGGAAGCTCAGGGCGGGTTCAGCATCGTCCCATCTCCCTTGTGTGACCCGGCGATGTCCGGAGCGTCCCCCGCCGCTGCCGAGCCGCCATCCTCGGTGGGTTGGCCGATGATCCAGGCCAGCTACCCTGCGTTGCCGCGCGGTAGCCCGAAGTCCGCTGCATCACACCCCATCACGTGGGGCCGCGTGGTTGGACCGAGAACGCAGGCCCGAAGGCCCTCCGCCCTCGCGGATGCGAAGCCCGATTCAGAACTGTCGCGACACGCCCACGACGACGCCGATCTTGGGTGCGAGCTGCGCCTCGTTCGCCCGCTGGTACACCGGCAGGGGAAGGAACGCGTACAAGGTCAGCGACGACGACGTTTGATAGCGGAGGCCGGGCGTGACGTTGACGAGCGTGGAACCCGTCGATGGGACCTCTTCGGCGAGGAAGCGGTCGCGCCCGGCATGCCGCAGATTGACCTGCAGGCTCGCGGTCTAGGCACCGCCGAGCCTGCGCGTGAGGCCTGCGGCGCCCTGTGCCTGGTTGCCGATCCCGTAGTCGAGGGCGCTCGTGCCGTTGTGCCGGTAGCCTGCGCTCACGAAGAGCTCGGTCCGTCGGGGCTGGACCTGATGCGAGTACGTGAAGCCCGCGCTCAGATCTGTGGAGCCGGTGCCGGGCTGGAGCGTGGGCTCCGTGATCGCGCCCCCGGTGTCCAGCCGCTCATGGGCGCCGGTGGGGAGCTTCACCGCGGCGGTGGCCACGAACATGTCCCGCGGGGACGCCAGGAAAGCGTAGCGGGCCCCGACCTGCACGTCGCCGAACCCGGTGGTCCCATCTCCGTCACTGAACTCCTCGTCGTCACCCTCGAGAATCACGTGCTCGTGACGCTTGGCGCCCACCAGGGGCACGCTGGCCAGCAGGCTCACGCGCGAGGTGAGGCCGTAGCTGAGGTCAGCCTGGAGCAGCTGGAACCCCGTTCTCAGCTCCCGGTGGTGGTTCAGCTCCAGCTCGCCGTGGTCGAATTCCACCCCGGGGGTCAGGACCTCGTCCGTGGAGGACGAGCCTTCACGTTTCCGGCTCTGGTCGACGTACCGGTAGGACAGGTCCAAGCGGAAGCCCTTCCGCGGCAGCGGACCCTCCTGGGTCAGGGTCGACAGGAAACAGGCGGTGGAGCTGCAAGTCGCGTGAGCCGGCCCTGGGAACGCGAGACCCAATCCCAGCGTGGCGGTCAGGACGACACGAACGTGACACCTATGCACGAGACACCCCCTCCAATGGACGTGGACAGACCTCGGACCCGCCAGGTGCGGGTTCGCTAGCGTGCGACGACTAGGGGCTAGGAGTGTCTCGGTGGGGGTGAGTCGATGCGGAGGACGCCGGCGCGCAGCCGGGGAACCTGGGAGACCGGCAGGATCTCCGCCATCAGGTTGACAGTCGCAGGCCGCGTCTGGGGGCCCAGGTAACGCCGGTCGGCCATGAGCAGCGGAGTTTCGTGTGCGCACTTTGCCCGCATCTCGCACCGGCTGGTCGTGTCGCCGGGTGAGCCGTGGCACGGTTGGGCACGGCTCTCTCGGCTGGAGTCGCTTCGGCGTCTGCAGCTGCAGACATGATCCGTACAGTCGTGGAGCCTGGGCTGCGTGAGCGCCAGGACGGCCGGGCTCACCAGCAGCGCCGACAGGAGCGCACAACACCACCGCCTGGTCACGCGCGGCACGATGTGATGCTACCACGGAAATTCTGCGGCGATGGTGGGCTTGCGGGCGCACTGGCATAGCGCGGAACGAGCGCACCGTCACCTTCCGTCGACGAGAATCGGCTACGCCTGCGCCGGGGGACAGACGAAAGGACGGCGGTGCTTCGCGACGCTGTAGACGGCCGTCAGGAGCTTTCGCATGACAGCCGCGAGTGCGACCCTCGGCAGCTTCCCGTTCGCCTTCAGGCGCGTGTAGTAGGCGCGCAGCCAGGGATTCCGCTGCACGGCCGAGAGTGTGGCCAAATAGAGGGCCTTCCGTAGACGGGCGTGGCCGAGTGGGCACAGCTTGGCGTGACTCGACCACCGCATTCCCGACGCTTGGTGCCGGGCACCACGCCCACGTAGGCCGCGAGCGCCCGTGCGCTACGGAACCGCGCGGGATCTCCGACGGCCACGAGGACGCGGGCCACGGAGATGCGACCGATGCCCTCGATGGTGGCGAGGAGCCTCCCGACCGGGTGGGCCTGCACCAGGGCGGAGATCTCCGAGCCGAGGTCGGCGCTGCACGTGCGCAGCGCGGCGATGTCCTCGGAGGCGCGTCGGATCTGGGCGTGGTAGGCAGGGCCATGGTGTTTGCCCACGGATGTGCGCGCTTCGGCCACGAGCTGAGGCGCCAGGCGCTCGCTGTGGTGAACTCGTGGAGGATGGCGGTGGCCCGACGGCTGTCGAGCGTACGCACGTGACGGAGGAACTCCGGGAAGCCGAGGTGAACCAGGCGGTGGATCTGGCGCACGCGGTCGCCGAAGTCCTGCAAGAGACGGCTGTGGTAGCGCTCGAGCTCCCGCAGCTCGTCGGTCCTGGTGTCCCACCGGCTGACGGCCGGCCATTTCTGTGCCGCGAAGCGAGCGATGCCGAGCGCATCGACACTGTCGGTCTTGGCGCGCCTTGGATCCTCTTCTGCGAAGCGGCGGGTGCCCAGGGGATTGATGACGGCGATCGCGGACTCTCGTTCGGTGAGCGCGCGGCAGAGGTTGGTTTCCGTTGGCCGGTGGCTTCCATAGCCACGATCATGTCTTCCCGCGGGCCCAGCAACGCGAAGAGCCGCTCGTAGCCGGCGGCGTCCTCGCCGAAGGAGATGGGCTGGACCAGGATCTCGCCGGCTTTGTCGATCACAGCCACGGCGTGCGTCCTGGAACCGACGTCGATTCCCGCGAAACGCATGCCCGTGCCGGGTTGGCCCAGGCCCGCCGTTGTTTTATGCGAGGACGACGGTTGGCGCGCTCAAGGCACCGTTCGGGCTACTGGAGAAGCCGGGGGCGGGCGTCTGTCTGCCAGACGAGCACGCGGCTCGGACGCCTGCTACGACGACCCACCGCCGCCCCCGCCAGGCCGGCGCGGAGTGAGCGCACAGTCAAGCGGCCGGCGCCCTCGTCGTTCTTGACCAAGAGACCGGCTATCGATCCTCGCGCGCAGGCGCCGGCGCGATCGCCCGTGTGATGCGCGCGGACCGGGGCGGCGCCACGGAGCCGAGCAACGTCCAGGCGATTCCGCCTCCGAGCAGCCCGGCCAGCAGGGTGTAGAGCGGCCAGACGACGAGCTGTGGGATCAGCCCCAGGCTCAGGATCTGCGCCAAGCTGCCCGGCACGAACTCGTGGACGCGGCCGGTCAGCGGGTGTTGGACGCGGATCAGCGACGAGACGTCGTAATGCGATCCCAGTCCTTCCTTGGAAGCGACCAGCATCAGCGCCGCGACGGCGCCGCGAGCAGCGTACGCGTAGACGAGCAGCGCCCCCGCTAGCTGGCGAAACCCCTTGCCCTGCTCGCGTAGGTTCATCGCGAAGAACGCTCCCACGAGCGGGGCCAGGAAGGTGATGCCTGCGGCCCAGGTCCAGGCGCGCGGCGCTGCGGCCTTCTCCAGGGTGAAGCGGATGGCGGTGAGCAGCAGGCTTAGCGTGATGGCCGTCGCCAGCCAGTGGCGTCCCAAGCGAGCCGCCGTGTCGTCGGCCACCGCGAGCGCGGCCGTCCCCAGCAACAGGCCGATGCCGGTCAGCAAGTAATACGGCAAGCTCGCGGAGGCCGAGGCCTGCTCGGTCACGTACGGCGTGCCGAGCAGGAAGCCAACGGTCGACGCCTCCCGCACGCCCTCGGTGTTGATGGCGAGGATCAGCGCAATCAGGCCGCCGCCGCTCGTGAGCAGCGCAGCGGCGCGCCGCCAGCGGCCCGGCAGCCGGGTCCACCAGAGGAAAGCCCCCGCCAGCAGCCACACGACCAGCCCCGCCAGCGCGTCACTCGAGGTCCGAGGCATCCGGTGAGTATAGCGCGGCTGATTGACGGCCGCGCCGCCCGGGGCGTAGCCTTCCGCGACGACTGGAGCCTGCATGATCGACGTCCTGCTCGGCCAGAGCTACTATCTGCGTTTCGATGCCAAGCTCTGGGGGGCGCAGCAGCCTTACCCGCCGCTCGGAGCGCTGTATGCGGCCGCGTGCCTGAGGCAGGCAGGTCATCGGGTCGCGCTCTTCGACTCGATGCTGGCCGCCTCGGAGCGCGAGTGGAGCCTCTCGCTCGAGCGCGAGACGCCCCGCCTGGCCGTACTCTACGAGGATAGCTTCAACTACCTGAGCAAGATGTGCCTGCTGCGCATGCGCGCGGCGGGCCTCGCCATGATCGGCATGGCGCGCGCGCGAGGCTGCCCTGTGCTGGTCTCTGGCTCGGACGCGAGCGATCACCCTGAGCTCTACCTCGACGCGGGCGCGGCCTTCGTCCTCGTGGGCGAAGCGGAGCTCACGCTGCTGGAGCTCGTCGACTCGCTCACCGGGCGCCGCCCTTCTGACCCCGGCGGGATCCGGGGCTTGTGCTATCGCGCTCCCGGCGGCGCTCTGGTGCGAACGCCGCCGCGGTCCTTCATCAAGGACCTCGACGCGCTGCCGTGGCCGGCCCGGGATCTCGTCGACGTCGACCGCTATCGGCGCCGCTGGCGCGCGCGCCATGGCTACCACTCGATGAACCTGGTGTCCACGCGGGGCTGTCCGTATCACTGCAACTGGTGCGCCAAGCCGATCTACGGCCAGCGCTACGCGGTGCGAAGGCCCGAGGGCGTCGCCGACGAGATGGCCTGGCTCAAGGCCCGCTACGCCCCGGACCACGTGGCGTTCGCCGACGACATCTTCGGGTTGCAGCCGGGCTGGGTGGAGCGCTTCGCCGCCGCGGTCGTCGAGCGAGACGCCGCGATCCGGTTCAAGTGCCTGTCGCGCGTCGATCTACTCGGGGAGAGCGTCGTGGCGGCGCTGCGCGCCGCCGGTTGCCGGACGGTCTGGGTCGGAGCCGAGTCCGGCTCGCAGCGAATCCTCGACGCGATGGAGAAAGGCACGCGCGTCGAGCAGATCAAGGAGGCGACGCGCCGGCTGCATGCCGCGGGCATCGAGATCGGATTCTTCCTGCAGTTCGGCTATCCGGGCGAGACGCGCGAGGACATCGAGCTCACGCGGCAATTGCTACGCGACTGTCGGCCCGACGACATCGGGATCTCGGTGTCGTATCCGCTGCCGGGCACGCGTTTCCATGAGCGGGTGAGCGCGGAGCTGGGGGGGAAGCGCAACTGGACGGACTCCGACGACCTCGCGATGCTGTATCGCGGCCCCTTCACGACGGCTTTCTACCGCGCGTTGCACCGCCTCGTGCACAAGGAATTCCGGCTGGGACGGCTCCGCGCCCCCGGGCGCCGCCGGCGAGCGCGGGAGACCGTCTCGACGTTGCTCGGCGCGGCGACGCTGGCGCTGGACCGGAGGCGCCTCGAGCGCTTGGCGCGGTTGCCTCACGCCGCCCTGGGACCGCTGCCGCGGGGCTTGACACCGGAGGCAGCGGCGACGCCCTCGCCCCACACGCCGGCGCTGGACGCCTGGCGAAGCCCGCAGGAAGCCGAGCAGGAGAACGAGGCGCGCGTTGGCCGGAAAGCAGGTGGCGATGGCGCGGCATGAGGGGCTCGGGGGGAAAGTGCGAGCGAGCTCGCAGGTCCCCGAGCCTCGCCCCGGCGCGGGATCGGTCGCTTGTTCGGCGGCGTAATGGACATCCTGCTCACGCACGGTTACTTCCTTTCCGAGGACGCCCAGGAACGGAAGATCATGAAGCCGTACCCGCCGCTGGGGCTGCTCTACATCTCGTCGCACCTGAAGGCGCGCGGGTTCCATGTCGGGATCTTCGACGCCACCTTCCGGGGGTTCCCCGAGTTCGTGGAGTATCTGCGTCGCGAGCGCCCGCCGGTCGTGGGGCTCTACTGCAACCTGATGACCAAGCGGAGCGTGCTGCGGATGATCGCGGAGTGCCGGCGCACGGGGGCGACGGTGGTGCTGGGTGGGCCGGAGCCGCCGCACCACGCCGAGCGCTACCTCGAGCATGGCGCCGACCTCGTGATCGTCGGCGAGGGGGAGCTGACGCTCGAGGAGCTTCTGCCACGGCTCCTCGCGCGACCCGGAGCGCGCGACCTCGCGGGCGTCCACGGGCTCGTCTACCGCGACGAGGCCGGGCGCCTCGTGCGCACACCGCCGCGCGCGCTGATTCCGAAGCTCGACGAGCAGCCGCTTCCGGACCGCGAGGCCATCGCCATAGAGCGCTACCTCGACGCCTGGCGCTCGCGCCACGGCATGGGCTCCGTCTCGTTGCTCACGGCTCGCGGCTGCCCGTATACCTGCCGTTGGTGCAGCCGCTCGGTGTTCGGCGAGACGCACCGGCGCCGCTCGGCCGCGAAGGTGGCCGACGAGGTGGAGTGGCTGCGCGAGCGCTACCGTCCCGACCGCCTCTGGTTCGTGGACGACGTGTTCACGATCCACCCCGGCTTCGTCCATGCGTTCGCCGCGGAAATGCAGCGGCGGGGCCTGCGGGTGCCGTTCGAGTGCATCTCGCGCGCGGACCGCATCGACGGGGGCGTGGCCGACGCGCTGGCGCGGCTCGGTTGCTTTCGGCTCTGGATCGGCTCGGAGAGCGGCTCGCAGCGGATCCTCGACAAGATGGACCGGCGCGTGACCGTGGAGCAGGTGCAACGCGCCACGGGGCTGCTGCAGCGCCGGGGGATCGAGGTGGGCATGTTCATCATGCTCGGCTACCTGGGCGAGGAGCTGCCGGACCTCGAGGCGACCGTCGAGCACCTCAAACGCTCGGCGCCGGACGTGTTCCTCACGACCGTGGCGTATCCGATCAAGGGCACGCCGTATTACGACGAAGTGGAAGACCAGCTCGTGGATCACGGCGCCTGGGAGAGCCGCAGCGACCGCGACCTGCGCCCGCGCGCTCGCCGCAGCGTGGCCTACTACCGCTTCGCGCGGCGCTGGATCGTGGGCGCAGTGGACCGGCAGCGTCATTGGCGGGCCGGGCGCTACGCGCGCGCTGCGCGCTCGGCCGCCCTGGCGGGCGCGGGCCGACTCGGGATGGCGCTGCTCGGGGGCCGCACGCGCCGTGCGGCCTCCGGAGGTCGTTGACCCTGGCTCCGGCGTTTCTATAGACTGGCGATCCGAGCGAATTGACGCCGCTCCTTCCGCGCCCCGGGCAAGGCCGGGGCGCACGGTGGTCCCGTGACGCAGCCCATTTGGCGCGCGCGCGCCGTCCTTCCGCCCGCGCAAGGCGCGGCCGCCGAGGCCACGCGTGGCAGCGCCGTGAAGCTAGCTGCCGAAGTGGCCGGGCGCGTGGCCGCGCTGCTCACCACGCTCTACATCGCGCGCAGCCTGGGCGTCGAGGAGTTCGGTCTGTTCGCGGCACTCTCGGGTGTCGCCGTGGTCCTGGCGGAAGCCGGCGACCTGGGCCTGCACGTCACGGCATCGCGGGCATTGGTCGCAGCCGAGCTGCCGCTCGGCGCGATGCTGCGCGCCCGACTGGTACTGGCGTGGGGTGTCGCGGCGCTCGTGCTCGCGCTGATCGGCGTATCGCCGGTGCTGGCGGCGCTCGTGCTCTACTTCGCGCTCGCGGGCTGGAGCGAGTTCCTGGGCGTGGCGTTGCGCGCGCGTGGCGCGCGCGCCGGCGAGGCGGCCGTGATCCTGGCGCTGCGCGCCGCGGGGCTGCTGCTGGCAGTGGCGGCCGTGCGAGGGGGCGGCGGCGTCGCCCGGGTCTGCTGGGCGCTCGCGGCGTCTCCGCTGCCCGCCGTCGCGCTCGGCGCCGCGCTGCTGTGGTGGACGCCGCCCGAACCGGCCGCGACGCCCCCAGCAGCCAGCGTGGCCGCGGTGCTGCGCGCGGCGTTTCCGCTGGCGATCAATGGTGTGCTGTCCCTAGCCAGCCTGCGTGTCGAGCTGCTGGTGCTGAGCGTGCTGCGCGGGACGCGCGAGGCCGGCCTGTTCGCCGCGGCCATGAAGGTGGTCGAGTCGCTCAACATGGTGCCGGCCGCGATCACGGCGGGCGCGATGCCGGCCCTCACGCGCGAAGGGCTGCGCGGCCAGGGGCCGGTGCGCGGGCGCACCGCCGGCAGCGTGGCGCTCGCGGCGGTGCCCGCGGCCGCGGGCTTGCTGCTGGTGGCGCCGGAGCTGGCCGCGCGCCTCTACGGGGCCGAGTTCGCCGGGGCCGCGGCTCCGCTGCGCGTGCTGGCGTTGTCGCTCGTGATCCTGTTCATGAACAGCGTGCTGCTGCACTCGCTGCTGGCGGTCGGACGCGCCCGCTGGCTGCCACTGCTCACCGGCCTGCGTGTCGCGGCCGCGGTGCTGCTCGCCTTCGTCCTCGTGCCCGCCTTGGGCGAGTTGGGGGCGGCCGCGGGCTTCCTGACGTCGGAGCTCGTGCTGCTGCTGCTGGCGTCGCGCGCCTGCGCCGCGGCGCGCTTCGAGGTGCCGCTCGCGGGTCCGTTGCTGCGCGCGCTGGGCGTGTCGTTGCCGATGGCGGGGGTCGTGGCGCTTCTGGGCGCCGGACTGATCACGTCGGTGGGCGTAGGCACGCTGGTGTACGTGGCGACACTGGCGCTCACCTGGCGCCTCGCGCCGCAGCTGATCGCGGAGGGAAGGCTCGATGTCCACTGCCCCTGATCGGCACGCCGCGAGCCACGCCGCTCCCGAGCCCAGCGCCGTGGACCTCGCGATCCTGCGAACGGTGGCCTACGCCAGCCTGTTCGAGGCGCCGGTGTCCCTGCCTGAGCTGGAGCGCACGCTGATGGACGAGCCGCTTCCGAGCGACGTCCTGGCGGCGCGAGTCCGGGGACCGTTCCTGCGCCGCTGGCTCAGCGTGACCGACGGCCTCGTCCACTTGCGCGGCCGCGAGGGCTGGGTCCCCCTGCGGCGGGCGCGGCAGCGGCGCAGCCGCGATCTGATCGAGCGCCACCGGCGCGCGCTCGCGACGCTCGCGCGCCTGCCCTTCGTGCGCCTGGTCGCGCTCTCGGGGGCGTGCGCCCGGGACAACGCGGCCGACGACGACGTGGACGTCTTCCTGATCGTGAGGCGCGGCCGCGCTTGGGCGGTGTGTCTGGCGCAGATGCTGCTCTGCAAGCTGCTGGGGGTGCGGCGCACGCTGTGCGTCAACTACGTGCTCGACGAAGCCCTGCTGGCGCTGCCCGAGCGGGACCTCTTCACCGCCTCCGAGATCGTGGGGTTGCGCCCGCTGGCGGGGGGCGAGACCTACAGGCGCTTCGTGGCGGCCAACGCCTGGGTCGCGGCGCTGTATCCGAACTTCCTCGACCGCTATCGCGAGGAGTCGTGGCAGGTGCGCGAGCCGGCCAGTCCGCGCTGGCTCGAGACCCTGCTCGAGCTGGGTCCGGCGCCGCTGCTCGAGGCCACGTCGCGCCTGCTGCTGGGAGCTCGGCTGCGCCGCAAGGCGCGCGGCGCCGCTGGCGTCGAGCTGACCCCTCACCGGCTGAAGCTGCACACGCGCGACCATCGTCCGCGCGTCGCCGCGGCCTTCGACGCCGCGCTGCGCCGGCTGGGCATCGCATCCGAGGAGGCGTGGCCGTGAACGGCCCGGCCAAGGCACCGGTGCTCGGCGCCGCGGCGTCGTGGCTGGGCTGGTGCTGTCCCTACTGCGCCGCGCCCCTCGAGGAGCGCGCCCACGGCCTGCTGTGCGGCGCCGAGCAGCGCTGGTTCGCGACCGACCGCGGCGTCCATCGCCTGCTGACGGAGGAGCGCCGGCGCGAGATCCTGCCGTTTCTGGAGCTGTACCAGCGCGGCCGGCGTGACGCAGGCTTCCGTGCGGAGCCGGGTCTTCCGCTGGTGAGCCCTGGCCATCCCATGGCCGCGCATTGGCAAGGGCGTGCCGAGCGTTTCCGGCGTGGCGTCGCTCTCGCGGCCGCGATCCTGGGCCGCGGTCCCTGGCGCGTGCTCGAGGTGGGCGCCGGCTGCGCCTGGGCCAGCGTGCGGCTCAGCGAGCAGGGGCATCATGCGGTGGCGGTCGACGTGAACCTCGACCCGCAGGACGGGCTCGTGGCCGCCGAGCGGCTGCCCGCGGGTCGCGAGCTGCCGCGCGCCGAGGCCGAGATGGAGGCATTGCCGCTGCAGGCCGGCAGCTTCGACCTGGTGCTGGCCGCCGACTCGCTGCACTACCCGGCCCGGTTGTTGCGCAGCCTCGTCGAATTGCGGCGGGTCACGCGGCGAGGCGGCTTGCTGCTCGTGCTCGAGTCGCCGGTGTACCGCCGCCGTCCCGACGGCGAGGCCATGGTGGCTCGGCGCATGGAGCAGCAGGCGCGTCGCTACGGCATCTCGTTTCCCCGCGAGGCGCAGGCAGGCTACCTGGTGCTCAGAGAGCTGCCCGAGCTGTTCCGCAGCGCGGGCTGGCGGCTCGAAGTGCGCGGCTGGCCGGATCCGTTGCGCGAGCGGGCGGTCGACCTGCTCGCGTTGCTGCGCCGCGGACGGCGCCCGGCGCGCCTGCCCATCCTGCTCGCCAGGCGCGATGGCTAGCCTGGCTGCGCGGGCGTTCGACGCCGAGGCGCCCGGCTACGACGAGGGCTTCGGGAGCAACCCCGTGGGGCTGTTGTTCCGCTACGTGTTCCAGGAGCGCCTGCGGGCGCTCTGGCAGCCGGGATCGCGCGTGCTCGACCTCGGCTGCGGCACGGGCGATGACGCTCTGTTCCTCGCGAGCCAGGGCGTCTTCGTCCACGCCGTGGACATCGCGCCGCAGATGATCGAGCGCGCGCGGGCCAAGGCCGCGGAGCGCGGGCTGGATGCCGGCCAGCTGCGCTTCGAGCTGCGCGCGGCCGAGGAGGTCGCCGGCGCAGGCAGCGGCTTCGACGGAGCGTACTCGGGCTTTGGCGCGTTGAACTGCGCCGACCTCGCAGCGGTGGCTTCCGGGCTCGGCGCCGCCCTGCGCCCGGGCGCGCCCGTGTTGCTGAGCCTGATGGGTCGCCATCCGCTGCCGGCGTTGCTCGAGCGCGCGCTCACCGGGCGCGGCGAGGCGCCGCGCGGCAGGGGCCGACCCGTCGTGGGCGGCGTCTTGCTTCCCGTGGCCTACTTGACGCCCGGCGACGCGAGGCGCGCCCTGGGCGGCCCCTTCACCTGGCGGACCGGGTTCGCACTCGGCGTGCTCGTGCCCGGGCCCAGCCACGCTGGCTGGGTGCACGACCACCCCCAGAGCTTCGGCCTGCTCGCCGCCCTCGAAAGCCTGGTGCGTAGCTGGCCGGTCTTGCGTTCGCTGGGAGACCACGTGGTCCTCGAAGGGATACGCCGCTGATGACCACCCTGCGCTGGCCGGCCGCGTTCGCGCCACGCCTGCGCCTGCTGGTGCTGGCCATCAGCGACCGCTGCGACCAGAGCTGCGTGCATTGCCAGATCTGGCAGGGTCGAGATCGGGCCGAAGCGCTCGCGCTCGACGAGCGCCTGCGGCTGGTGGACGAGGCGCTCGCCGCGGGCGTCGACGAAGCGCTGCTGACCGGGGGCGAGCCGCTGCTCTCGGCGGACCTGTGGCCCGTCGCCCAGCGGCTCA
>Ga0214473_10002769_pt1 | contig 21449 bp, 16 predicted proteins | sample RVTome_7_FD_203509 | JGI IMG/M metagenome (GOLD analysis project Ga0214473, IMG submission 203509) | Soil microbial communities from uranium-contaminated site in the Upper Colorado River Basin, Wyoming, United States - RVT98D197 | ecosystem: Environmental > Terrestrial > Soil > Contaminated >... | reverse complement strand
GGAACGCCTGCACCCTTGAGGTAGGCATCGAAGAATGTGTGCATGCAGTAGGCCGTCACAGCGAGCTGACGACGTCCGGAGATGCCGAGTCTGCCGAACGCGCGGAGCAGGCCTCGCACAATGCTGCTCTTCATCAACGCGCCGTCGTCGGTGAAGGTAAAGTGAAATGCACCGCGGATCTCGGCGTGCAGCCTTCGATCCGGCGGAAGGCGATCGTAGATGGACTTGATGTCGGCACCGATCTGCATGCTCTCGGCATCGGTGTCGGCATGGTGGTCACTCAGCAGGAACATGAACGGCTGGCTCAGCCCGGCCTGGATGACGCTGCCGTGCGGGGCGCCATCGATATCCAGGCCGGCCTTGCAGCGGGCATCCTCGTGGCAGAACTGCGCCGCCACTGCCCCGCCGAGGGAGTGACCGAAGACTCCCACGCGCGTCATGTCGAGGCGACTGGTGAACCTGCCGGTGGAGTCCGACGCAGTGAGCCGAGTGAGGCGATCGAGCACGAACCCGATGTCATCGGTCCACGCCGTCATCACCCTGCTCACGCATCGCTCCATCTCGTTCCGGTCCGCAACCACACAGCCTTCCGGGTTGTTCTGTGCCGTCCTCCCCATGGTGCGACCGTCGGGTAGCACGACGAATCCCGTGCGATAGGGAGCATCAAAGCCCACGACGACGTACCCGTGGCTGGCCAGGTCCTCGGCGAGCGTCGAATAGTTCAGCACGGGGGCCGAAGCTCCCGCTCGCATGATCACTACCGGGTACGATTGCTCCTGCCGTGACACTTCGGGTTCGCGAATGCTGTGCCCGCGGACCTTAGCCTGATCGTGCGTCAGCAACGTCCAGATGTTCGTGGCGCCACCCTTCGGCCGCAATTGCGGCGGCAGATAGTCATCCATCGGCGCCGCTTGCCCAGCCGTCGCCGGATACCAGACCCAGACGAGGAGTTCGCGCTTGGCCCCTGGACGCGGCGCCAGCGTGTCCGGGTGCGCCGCGTCGGTCCAAACCTGAATCGAGCGGCCAACAGCGAAAGAACCAGTCGGGAGCGGAAGCTCCAGCGACCAGCTGCGCTCGGTCTTGAGGCCGAGCCACAACAGGCCGATGGCGGTGGGAACGCCCAACACCACGCCAATCGCAATCCTGCGAAGCCACCTCATCACGGCGACGCCACCTTCGATGCGTGCACCCGCCGGTCCATGGCCCAGAGCACCAGCGCCAGAACCAGCGGCAACACAAAGGGAACGGCTTGCACGGTGAGGGACCGGCCCGGAGTCACGGCGACTCCCGTCGCCGCGATGATTGGGTGGCTCAGGACTTCCGCCATGAGGTCAAGAGCGACGGCAGCCGCCACCAGGACGTGCACGCGGCGCGTGTGAAGGGCGATGTCGGCGATCGCCATGAGATAAAGGACGCCGGCGCAGACCCACATTGCGTGGAGCCAATACGGGACCGCATCCATCAACGGGATGAAGCGCCGAAAGTCATCACCCGCCGTCGCGCGCCCGAGCCGTGTGGCTATGCCGAGCGCATCGGTGCGGTAGGCGATCGTAAGAGCGGTGGCAAAGAAGTCGCGGATCGCCATCACGGCGAAGATGCTCGTCACGAGGAAGCGGCCTGCGCCGAGCTCCATGAGGCGCATCGCGCGGAACCTCTCGCGATAGGCTGCGAGCACGCAGCCGGAAGCCCAGCGCAGCGCCTGCCAGTCGCCCTGCACGTGTTCGGTCTCATACTGGATCCCGTCGGCCCAACTCGCGCGGGCGGGCGGCAGCGCACGGCGCGCATGCCGTCCGAGCAGAGCCGCCAGCGACCGGTGTAAGGTTCGGTGCGTCATGCCGAGTCGGCGGCGAAGCGTCCGCGGAGCGCGGGCTGCGGGCGGGCGCCGGCGAGTTCGCGTCCGACGGCGATCCCGTCCGGGGTCAACCGATAGATGTGACGTGGCGGCCGGCCCAGTTGCTCTGGCTCCTGCCAGTCTGCCTCGAGCAGCCCCCGGTCGGCGAGCCGCATCAGAATGGGATAGAGCGACCCCGAGCTCAGGTCAGTTTCCTTCGCGAGGTCGTAGCCGTGTCGCCATTGGCGCGGCTTGTTCATCAGCGCGGCGATGAGCCTGCGAGCCTGCGGGGACATAGTGCGTTGGCGCAGCATGCCGATAACTCTACATATGCGCAGTTGTGTTGTCAACGCGCCTTCGCGGCCTTGTATATCGCGTCCCTATGGAGTTGACCCGGTGTCGTGGACACTTCACCCTTTGGGGGAGGAGGAGTCCCGATGCCGAGAGGTTCCCGCAGGAAGCCACGGGTGTACCCGCCGGAGTTTCGCCAGCAGTTGATTGAGCTGGTGCGGGCGGGGCGGACGCCGGAAGAGTTGTCCCGCGAGTTCGAGCCGTCGGGGCAGACGATCCGGAACTGGGTCGCCCAGGCGGATCGCGACCGCGGGGCGCGCAGCGACGGCCTGACGAGTGCGGAGCGGGAGGAGCTGGGGCGCCTGCGTCGGCAGGTGCGCCAGCTGAAGGTGGAGCGGGACATCCTGGGAAAAGCCGCGGCCTGGTTTGCCCGCGAGACCGGCACGATCCCGAATGGTTCGAACGGGGCTTCGGGTTCGTGAGGGATCACCAGGCTGCGTTCCCGGTCGCGACGATGTGTCGCGTCCTCGGACTCTCGCCGAGTGGGTTCTATGCGTGGCAGCGGCGGGGGCTCTCGGCGCGCGCCAAGCACGACGTGACGCTCACCGCGCAGATCACGGGCTTCCACGCCCGCAGCGATGGGACCTATGGGGCGCCGCGGATCCTCCGCGATCTGCGTGAGGTGGGAGAACGCGTCGGGCAGAAGCGGGTCGCCCGCCTGATGCGGGCCGCCGGCCTCGTGGGCGTGAGCCGCCGGCGGTTTGTGACCACCACGCAGCGGGGGCCGGGGGCCGAGCCGGTGCCCGACCTGGTGCAGCGGGACTTCGTCGCGACCGCCCCCAATCAGCTCTGGGTCGCCGACATCACGTACGTCCCCACGTGGGCGGGCTTTCTCTTCCTCGCCGTGGTCCTCGACGCCTTCAGTCGCCGCATCGTGGGCTGGGCGATGGCCACCCATCTCAAGACGGAGCTGGTCCTGGCCGCGCTGGAGATGGCCCGGGTGCAGCGGCGCCCCGCGGGGGTGATCCATCACTCCGATCATGGCACGCCATACACCTCGCTGGCGTTCGGCGAGCGCTGTCGGGTGCTCAGCGTGCGGCCGTCGCGGGGCACGGTCGGGGACTGCTACGACAACGCGCTCTGCGAGAGCTTCTTCGCCACACTCGAGTGCGAGCTCCTCGATCGTCGGACCTTCCGCTCGCAGGCCGAGGCGCGGACCGCCATCTTCCGCTTCATCGAGGGCTGGTACAACCCGCATCGCCGGCACTCCACCCTCGGGTATCTGTCACCCATCATCTTCGAACGGCTTCACGCCCATGCGGCTTGAAACCCAAATCGCCAACCGTCCACGGAACCGGGTGAACTCCACTCACCGCACTCGGCTTGATCGACGAGTATGGCCTTTACTGCCGACCGTTCATCCTCGGGGGTGGCAAGCCGTGCTTCTCCGGTCCGCGGCCGCCACTTCGCCTCGTCAGCACGGAACCCGTCGGTGAGGACGCGGTGAAGCTGACATACGCTGTATATGAGCGCCGGAGATCAGCCTATGACTTCCCTTGAAAGCGTACGCGCCCGGCAGCAGCATTTGATGGGATGGACTCCTCCCTCGAACGACACCAAAGTGCCAGCACCACGAAACGACCCCGCAGGGCCACCAACCGAGGGAGGAGCCCATGGCAGGTATGCAGATCGGCGTCGATCTCGCCAAGTCCGTCTTCAAGGTGCAGGTCCTGCTCGAGGCCTGCGGCTCGGCCCACCATTGGGGCCGGGAGCTGCAGCGCCTCGGCCACACGGTCCGCCTGCTTCCGGCCGGCGCCGTGGCCCGCTATCGCGACGGCAACAAAACCGATGTAGCCAGGGCCCCAAGGTGGGCCCGCAGCATAGGCCGGAGATACGACTGCGGTCGACCCTACGCTATCGGCGAGCCCTTGCGCTTTGCTCGGGAGGAGTCCAGATATGCCTGTTATGCGGCTCCCCAGAACCCGAACACGGCTCAAAGGAACCCGACGGCTGGAGCAAGGAACCGATGATGGGGCCAGGGCTGCTCCCTCCGACCTCCGGCTGACGATGCCTGACTCCTCCTCACCCTCCATAGGCCCTCTGCTCCAGGAGCTGAGAGCGGGAAACCCGGCCGCCTTCGACGAACTCCTGCCGCTGGTGTACGATGAACTCCACTGGCTCGCCAAGCGCCAGCGGCGCAGGTGGGAGGGCGACGAGACGCTCAACACCACCGCGCTGGTGCACGAGGCGTACCTCAGACTGGCCGGCAAGTCGGCACCCGAGTGGCAGAACCGGGCCCATTTTCTGGCCGTGGCCTCGACCGCCATGAGGCAGATCTTGATCGACTACGCGAAGCGGAAGTGCACGGGCAAACGCGGCGGGCAGCGGCCGCATCTGCCACTGCACGAGCTCGAGGCCGCCCTGCTTCAGGGAGAGCCGTCCTCCGATCTGTGTGATGAGATCCTGGTCGCGCTGGACGATTCGCTTCGCCGGCTCGACCAACGGAACCGGCGGCAGATGCGGATCGTGGAGTGCCGGTTCTTCGCCGGCATGTCCGTCGAGGGTACGGCCGAGGCGCTCGGCGTCTCGCCTGCCACCGTGAAGCGCGGATGGGCGATGGCCCAGGCGTGGCTCTACCGCGACCTCAAGCGGAGCGTCGAGGACCCCCGGTGAGTGAGCGGGAATCGGGACCACAGGAGACCCCCAATCCTGACCGGCTGGAGGAACTTTATGAACGCGCCCGGGCAATGGATCCCGAGGCCCGGCTGAAGTTTCTGAGCGAAGCCTGCGGCGGCGACTCTCGGCTCGAGAGCGAGTTGATCTCGCTGCTCGCACACACGGAGCCCGCCGAAGCCTTCTTCGGAGGCCTGGCCGGTGGCGTCGTCTCGCCTGCGGTCGGGTACAGGGTCGGTCATTACCGGTTGATCGGTGTCTTGGGGACTGGAGGCATGGGGACCGTCTACCGGGCGCACGATACCCGCCTCGATCGGGTGGTGGCCTTGAAGTTCCTCCCTGCATATCTGAGCGCCCAGCCAGAGGCCCGGGAGCGATTTCTGGTCGAGGCGCGGGCCGCAGCGGCCCTGGAGCATCCCAACGTCTGCAGCATCCACGAGATCGGGGATACCGCCGACGGCCTGCCGTTCATCGCAATGACCTGCTATGAGGGGGAGACGCTCAGGGAACGGCTGGCCCGAGGTCCCCTGACTGCGGCCGAGACGGTAGGGGTCGCGGTGCAGATCGCCCACGGGCTGGGGGCGGCACATTCCCGGGGGATCGTCCATCGGGATGTGAAGCCCGGGAACATCATGCTTTGCGCCGATGGTACCGTGCGGCTGCTGGACTTCGGCTTGGCGAAGATTGGCGACCTGAGCCTCACCGCTCCCGGCGTCACGCCGGGTACCGTCGCCTACATGTCGCCGGAGCAGGCCCGCGGCGACCCGGTGGATCTCCAGACCGACCTGTGGAGCCTGGGTGTTGTCCTCTACGAGATGCTTTCGGGGGTGCGCCCGTTCCGGGGTGGGAATGACAGCGCCGTCGTTCAGGCGATCCTTCACGAGCAGCCGGAGCGGCTGGCGCCGCCGCCGGGCGATGTACCGCCCTCCTTGCCCCGGATCGTGGAGCGCCTGCTGCGAAAGGCACCGGAGGAGCGCTACCAAGGCGCCGACGAGCTGCTTGGCGAGCTGGCGCGAGGTGCTCCCGCCGGCGGCGTTGAGCGGGTAATCGGCTGGGTGCACGCACGCCGCCGTGTCCTTGCCGTGAGCGGGATCGGTCTCTTGGCGCTGGTCGCGCTACTGTCTCGGCTCCGGCCGGTCCACCGTTCCGCGACACTCGCGCCCGCAGCGACCCAGAACTCTCCGTTTCCCACGATCGCCGTCCTGCCCTTCACCGTGCGCGGCTGGGGTCTCGAGGTCTGGCGCGAGGGGATGGTGGATCTCCTCTCCATGGGGCTCGACGGAGCCGCCGGAATCCGGACGATCGACAGCCGCACGCTGCTCGCCAGGTGGCACCAGGAGGTCCGGGACAAAACTGTAACCGACCTCGCGCTAGCTCTGGGAGTCGCTCGCCGGAGCCACGCGCGATACGCGCTCATCGGTGCGGCGGTCGCAGCCGGGCGACGCATCCGCTTGAGTGCGGATATCTACGATGTCGAGAGCGGGCGTGCGGTTGGGCCGGTTCAGGTGGATGGGCCGTCCGACTCGCTGCTGGCCCTGGTGGACCGGTTGGGCATGCAGATCCTCACGCTCATTCTCGAGAAGATCCCCAGCCAGATGCCCGCGCTCGATCTGGCCGCCGTCACCACCACGTCGCTCGTTGCCCTCAAGGCATACCTCGAGGGCGAGGACCACTACCGGCGTTCAGAATTCCGCGAGGCGAGCGAGGCATGGGAGAGCGCCGTGCGCACCGACTCCCTGTTCGCGCTGGCCTACATGGGTCTGACCGAGGCGTACGCGTGGTTCGACTACGGGAGATACCGCGAAAACCTCGAGCGGTCCAGGAGAATGGCCGAACGGCTTCCCGGGCGCCAGCGGACAGTGGCGCAGGCACACTGGGCGCATTACACCGGAGCCGCTGACGCAGTTTCCACCATCCGGGAGGCCATCCGGAGATTCCCGGATGCCGCGGAAGCATGGTATGCGCTGGGCGAGGTCTTTTACCATCAGGCGATGGCCATGGGTACCCCCGAGGAAGCGGAGGAGGCCTTCCGGAGGGCGGCCGAGCTCCAGCCGACGATGTCCCCCTACCGCACCCATCTTCTCGATCTGGCATTCCTTCGGCACCCCGACAGCATCCACATCGCGCGCGAGCTCGACGCCTACGGGCGGCTGGCCCCGACAGGCGCCAAGACCCGGGCCGGGGGCGTCGCGCTGGCACTGGCCTTCGGCGACAGTGGCGCACGAGCACGCGCCAACGCCGAGCTCCGCACGCTCGAATCCGAATCCGCGGCCCAGGTCTTTGGGTTCCTGACCCACCCCGCGTTTGCCGATGTGCGTGAGGCGGTGTTCTCGGCCATCGAGCCGCGTCTGGCGGAACACGACCGCGCCTTCGTTCGCGAAATGCGGTTCACGACACTCGCGCTCGTGGACGGGCGGGTGCGCGAGGCGCTGGCGATGCTAAACGATGCAGGAACTCCGATCTATGTCCGGTACGGCGGGGCCCTGTACCTCTCTGGTCGCGGTCTGCCGGTGCCGGAACGAATCATAGAGCAGAGCCTCGCGGCCGGCCTGGCGGATAGAGCGCTGTTCTCCAACCGGATCGCGGCGATTTCGGCCGCCGGGGCTGCCGCCCGGCTCGGTCGCTGGAGCGAGTACGGCACTCTGGTTTCCCGCATGCGGGAGATGGCGGTGCGGGAACCGACTCCCAGTGACAGCGCGATCGTCCCGTACTGGGACTGGGCCGTCCGCGTGGCGGAGGCGCACGGGCTCTGGCTCCGGGGCCGGAAGGAGGAGGGCCTGCGCGCATTCAAGCGCACCCTACCGGACGATACTGGCTGGTTCACACTCTGGCACGTTGGTCAGCTCTCACTCGAGCTCGGTCGGCTGGACCAGGCCGAGCACGCCTTCCGGGCCCTCTGGCGACAGGAGGAAGCGCCCGCGAACCTGCAGCTCGCCCGGATTCTGGATCGGACCGGCCGGCTCGCCGAGGCGCGCGAGGCCTACCAGTTCGTCGCCTACGCCTGGCGGAACGCGGATCCCGAACTCCAGCCGATGGTCGAGGAGGCGCGCCGGGCGGTCGCGCGGTTGTCACGCGCAGGGGACGAGACCCGGATCCCGCCGAAGCCGGCGGTTACCTCTCGAGCCGACTGCGAATCGCACCCGACGGGAACTCCGTCGTGTGCACGTTGACGTAATACTCCCCCGGGTGTTGAAGGATGCCTCGGAGCAGCACCGGATCCACGTCCGGCAGAGTTCCCAACTCCTTCCAGGATGCAGCCGCCGGCTGGGACAGCAGCCAGCTGGCCGCCGTGCGATCGTCCGGGTAGTCGGCCCACGCCGCTATTTCGAGCGTCGCCTGATTCCCGAGCCAGCCCGATGACTCGGCCAGGCCGATGAGCGGATCACCCGATGTCGCCGGGAGGCGAAGCGCCAGCACGTCGCCGATCCAGCTGATCACCGCCGCATTGCCCCGGCTGCTGGCCTCCGAGTGCCCGACTCCGGGCTCAACCGCGAGAGCCCACAGGCCGCCCAGGGCGCGGTTCCCCGAGAATGTCGCTTGTACCGCCGCGTTGTCCACCACTATGTCAAGTTGCGCCTGCATCACGAATGTCGGGACGGCGAGCGCCGCAGGTGCTGTGAGGGCCGTAACATCGACCGGGACCCGCTCGAGCAGCCCGATGGCGCGATCGGGATGCCGCGACACCAGGCCAGCCGCCTCCGGGCCGCCGGCGCTGAGACCGAACATCAGCACAGTCGCATCCGCGATCTCGGCCCGGCCGCTCAGCCGAGCGATAGTACCCAGTGCCGCGAAGAGCGCGTTATCGCTCGTGGCGCTGTTGCTCATGCCGATGATGCTGCTGCCGAGCAGCGCCACGAGCTTGGAGCGCGCGAGCGCTCGGAGACTCGCGCCCAGCGCCTGCAGGGACACCTCGAGGTCGGGATTGTTGGCGGGCGCGATCCTCTCGCCGGTCACGAACCCGCTGGTTACCGGACCACCGAGCACCACGATCGCGCCGCGCATGGGTCCGACCCCGGCTGGCACGTAGGCCGCGTTCGACCCTGAGACGTAGATCTCCTGCGGTGTCAGTGCAAAATCGTGGCTGTTGGCCCCCGCGGTTATGGTGATCGCTTCTCCCGCGGGGAGGTACCCCGGCCGTTCGGCCCGGATGGTGGCAGCGCCGATCGGTACCTCGGTCAGCTCGAACCGCCCGTTCGCGTCGCTGGTCGCCTGCCGGGCGCCGACGCTGACGGTGGCGTCTGCGAGCGCTGCCGACGAGCCCGCCGCCCGGACCGTGCCCGAGACTGTGGCACCCGCACCGCCCCCGTCCGGCCCCGAGGAGTCTCCGCAGGCGGCCAGGAGCAGGAGAACTAGAGTCGCGCCCCCGGAGGTGAGCCCGCGCGGGATCGCTCGCGCCCGGTTCACCCGCACCCGTCGAGGTGGGGTTCTCTGAAGGGACATGGCTGCCTCCGAATGCAAGGTGAGCGACGGCGGCGCTCATCCGCCTCCGCCGGCGGGCCTCTGGTTTGATGGGCCGGTGGACCCTGAAGGAGCGGAGGGCGCGGCCGGCCCGAATTCCCGGTATCCCTATTACGACAAAACCGGCGAAGCGGGCTCATCGGTGCGGTGGGCCGGGCCATCTGCAACACATGGTGGCGTAGTGGTCGGTGAATCGAAGCGCCGCCGTCCAGGCTCAGGGGGCCGGAACGTGACGCCATGGAACCGGGATGTGAGGAGGATGGTGGAACGAAATGCGACCGGCGGGAGTCGAATCCGGACCCCTTGCGGGACAGGATACTAAGTCCTGCGCGTCTGCCAGTTCCGCCAGGCTCGCGTGCGCTGCAAGATAATCGGGGCCCTCGACGTGACGCGCGCCGCAGTGGATCGGGCCGGCGCCGCCCCATCTTCACCTGTCAGGTTCCGATCACTCATCGGGAGACCGTGCACGCACGAGTACCTGCGAGCATTCTCATGCAAGGCGCGCTACTTCTGCCCGAGCTGCCACGCCAAGCGGCTCGCGCTCTGGACTGTGGCTCGAGGAATCACTCGTCGTGCCCGGCGTGCCGCACCGCCAGGTCGTACTGACGATCCCGAAGCGGCTCCGGGCGTGGTGCCTGTACCGCCGATCGCTCCTCGGCGATCTCGCGTGCGTCGCGGCGCGGACCGTGACCGCGGCGGTGCGAACGCTCACCGGGGAGCCCACGCTCGTCGGTGGGCATCGTTGGTTGCATCCAGACGCACGGGTCGCTCGCGAACGGGCACCCGCACGTTCATATGACTGGCGCGGAAGCCGCCGTCGGTCGCACGACGGCATCTTCGTCCCGTGGCGGCGCACGACACGAGGTCGCGGTTAGGAAACTTGGTGGGGTGGGCATGAGTTCGCGTGACTTCCCGGTACCGCACCATGGAGAACCACCGCCACCTTCGAGAACCTACGCGGCGACCGGCTTACCGCTAGGGTCCCGATAGTGACATGGCTACCCGGGCCGCCGCCACGGCCTGGGAACCGCCGACCGGTACTCCGTCTGGTTTACGGCGCTCTCCACGGTGAGACGGCGGTGGTCATGGAGAAGTGAGTGATGACCAGGTTCCCGGACAGCCATTTCGCCTGGCCTTGTTCAGAACGCGAGCGAGCGCGTTTGGAGGACGCCTTTCGGACCGATCGAGCGCCAGCCGTGCGTACCCGGAAGGTTGATGGGCTGGAACGATGCCCGGATGAAGCCCCACTAAAGCAGGCAAGGGCTGTCTAACGGTTCGCGGTTCTGCTGCAAACGCTCAGTGAATAGAAGCGTTCGCGCAGCGAACGCCTACCGCAGCCGTCGCGTTTGGCAGCAGCAACCGCTTGTTGGGCGGCGCGCCTCTACCTCCCGGCACAAACCTCCGCCACACGCGCGCTGTCGCCAGGAACGAACACCCCCAATCCAAAATGTGGATCTGGTTGTGAGACGAAACCGGTTGCGCCGATCTTGGCGGCACGCTTCCGAAGGCTCTTGCTCAGCGTTGCAACATCCGGGATCCAGTCAGGCGCATGGTCAGCCTCGATCATAGCCAATTGCACATATGGCTTCGGAACGCTGGACGTGTCATCAAAGATCACTATTGCATCAGGACACGACGCTGGATGCACCGGCTCCCGCTGAATCCATTTGACGTTGGTCCAGATGCAACCGTAGGCGAATAGCGCTCCGCCAGCGACAATCCCAACCGCCGCAGCTCGACCATTCATGCGTGCCGCCCAACGAATGCTTGACTGGTCCATGTATAGCATTCGGCAGCTGCGTTCCCGCAGCGTAAGACACGACGCGTCTGCGGGCCCGCCCACCGAAAGTTGGCTCCACCCCTCAGGTTCCGTCACTCGGACGTCCCACTGGGCAGCGCAATAGGCTGCAAGGATCCTGCTGCCTAATGTGCGGGCGCGTTTGCGCCCCGGATAGACCCCCGCCAAGCCCCGGACGTCAGAACGACTCCAGGGGACTCCGGACCCCCAAGTCCCGGGCGGTTGAGCACATGGGTATAGATCATGGTGGTGCGCACGTCGCGATGGCCGAGCAGCTCCTGCACGGTCCGGATATCGTGTCCGGCCTCCAGCAGGTGGGTCGCGAACGAATGCCGCAAGGTGTGATACGTCGCCCGCCGAGCCAGCCCGACCCCGCGCACCGCGACCCGAAACGCCCGCTGGACGACGGTGGGATGCAGGTGATGCCGATGCCGCCGCCCGGTCCGCCGGTCCAGGTACGTCCGGGTCGCCGGAAACACCCACTGCCACGGCCATTCCCGGCCGGCGTTCGGGAACTTTCTATCCAGCGCCGTCGGCAACGGCACCGACCACGCCGGGTCCTCGAGGTCCTTGATCCGCAACCGCAGGCACTCGAGCAGGCGCAGGCCGCCGCCGTACAGCAGTCCGGCCACGAGGCGCGGCGTGCCGTCCAGGTGCCCCAGCACGGCCTGCACCTCGGCGCGGCTCAGGACGACCGGGAGCCGCGGCGGCTGCCTGGCCCGAACAAACCCCTCCAGCCGGCCGCGCGGCCGTCCCAACACCTCCTGGTAGAGAAGGAGCAGCGCGCTCAACGCCTGATTCTGGGTCGCGGCGCTCACGCCCCCACGCACCGCGAGGTCCGAACGGAACGCCGCCAGATCCCCGGGCTCGAGGTCGCCGGAGATCCGCCAAGAGCTAGCGGCCCGCGAACTCCGCGCTGCGTCCTTCCACGGTGATCCGCGGCAGCGGCGCCACCTGGATCAGGAGCTTCCGCGCCGTCCGGGTCACCAGCCCCGGCCGGTGCGGCGCGCCCCCGGACTCCCCCTTGAGCCAGGCGAACACCTCGTCCACATCCTCATCCGACAGGGTGCGCGCCGTGACCGACCCGCGGTAGTGGAACCGTCCCGGGCCGTCGGGCCGCAGTCCCTCCACCACGTAAGCGACCGCCAGCCGGCGCTCCAGCAGCGCGCGGTCGCGGATCTCCTCGGTGCCCCGCTCGTCCTCCAGCTGGTAGACGTCCCGCCCGGGGTCGTACAGCACCACCAGCTCCCAGGCGTCGCGGGCCACGGCGCGATCCCACATCGAGCGCGACTCCCGCAGCTCGACCTGGTACGCCATGTAGAGCGGAAACCCCGACCGCATGGCCGACAGAAACCGATCGTCCGCCAGGAGATCCCGGAGCGTCACGATGGCGTCGGGCGGGCCGTCCGTCCGCTCGCGCAGGGTCACGTCCAGCCGGGGGCGCGCCTGCGCGCCTGCGGGCCCCACGAGCCCCAGCAGGCCCGCGACCGCGACCGTCGCCGCGCGGCGCACGGCTAGAACCGCCGCTCGATGCGGAGCGTGAGGCGCACCGATTCGCCCGAGCGGATCGCCTTGGCCGCGTAGAACCCCACGCTGCCCATCTCGATGCCCGCCCCCACGTCCCAGCTGAGCGCGGGGATCCCGCTCGAGCGCGAGGCGATCCAGCCGGTGCCCGCGTTGCTGAACAGCACCAGGGACGGGCCGTCGAAGTCGAACCAGTCGCCGTCGAACCCCCAGTCCCAGTCCCAACCCCCTTCACCCCCCCGACGGGCGGGACGGTCAGGGCGGTCACGATGATCGAAGTCGAGCCAGTCGAAGCCGAACCCGCCCCGGTATTGCGCCTGGAACAGGAGCACCCGATCGCACAGGCCGGGGAGCGCCGGATCGGCCACCCCGGCGTTGCAGCCGATGGCCCGGAAGGCGTAGCCGTTCATGGGGTCGGGCCCGCCCAGCGAGTAGCGCCGCTGGACCGGGAGCGGGCCGTCGCCCACGGTGCCGGCGAAGAAGCCCCGCACCCGGAGCTCGCCGCCCCAGCCGATCTGCTGGTAGCGGCGGAAATCGGCGCTCACCCGATCGAAGCGATAGCCGGTCGGGGGCAGGGGATCCCGGACCGCGGTGCCCAGCGGCCGCTCGACCACGTTGTCCCCGAGCCCGTGCTCCCAGGTGGCCCGGAGCAGCCACCCGCCCGAATCCCAGCCGTGCCCGTCCCACCCGTCCCGATCGCGGTCGTCGAACTCCACCGTGCCGCGGAGCAGAGTGAAATCGCCCTGGTCAACGATCGGATTGGGCCGCCACGCCTCGCCATTGCGGAACGGGGTCCAGGGATCGCGCTCGGGAATGGACGTTTCCTCGACCTGGGCCACCTCGCCCGAGAGCGAAAGGCCGGGGGCGGGCTCAAACCGCAGGTACCCCGAGAGCCCGCGCTGGAGGAAGTAATCCCGGTAGTCCCGATGCCAGATCAGCGACGCCCAGCCCACTTCGTGGCGGGTGAGCGGCCACTCCTGGGTGGGGACGACCAGATCGAACACTCGGCCCCCGACCGTGAGCCTGGGGCGGTGCCCCAGCGTCACCTCGCCCTCGGCCTGGTACCCGATATCGCGCCGGTTGCCCTTGAAGTCGCCGGCGGTGCGGAACACGCCGTAGCCGCGGATTCGTCCGTCCACCGGCCCGGCCGTCCACTCGACGCCGGCCCCCAGCCGCAGGGGAAGACCCTCGACCCGGTTGTACGTCCCGCCGATGCCGAGCACGATGAAGGCGTCGCCCCGGGGGCGATCGTAGAACGAGCGCCAGCGGCGCTCCGGCTCCATGTCCCGCGGGCGGCCCAGCAGCACCAGACGGTCGCCCTCGCGGCGCACTTCCGGCCGCTCGCTCTGGCGCCGCAGCGTACCCATCACCCGGGCCCCGACGTCCTCCTCGACGATCCCGCCCAGCACCACGACGTCGCCTTCGACGAGCGAGCCCTCACCCAGTACCACATCGGCGTTGATGGCCACGAGGTCGCCGCTGATGGTGCCCAGCACGGTGACCGGGCCGTCCACCACCGCGACGTCGCCCCGCACGGCCTGCCCCTGATCCACGGTGAAGGCGCCGAACGCGCGCGTCGTACCCGGCGCATTGAACAGGTCCACCGCCCACTGCGCGACGCCCCGAGGTCCGCGGGACTGGAGCCGGCCGGGCCGGACGACGACGGTGTCCTGGGCGAGGGCGGGCGAGACGGACAAGACGGGCAAGACAGGCAGGACAATGGCGAGGATCAGACGGATCGAGCGCCGCGTGGCTCGTGCGCGGCATGAAGCCGCGGCTCGGCCAACTGTCGTCTTAGACGACTGGCACGCCGCTTCACGCGGCAGCTGGCCGAGTCGCGGCTTTACGCCGCGTTCAGCGCGCGGAAGCCGGCCTATCGCCATACGACCACCGGCGTCAGGCTGTCCGGAACCAGGATGCACCGGGCAGGAAGCGAACCACTCCCCACTCCCCACTCCCCGGCGGGAATCGAGGGCTCGGGGGCGTTCGCCTGTTCGATGGTCAGCTCGACGCGCACCACGTAGCCGAAGGCATGGGCCGCGAGGTCGCCGGCCGCGATCCGGCCGTCACGATCCACCAGCCCGATCAGGGCGAGCCCCCCGAGCACCATCAGAAGAGCGGCGGTCTTGATCATCGTCAGCACCTCCACCCGCCCTCAAAGCACGCGCTGTGCCGACCAGTCTCGCTCGGCTAACCCGTTGATCCTGGGCCTCTTGATCGAAACCGGGGCGGACCGACGCCGGGATGAGCCCGTGTCTCTTCATCACGTTTCCGTGTCGTTTCGACCCAGGCCCAGCCGCCGCAGCCGCCGGTACAGGTTGGCCCGGTCGGTGTCGAGGCGTCGAGCGGCTTCCGCGATGTTGCCGGCGGCGCCGGCCAGGGCCTGCTCGATGAGGTCGCGCTCGTACGTGTCGAGCGCGGCGACGAGGCCGCCTTCTCCTTCTGCGGGCGGGGAGGGGGGAGCGGGGAGCGGTTCCTTCCCGAGTATGGCCGAGATCTCTTCGGGGGATACGGGCTCGTCGCCGCCGATAATGGTCAGGCGCTCGATCACGTTGGCCAGTTCGCGCACGTTGCCGGGCCAGTGGTGGGCCCGGAGCCGGCGCAGCGCCGAATCCGGGAACGCGCGGGGCCGGCGGGCGCAGCGCGCGCCGGCCGCGGCCGAGAGGTGGGCCATCAGGGCCGGCAGGTCCTCCAGGCGTTCGCGCAGCGCGGGCACCCGGATGGGCAGCACGTTCAGCCGGAAGAAGAGGTCCTCGCGGAACCGCCCGTCCGCCACCTCGCGCTCCAGGTTCCGGTTGGTGGCGGCCACCACGCGGACGTCCACTTCTCTCGCGGTTCGGCCGCCCACTCGCTGCACGGCGCGGTCTTCCAGCACCCGGAGGAACTTGGCCTGCGCGTCCAAAGGCAGGTCGCCGATCTCGTCCAGGAACAGGGTGCTGCCGTGCGCCAGCTCGAAGCGGCCCTCGCGCCGGCTGACGGCGCCGGTGAAGGCGCCCTTCTCGTGCCCGAACAGCTCGCTCTCGACCAGCTCGCGCGGGAGGGCGGCGCAGTTGACGCTCACCATGGGGCGCCCGGCCCGCGGGCTCTGGGCGTGGATGGCGCGCGCCACCAGCTCCTTGCCGGTGCCGGACTCGCCGGTGACGAGCACGCGCGCGGGAGTGGGCGCCACCCGGGCGATCAAGGCCCGGACCTCGCGCATCGCCGCCCCGTCGCCCACGATCTCGGGCGTGGCCGGCAGCTCGGCCCGGAGCGCGCGGTTCTCCGCCCGGGCCCGGGTCAGGTCGAGGGCGGCGCGCACGGTGGTGAGCACCGCCTCGGGAGTGAGCGGCTTCTCCAGGAACTGAAAGGCGCCGAGCTTGGTGGCCTGGACCGCGTCGGCCAGCGAGGCCTTGCCGGACATCATGATCACGGCCTGGTCCGGGTGATCGGCCCGGATGCGCTGGAGCACGGTGAGGCCGTCGGGTCCCGGCGCCATGACCAGGTCGAGCAGCACCACGTCGGGCGCCGCCCGGGCCAGGCGCGGCAGGGCGTCGTCCCCGCCGGCGACGTCCTCCACCGCGTAGCCTTCCTCTTCGAGCAGGGCCCGCAGCATACGCCGCAGGTTGCCCTCGTCGTCCACGATCAGGACTCGCCCGGTCACGGCGTCTCCGGCAGGGCCAGCACGAAGGCGGCCCCGCCGCCGGGCGCGGCGGTCACGGTCACCGAGCCGCCGTGCGCCTGCGCCGTCTGCCGCGCCAGCGCCAGGCCGAGGCCGGTGCCGTCGTGACGGGTGGTGAAGTAGGGCTCGAAGATCCGGTCCTCGATTCCGGGCGACACGCCCGGTCCGTAGTCCCGCACCGTAACCTCGACGGCTCCGTCGGTCCGCCGCGCGCTGACCGCGATCCCCCGGTCGCCGGTGAAGGCCACCGCGTTCCGCACCAGGTTTTCGACCGCCCGGCGGAGCGGCTCGTAGTGGCCCTGTACGAGGAGGTCCGGCTCCACGTTTCGCGTCACCGGGCAGTGGCGCGGCACGCAGCCGGCCACCACGCGGTCGAGCAGCTCCCCCAGGTCCACCGGCGCCTGCGGGCCTTCGGGGAGCCGCCCGAATTCGGAGAACTCACGCGCCATGGCCTCCAGGCGGGCGGTCTCGTCGGACAGGACCTCCACCGCCGCCGAGTCGCCGCTCAGCTGGCGCAGGGCCAGCCGCAGGGCGCCGAGCGGCGCCCGCATCTCGTGCGCCACGTGCCGCGCGGTCTCCCGGAAGGCGCGGAGCCGCTCCTGCTCCAGCTCCTGGCGGCGGGCGCGGTCGAGCGCCTGGGCCAGCTCGCGGATCGCGTCGCGCAGCGCCGCGAACTCCGGGGCGCCGCCGGCGTGGGCGGCGGGAAGCGGCTCGCGGCGCTCCACCCGGCCCACCCAGTCCACCAGCTCCTCGATGGGGGCGGAGACGTAGCGGGCCCAGCGCCGCGCCAGGAGGAGCGAGCCCACCACCACGAGTCCCGCGACCCCGAGCGTGATGGCCGCGGCAACGGCGGCGGCGGCTCCCGTCAGCGTCGCCGCCCGGCCGCTCATCCTGACCTGGCGGGCGATGGTCTGGGCGTGCGTCCGAAGCGCGCTCCGTCCCGCGGAGTCGAGCTGGGTCGTGTCCAGGGTGGCGAAGAGCCTCCCGCCGCTGGCGGCGACCTCGTCCAGCGCGGCGCGATAGCCGGTGGGCGACGCGGCCGACCGCATCTGGAGGGCAAGCACCACGAGGGCCGCCGCGACCGGAAGGGTGCCGAGACCCACGAGTGCCAGGAAGAGACGGTGACGGAAGGTGAGAGGCACGGGGAGAGTGTAGCATGGGAAGGCGGACGGCAGAAGGAAGAAGGCAGAAGTTCGAGGCTGGCGGGAACGTGGTACCGCCCGCCATGGTTCTCCTCCCATGCGATTGATCTCGGTGAACGTCGCGCAGCCCCGGCTGGTGGAGTGGAAGGACGGGCTGGTGGAGACCGGCATCTTCAAGCAGCCGGTCGCCGGGACCGTCCGGGTCCGCCGCACCAACCTCGACGGCGACCGCCAGGCCGACCTCTCGGTGCACGGCGGCGTGGACAAGGCGGTCTACGGATACCCGTCGGAGCACTACCCCGTCTGGCGGGCCGAGCTGGGCCGGGACGACCTCGGGTGGGGCATGTTCGGCGAGAACCTCACCACCGAGGGGCTGGACGAGTCGGGCGCGCGGATCGGCGACGTGTTCGCCATCGGCACGGCGCTGCTGGAGGTGTCGCAGCCCCGGCTTCCCTGCTTCAAGCTCGGCCTCAAGTTCGGCCGGCCCGACATGGTCAAGCGATTCCTGAAGAGCGGGCGGCTGGGCTTCTACTTCCGGGTACGGCGCGAGGGGACGCTCGCGGCCGGCGACGGGATCGCGCGCATCGCTCCCGCCGATCCCGACGCTCCGACCATCGCCGAGCTGGCGGCGCTGGAGGCCAACGGCCGGAAGGACCGCGCGCTGCTCGAGCGCGCGGCGCGCACCGCCGCGCTCACCGAGAGCTGGCGCCGGGAGTACACCCAACGCCTCGTCCGCCTCGCGGGAGGAACGGGATGACGGTGCCGGCCGGTCAGAGCAGCTGCCGCCGCGCCAGGGCCTCGAAGGGACCGGCGGCGCGGAGCAGGGAGGCGTAGGTGCCCGACTCCACGATCCGGCCGCGCTCCAGCACGTAGATCCGGTCCGCGTCCTTGATGGTCGAGAGCCGATGGGCGATCACGACCCGGGTGACGCGCAGCCGCGAGAGGCTCTCGCTCACGATGGCCTGGGTGCGGTTGTCCAGGGCACTCGTGGCCTCGTCGAGCAGCAGCAGCGCCGGCTCGTGCACGATGGCACGAGCGAGCAGCAGGCGCTGTCGCTGGCCGCCGGAGAAGGTCCCCCCGCCTTCGCTCACCAGCGTGTACATGCCCATCGGCATGGCGCGGAGGTCATCCTCGAGGCCGACCATTCGCGCCGCCGCCCACGCGTGCTCGACCGACAGATTCCACGGGCCGATGATGTTGCTGAGCACGTCGCCCTGCATCAGTTGCCCGTGCTGGAGCACGACTCCGCATTGCCGGCGGACGCTCTCCAGGTCGAGCCCTGCGAGGTCCTGGCCGTCGAAGTACACGGCGCCCGCCTCCGGCCGCTCGAACCCGAGCAACAGACGGATCAGCGTGGATTTCCCCGATCCCGACGGCCCCACCAGCGCGACCAGCTCGCCCGGCCGGGCCCGCAGGCTGACGTCGTTCAGGACGATGCCCCCGCCGCCGCCATACCGGAACGTGAGGTTGGTGACCTCAATGTCGCCGCGCAGCGGGCCGGGATCGACCCGCTCGGCCTCGGCCTCTGGGCGCCGGGTGAACACTGGGCGCACCCGCTCGTACTGCGGCACGATCCGCAGTACCGAGATGAACGACGCGCCCAGGCCCAGCATGCCCCCGAGCAGCTGCGCGAACGCCGCCATGACCGCGATGAACGCGCCGGTGGACACGGGCGCCGCCTGGCCGGGGCGTGTCGCGAGGTGGATCGCGCCGAAGAATGCGATGGACGCCAGCAGCGGATAGGCGGCCGAGAAGACGGCGATGTGGTTGCCGACGGCGCCCGCCCGGAACGCATGACGCTTCTGCTCGGCGAACTGCCGGGCCCAGACCGCGAACGCGCGCCCTTCGGCCCCCGCGGTCCGGAGCTTGGAGATGGCCGACAGCAGCTGGAGCACAAGCCCCGCGATCCGCCCGGCGCGCTCGCTGATCGCCCGGTTGTGGCGGAGCGCGACGACGCTCCCCGCGAGGATCACCGCCAGGACGAGCACCGCCAGTCCGGCGCCGAGGACGGCGAGCCGCGCGTCGTAGTACACCACAAGTCCCAGGCTCACCAGGGAGAAGACCCCGCTCAGGATCGCGGTCACGACCGTACCGGTCAGGGCGTGCCGGATGGCGCTGATCCCCATGATCCGCTGGGCCAGGTCCCCGGTGAGGTGTTCCCGGAAGAAGGCGGCCGGCAGGCGGAGCAGCCGGTCCATCAGGGCCGCCTCCATGTTCAGCTCCATCGTCGCTTCCAGCCGGAGCAGCAGGAGGCCCCGCACCAGCCCGAACGCCGCGGCGGCGAGCGCGAACACAATGAGGACGCCCCCGATGACCGGCACCTGCCCGCGATCGGCCTGCGGCACCACCGCGTCGAATAGGATCTGCGACAGGAGTGGCGACGCCATGGCCAGGACGGCCGCCGCCGCCGACAGGAGCAGCACGCCGGCCAGATCCCGGCCCGCGCCGCGAAGACCCGCCCGCCAGAGCGTCGCCATCGTCAGCCGACGGTGCCCGAACGACGGGAAGAACATGTACGCCAGCGGCCGCAGGGTCCCCGCGACCACGCCGGTCACCCGGGTCACCGTGCCCGTGGTCGGATCGTGCAGGGCGTAGCCGGCGCGCGGGCGGCGGAGGAGGGCCACCGGGCGGCCGTCGTCCTTCACGAACGCCACGAGCGGCCCATGGTCGCGGGTCCACCAGTCGCCGGCCAGCACCACCGTGCGAGTCCGGGCCTTCGACGCCCGCGCGACCGCTTCGACCGGATCTTTCAGGCGGGCGCCGCGCCCGGCGGCGCGCGCGGGGGCGGACACGATGCGCAGGCCCACCGCGGCGCCCGCCAGCCGGCACGCCTCCTCGAGGGGAGCGCCGGGGGCCGCGGCCGGCGCCGGGCTGCCTCGCCGCCCGCGGTCGAACACGCGCCCCAGCAGCGCTGACGCTTCGCCCAACCGCCGCCGATCCCGGTCGGCATCGCCTCGCAGTCGCTCCGCCTCAGCCGCGGCACCCCGCCGATCGTCGGCGACGATGGCCCCCAGGAGCCGGCCGGTAAGCCGCGCGACGGTGGGGAGCGCCCCGCCGTTCCCCATCACCTCCGCCGTGGACAGCGTGCGCACCGACGCCCCGCCCCCCCACGACTCGAGCCAGAGGCTCGGCGACACGGGGACGATCTCCCCCTCCTCCAGCTCCAGATCCCGCCGGCCGTCCAGGCAGCACGGTCCGTTCACCCGCTGGACCCAGCAGAGGCCGTTCGCCGGCCGCGCGGTGGCGGCGACGGGCAGGGTCACGACCTCACCCACCGGGAGCGGGATGGCGCGACACGCGGCCCCGGGCTCCGGCGCGAGCCGCGCGGCCAGGCGATCCACCCACGACGCCACCAGGGCCTCGCCGTCGGGGCGCGCGGCACCGATCAGCGCGGCCTCGACCCCCACCGCGAAGAACTCCACCCCCAGCTCGTCTCCGGCCGCCCCAAGATCCGGCAGGAGGTCTCCGGGACGCAGCTCGACCAGGAACCGCCGCGGCCCCAAGCCGGAGGCGACGGTCCGCTCGGCGTAGAACAGCTCGACCCGACCGCCCTCCACCACCCGGATCGGGTCACCGCGTACCAGCGGCAGGCCGGCCCCGCCGTGCTCGGCGAGCGGCACCTCGGGCGCGCCCACGGCGCGCGCCGGCGACGGAGCCGCGCTCGAGGCGGTCATGCGGCGGCGATCAGCTGGGCGTAGTGGCCGCCGGCCGCGAGCAACGCGCGGTGCGTGCCTCGCTCCACCACGCGACCCCGATCGAGCACGATGATCTCGTCGCAGTCCCGAATGGTGCTGAGCCGGTGGGCGATCACGACGCACGCGCAGCCCCTCCGCCGCAGATTCGCCATCACCCGCTGCTCCGTGACCGGGTCGAGCGCGCTGGTCGCCTCATCCAGGATCAGCAGCGAGGGATTGGTCGCGAGCGCGCGCGCGATCTCGAGACGCTGGCGCTGGCCTCCGCTGGCATCCCGCCCGCCCTCGCTCAGCAGCCCGTCATAGGCCCCCCGCCGCGCCAGGATGACCTCGTGGACCTCGGCATCCCGGGCGGCGCGCTCGATCTGGTCGCGCGGCACTG